>JACXTT010000010.1_pt1 | contig 313803 bp, 281 predicted proteins | sample 9270951 | NCBI WGS metagenome assembly JACXTT01 (sample SAMN15532306, study PRJNA645909) | rock metagenome | isolation source: weathered quartz diorite | place: Puerto Rico | collected 2017-06-21 | reverse complement strand
CTTTTTTTTAAAGGTCCGAACATGGCGGTGCTGATTGTTGTTAGTCTCGGATTCTGTTTTGAAATAGAACGCCCGTTCCAGAAAAAGAAAACTGCCGGGTTTTACAAGGCCACGAATTCTAGCCTTCGTCCAGACCTCTGGTTCTAAATGAATAGGCTGTACCGATCTACTGATCTGATCAACGAGTGCTGAATAGAACTTGTGAAGACGTAAGTCGTCCCCGTGCTCGTACCAATCATAAATAGAATTGCGAATGTAACTGGTAGATTTCTGCACCCCCTGTGGTTTAATCAGTACTCCTTTCCGATCAATAATGCTTCGCGCTTTACAATATTCGAAATACTGCTGATCTTCAGCGTCGAGGGCTTCCAACCTAGCTAGTTGCGCAACCCTATTGTGATTAATGTAGCCCCACGTGATGCCCATAGGCGCGAATGGGCTGTCTCCCGCCATTGTTAACTGCCCAGAAACAGTGGCAGCTAGGTCTCTCCTCTCCAGCACCGTTTTTTTCCACTTCTGCTTTGCATCCCTAAGAGCATCCTTATTTAGGTTCTGAGACATTTTCCGGTCTGTATGCGCCTCGTCGTGATGCGCGGCGCAGAGCGGAATTAGATTCTCTTCTGTGTTATTGGAGTTATTTCCATCAATGTGATGGATTTGGCAACCCCTACCTTGGCAAATCGCGCACACATACTGACTCTCGTAAAGAATCTGGAGTCTGAGTTCCTTTGGAATTGATTTGCGTGACATATAGCTGCGTTACTTCTTTCCTCCCAAAATCACAGCTTGCTTAAGCTTTCCCATTCCCATAACGCCGTTTTAACTAGCCCAGGCCAGGAACTCTCAGGAAACAGTGCGCCGCATCATCGCGCCCGGTTTAAAACATGGTTAGCCGATTCTCATTTCGGTGGCGTAGTTTCTTGCGACGCCAAGAACGCAAGGAAGTCTCTGCCATTTTGGGTGGTTTGTATCGTTGATTCTTTTGCTTCAATCAAATTGTGATGAAGTAAAACCATTAACATAGTTTCTCGCTGCAAGACGTCTGCCACGATTCCTTTCCACACTTCGTTGTAGTAGTCCTTTGTGATCGGCATTGGCTGTGCGGCTAACCAACGAAGTACATGCTTGGTTGTTCCAATAAGAAACAGATTTAAATACATAAACCACCAGTATTTGATATCACGTTCCTTTTGGGTTAGCAGTTCAACAGCATTATTGAGTAATTGTTCTTTTTCTTGAGTCGCGTTAGTAGCCTGCTGCGACAAGGTCTCAATGTGGGCGCGGATCGCAGCTTGTTCCTCAGCATTAAGAGTTAATATCGACGGATCTGGCTCTGGTGGTGCAACTTCATCTTTCTTATCTGACGCTGCTGGAGGAGGTTGCGTCGTTAAAATTTCTGTCCCTCCCGGCAATCTTATTGTCCCGACCTTTCGGAGAAACTGACGGATTTCGGAAGTAAACAACAAACCAAAACCGCCTACCAACACAAGCACAACAACTGGCCAGGAAACGAAAATCTTCAAATATTCCATGGACGCTCCCATGATTCTTGTCTGCTAACAGTTGAGTATACGGACGCTACGGCAATTAAATGCCGCAGCAGTCGGTTAAATGCGTTTCAAAAGCCTGTAATCGATATTGATAAACGCCCCGAGGTCGGCCAGAAAGCGGATGACCCTTAATCCGAAGGCGACATCCGGCGACGAATCGGTTTTATCAATCGAAAGCTCCAGAATCAAATTAATACGCGGTGACAGATTATGGCTTTTACAGATTTCCAGGATTTTGTCTTTCTTCGGTTCTATTTTTTTGATTAGCTCGTCGGTGAGTTTATAAACATCGATATCTCCGGTAACCGTTTCGGTCGAGAACTCCCATGAACTCAAGACCGGTTTGCTCAAGTCGCTTTTGGCGCCCGAGGCATCGACCGAAGTCGGCTGGATACCGATATGTTGCGTGACCTGGTCGGGGTGGAAATGGTAGCCCGCCAAGGTGAAATGGATCCGCGCTTTATTGCCTGCCAAATTTGCATCCTCAGTGCTGGTGTTTGCCTGGTTTACGGACAGGATTTTGTCAGTAATTAGTGAATTTGTAACTATCGTTTCTTCAGCATGCATCTCAGCACTTCGGCGAACCGTGCGTACCTACTTACGGGCTTTATATTTTTTACACAAGCCAACAGAAAACGTTCTTTGCGCTCCGACATCCAGTCCTGTTTGTAGGCGTCATTCCCTATCAGAAAATCGATTTCATTCACCCTGTCGATATCGATCACCTGCTCCATCAGGAAGCTGGTCAGTATCGAACCCACTGAATACTGCCGCCAAGCCCTGTCATACGCCAGCCTGAATATGCTCGCCTTATGGTTGTGAACAAACCAGAGTTGGGCGGCGACGGGCTGCCCCTTTACATAGAGAATCGCCAGTCTGGACCAACCCGCCCGCGTAAATTTCTCGATAAAGCAATCCTGAAAGGCGGCATTCCTGATCTCATTCTGCTTCCAGCTGGCATGGTAGACCGCATAGTAATCGGGCATGCCGCGCAGTACTTCATCGCCCGTAAACAGGCGAATGTCGTAGCCGTGTTCACGTTCAAGTTTGCGCTTTTTACGGGTGATGGTATTGCGCAGCTGGGCGGGACGCGCTGCCATATATTCTGCATAGGACTGCCCGTCTAGGCGGTGAATCCAGTTATAGTGTCGAAAAACACGTTCACTGTTAAATCCGACAGCGGTGAGGCATTTTTCAAGGGCAATTAACTTGTTGTCATCGTCAGCAACCGGTTCCAATAGCAATCCATTTACCGAGTGCTGGCTCAACCCCTCGGCCAGGCAGGCGATTACCCGCTCCTGATCATCCTCCGCCAGTAACAGACTATAGAGCGGTGTAAATCCGTGCCGCAGCGAATACCAGGTTTTAATACCAGCGCACTGCATTAGCGGCAGCATTGCCATGACCTTGTCGCCAGACAACACGCAGGCCAATACCAGCGTGTGCTCAGGTTCCAGTGCAGTGGCTGTCAGGCACTCATGCCACGGACGCGAAAGAAAAAGGTTGTCGTTCTCTCCCTGCTCAAAAAGTGCATTCGCGCTTTCTGGTAATTGCTGCCAGTCGGTGTAACAGACAAACTTCATTCGAAAACTCGCCGAACACTAATCGCCGAACGGATCATCCGAAACAAAAATGTTGAGATACGGCGCATACGTTAATGCAGCACCTTGCAGGGGACCCAGCTCATTGAACGCATTCATCACTTGTTCCTGAAGGACATCATTTTTTGGATCAGTTCTTAGTGTTTCGAGGGAGGAGAGTAGCGGCTGAATATCTTGCGCATTCAGGTGCCTCTTCAACATCTGGAGCGCAATGTCGATATCAGCCACTGCAATGGATTGCAACTTCTTATTGTTTAGCGATTTATGTACCAATGCTATGACTCCCAATACGTTACGATTGTATGCTGAGATGCTGTGTGACTTGGTCGGGATTGAAATGATAACACGGCGCGAACCATCAATTAATATTTGCTAACCCTTCCCATGCATCAGATATTTCAACAACGGCGTGATCAACAGCAACAACACCCCTGCTCCCAGTGAACTGCCAACGAGAAACCAATATAACGGAATGTTTGAACTGGCTAAGAGACTTTCCAATATCCCCGCCAAATAATTCGCGATAGCGTTGGCGGTGAACCAAATGCCCATCATGATTCCCGCGAGACGAACGGGTGCGAGTTTGCTGACCAGGGAAAGGCCGATGGGTGACAGGCACAGTTCGCCTATGGTGTGCAGTAGATAAACGAAGAACAACCATTGCGGTCCGACTTTGCCTAAGCTATCCGCCCTGCCCTGGGCGATGGCGAGGACGATGAAACCACCGCCCATAATAAGAATGCCTAGGCCCATCTTTACAGGTGTGGACAGTGCAAATCGAGATTGGTCCCAGCGTGTCCATAGGATGGAGAATAAGGGGCCGAGTAATACGATCAGCATGGGGTTGATGCCCTGAAAATACGACGCGGGAATTTCCCAGCCGAGTAAATTGCGATCGGTTAATTTATCGGCAAACAAGTTCATGGTGCCGCCTGCTTGTTCAAAACCCATCCAGAAAAAAATTACGAAGATGCATACGATGACGATGGCCAATATGCGATGCCATTCTTCGCGTGAGCAGGTTCTTTGTTGCCATACCAGAAATGCGATGAAGGCTGCCAAGGGAATGCCGACTTTAAGTTCGGTGCCAATGCCATTCCAAAGTGGCGCGAGCGCGTCGCCTACGCTGATAACCGCGTAAACGAAGGGAATCATGAGCGCGCTGACGAGCGCAATATGCCACCAAGCGCGGCCATCGAGTTTGTCTTGGCCGGGCGATAGCCCTGCTTTGCCGAGCTTATGCTGACCGCGCACGAACCACATCACCGCCAACAACATGCCTACACCCGCCGAACCGAAGCCCCAATGCCAACCTATCTTCTCGCCCAAAGTACCAGCGATTAATGGCGCAATAAACGCACCGAGATTGATGCCGATATAGAAGATAGTAAAACCGCCATCGCGCCGTGAATCGTGTTCGCGATAGAGCGAACCGAGCAGCGTAGAGATGTTGGGCTTGAAGAAGCCATTGCCGACGATGATCAAGCCCAACGCTGGCTTTAACAACGCGGGAAACGCCATCGCAAAATGGCCCATGGCCATGACCAAACCACCAATCAATATTGCCTTGCGATAACCGAGAAAGCGATCAGCGAGATAACCGCCGAAGATCGGCGTGATATAGACGAGTCCAGTGTAAGCGGCATAGACAGCGAGCGCGTCACTGCGTTCGTAACCGAGCGCGTTAACCAAGTACAACACCAGCAAGGCGCGCATGCCATAGTAGCTGAAGCGCTCCCACATTTCGGTGAAGAACAGCGTGGGTAAGGCGCTGGGATGGCGTTCTGCGTGCGGGGATGTATTTCTGGTGACGCTAGTGGTCATGTCTCGATGACTCACTGTCGATTACAGGGATCATTGCTTGGCACACTAAATAAGCGCGGCATCACCTCATAAACTCAATGACGAAATCGTCGTTAGATTTTGCGCGAGCGCGACGCTTGCAACGTTATTTTTTCTTCGCCATAAGGAAACTTCACATGTCCATAGCGGATGGCCAGTACCGCCAGCGCTAGCAACATGATCGAAGCGGAAACACCCAGCAAGTGCCACAGATCCATGTCTTTCATGTCCAAAATGAGATAGCGCGCTAGCGCCACCATGCCAATATAAATGGGAAATCGCACGGGTAATTTTCCGGACTCGAAGTAAAGTCCCACCATCGTTAGCACTTCAAGATAAATAAACATCAGCAACAGATCAGCCAAGGTTACCCGCGCGGCATTGAACATCGATTGCACTTCATGCCAACCGGCGACGATCGTAGCCAAACCGATCACTGTCAGGCCAATGTCCTCGACCACGCGCAAGGTCATGGCAGCATATCTTGAGGTACGACGTTCCATTTTTATGCCTCCCAAATGATTAATATACCCGCTTCTTCGGCGGAAACGATTCTACCGTCATCGGCTTCATGCGCACTGGTTTGTAATCCAGTTTATTTCCCGCGCGGCTATAAAGCGTGTGCTTGAGCCAGCGAATATCGTCGCGTTCGGGATAATCGAGGCGCGAATGCGCGCCGCGGGATTCTTGGCGGGCGGCGGCGGAATGGACGGTGGCCAGGGCAATGTCCATGAGATTTTCGGTTTCGAAGGCTTCGATGCGCGCGGTGTTGAATGTCTTGCTGTGATCGCGCAGCGTGGCTTGTTCGAGGCGGTGTTGCAGCTCGGTTACTTTTTTAATTCCCGTGTCCAAGACTTCTTGGGTGCGGAACACACCGCAATGTTTTTCCATGACCAGGCGCAAATCTTGATTTACTTGATCCACCGATTCGCTGCCGCCTTTTTTATCCCAACGCGTTAAGCGCTCCAGCGCGCGGTCGATGTTTTCCTGCGGCAAGGGGCGGTGGTGGCGGTTTTCTTTTATATATTCGAGCATGTGATTGCCCGCGGCGCGGCCGAATACGATGATGTCCAATAAAGAATTGCCACCGAGACGGTTAGCGCCATGCACCGACACGCAAGCACATTCGCCTACGGCATAAAGACCAGGAATGGCTTCTTCCGGGCCGGTTTGCACGGGCGCCACCACTTGGGCGAAACGATTAGTGGGAATGCCACCCATGGTGTAATGCGCCGTGGGTGAAACTGGAACCGGTTTTTCGATCGGGTCGGCGTGTGCGAAACGCAAGGCGAGTTCGCGGATGCCAGGCAGGCGTTTTTTAATGATGTCAGCGCCGAGATGGTCGAGCTTGAGCATGACATAATCTTTTTTCGCTCCGCAACCGCGGCCTTCATGCACTTCTTGGTAAATCGCACGGCTGACGACATCGCGACTGGCGAGGTCTTTGGCGTGCGGCGCGTAACGTTCCATGAAACGTTCGCCCGCGCTATTAATAAGGTATCCGCCCTCCCCGCGCACGCCTTCGGAAATCAAAATGCCGATACCCGCGATGCCCGTCGGGTGAAATTGCACGAATTCCATATCTTGCAGCGGCACGCCCGCGCGCAAGGCCATGGCCATGCCGTCGCCCGTATTGATGAGTGCGTTCGTCGTCGTGCGATATAAACGCGCGGCGCCACCCGTGGCTATCAATGTGGTTTTGGCTTCGATAATTAGCGGTTCGCCAGTTTCAATTTCCAACACTAACGCGCCAAGCGCGTAACCGTCTTTGTCCATCAACAAATCGATAACAAAAAACTCGTCGAAAAAATGCGTGCGCGCTTTGAGGTTTTGTTGATACAGCGTGTGCAACATGGCGTGGCCAGTGCGGTCGGCGGCGGGACAAGTGCGCATCGCTTGCTCGCCGCCAAAGTTTTGACTTTGCCCGCCAAAGGCGCGCTGATAAATGCGACCGTTTTCCAAACGCGTGAACGGCACGCCATAATGTTCCAGTTCGATGACCAATTGCGAAGCGGCGCGGCACATGTATTCGATGGCGTCTTGATCGCCCAAGTAGTCGCCGCCTTTGACGGTATCGTACATGTGCCAATGCCAACTATCGGGCAACACATTGCCAAGCGCGGCGTTGATGCCGCCTTGCGCGGCGACGGTGTGCGAACGCGTGGGAAAAACCTTGGATACCACCGCGACATGCGCTTCGCCATGCGCCAATTGCAGCGCGGCGCGCAAGCCGCCACCACCCGCACCGATGACCAGGCAATCAAAACGTCGGCGCGCGATATTTTTCATGGCGTCGCTCCCAACAAAATCTGCGCCGCCCACAAGCCCAAGGCCAACAATCCGAAAGCGGTAAGGAGTAAAAATACAAAGCGCAGCCACAACGGATGCAGATAATCCATATAAATGCTGCGCAAGCCGATCCAGGTATGCACCAGCAGATTCAAAAAGAACAAAGCCCAGGCCAGGCGCACGCTGCCCGTGGCAAACCACGCCTTCCAGGAAACATAATCATGGGCTGGCGTCAGGCTAAAGTGCGCCACGACATAGAGAAAAAAACCGGCCATGTACAACGAGGAAGCGCGCTGAAAAAACCATTCCGCCAATCCCGCGTGGGCGCTGCCTGTTGAACGTGGATTTCTCATGAGCAGATACCTACTAATAAGACAACGACACCCGCGGCCAGGAAACTGAGCCAAGCGCTTAAGCGCGCGCTGGCTTTGCTGTCGGCGATACCAATATCCATCAGCAGATGACGCAAACCTGAAAAAAAGTGTTGGGCTAACATCCACACGATAATTAAAAGCGCGCTACGTCCGATGAGCGTGTGTAATTGGGTGGTGATTCTGGAAAAAGCCGTGGCATCGGCCAGCGAACGCTGTAATAGGTATAAGAAAAACGGCAGCAGCAACGCCAGGAACGCGCCTGTAGCGCGGTGCAGGATGGACAGAACGCCGCCGACGGGCAGGCGTATTTTGAAAAGATTCAGATAAACAGGACGTTTTTTGTTATTTTCCATGTGCAATGAAAGTCCTTATTGCCTGCCCCAGTATAAGAGGGAGATGGCCGTATCTCTAAGGGGCATTATATTAAAGGTTTTGTGAAAAATTTCTTCTTAAATTAGGCGTCAGGCGGCATTATGGTTGAAGCATTGTTCGACGGGCTTCGCTGTGCTCAGCCCACTCTACATTGAAATATTGGGGGATTCGCGGGTTTTTTACCTGCCTCTAATTTCCGTTATGATGCGCATCCCGATCGGCGATCAAATGAGCGAAGCGTGAACGACACTTGGAAAGCATTCATTCAAACGCAAGGCGCGGTGATGGTGGACGCGCATGTGCGCGACTTTGGCCGCGCGCAGCAAGAGCGCACGGCCGCGGCCCAGGGCGATATTCTGGCGGATCTTTCCGATGTTTCCTTTATTCGCGCGCGCGGTGTCGATGCAAAAGATTTTCTCAATGGTCAATTGAGCAACGATGTAAAACTGCTCGATGCCCATCATAGTCAGCTCGCTGCCTGGTGCAGCCCGAAGGGCCGCATGCTGGTGATATTTCGTTTGTTCCGACGCGCTGACGATTATTTGCTGCAGTTGCCCGCGGTGTTGCAGGAAAATATTCTCAAACGCTTGCGCATGTTTGTGATGCGCAGCAAAGTGGTTATCGATAGCGCGGATGACGAGTTAAGCGCCATGGGGATTTCGGGACCGAAGGCGGAATCTCTATTACGCGAGGCCGTGGGATTTGTTCCCGCGAGCGAAAATGCCAGCGAAACGCGTGACGACGTGACGATTATAAAAGTACCCGGGCCGCAACCGCGTTATGAAATAATCGCGCCCACCGCGATAGCAATAAAACTTTGGAGCAGCATTAAGCCGAAAGCAACACCCGTGGCGTCTTCAGTGTGGGCCTGGCTGGACATCATGGCGGGAATCCCCAGCATTCTTCCCGAGACCAACGAAGAATTCGTACCGCAAATGGCCAATCTGGAATTGATTTCGGGCGTGAATTTCAAGAAAGGTTGTTATCCGGGCCAAGAAATCGTGGCGCGCATGCAATATTTAGGAAAGTTAAAACAGCGCATGTTTCGCGTGCATGCGCCAGTAACCGAGACGCCGCGCCCGGGCACACCGATTTTCGCGCCAGATTTTCCCGGCCAATCCGCGGGCACCGTGGTCAATGCCCAACCCGCTTCCGATAACAACGGCCATGACATGCTCGCCGTTATTCAAATTAGCAGCGCCAATGCTGGCGAACTTCATCTCGGCAGTGCATCTGGCACGCGCCTGACACTGCATCCCCTGCCTTACTCTCTTCCTGTTAGCTGATCTGGAATAAAGAATCTGTAACTTTCGTCACATTCCCCCGCATTAATTGCTTTTACACAAACACAGGCTTGTGTTTGAATATTTCGGCAGAATTTCTATATAAGTAGCTTCTTATAAATAAATCGCTTAGTGCACAAAAGCGTAAAACTATATAACCAAAAGGAGGAATCAGGATGGTCGATAGTTAATCTTTTTTCCGCGTGTTCAATTCAGCCAAACAGCGGCTGAAAATTTTTCATGCATTATGGGTTTTCATAAAAATTGCACTGAGTAAGGAGGAAATATATGGAATCAGGTTTTTTCCGAAAGCTACCTAGCGCCCTGCCAGGTTTGGCGCTGATCGTTATCACCTTGATAGTCATTCGCGGTTATCCTGGAATGGATATCGCTGGCTTTAAAGGCATTGAACCCTGGATGGCTAAAACCAAAGTCTTTGGCATGCAAAAGCCGCTGACCGATGCGTTTCATCTCAATTACATTCTGCTCGGCATCCTCGCCGGCTTGCTTTATCGCAACGTTATTTTCGGAGGCAAGATACCAGCGCTGTTTAGCGATGGATTTAAATTGTCCCGCCTCATGATCAAGACCGGTATCATTTTGCTTGGCTCACTCTATACCGTACAGGCGATTGTTCAGTTGGGCTCCTTCGCTATTTTCCTGATTGGTGGTTTCGTCCTACTTACCATTGTCTTGGTGTTGTGGCTCGGTAAGCTATTTGGTATTGATCGCTCCATGACTGGCGTGCTGGCTAATGCACTTAGCATCTGCGGTGTCAGTGCTGCGGTAGCGACTTCGCCAGCTGTGGAAGCCAAAGCCGCGCACGTGGCTTATGCCATCGCCACCATTCTTGGCTTCGGCATCTTGACGATGTTCATCAGTCCATTTATCGGACACGCCTTGGGACTGACTGACTTGCAATACGGCGCTTGGATCGGCACAGGCATCCTAAATTCCGGACAAGTGCTGGCGGCTGCATTGGCTTTTAATCCAAAAATTGAACCGGGTACCGCAGTATCTATCGCGGAAATCTGGAACATCATGCGCGTCATCTCCATTCCCTTTGCCGTGTTCATCGTGACGGTGTGGTACTGGACGGGCAAAGAAGCGCAAGAAAGCAATAGCACGCGCAAAGGCCTGGGCACATTGCTGGTGGAAAAATTTCCCGTGTTCGTCATTGGTTTCGCGGCCATGGTGTTACTGACCAGCCTCGGTGCTTTCGGCGATGTCGGTATCAAAGGCGGGCCCGCCGCTTCCGACACGATCAAAATGCTGCGTCTATGGATGACATGGATTTTCGGCTTCGGATTGGTGGGCCTTGGCGGTTACATCGACTTTAAAGAAATTTCCCAAGCAGGTGGCGCGCCACTTAAGTTGGGTCTCATTGTCGGCATTACCAAATATGTTCTGGCGCTAATCGTGGTTTTAATGATCCGCGATTACTTAGTGGCGATCTAATAAATACTGGGAGAATATACAAATGGCAATTAAATCTGGCAGTGAAACCATAGGAGCGGCCGGCGAAAAGAGTAAAATGACGCTTTTCAAAGACGACCGCGCTGAAGACATCGGCGCCATTATTTTGTCTGCGCTCGTAATTGGATACATCGTCCTTGTCACAACTGGAAAAGCACCGCCTGCAGCACCGGCCCCAGCAGCTCCTGCGGCTGCCACGGCACCAGCAACGCCTGGTGCTCCCGCTGCACCGACAGCACCCGCACCAGCGGCTCCGGTGACGAAGTAATTGGAAAAAAGTTTGTGGAGCATATTGTCGTCGCAGTAGACGGTTCTTCGGCCTCGCAAGAGGCCTTGAATCATGCCATTAATCTCGCCCGTCAGAACCATGCCGTTCTGACGGGCGTTTTTATTGTCGACGGCGGCTGGCCGGATTACATCGGCAACGATTGGCAATCTTCCAAGGGCGCACGCCAAGGATTCCTGGACCACATTCAAGAAGAACAAGAGCAGCAAGCACAAGCCGCGCGCCAACAGTTTGAACAAGCGGTCAACGGCATGCCGAGCGCGAAATTTTCTCTCGAAGGCGGCGATCCCATCGAAACCATGGTGAAAATCGCTTGCGAAAACTCCACCGATTTATTTGTGCTAAGCCGCCGCGTATTTCAAATCAGCGGACGGCCAAGTTTAAAATCACTCGCTGAAAAACTCGCCAAAAAAGCCACCAGGCCATTTCTTTTATTCCCTTAAAGACAAGCGCTGCGGCGATTAGCCACTCGGTTCTTCGTTATATTCTAATTTTCTCCAAGCTTTTTTCATCGGCTCTAAAAAATTTAGAGCGCAAAAAATATGATGCAACGGAATAAATAAAAGCCACGCGCGTCGTCGCAAGCGCTAGCTTGTGCGCCTCATATGCCTGTGCTCCAATCGCACTTAGAGAGAGCGCGATGACACACAAGCTGTCATAAAAAAATAAGAAAATAAAAATTACATAGTTAATTGATGTTGCTCGACCATGCCAGAGCAGGAATGCTTCTGTGCATCGCCAAGCAATGCATTCGCGGTGTTGTGATAAGTAAAACTGCATTTCAGCGAGCGCAAAAAATAGCGCGAGCTGACGCAGGCGGTAGGGATTAGCTCTCCGTGCAAGGAGACTACAAATAAACCAAACTCAGGAGGCAACACTCATGAATCAACACAAGCAACTTTTTGCGCACTTGCTCTCGGCACTTCTTTTATTCACCGTTGTTTCAACGCAAGCGGCTGACACGCCCGCCACGCCGCCCAAAGGCGTGACGCTGGTTGACGCCAAAAAAGTTCAAGAGCTGCAAGCACAAGGCGCCATCATCGTCGACACGCGCAAAGCCTCGGAATTCGGCGAAGGCAGCATCAAGGGCGCCATTTCCGTTCCCTACGATCCAGAAAAAAGCGCCAAGGAAGCCAGCTTCGATCCGAAAATGGATAAATTCGACATGAGCAAACTGCCGGATAAAAACGCCAAAATCGTGGTGTTCTGCAACGCGGGTAGTTGCTGGAAATCTTACAAATCCGCCACGGTGCTAGCCAACAACGGTTATAAAAATGTTTTCTGGTACCGCGAAGGCGTGCCCGATTGGAAAGCGCGCAAGCTGGCCATGGAGTAACCAAGCGTCAAAATCAGGCTGTCCTCGGACAGCCTGATTTTTTTAGGCAACGGAAATTATCAATCATCATTTAATTTAGATCGCGGAGAAACATCATGGTCTATACCCAGAAATCGCCCGCTCTTCTCATCATCGGTTTTTTACTGCTGGTGTGGGGCTGGCTCAATGCCAACGGCTCGCTGGATAATTTGCAAGCCAACTTGCAAAAAAGCGCCTACTCGGATCACGTGAAAGTGAGCGAGAAATATCAAGCCGAGCTTCGTGTCGCCACCGAACAGGCGCAAAGCGAAGGCAAGCCCGCGCCAACGATAAAAAAACCTGAATCAAAATTCGACAAGGAAAAAAATTTTCAAACCCAGCTGACATATATATTTGGCGCCACCTTTACTGTCCTGGGACTCTTGGTGTTGGCGTGGAAACCCAAGGCTGGCAATCTCGATTATTACTTGTCCACCGTTCCTGGCATGGCATTCATCCTGCTGATTGCTTGCGTGGTGCGCTGGGTACTCGATCCGATGTTCGCCAATTGGGGCAAAGCCGTGCAAGACGCTGGCACGCTCTCCTGGGATTTTGCCAAAATCTTCAATCTTAATTACGTCGTCATGGGCATTGTCGCGGGCATCATCATCGTCAACGTATTCAAAATTCCCGAGTGGGCCGCCAACGGCGTGCGCACCGCGCGTTTATTTTTGAAAACCGGCGTGATTTTATTGGGCGCTCTCTATAGCGCCGCCGAACTGGCGCAGCTCGGCGCTTTATCCGTGGTCATGATCGGTATTTTTGTGTTGGGTTCGGTGTGGCTGGTGCTGATCATGGGTCGGCGCATGCGCTCGCCTAATAGCATGACGGGCGTGCTTTCCGCGGGCTTGGGCGTCTGCGGCGTGTCGGCCACCGTGGCCGCCTCGCCCGTGGTACAGGCCAAGTCCGGTGAAATCGCCTACACCATCGGCACCATTTTATTATGGGGCGTGGGCTGCATGTTTCTATTCCCCACCGTCGGACATATTTTAAACATGGGTCCGGTGCAATTCGGCGCTTGGTCGGGCACGGGCATTCTCAACTCCGCGCAAGTCGCGGGTGCCGCGCTGGCTTTCGATCCGCATGGCATCGAAACTTTGAAAGTGGCGGAAATTTTCAACATCACGCGCGTGCTGTTCCTGCCCATCATCGTACTGTGGCTCGCCGCCTGGTATGTAAAGCATGAAGAAGGCGCGCAAAAGGTCAAGTTAAGCCAAGTGGTGATCGCCAAGTTCCCGCTGTTCGTGCTGGGTTTTATCGCCATGTTCGCCTTGTCGTCCACGGGCGTGTTCGCGCCCGCGGGCCACTATCAAGGAAAATATTTCAGCGGCGCCGAGGTCAAGGACGATAAATTACTCAAGCCGAAGGAAGTGCGCGCATTGGAAGCGGAATTACCCAAGATGCGCAACGCCGAGGAAACCAAAGCCTTGCAAGACTTGATCGCCAACCGCAAGCTCAGCAGCCGCGAACAGGACAATACCCTGAAGGCCGTGGCAAAAATCGAAGGCTTGGACGGCGTAGCCGTGGGTGCGATCGCCAATGCCAGCAAGGTCGCTTGGCACGATTCGAAAATCATCAAGGCATTTCGCGATTGGCTGGCATGGTTGTTCGCCTTCGGCCTGATCGGACTGGGCATGCAAATCACCGCCGCCTCGATCAAGCAAGCGGGTGGCAAGCCGCTCATCATTGGTTCCGTCGTCGGCACTCTCAAGGCGGTGGGTTCGCTCATCGTGGTGCTGATGTTCGTGCGTGAATTCGTTTAAAGGAGAAATCTATGTCTGACCAAAAATTTGACCGTGGACACCAGCTATCGATCTTTGTCAAAGACCGAAACGAAGACATGATGGCCCTGTTGTTTGCTTTCTTAATTGCCATGAGCGTGCTGATGTTCGTGCATTAACCAGCATAAAACACGGCGGGGATCGCGCCTGTTGGCGCGGTCCCCGTATTGTTCGTATCGCTTAGGATGGCCGCATGTTAACCGCTAAAAATATTCTTCTGGCTTATCATGGCACCGACGGCGCCAAGCTCGCCGAAAATCTGGCATTTCGCATGGTGACTGCCAACGGCGGTATCGCGCATTTACACGTGGTTCCCGACCTGTGGACTGGCACGCAAGGCGACGATTGGCTTAATAATGCCTCGACACGCGATGTGTTTGGACGTTACGTCGAAGATTTATTGGAAAAAGATTCCGTCGAGCAAGCTGGCATCATCGAGAAGCGCTGTAAAGAACATGGATTAAATTACATTCCGCTGCAACGCATGGGCGATCCAGCCGATTGTTTATTGGCAGCCGCGAAAGAAGTGGCGGTCGATTTGGTGGTGATTGGTCCGCCGCGATCGAAGAAAATTTCCGGGCTGCGTTCGCGCATGGATGTCGAAAAGTTGACGCGCTCGCTCAACGTGCCCTTGATAATCGCCAACCATGAATAAGGAAAATCGCGATTCCGCCTGGGTCACCATCGACACGCCGTTGACGGTGCCGCAATTATTCGAGTTTGTCGCCGATGTGGAACGGTTGTTTCGCTTAAATCCTCATCTTGAAATCCATGGCTGGAACAGCGACCAAAAAAAATTAAGCGAAGGCCAGTGCGTGCGGTTTAAATACTTAAATGAGATGAACGGCGTCGCGCGTGAACTCACGCTCAGCGTAAGCCAGATCGATCCTCAGCGTGGTTACACCCTGAATTACAGCGAAGGCCTGAAGCAAACCACGGAAATATACATCGAGCCAAAAAGCAACGGTGCAACTTTAACGATTAAGGATTGGTATAACTCGCCCTCGGATAATCTCCCTGAAACTTCAGAACAACGGCAAGCTTCGCTAAAGGAAGTTGACCGCAGCCTGACGCCATGGGGCGCGGCGATTCGCCGACACATCTTGGACATGACGCGTTGGCAGCGACTACCTTTTTATCGCGCTTGGCGCGAACGTTTCTGGCTTTCCATGCCGCCACGCAATCGCCGTGTTTCGCGCCTGATCATCTGGACCACGGTGCTGGAATTTATCGTGTTCCTATTCGTGTTCTCGATTTACTGGGTAGAGTATTAAGAACTAGTGGGATTTGCGTATCGTCGACTTGTTGGCATTCGGCGCGGCCGCGACGCTGGGGTCGATCACCTGATAAAAAATCTCACCCTTCTTCACCATGCCCAATTCCGAGCGCGCGCGCCCTTCGATCGCTTCCAGGCCTTGCTTTAAATCGCTCACCTCGGCTTCCAAGGCTAAATTTCTTTCGCGCAAGCGTGCGTTTTCTTGTTGTTGCTCGGCAATTTCCCGATTCAAGCGCCACACGGAAATCACTCCACCGCCACCGAACCACAGAGGATATTGCAGCAACACCAGCATCCCCAGAAGAACATAAGTGGCGATTTTCACAAATTTCCTATTTGTCATGCTCGCCTCAAGGGATTTTATATATTTAACCGCAGAGAGCGCAGAGAACACCAATAATTCGCTACGATTTTATTGATTTTTTTATTCTCTGCGTCCTCTACGCTCTCTGCGGTTAACAAATCAATAGATTAAATCCTATTTAAATCATTTTACCAGCATCGGAAATGCTTGACGCCCTGGGTAAATCGCTTTGGAACCAAGCTCTTCTTCGATACGCAGCAACTGATTATATTTAGCGACGCGGTCCGAACGCGACAGCGAACCGGTTTTGATCTGACCGGTGCCCGTGGCGACCGCCAAATCGGCGATGAAAGTATCTTCGGTTTCGCCGGAACGATGGGAAATGACCGCGGTGTAGCCGGCTTGGCTGGCCATGGCGATGGCGGCCAAGGTTTCACTTAAAGTTCCGATCTGATTGACCTTGATGAGAATCGAGTTGGCGATTTTATTTTTTATACCGCGCTCGAAAATAGCGGTATTGGTGACGAATAAATCGTCACCGACGAGCTGTAACTTATTTCCGAGCTTGCGCGTCAGCAGCTCCCAGCCCACCCAATCGTTTTCACTGCAACCGTCTTCGATCGTGATGATCGGATATTTATCGGACCAAGCAGCGAGCTTGTCGATAAATTGTTCCGCGGTGAGACTGGCTTTTTCGGACTCCAGCTCGTATTTGCCATTTTTATAAAATTCCGAGCTGGCGACGTCCATACCCAAGCAGACGTCAACGCCTAAACGGTAACCGGCTTTTTCAACGCCCTGCTGAATAACCTGCAAAGCCTCTTCGTTGGATCTAAGATCGGGTGCGAATCCGCCTTCATCGCCCACCGCCGTATTTAATTTTTTGGCGTGCAACACTTTTTTAAGCGCATGAAATATTTCGGTTCCGCAACGTAGCGCTTCGGCGAAAGTCTTCATGCCCACGGGCAAGATCATGAACTCCTGAAAATCGATGTTGTTATCCGCGTGCGCACCACCGTTGATGATATTCATCATCGGTACGGGCATTTGCAGCGGAGCACCCTTGGCCAGGCCATTTAGATAACGATATAGCGGTTGCTTGGCATCGGCCGCGGCGGCGCGCGCGCAGGCCAGCGACACCGCGAGCATGGCGTTGGCGCCCAAGCGCGATTTGTTCTCGGTGCCATCCAATTCCAACATGATGCGGTCAATGGCGTTTTGCTCGCGCGCTTCTTTGCCGAGCAACGCTTGGCGTATGGCGCCGTTAACATTGGCGCAAGCCTTGGTAACGCCTTTCGCGCCATAGCGTTTGGCATCGTCGTCGCGCAGTTCGATGGCTTCACGGCTACCCGTGGAAGCGCCCGAAGGCACCGCCGCGCGGCCCATGACGCCGGATTTCAACACGACGTCGGCTTCGACGGTGGGATTCCCACGCGAGTCTAAAATCTCGCGCGCACGTATATCAGCAATAGCAGACATGGTTTTTCTTAATTAATTTAGTAAAAGACAGGATTGATTTGATTAAAACGATGTTTCGGCAAAACCTTGTTTCTTTACACAACTGTCGATTTCCTTCAGCGTTTGCAAAAGATTCTTCATTAAACCCAAGGGCCAAGCATTAGGCCCATCGGAAAGCGCCTTTTCCGGATTAGGATGCGTTTCCATGAACAAACCGGCGACGCCCGTGGCGATGGCGGCGCGCGCCAACACCGGCACGAACTCGCGTTGTCCACCGCTCTTGGTGCCCTGCCCACCTGGCAACTGCACCGAATGCGTGGCGTCGAACACCACCGGACAACCGGTTTCGCGCATGATGGCCAGCGCGCGCATATCCGACACCAGATTATTGTAACCGAAAGAAACACCGCGTTCGCATACCAGAATGCGATCTTTGCCACCGGCTTCGACGGCTTTATCGACCACATTCTTCATGTCATGCGGCGCCAGGAACTGGCCTTTCTTGATATTAACCGGCTTGCCCGCAGCGACCACGGCGCGAATGAAATCCGTCTGGCGGCATAGGAACGCGGGAGTTTGCAACACATCCACCGCCGCCGCGACTTGCGCGATTTCAGGAATGTCGTGCACGTCGGTCAATACCGGTACGCCGATTTCGCGCTTAACCTTGGCCAAAATCTCCAGGCCTTTGTCCATGCCGAGACCGCGATACGATTTCGACGAACTGCGATTGGCTTTGTCGTAAGACGATTTATAGATAAAAGGAATACCCAGGCTCGCGGTGATTTCCTTAAGGCGTCCAGCGGTGTCGAGCGCCATGGCCTCGGATTCAATCACGCAAGGACCAGCAATGAGGAAAAATGGCCGGTCGAGCCCGGCCTCGAAACCGCAGAGTTTCATGTAGAGGCAACCTGTGACAGTGGCGCGGCTTGCGCATGGCGCGAGCGAGCGGCCTGCACGTAACCAGTGAACAGAGGATGGCCGTCGCGCGGCGCGGAAGTAAATTCCGGATGGAACTGCACGCCGACAAACCAAGGATGATTGTTCAATTCGATAATCTCCACCAGCGTGCCGTCGACGGAAGTGCCCGCGACCACCAAGCCTTTTTCTTGCAGCGCTTCGCGATACTGATTGTTAAATTCATAACGATGTCGATGACGCTCAACAATAGAATCCTTGGCGTACAAACCACGCACATGCGTGTTCGGCATCAATTTACACTCCTGGCCGCCGAGACGCATGGTGCCGCCAAGATCGTCAGCGGCGCTGCGCATTTCCTTGCCACCTTCCGACGTGGTCCATTCGGTAATCATGGCGATCACCGGATACGGTGTCTTAGCATTGAACTCGGTGCTGTGCGCGCCTTTGAGATTGGCGACATGGCGCGCAAATTCGATCACCGCCACTTGCATGCCCAAGCAAATGCCGAGATACGGAATGCCTTTGGTGCGGGCATAGTTCGCGGCTTTGATTTTGCCTTCAATGCCACGCTCGCCAAAACCACCTGGAACTAAAATGGCATCGACGTCTTCGAGCAACGCGGTGCCTTGGGTGTCGATTTGCTCGGAATCGATATAACGAATATTCACGCGCGTTAAAGTCTGGATACCCGCGTGTTTCAAGGCTTCCGACAAGGATTTATAAGATTCCGTCAGGTGCACGTATTTTCCGACCATGGCGACGGTGATTTCGTCGGTCGGATGCTCCATGGCGTACACCACTTTATCCCATTCGGCGAGATTGGCTTTGCGCGCATTCAAATGCAATTTCTCGACGACGATTTCATCCAATCCCTGCTCATGCAGCAAGCGTGGAATTTTATAAATGTTGTCCACGTCGATGGCGCTAATCACCGCGCGCGTCGGGACGTTGGTAAACAAGGCGATCTTGCGGCGCTCATCCTCGGGCAAGGGACGTTCGGCGCGGCATAATAAAATATCCGGTTGAATCCCGAGCGAGAGTAGCTCTTTAACCGAATGCTGCGTGGGTTTGGTTTTTAATTCACCCGCCGCGGCAATGTAGGGCACCAAGGTCAAATGGATATACACGACGTTACTGGAGCCGTGCTCGGCGCCCATCTGGCGGATAGCTTCGAGAAACGGTTGCGATTCAATGTCGCCCACGGTGCCACCGATTTCCACCAACGCCACGTCGGCGTTATTCGCGCCTTGCTGAATACAGCGTTTGATTTCATCGGTGATATGCGGGATCACTTGCACCGTGGCGCCGAGATAATCACCGCGCCGTTCCTTGCGGATAACATTTTCATAGATCCGGCCGGTGGTGAAATTGTTGCGCTTGGTCATGGTGGTGCGCACGAAGCGTTCATAATGACCCAAATCCAAATCGGTTTCGGCGCCATCCTGCGTGACGAATACCTCGCCGTGTTGATACGGACTCATGGTGCCCGGATCGACGTTAATATAGGGGTCGAGTTTAAGCAGCGTGACTTTCAACCCACGTGCTTCAAGAATAGTGGCCAGGGACGCGGAGGCGATTCCTTTCCCAAGAGAAGAAACCACACCGCCAGTGACAAAGACAAATTTGGTCATTTAGGCCCGTTTAGCTGAGGTAAAACTATCGCAGAACGGAAACACAAGCTACCAGATGACGCGGGTTTGCACAACCAATTTCTATTTAAAAACTAAAATTGCCCGCACAAACCAATGAATTTTTAAAATACTTTTTGCTCGCGCTGCATTAAGAAGCGCTAAAATTCTGCAAGACTTCAAGCCTGAGTTTCCACCCCGCTTCGCCCGGACGCGCGGCAAACGGCTCGCACACCCAACGATCGCCGACCGCCGCCAATTCGCCATCAATATAGATTAACGGCAGACGACAACGCTCCCACGGCGGAACGCCCGCGGCTTGCAGTAATTTTTTTAATTTATGGCGATGTGCGTGGCCAGGCAGACGGCACAGCTCACCGCCCTGCCGCAGACCCACCAGCAGCGGCAACTTGGCGCTGCGCTCTTGCGACAAACCAGCGCCCACGCTAGGCACGGCGTGCAAGCGCAAACCCGAGCTGGGAATCTCCAAAGGATCAATAAGATTCCAAGCTAACTTCAAGGAAGCGTCGGCATTAGCTTGCGGCGCGCGCACCATGAGCTCATCGCGGTAACGGCATACTTCCGCGGTGGACCAGCGAATTATCGCCTTATGTGTGCGCCCTTGCCCGTTTACTTGCCGCAAAATCTGTTCAAGATGCAAAGCCGTCGGCGCTTGATAGCCCTCACGCCGCAACCAATAACGAATCAGATTGCGTTGCCGCGCCAAGGGCAATTGTTGCACGGCGCTGATCTTCAACCGCGAAACGTGTATTTGGCACAAATCCCAATCGGCTTGCGCCAACAAATCGAGTAATTCCACCGCTTCCGCGGCAAAACTCGTGGCGCGCGCCATTTGCCGCGCGGCGCCGGGCCAGCGCGTTTCTAATAGTGGAAACACCTGCTGGCGTAGAAAATTGCGCGCAAACCCTTGCGCCTCATTACTACTGTCTTCCACCCAGGTTAATTCTTGGCGCATGGCGTATTCCTTAAGCTGGGCGCGCGTAAACCCCAGCAACGGGCGCGCTAATTGGCCCGGAGGAAAACGCAGCTTTTCTGGCATCGCGGCCATGCCATGCACGCCCGTACCACGCAGCAATTGCAACAATAAGGTTTCGGCTTGGTCGTCGATATGATGCGCCGTCAGCAGCGTTGCTCCTGGCGCCAAATGCCGCGCCAAACTGGCGTAGCGCGCCGCGCGCGCGGCAGCTTCCAAACCATGGCCGCGAACATCCTCAACCTGAACGCGCTCCACGATAAAAGGCACGGCCAGCCGCGAACACGCTTGCTGACAATGTTTAGCCCACTGCGTGGAAGCGGCTTGTAAACCGTGATCGACATGCACCGCGCTGACGCGCAGCAAACGCAGCGCGCGTAATTCGCACAACGCATGCAACAGAACAGTGGAATCGAGACCGCCGCTGAAGCCAACTGTTAGCGGCGTTTGCGAACTTAGGCCGAGCCGATCGAGAACATCCGCCAGCGCCCGCGGAGAAAAATCACTATCAATGTTCTTCAAACTCACCGTAATGCATTAGGCGATCGTAGCGTTGTTCCAGCAGACGTTCGAGCGGAACGCTGCTCAAATTCTTTAAGGTGGAAATCAAAGTGGATTTAAGTATTTTAGCCATCTCGTCCATATCGCGGTGCGCACCGCCCAAAGGCTCGGGAACAATTTCATCCACCAAGCCAAGCCGGTTCAAACTTTCGGCGGTGATGCCCATGGCTTGCGCGGCTTCCGAGGCTTTTTCCGCCGAACGCCACAAAATAGAGGCACAACCTTCGGGAGAAATAACGGAATAAGTGGAATACTGCAGCATCAACAAACGATCGCACACGCCAATGGCCAAAGCGCCGCCCGATCCGCCCTCGCCGATGACGACGCTAATAATGGGAGTTTTAAGCCAAGCCATTTCATAAAGATTACGCGCGATCGCCTCGCTTTGACCGCGCTCTTCGGCGCCGACGCCCGGATAAGCACCGGGTGTGTCGATCAAGCTGATCAAGGGAATTCGAAAGCGTTCAGCGAGACGCATAAGCCGCAAAGCCTTGCGGTAACCTTCGGGCCGCGGCATGCCAAAATTACGTTTTACCTTTTCACGGGTATCGCGTCCTTTCTGATGGCCAATGACGACAACCGGGCGTCCGTCCAAGCGCGCCAAGCCGCCCACGATCGCGGCATCGTCGGCGAACGCGCGATCACCGTGCAATTCTTCAAAATCAGTGAAGGTGCGCGCTAAATAATCCAAGGTATAAGGACGCAGGGGATGGCGCGCGAGCTGCGAAATTTGCCACGGTGAAAGCGCGTTGAAAATCGATTCCGTGAGCTTGCGGCTTTTGCTGCGCAGCTTGTTGATCTCATCGTTGATATTGACGGCGTTGCCAGGATCGGCGAAGCGCAAAGCTTCGATCTTGGCTTCCAGGTCGGCGATGGATTGTTCGAAGTCGAGATAATTTTGATTCATGTATTTTTAGAAAATATTAATTCAGCGATACAGTAGCTGTACTTTGCTTTCACCCGCGAGACGCGATAAGCGTTCGAGCAGCGCGTCGGTCGGATTTATTTTCCATTCGGCTCCCAATACGATTTCGGCTTCCGCTTGTAGGCATTGATAACGCAAAAACACCGGGCATTTTCCTTGGGCCGCGGGACTCAAGATTTCCTTTAGTTCATCGACGAAGCCATTGCCCGCGTGTTCCGCCGTCACTTCGATCACCAAGCGCTTGCTAAAAACCGCGCGCGCCTGATCTATATTATAGAGCTTCTCCGCCGACATTTTGAACCCGCCCGTGTATTCATCCACGCTCACCTGTCCTTCCACCACTAGCAATGTGTCTTTCGCCAGCAAGTCGCGGCTTTGCGCGTATTGATCGGAAAATACCGCCAATTCCAGACGACCCGTGCGGTCATCCAAGGTGACGAAGGCCATGCGGTCACCGCGGCGCGTTTGCATGGTGCGCTGCGCCACCACCAAGCCCGCCACCACCACGGTGCTGTCGGCGGCCGGCTTAAGTTCCGAAATGGTGGTGTTGGTAATGCGCTTAAGTTCGTCGGCAAAGCGCGCGATCGGATGGCCGGTCAAATACAGACCGAGCGTATCTCTCTCGCCATTAAGGCGTTGTTCTTCACTAAATTCAGGGGCATCTTCATAGACGTGCATTTCCGTCGGCGCCGTAGACGCGCCAAAAATATCGGATTGTCCAGCTTCTTGATTGCGGCTGCGCTGATCCGCCACCGCCAGCGCCGCGTTCAGCGACGCCATCAAAGCCGCGCGATGCGTGCCTAAACCATCCAAGGCGCCCGCGCGAATCAGCGACTCGAGCACGCGCCGATTAACCTTGCGCAAATCGAGGCGTTGACAAAAATCAAATAAATCCTTGAACGCTCCGTGTTTGTTTCGTTCTTGCAAAATAATGTCGATGGCTGCCGCGCCTAAACCCTTAATCGCGCCGAGGCCGTATAAAACCGTGTTGTCATCGACCGCGACAAAATAATATTCGCAGCGGTTTACATCAGGCGGTTGCAGATTTAATTTCATGTCGCGACATTCGGCGATCATGGTCACGACCTTATCGGTCTTGTCCATATCCGAAGACAACACCGCGGCCATGAACGCCGCCGGGTAATGCGCTTTCAACCAAGCGGTTTGATAAGCGATGAGCGCGTAGGCGGCCGAATGCGAACGGTTGAATCCGTAACCGGCGAATTTTTCGATCACGTCGAAAATATGCGTGGCCAGTTTATCGCTCACGCCGCGCGCTACCGCGCCTTGCACGAAGCCTTCGCGCTGCTGCGCCATCTCTTCGGGTTTTTTCTTGCCCATGGCGCGGCGCAATAAATCGGCGCTGCCGAGTGTATAACCGGAGAGCACGCGCGCGATTTGCATCACTTGTTCCTGATACAAAATCACGCCGTAGGTGGGCTTGAGAATCGGCTCCAGCGTCGGATGCAGATATTTAATGGGAATGCGCCCGTGCTTGCAGTTGATGAAATCATCCACCATGCCTGACTGCAGCGGACCCGGACGGAACAGCGCCACGAGCGCCACGATTTCCTCAAACTTATCCGGCTGCAAACGCTGAATGAGATCTTTCATGCCGCGCGACTCCAATTGGAACATGGCAGTGGTGCGGCAGGATTTGAGCAAGGCGTAAGTATCGGGATCGTCGATCGGCAGTTGCTCGATCACCAGCGGCGCTTCGCCTTTTTTAGCGCGCTCGGCATTAATCGTCTTAACCGCTTTATCGATAATCGTGAGCGTGCGCAAACCGAGAAAATCGAATTTGACTAGACCGATTTTTTCGACGTCTTCCATGTCGAAACCGGTCACGGTTTGTTTTCCGCCTTGTTCGCAATAAAGCGGCATGAAATCGGTCATGGCCGAAGGCGCAATCACCACGCCACCCGCGTGCTTGCCCGCGTTGCGCGCCATGCCCTCGAGCATGCGCGCCGCGTCCAGCAGTTCGCGCACGTCCTCTTCTTTCTTGTAGCGTTCGGCCAACTGCGGTTCGATCTCGAGCGCGCGGTCGAGCGTCATGCCGATCTCAAAAGGAATGAGCTTGGCTAATTTATCCACGTAACCGTAGGGATGGTCCATGACGCGCCCAACATCGCGCACCACCGCTTTCGCCGCCATGGTGCCGTGGGTGATGATTTGCGCGACGCGGTCGGCACCATAGCGGCGCGTAACGTATTCGATCACTTCATCGCGCCGCTCCATACAAAAATCGATGTCGAAGTCAGGCAAGGACACGCGCTCGGGATTCAGAAAGCGCTCGAACAACAAGTCATACTTAATAGGATCGAGTTCGGTGATGCCAAGACAATAAGCCACCAGCGAGCCCGCGCCGCTGCCGCGGCCCGGGCCCACGGGTATGCCATTTTTCTTGGCCCATTGGATAAAGTCAGCGACGATTAGAAAGTAACCGGGAAATCCCATCTTAGCGATGGTGTTCAGCTCGAGCTCCAAACGCTCGTTGTAACTTTTGCGCTTGGCTTCAAGCTGCTCTTTGGGCATTTGCATCAAGCAAGCTTCTAACCCGATTTCTGCCTGTTGCCGCAGCAAGGCATCGATGGTCAAGTTTTCTGGCACCGGGTAAGCGGGCAGATAATAGCGTCCAAATTCAAAACGTAGATTGCAACGCCGCGCGATTTCAACGGTGTTGGCCAGCGCCTCGGGGATGTCCTGAAACAAGCTGGCCATCTCCTTGGGGCTGCGGAAATATTGCTGCGCGGTATAACGTCGCGGACGCCGCGTATCCGTCAGCACGCGGCTGTCTTGAATGCATACCCGGATCTCATGCGCGTCGAAATCGGTCGACTTTAAAAACACCACGTGATTGGTCGCCACCACGGGCAAGGAGGCACGTTGCGCCAACGCTACTGCCGCGTGGTTATAGTCTTCCTGAAACGGCTGCCCGGTGCGCTGCAGCTCCAAATAAAAAGCGCCTGGAAACCATTCTTGATAGGCGCGCGCCAATTCTTCCGCTTGCGCCAGGTTTCCAGAAAGCAGTGCCTGGCCGATATCGCCTTCCTGGGCGCCGGACAATGCGATCAAACCAACAGACGGCGTATCCAGCCATGATTTACTAATACAGGGGCGGCCAGAATGCTGGCCCTCGACATAAGCGCGCGTAAGCAAGCGGCACAGACGCCGATAGCCGTCGAGATTCTGGCAGAGCAACACCAGGCGATACGGCTTGTGCAGATCGGTAGGATTCTCGAGCCACACATCCGCACCGATAATGGGTTTTACGCCCGCGGCGCAAGCGGCTTGATAAAATTTGACCGCGCCAAAAAGATTCGCCAAATCGGTAATGGCGACCGCGGGCATATCTAGATTGGCAGCGTTTTTGGCCAGATCTTCGATGCGAACGATGCCGTCCGCTAGGGAAAACTCGCTATGAACGCGTAAATGGACAAAGGCTTGAGTCACGGCCGTATTTCACAGCAAAAACCCCAGCCATGGAAGCACCAATTCCATGGCATACACTAATAAAGACAACGGGCTTTAATTAGGTTTTTCAGGCTGTCAGGATATAATGCTGATCTGAAACATCTAATATTAGCCATAACCTGGCGCAAACCTTCGAACTGCGAAGAAATGGACATCCTGGAAATCATCGCGAATCCCCGTGTGCGGCAGTGGCTACCGCACACCTTAAATATAGGAATGCTGTTGTTATTGACGGCAAGCCTGGCGCAATGGACCTGGCTGTTCGCAAAACCGTCCACGCCACCGTTAATCATGGCACCGTCTACACCCGCTCCCCAAGTTAATACTTTTTCCTTGCAGCCCCTGCTCGCGGCTCATCTTTTTGGCCAAGCCAGCCAAGAATTAGGCGACGGACGTTTGGATAATCTTCCCCTAAGCAGCCTCAACTTGGTGCTAAACGGCGTGATCGCTTCGGTTAATGGCGGTTACGCTTTGATTTCCGCCAACGGCCAAGCACAGGAAAGCTTCGCCGTGGGACAAAGCATCACTGGCGGCGCGGTGTTACAGGCGGTGTACCCGGACCGAGTGGTGATTCAGCGTAATGGCGCCCTGGAAAGTTTAATACTCGAAGGTGAAGATAAATCCGCGCCGTCGCAATGGACCGCATCCGTGGCGGCGCCTAGCCGTGCCGCAGTTCCCGCCAATGGCAACATTGTGCAAGAAATATCAAATAATCATTACGTCGTGGAGCGCGATCAACTCGCCGCGCAAATGCGTACTCCCGAATTCTTAAAACAAGCGACGCTCGCCCCCGCCAGCAACGGCGGTTTTGTGGTGCGCACCCTGCAACCCGGAAGTTTGTATCAAAAACTAGGATTACGTCCGGGTGACGTGATTCGTACCATCAACGGCCAAGCGATCAACTCGGCCGAAGACGCCATGCGTCTATATCAACAAGTCGCTAATTTGAGCTCGGTGCAAATCGAAATCATGCGTGGTGGTAAAGTCGAATACTTGAATTACGATTTTTCACAAAATTAATAAAGTAACATTTAAAAAAACGACAACGAGGATGGCTAGCTCTAACTTAAATATGATTAAAATTTTTCTCAACGGCCTGCTGATCGGATCGCTGCTAGCCACATCGTCTATTCAAGCGCAGGACGGCAACGAAGAAGACCCTGGCAATGTGCCAGACCCCGCCATGGAAGCGGCTCCGGCCGCGCCCGGAAGCAGCGCACCTTCGCAACCCATGGCTCCGCGAGCGAGAACGCCATTAATGTCAGTGCCGCCGCCTGCACCAGGTTCTGCGGCGGCGCCTGGCGCGCAAGCCTTGCGGCCAGGCGAAATGATGTTCAACTTCCAAGAAGCGGACATTCAAGCGGTGGTAAAAACGGTTTCGCAAATTACCGGAAAAAATTTTCTGATCGACCCGCGCGTTAAGGGAAAGCTCACGATCATCTCCACGCAACCGGTTTCAAAAAATGTCGTCTATCAAATCTTTCTCGCGGCACTTAAGGCGCAAGGCTATACCGCCATCGATAGCGCCAGTGGTTTAATCAAGCTTGTGCCCTTGGGCGACGCCAAACAAAGCGCGCAAGTGACGACGGGCACAAAGCCGCGCGCGGGCGAACAAACCATTACGCATGTGGTGACGGTGCAGCATGGTTCTGCTTCGCAAATCGTTCCGTTGCTGCGGCCGTTGATGGCGCCGACCAGCCAGATTTCGGTTTATCCGCCAGCCAATACGCTGATCATCACCGACTATGCCGATAACATTCGCAACTTGCTGCATATCGTTGAAATCCTCGATCAACGCGGTGGCAGCGAGCTGGCTATCATTCCCATGAAATACGCCTCGGCGTTGGACATCGCTGAAGTCATCGTGCGGCTGTATCCCAACGTAACCCAATCCGCGGCCGCGCCTGGCGCTCCCGCCCCTGGCGGCATGGGCGATGCCGATCGCGTCACCATCATGCCGGATTTGCGCACCAACAGCCTGTTGGTGCGTGCCGACAACATCGGCACCATCAACGATCTGCGCGAACTCGTCGAAAAACTCGACGTGCCCGCCAAAATCAGTGGCAACACGCGCGTGGTTTATCTGCGTAACGCCGAAGCCGTCAAGCTCGCTGAAATTCTGCGCGGCTTGTTAAGCGGCGAAGCGCGCGCGCAAGCTTCCGTACCAGGCGTTCCTGGACGCCCCGCGGTGGGCAAATCCGGCGCCGAGTCTTCGCAGATTCAAGCCGATGAAGCCACCAACTCCTTGATCATCAGCGCACCCGATGCGGTATTTAATAATCTGCGCGCGGTCATTGAAAAACTCGACGTACGCCGCGCGCAAGTTTTTGTCGAAGCGCTGATCGCCGAAATCACCACCGACAAAGCCTCGCAATTCGGTTTTCAATGGGCTGGTGGCCGCACTACGGGTAGCAATGACGCCGTTGTCGGCGCCATGACCAACTTCCCCGCTTCCGGTGTCGGCATCGCGGGCGTCGCCACCAATCCCGCGAGCCTAGCCTCCGCGGGCGGTTTGTCACTGGCTTACGTGGGGAAAAAAATCACCTTGTCGGATGGCACTTCGGTGCGCAACCTGGGGGCGCTGGCGCGCGCCTTGGAAGAAAAAAATATCGCCAACATTCTTTCCACGCCCAATTTGCTGACGCTGGACAACGCCGAAGCTAAAATTTTGGTGGGACAGAACGTGCCGTTCTTAACTGGAAGTTTTGCCCAGGCGGGCGGCTCCACCACGGGCGCGGTCAATCCCTTTCAAACCATTGAGCGCAAAGACGTCGGCCTAACCTTGCGCATCAAGCCGCAGATTTCCGAAGGCGGTGGCGTCAAGATGCAAATTTTCCAAGAAACCTCGAGCGTGGCGCGCGCCACGGGCGTGCAAGCGCAAGACTTGATCACCAATAAACGTTCGCTCGAAACCACGGTGGTGGTCGACGACGGCAGCACCGTGGTGCTGGGCGGATTAATTGAAGACAACACGCAAGAAACCACGCAAGCGGTTCCTTACCTCGGCCGCATCCCGCTGCTCGGTTGGTTGTTTAAATACCGCGATCAGAAAAAAACCAAAACCAATCTCATGGTGTTTTTGCGGCCCGTGATCGTGCGCGCTCCGGATGATACTTATCACTTCACCGCCAACCGCTACGAGCACATGCGCGCGGTGGAAAAAGCCGCCTCGAAAGAAGAATCGCCGATGCTGGAGAGTTTCAAGCCTAGCGTATTGCCACCCAAGCCGCCGCGCCCCTCTTCCGACGATGAGCCCGCGCCGGACACGATATTAGGCCCACCCAATATTCCGGGTAAGGCGCCTTAATTAATATTTTCCAGCGGCCATGGACAACGCGCCCGATTTACAAAGCCTGGATCCTGTCTGGACTCAACGCCTGCCCTATCACTTCGCGCGTCGTCATGGAGTCATCAGCGCATGCTTGCGCGACGGTCAACTGGAAGTCTGGACCAAACCCGGTGTATCCAGCGCCACCTTGGCTGAACTCTACCGCGCGCTCGGACAACCGATTCACGTGCGCGAATTGAGCCACGAAATTTTCGATTCGGCTTTGAACCGTGCCTACGAACGCGGCATGTCGCAGGCCATGGATATCGTCGACGATATTGGCGAAGACCTGGATCTTGCCGAGCTCACGCATAATCTGCCACAAGCCAAGGATTTAATGGAGAGCGAAGATGACGCGCCCATCGTGCGCCTCATCAACGCCTTATTGACGCAAGCGGTGCGCGAAGGCGCTTCCGACATACACATCGAACCATTTGAAACGCGTTCGGTGGTGCGTTACCGCATCGACGGCGTATTGCGCGACGTCATCGAACCGCAACGCGCCTTGCATGGCGTGATCATTTCGCGCATCAAGATCATGGCCAGTCTCGACATCGCCGAAAAACGCATGCCGCAAGATGGACGCATTACATTGCGACTCGCGGGACGCCCAGTGGACGTGCGCGTCTCCACCGTGCCAACAGGACATGGCGAACGCGTGGTGCTGCGCTTGCTCGACAAGCAAGCCGGACGCCTCGATCTCAGCGGTCTTGGCATGCCCGATGACACGCTCAAAACCTTGGTTGATCTGATCAATCAACCGCACGGAATTATTTTAGTGACCGGCCCCACGGGTTCAGGCAAAACCACCACGCTGTATGCCGCGCTCGGCAAACTCGATAGCGCACAACATAACATCATGACCGTGGAAGATCCGGTCGAATACGAACTCGATGGCATCGGCCAAATCCAAGTCAACAGTAAAATAGAATTAAGTTTCGCGCGCGCGTTGCGCTCGATTTTGCGCCAAGATCCGGACATCATCATGATCGGCGAAATTCGCGATCTGGAAACGGCGCAAATCGCGGTGCAAGCCAGTCTCACCGGACACTTAGTGCTCGCGACCTTACATACCAATGACGCCGTCGGCGCGGTGACGCGCTTGGTGGACATGGGTGTCGAGCCGTTTTTGGTGGCGTCCAGTTTATTGGGCGTGCTGGCGCAACGCTTGGTACGTCGCCTGTGTCCTGTTTGTCGTCAAATTCATGTACCCGATAGCGCTGAATTGCGCATGTTGACCGCGGAGCAGGAAGAAGGAACGCCGATGGAAATTTATACGCCCACTGGTTGCGCCAACTGTGGTAACTCTGGTTATCAAGGCCGCACGGGCGTATATGAATTACTCACAGTGGATGAAGACATGCGCACGTTAATACACGATAGCGCTTCCGAAGGCAGGCTACGCGACTATGCGCGTGCTCAAGGAATGCGCACCATTCGTGAAGATGGCTTGCGCTGGGTGCGCGCTGGCCAAACCAGTCTGGAAGAAGTGTTGCGCGTCACGCGCGAATAATCATGGCGGCTTTCGAATATCAAGCGCTGGATGCGCAGGGCCGTTCCGTCAAAGGCGTCATGGAAGGCGACGCCGAGCGCCAAATCCGCGCGCTGTTGCGCGAAAAAGGTTTGACGCCATTAAGCGTGGATATCATCGATCAACGCGTCGAATCCAAACGCAGTGGATTTAATTTTTCCTTCGGGCGCGGTATTTCCGGTTCGGAATTGGCCATCATTACGCGCCAATTCGCCACGCTAATTCACGCGGGCCTAACCATCGAAGAATGCATGAATGCATTGATCGAACAAGTAGAATCGCCACGCGCTCGCTCGGTGCTGGCAGGCGTACGCGCGCGCGTTCTGGAAGGCCAACCCTTGGCGCGTAGCCTGGGACAATTTCCCGAATCGTTTCCTGATATTTACCGCAGTATGGTGGATGCGGGCGAACAATCGGGCAAACTGGATGACGTATTAGAACGTCTGGCTGATTACACGGAAAACCGCCAAAACCTGCAACAAAAAGTTTTGCTGGCATTTATTTATCCCGCGCTCATCACCGTGGTCGCTTTCGCGGTCGTGATCGGCCTGCTGGTATACGTGGTACCGCAAGTGACGCGCGTGTTTGAAAACACTGGACAAACCTTACCCGCTATTACGCGCATGCTCATCAGCGTCAGCGACTTTGTGCGCGGTGGCGGCTGGTGGTGGTTCATTATTATTGTCGCCGCCTTCGTTGCCTTCCGTTTGCTTTTACGCGAACCGCATTTGCGTCTGCGCTGGCATCATTTTCAATTGCGCTTGCCTTTGATCGGGCGACTGCAGCGCGGCACCAACGCCGCGCGCTTGGCCAGCACCTTAGGCATACTCACGGCCAGCGGCATTCCTTTGTTGAATGCCTTGCAATCGGGCGTCCAAGTCGTCACTAATCTGCCGATGCGAGCTTCGGTCGAGGACGCCTTGCGCCAAGTACGCGAAGGCGGCAGCCTGTCGCGCGCGCTCGGCAAAGCTAAACTTTTTCCGCCGCTCGTGATTCATCTAATCGCCAGCGGCGAAGCCACGGGCAATCTTGATAAAATGCTCGATCGCGCGGCAGCGGCGCAGACACGGGAATTGGAAAACTGGGTGCGCGCGCTGACCGCGCTGTTGGAACCGGTGTTGATTTTAGTCATGGGCTCGATTGTTTTATTTATCGTGCTCGCCATTCTCTTGCCCATCTTTGAAATGAATCAGCTCATCAAATGAGGTTGTACATGAAACAAGCAGCGCAGTATTCCAAAAACGTCCGCGGTTTTACCCTGATTGAATTGCTCGTGGTGGTGGTGATTCTAAGTATTTTGGCGGCGCTGATCGTTCCCAAAATAATGGATCGTCCGGATGAAGCGCGCGTCATCGCCGCTAAAAGTGACATTCGCGCCATCGGCAGCGCGCTCAAACTCTATAAATTGGATAACGGCGTTTACCCTTCCACCGAACAAGGCTTGCAAGCTTTGGTGAAGAAACCCGAATCCGGTGACATTCCGCGCAATTGGAAATCCAGCGGTTATCTTGACCGCACGCCGAAAGACCCATGGAGAAACGATTACCAATATCTAAATCCTGGGCTGCATGGCCAAGATATCGACATCTTCAGTCTCGGCGCCGATGGCCAACCTGGCGGAGAAGGAAGCAATGCCGATATTGGTTCTTGGAATTTAGACTGATACGGCGGATGAAAGGACGGCGCTCTCATCGTGGCTTCACCCTGATCGAGATAGCCGTCGTGGTACTGATCATCGTCATTGTCTTGGGCTTGGTTAGCGTAAACCTCGAGCCTGATCGAAATGCCGCGGTGCGCGACGAGGCGCAACGCCTAGCTTTCTTATTACACACCGCGCAACAAGAAGCGGTGCTGGAAGGCAAAGTGCTGGCCGTGGCCTTGGGACGCCAAGGATATTCTTTCTTGTTGTTAAATGACAAAAACGAATTTAAACCCATCGCTCAGGACGACGTGCTGCGATCCCGCCCCTTACCGCCGGATATCAGCATTTCTTCGATAGATATCGAAGGCAGCTCCGAAAAAGACGCGTCGCGTTTGATTATATTGCCAACGGGCGAATTGCCTGAATTCAGCGTTACTTTTTCGCGTGGCGCGGCGCACTGGCAAGTGCTGGGAACGCTCACGGGAGAAATCACCGCGCGTGTCGCGCCTGCGCCTAAAGCATGATGCCGAGAAAATTTTTCCAAGGTTTCACTTTAGTTGAAGTTCTGGTGGCGCTGGCGGTATTGGCCATCGCCTTGGCGGCGTTGATGCGCGCCATGGGTCAATCCATTGATGTCACCGCGGCCTTGCGCGAACGCAGCATCGCCATGTGGGTGGCGCAGAATCGATTAAGCCAACATCAAATGCAACAAGACTGGCCGAGCGTGGACACCATCGATGGCGAAGCGGAAATGGCGGGAGAAAAATGGACCTGGCGCGAACAAGTTTCCACCACGCCTGAACCGAAATTACGTCGCATTGAAATCACCGTACAACGCGCCTCAGGCGGCAAGGAATCGCTCGCTAAGTTAGCAGGCTTTGTGCGCAATTTGAAAGAAAACTAATCATGAAACGTTCCTCGGGATTTACACTGCTTGAATTGTTAGTGGCGATCAGCATCTTCGCGCTGATCTCCGCTATTGCCTATGGCAGTCTTTCGCGGTTTATGAGCGATCGCGTGCGCTTGGAATCCGAACATGAATTTTGGCAGTCCTTATCGCTTGTGTTTGTGCGACTCGAAGACGATTTATCGCAAGCGCGCGAACGCAAAGTGCGCGATTTGATCGGCACGCTTCAACCCGCCGCCTTTCGTGGACAACCGACGGATACGCGCGCCACCGGCCAGCCGAGCTTGGAATTTATCCGCGGTGGCGTATTTGTCTACGGTGACACGGCGCGCAGCGACTTGCAGCACATCGGTTATCGTCTGGTTGACGGCACGCTTAAACGTTTGGTGTGGCCAGTATTGGATCAAGGAACGCAGACCACGCCCGTGGAAATCCCGCTGCTTAAAAATGTCGAGGAATTTCGCGTGCGCTTTTATACGCCCAGCGGTGTTTGGATCGACGAATGGCCCGCAAACGGTATTAACGACGTCTTGCCGCGCGGCGTGGAAATTAAACTAACATTAACCGGACGCGGTGAATTCACGCGTTTGTTTCTGGTTAACGGTTAGCAGCATGCAATCGACACATACAAAATACTCAACGCCTTTGCGTCAACGTGGACTGGCGCTGATTACCGCAATGCTGGTGGTGGCGATTGCCGCGACCACAGCGGTGTTTCTCAGCCTCGATCAACAAATTTGGCTGCGCCAAGCGCAAAATGTTTCCGACCGCGCGCAAGCCGAAGCCGTGCGTGCCGCGGCTTTGGAATGGGCGGTAATTATTTTAGCGAAAAGCGCCAAAGACAATCCGACCAGCGACGATCTAACTCAAGTTTGGGCCAAACCCTTGCCCGCGCTCCCGGCCGAAGGCGGACAAGTGACTGGCCGCCTTATCGATGCCCAAGGAAAATTTAATCTGAACAATCTCCTGCTGGATAATAATAAAATCAGCGCGTCCGACGTGTATGTATTTAAAAATCTTCTGCTCTCCATATCGGCGGATCCTAATCTTTCGGACGCGGTGATCGACTGGATTGACGACAACACCACCACCGAACCAAACGGAGCGGAAGACATCGATTACTTGCAATTAAAAACGCCTTACCGCGCCGCCAATCAACGCATGCAAAGCATTGAAGAATTACGCCTGGTAAAAGGTTTTACGCCAGAAATAGTGGAAAAATTACGGCCTTGGATCACCGCCCTGCCTACACACACCGAGATCAACATCAACACCGCATCGAAAGAAGTGCTGAGTGCTTTATTTTATGCCGTGCCTTCCGTCGCCGATCAGATCTTAGCGCAACGTCCCTATACGGATACTGGCGCCATCACAAAACTGATTACCCAACTACCCGCGGGAGTCACGCTTCCAGCATATGGCGTTAAAAGCGGTTATTTCGAAGTCGCGGTGGAAACACTATTTGGCCGTTACCGCCGCACTACTTTAGCGCTGATTCAACGCGGTGTTGGCAATGGTCCCTCGCGCGTTCTGTGGCATAGCCAGTATCTGCCGATACAAACGGTCGCGGACACCAAGACCAAGGAAAAGTCCGATACGTTTTCAGACAAAAATATATAATGATACCCACGAATCGCGGTTAAAAAAGAAATGGCTGCCATCCCAAAAGTCCGTCTAAAAAGCGCTAAACAAATGCCCGCGCGTTTGTTGGGGCAAGTGCAACAAATTTTTTCCGCGCAACGAGGCACGCTCGAATTGCTTTTGCCACGCACGTGGCCGGAAGCCGCGGGCAGTATCCGTTGGCGTCTCTATGGTGGGCCGGGCGCTATTACTCACGGTGAAGTGACAGAACTCAATCAAATTCCTGGTCTTGGCGCTTCCACGCGCGTGCAAGTATGGACACCGCCCTCCGCCACCTTGCTGACCCTGGCCACATTACCCACGCGTTCGCGCGCTAAAATTCAACAAGCCCTGCCGTTTGCGCTCGAAGACCAATTGATCGGCGAACCGAATCAATTGCATTTTGCTTATCGGCCGTTGGAAGAAGATAACCTGGCCGTGGCCGTGACCTCGCGCGACCGGACCCAAACCTGGTTAACTCATTTGCGCGCCGCTGGTTTGCACCCTACTGGCCTATGCCCCGCCGAATTGGCGCTGCCTTTTGAAGATAATTCGTGGACAGTTGTTTTTCAGGGCGATGAAATATGGGTGCGTACCTCCATGGCCTTAGGTTTTTCCTGCATGGCGAATTCGCAGACACCGCCACCCGCGCTGGAAGTGGCATTGCGCGAAGCGCATGATAAAAAAAATGCCCCGCAGAATTTAATATTCATGCGCGCGCCAACTCAAATCAATATCGATACCTGGGAAAAAAAACTCGGCATACCCATCCAAGTTCAAAAGCAGGACTTCTGGGTGAGTTATCACGAGCCCGCTCCACCGCTCAATTTATTGCAAGGCGCTTTTGCTCCGTCAAGCCAAGCGCATGAACTCCTCCCCGCTTTGCGGCCAGCGGCAATCATGCTGGCGATATGGATGGTAGGCAGCCTAGCGTTTGGCGGTTGGGAATGGTGGCAATTAAAAAAATCGGATGAAAACACGCGCCAGGAAATGTTGAGTTTATTTCGCCGCACTTTCCCCGAAGCCCAGGCCGTGCCTGATCCCGCTTTGCAAATGCAAAGAGCCTTGGCCGATATACAAGGAAAAAGCGGAAAATCTTCTGGCAATGATTTCTTGGTTTTACTAGGCAGCGTGGCACCAGTGATCCAAGCCAGCCCGCAAGTAAAATTGCGCGGCGTTCAATATGGCGATGCGCGCCTTACTATTGACATTACTTTGCCGGATTTTCAAACCATGGAAACGGTTAAAAACGCGTTTGCCTCGCGCGGCATCAAGGTCGAAGTATTGGGTGCGAACAGCACTACTGCTGGCATCGAAGGCCGCTTGCGCCTGAATCAATCTGGACGGGCAGGCGCATGATTAAAAAAATACTTGCTCGCTTGCCGCTTGACCGCTTACGTAACTTGCCACCGCGCGAACGCCTGCTTTACTTCGGCGGCGCGGCGCTCGCGGTTTTTCTGCTTTATCTGTCCATTTGGTTTCCCATGCAACGCGAACTCGCGCGTCTGCGTGTCGCCGTGCCCAAGGAAAAAGTTCAGCTGGCGCAAATGCAAGTTCAAGCCATGGAAATAAATCAACTGCGCGCCAGCGGCCGCATGCCTTCGGCGGGCGGCAATTTATTGGCGACACTGGAACAATCCGCCACCGTCAACGGCTTGCGTGCCCGTATTTCGCGCATGGAGCCGGATGGCAACAATGGCGCACGGCTGTCGCTGGATGCAATCAATTTCAACGCACTCATCACTTGGATCGACAATCTCCAGAATCAAGGTGGCGTGCGCGTGGAAAAAGCTACTTTCGAAACTCATGCGACGCCTGGCACCGTTAATGCCCGCTTGATCTTGCGTGGAGCTGGCGCATGAAAAAACGTTGGCTGTTGTACGTTACTTTTGGTTTTATTTTTTATTTAATTTTTCTTATCATTCAAATGCCCGCGTCGTGGTTTGCTTGGGCGCTTAATTACTACAGCCACAACGCCATCCGGCTTGACCCGATTACTGGCAACTTATGGGGAGGCACGGGAAAACTTGTCTATTACAATCCACCTAACACTCCTCATGATTTAGGCAATGCTAAATGGAGCATTAATCCTTTCTGGCTTTTTGCTGGACGCTTACAAACAACCTGGCAGAGTAATCCACAAGGCGCGCTTCTCAATATAACCCTTAGGCTTAGTCCAGGAAAAATCGAACTCCTCGATACAGAAATCGCCTTTCCAGCTCAATCAACCAGCACATTTTATCCGCCCGCCAGTTTAATAACTCCTCAAGGACAAGTACGATTGCATTCGGAAAAATTGTCCATTGCGAATAATGAAATGACTGGAACAGCCAACATTGAATGGCAGGCGGCGGAAAGTTCGCTTACTCCCGTTCAGCCTTTGGGTGACTATCGTCTTGAAATAATCGGCTTGGGGAAAACAGCCAATCTTAAACTTTCCACTCTACGCGGCGCTCTTGAACTTAATGGACAAGGTCAGTGGCAATTCGCAACGGGAAAAATTTCTATTAATGGCACAGCAAATCCACGTGAACGTGCCGACGAGCTTGAACCTTTATTAAGATTTTTAGGCGAAGATCAAGGTGGTGGCAAACGTTCGTTAACCATCGATACCTCGCTTCCTCTTGCTCGGCTTTCTCCCTAATTTTTATCCCTCAAAAACATACATATATCTTGCGTGTATAAAAAACGCGGATTGATTTTACTTTGGCTGGTATGATGGTATTCATCTTTAATAAAGGGAGCCATAATTGTTGAGGGATTAAAGAAAATAAAGAATTAGCTGCTGGGTGGAGACGGTGAATTACATAAAGCTACATAAACCATATCAGTTCGCGCACTGGATATTGCTTGCGATAACATTTCTTGGAACTCACCCTTCTTTTGGGGCCGTTTCTTCGCCATTAGCCGAGATGGCAACCCATATCATCGTCTATCAGTCCGACATTGACCCAGATGCTGTAACCGGTGAATTGATGGCAACACACGGACTAAAGACGACCCATGTTTTTAGTCACGCGATTAAAGGTGCAGCGGTGGTGATACCGCCTGGGCGATTGATCGCACTACAGCATGATCCACGTATAGCTTATGTTGAAGCCAATCAAATATTTCATGCACATGCACAAACTCTGCCCACTGGGATAACCCGCATCCATGCCAACATTGATCTAACCGCAAAAATTAACGGCGTCGATGAACGCGTCAATGCCGACATCGCCATTCTCGATTCTGGCATTGAACTTACACATCCCGATTTAAATGTATATCGATACACTAATTGCACGGTAGGAACGGTCAACAAACGCTGTGTCGATAACGATAGTGGCGCCAACGATGGTTATGGGCACGGAACGCATGTTGCTGGCATTGCCGCTGCCATAGATAACAGCTCGGGCGTGGTCGGCGTCGCTCCGGGCGCGCGGCTTTGGGCTGTCAAAGTTCTAGATAACACTGGCAGTGGCAGCACTAGCTCGATCATCGCTGGCATCGATTATGTGACCGCTCATGCCAGCGAAATCGACGTGGCCAATATGAGTCTCGGTTGTATATGCACTAGTAGCGCCATGGACACAGCCATCAATAATTCGGTTGCTGCAGGGGTGGTGTACACCATATCCGCTGGCAATGACATGGTGGATGTTTCAAATGTCACACCAGGAGGCAATCCATCCGCCATTACCGTGTCGGCTTTTGCCGACTTCGATGGCAAACCAGGAGGCCTTAGCGCTAGCAGCCAAGCATATACTGCATGCACGGAAAATCAGGACGACAGTTTTGCATGCTTCAGTAATTTTGGCAGTGGCATCACAATCATGGCGCCTGGTGTAAATATCCTATCAACATGGATTGGCGGCGGAACCGCGATACTCAGTGGCACTAGCATGTCGAGTCCTCATGTTGCTGGCGCCGCAGCAATCTACCGTGTAAAACATCCAGGCAGTACCCCTAGCCAAGTCAAGGCGGGATTGCTTGCAGAGGCTAATCCCTTACCTTGCGCAAATAGCAGCAGTGGTCGCTGTAGCGATGACCCTGATGGAATTCAGGAGCCTTTAGTCATGCTGCATGGACCGGATGGAGATATTGCACCAGTCGGGAACACAGACAGCAAAACGGACATCGCGGATTATTTAGTGCTTGAGCGTATTGTCCAAGGCAGATTGACACCTAGCGCACAACAAATAGTGCATGGCGATCTGTATCCACCCGGTGCGCCTGATGGCGTACTCGATATCCGAGACTTATTGTTAATGTTGAAACTAGTTAGATGACTTTTAGCATAAATCGATATTCAAATGAATTTCGCTAAATTAAAAAATTTAAATTTTAAATTATTGTAAGGAGAAGAAAACAAAGGACGATCACGTAAAACGTTTTTCTTTTATGATGTATAAGGCGCTATTATGAAAACGAAATACCTGGTAAAAGTTATCAGCCTGATTGCAAGTATTTTTGTTATCACTCTTTCAGGATGCATAGGCTTAAAAACATTTCCACAGGCCGCAAGAGGCGGCGACACCGTTGCATTAGCTGTAGGATCAGCGGATGGAATGTCGCGCGCCAATACCACGGCCATATTTGTTTCCGACTCCGCGCCCAACAGCCCGATTAATTTGACGTCCGGAATACGCGGCATATTCAGATTATATGGAGATAAAGCCAGCAGCGTGTACACGGTCGGTTCTAATACCCATTACATTATCGATACTTCAGGCCATGAGCCTTGGGTCACCATCATGGTTGTCGATTTGCCACCAGGCTTGCCAACCGGATCTGGACAGGTGCGCATCACAAGTACAGCAAGCTACCCTACTATCGGCAGCCATATAAATAATCGTTCCATAAGTTTGGAAATAATTCCCGGAACAGGCGTCTCCTCCGATTTACCATATGAATTTGGCGTCGGTTCCAGCATGCCCGGCGATTTAACTCAGATGGAAGCATTGCCATACGCCCAAGTCATGCCGATTTTTCCGAGCAGCACCTCCTGGCCGACATATGGAGCCATTGAAATAAAATTACATGTGCCAACATCGGCAGGAACTGCACTCGGATCGGGAAATCTGCGTGTTTTAATCGATGACATGAGCGTTTCGACCGCGTCCTACCCCAACACATCATATCGACATGACAACAATCAAGATTTAACCGTCATGCTACTGAGCCCCACAGGGAAACTTCAATATTACGAAGCGCGTTTTTCAATTGTGCCACGCAAGGATTCAACCACGATCATAAGTTTTACATCAACGCCGACGATAATCTCAGCGCGTTACTTCGATATCAACGGGAACCAAATCGCCGGCCCTGCAACTTCTGAATTTCTAGTGCAGTTACGCTAAATGAGTGTTTCCCTTATTTTTAATAACAGTATTAATGGCATTTAATTATATTAATTGATAAAAATATAAAAGCTTGCAACTTAAGCAAAAGTAAACTCACTACTCAGGAGGAGATCATGAATAAAACTTTTATTGCATCCGCTGTCAGCTTGGCGTTAATTAGTACGGGCACAGCAGCAAACGCTGCCCTGGTCACAGGCATTTATGGTAATGGGACATGGAGCGCACCAACAGCGCTAACTTCACAATGCTCAGCGCTCTCGGAAGCACGGTAGGCGGCATGGCCTAGCCGCGGTGGCCCGTCGCAAGAAAAAGTACAAAAAAATAAAAATTAGGATGTAAGGGTGCAGTCCATTCACTTACATTTCTCTAAAATAATATTTCTGACCACCTGGCATGGATCTGCAATGAATCCGTGAGATCCTGTTTTTCTTTTCCTACTATTAACATGGAGGAAATTCTAATGAAAAAAACACCCCTCTTTTCTGCCCTTGGTCTAACATTACTAAATGTAAGCACGGCAAACGCCGCATTGATCTCAGGTATTTTTGGTTACAACACGTGGATTGCCAACAGCGCCAATTTCACCATGCTGTCCGCTGCCGGCGCCACCGTCGGTGGTACCAACGACGTGACGATGGTATGGGACGGCAATGCCTACAACGCCAGTTCCGACTATATTGGTCCGAGCCATGCGGCAAATGTCACAATCTCTTCACCCACTCCATTATTCGGTACTCGCTGGTCGGCGCATGACATCCAAATGTTTGTGCCCGGCTCTTACTCATTCGATACGGCTCTAGGCGGTGGTAATCCAGAACAGGGCATCATGAACGTGAATATCGGACCAACCCAATTGGGCATGCATATGTTGTTCGACTGGAGCGGCAATTTAAATATCGATACGTTCATCGTATTTTCTCCTAGCGGCGTCATCTTCGGTTCTGGCATTGCTCGCAGCACGGCAAACACAACGACTGCCATCAACTATTGCGATGCAGGCGCTATCAAGAATTGCTTGTGGGATGGCGCAAAACTTGGCCCAAGTGGTAAGCCCGCTGGCAACAAAGTATGGATGCTGACTTCAGTAGATGGCAACGGCGACGGTATCATGGGCATCCCCATGGCAACGGGTGGCCCCTTTGCTGGCTTCAACATGAACTTCAACGCCGATTTTGCATCCGTACCGCTTCCGGCCACAATATGGTTATTTGGCTCGGGCTTGTTTGGTTTACTAGGAATAGCCAGAAAACGGTGACAAGCTAGCATAAGCTTGCCTATGTGCGTTATTGGTTACATCAATTAAATATTTTTAAAATATACATTGTAGTTTTTATCGAAAGGAGTCTTGCGCCACCATCTAAATAATAACTCTGGAGGAGTTTCTCATGAAAAAAACATCACTTGTTTCTGCTATCAGTTGGACGCTGATGAGCGCGGGTACGGCATATGCAGCCAATATTGGCATTTTGCCTGGAGATGCCCCCATAACCAGCGTTTCCAGTAATTTCACAACAATAACTCCTAATGGCGCCACTTTTGCTGGCACCAATAATGTTGTCATCAGCTGGGATGGTACAGCTTTCAATGCAAGCAGCGACTACACGGGCCTCGGCAGTACATCGAATATCGCTATATCTTCAGCTACTCCCTTCTTCGGTTATATGTGGACTGTTCACGACGCCCAAGTGTTTGCTCCCGGTACTTACAATTTCGATACCGCCCTTAACGGCGGAAATCCTGAATCCGGAATTCTAAGCATGAACGTGGGGAGTAATCAGCTTGGCGCGCATATGCTGTTTGACTGGAATGGGAACTTAAACATTGATATTGCCATGGTCTGGGACCGCCATGCCGTGTTCGGATCGGGCAGAGGCTACCGTGCCAATCCTGCTTGTGGAGCCACCGCTACTACTCTAGTGCCCTATTCCAACTGTTTATATGATGGCATGGTCTACGGACCAGCTGGCAAGCCCGTGGGAAATACCGTATGGATGCTGGCCTCCGTCGACGGCAATGGTGACGGCGCCATGGGCAATCCCATGGTGGCCGGTGGACCGTTGGCAAGTTTTAACTTTAACTTCAATATAGAACCGATACCGCTGCCGCCAGCGGCAATTCTCTTTAGTTCGGGTCTTTTAAGTTTATTGGGTGCGGTAAGGAGAAGAAAATTAGCTCAATAAATGTAAGTGCTCATTCTGCTCTTCCGGCTAAAAAGTCGGATAGAGCAGAATACACTTAATTATTCATTCTTAAATTTTCTTGCGACGAAAAAAACTTACAAGGCCAAACAAACCAGAACAGAATAACCAAGCAGCGGATGGAAGCGGCACAGGTGTCGAGCCTGCAAAATATGCGCTAGTTGTGCCATTGACATTGAATCCTGCTACGTGCGCCGCAAAAAATTCATTGCCTTGTCCTGCATTGCCGCTAGACAACATTATATAATCCGCTATCACGTCACCCGTAACACCTGTTATAGAAAAATTTAACACTGGAAGACGATTAGCACTGCCATTAGTATCGGTTCGAAGTGTAAATTTTCCAAAACCGTCCATGTTGCCCAATCCAATAAATGACCAGTTGCTAGGCAGAACAAAATTATTGTTAGTTACACCCTGAATCGTATTGAACCCAAATTGATCAATTCCGAATGAGCCCGTTGCAATACTTGTAAGCGGTAACAAAGTTTCTACCTTGAAATCAATGTCACCAATAATGGTTGCACTATCGGAGATAGTTACTTTGAGATAGTTATTTCCATCGGGTAAGCTTGTTACATTAGATTGATCAAGAAAGTAGGAAACTGTGGCTGCTTGCGCTGAGCTGAATATAGACAATAAAAAAAATATTATTAGTTGCGGTATCCCTCTTGTCACATGTTTCTCGAGCACCTGATCCCCCGCATAACTTAAGTCATTCTTCTTTGCTTTAGTTTTAATTTTCCGTTTTTTCTTCATTCTTGCAGACAGACAAAACTGAACAAAAAACGACAGGGATTTTTCTTCCCTGTCTTAAAAATAATTATTTCTTCAATTTTATTAAAATAGTTTCTCCTCCAAACTCCAAATTTTTTCTGGGCCAGTGTAAAGGTGCGGCCTATTGCAGGCCGCACCTTTCACTTTACCAATTATTATTATCCCTTATGACCATAAACAGTGTTTGCTGACTCAAAAAGTCAGTTCGCTCCGTCTTCTTAGGCCTTTTTCTTACGACGCGCTACGGCAGCCAAGCCCATTAAACCTGAGCCAAACAACCAAGCAGCTGCGGGTACTGGAACTGGATCCGGTGTCGCAGTCAGGGTAGCGTTGAAGTTAGCATTGAAGCCAGCGAACGGACCACCGACCGCCATGGGAGTACCCATGATGCCGTCGCCATTGGCGTCAGTTGAAGCCAACATCCACACTTTGCTGCCAGCCGGTTTGCCATCTGGACCAAGCTTCGCGCCATCCCATAAGCAGTTTGTCTTAGGAGCTGTCGCACTAGCAGTTTGGTCGCAATTGGTAATTTGCGTGCTGCGACCGATACCAGCACCGAAGATGCTGCTCGGGTTGGCAACCACGACGACATCGATGTTCAGGTTACCGTTCCAGTCAAACAGCATGTGCATACCCAATTGGCCAGAGCCAACCGTCATGTTCATCGTGCCCGATTCAGGGTTACCACCACCCAACGCGGTGTTGAAGCTGTAAGAACCTGGGGTGAACACTTGAATGTCATGCGCTGTCCAAGTATGGCCAAAGAACGCGGTGGGTGAAGAGGCTGTTACGTTGGATGCGCTGCCCGGACCGGTATAGTCAGAGCTGCTGTTATAACCATTGCCATCCCATACCATCGTCACGTCGTTGGTGCCGCCGACAGTGGCGCCAGCAGCGGACAACATGGTGAAGTTGGCGCTAGCAGTTGAGAAGTTATAGGGACCGTACAGATTTGTTACGAGCGCCGCTTGGGCACCCGTTGCGCCGAGGGCCAGCGCAATACTTGAGGCGATTAAAGATTTCTTAATAGTTGGATTCATTACCTTCCTCCAGTTGAATAAAATAACAATGAACTATGTCTTTACGTAAAAACTAACGTTGGAACCCTGTAACGCCCTTTTGTAAGAGCGCCATGAAAATCCCTCCGCGTGTATTGAATAGCAATCCATATGCCACATAATTTATTCATTTAAAATCAATATATTAATATCAATTTTGTCTGCAAAAATTAAAATATGTAAATAAATCCGACATATTTTCCTTAAACTATATATTATGGTTTTTTCTTTAATCAGCCGCCTAAAGTGATATTTCTCGAGAATAATGGGGGCATATAAAGATTTCATGAATTAAAAAACCCTTCTCTATTCATTTAGGGGAGCAATAAGCGAAATGAACTGTAAGATATATCGACATTTACCACGGATTTTCATAAATAAATAAGTTATTTCATATACTTAATCACAATATTCCTCTTAAAAAAAATTGATCCACGATAACTTAATAAAAAACTTAAGCGACAAAATATTCATCCTGTTAATTTCATACATCTGCCTGAACGGATGTATTGTTCGATTCCTTTCTAAATTTTTTAATATCAATACGCGATAAACAAAAATGAAAACCTTCTTGTAATAAACAAGAAATGAAGAACGATGAATAAATAATGCGATATGATTCTTAAAGAAGTACGTGGCTGCATGAAATATTTAAAAGCGAGATAATGCAATGACGATGGACATGTTACCAGATGGTGTCAGAAAGGAACGCGCAAAAGATCTACTCAGTCAAGGGCGTCTCGAAGACGCGCGCGCTTTATTGTCCGATCTTTGCAAAAATGATCAGCGTGATGCGGAGATTTGGATGATGTATAGCACTACTAATGCGCATCTTGGGCGATTCGAGGATGTTATTACAGCCTGCCGCAGCGCGTTGCAAGTCGAGCCCGACTATTTACCAGCGATGAACAGTCTCGCAAGCGCATTAGCAGCATTGGGACGACATGCAGAAGCTGCGATTGAATTTGCTACCGTCTTACGTTTAGCTCCTGATAATCCCATGGTACTTTGTAATTACGGTCATGCGCTAGCTTTAGCAGGCCATATGGAAGAAGCACGCGAGGCCCTAGAAAACGCGGTCCGTGTGCAACCACATTATGCGGATGCACACTACAATCTTGCAGCCCTACTGGAACAGTCAGGGCAGTCCGCGGCAGCGCTTAGTGAATATGAACAGGCAATTACACTCAAACCAGGACTATCCAATCTGCTAGGTGAACGACTAACACGGTTGCGAGAAGTTGTGCGAGGCAGAGCGTAAAACGCTAAGAGTAATTAAACTAAACGAATCGCGCATTAGTCCTTATTTTAATTTGGCGATTTAGCGACTTTTCTTGACTAAAAGCTTTTTCGGTCGACGTTCCCGCGCTACTTTGAAAAGCGAAAACGTTTGTCCAACATAATTATTGACCTGGTCAAGGCCTTCACAAAATTCACGCAATTCAGGCGTTTCCTCTGCCTCGATAATTCGCACATGACGACTTGGATCCAGGGTTTCGAAGCGAAGATTAAACCAAGGTTCTCCCCGCTTAAGCACAAGATCTTTTGAAAGATCGTGCCATTCAAATGCCCACATCAATCTACGCGGCCAAATATCTATGGGAAATCGACCACCAATAATAAGTCCTGGCAAAGGATTTTTTGGGTAATGAAGCAAGGGAGGAAGTTCGTTAAGGTAAACCGGCTCATCTGCTACAAAACGATAAGGCGTGGCTAGCTGTAAGACTGGTCGTTCAGGCGTTCTCCATGATCCTGGCGGCTGGAGCCGCAATATTTCCGTCTGAAGCTTATGTACATCCACGCTGGTCTCCATGCCATGAACGGTAATTTCAAACTTACCTTGCGGATTGCGAATGAGCCGAATATGAAGATCAAAAGGACAATTAACGATAACGTAACGAGCTTCATAGTCGAGAATGCCCGGACACTTGTTCACGGCTTGGGGATGTTGAGGCGCGGGATAAGAAGGCCGATAAACATAGGGTGCTTCGTAAATAAATTTTGCTTCTTTCGTGTCGAGCCACCAACCCACCTCAACCACGTTGCTGCGACCCATGTCGTGGGGACATTGATTTTCACTTTCCACGCCTGATCTAGACGATGGCCTCAAAAACTTCCAAAACCGGTTACAAAAAATCGATGACATGTTTCTAACTCCACGAACTAAATACATTATCTGTTATTAAACTTACTTTAATTAGAAAAATAGCAAATACGTTTTCTTTCGTCATTCCATCGCAGTGACTCGCTCGTTATACATCTTCTCATAAACGCTTTCCACGGTCTTGGTGTATGCACTAGCAGAACACAAACTTGATTGTAGTAATCGTTCCCGCAATCGTGAACGAAGCACGATCAAGCTTTCAGGATGGGCCATAAGCTCTCGAGCAATTTGAATATAACGTTCAGGCGTGTTTGCAACCCATTCTGGAAATCCTGCCGCTGTCAGCAAGCTTGCGCCTACTCGGGCGCTGTGACGATTCCCGCATAAACTAACTACTGGTACGCCCATCCATAATGCCTCGCAGGTTGTAGTGGTGCCGTTATAAGGAAACGTATCCAAAGCGATATCTACTTTGGCGTACAAGCCAAGATGCGCCGTATCATCTGGAATATAACCCAGCAGCTCGAAGCGTTCGTTTGATATCCCCACGGTTGCAAATAAATCTTGATAGCGTTCACGCGTAGCTTTGTCTCGTAAAGAAGGGTTTTTAAGTATCAATCGACTATTTGGCACATCTTTTAATAAATCGGCCCAAAGAGCGATTACGGCAGGCGTGACCTTGGCAAGGTTGTTAAACGAACCAAAGGTAACGAATCCATTCGTCTCGCGAGGGGGATTTGTCACGGATGGCGTCTTGTCGGGGGGGCGATAACATAGAAAGCAACCAGGCAGTCTAACGAGTGATTCCGTACATTCGCGCTCAGATCCAGCTGGATCGGCCACCAAATCCGACAGACGATAATCCATCTGAACCAAACCTGTTGTATCAGGATAACCAATAAATGAAATTTGCACGGGCGCCGCACGACGCGCAAAAACGGATAATCGATTTCCCGCCGTATGCCCGTTTAAATCCACAAGAATATCTATGCCATCCTCGACTATTTGTTTGAAAAAAACATCGTCATCCATGGCGGCAACATCTCGCCAGCGATGCGCCAAGCTTCGCAATCGCGCGGTGGTTGCATCGGCGTCCAAATGCGAAAAATAGCAAGTGACTTCGTAACGACTCGAGTCGTGACAAGCCAGCAATGGTTCGATAAAAAATGCTACAGAGTGCTTGCGTAGATCGGATGACACGTATCCAATTCGCAGCTTAGTTCGCTTTTGAATGGCAATTGGATTGGACGCAGCAGAAATTAAACTTGGGCGCGATGTGTTGCCTGGCCATTGTTTATGCTGATTTAGCATTTTTTCCGAATCATGCTCTGGCAAATAATGCAGGGTAAGCAACATGCTGGAATAGATACGCGTATTTTCTGGTTCAACCGCCAGGGCCGCGGCATAATATTTAAATGATTCCTCGTACTTTCCCTGCAAACAAAATGCCACGGCCATGTTTTCGTATACTTCCGCCGTCTTGGAAAAATTCATTTCAATAGCTTTGCGATAGGCGTTCAGAGCCACCTCGTAGCACCCCATCGATTGCATCGCCGATCCATACACCGCATAAAATTCTGCATTGCCAGGTTGATAGCGCAATACTTCACGAAACACATCCTCCGCTTCTTCATAACGATGCAAGGAAGCAAGAATATGCCCTAAACTCGTTGCGGCGCTCTCATGCCGAGGATTCAATGCCAATGTTTTGCGTAAAGCGGTTACGGCTTTCTCAGGCTGACCAGTATCACGCAATGCAATACCGAGGTTGTACCAAGCAACGCTATGCTGAGGGGCTAATTCAACAGCTTTTGAACAACACGCAATAGCCTCATCGTGTCGCTTGAGCATGCCGTTGATGGCGCCGAGCGTTAGCCAGTTTTCAGCGTCGTTTCTTAATTTAGCGCATATCTGCTGATACACGAGCCGCGCTTCTTCGAAACGACGGGCTGCGATCAATTCCTTACCGATTCGCAGCTTGGAGCGTAAAAGAATGTCAGGGTGCGGCATCGATCAACATAATGGTAACAATACGCAGTAAATTTATCTGCCAAATCATTAAATCTTCAATCAATCGCTTTATTGGTGACGATCGATCAATTAAAAGAATATTTAATTTGATAATTGCTTTCGGGCAAAGAAAAACCGCGACGAAATAGAAAAAGATAACCAGCCATTTTTCTCCCTTTCTCGTGGCGCAGAAAAGCGGCGCGTCGTCCGACTTCGTCGAATCCCGTCTTGGCGGCAAGCGAGCGAATGTATTTCGTGGCATGCGCATACCGTCCCGAAGAACGTAAGATAAAATTGTCGCTGTCATCGCCATCTTCAATGGAAAAAGCCAAGAATCCACCAGGCCTCAACGCCACACTACAGGCAGCGAATACTTCCTCCAGCGCACCCACGTAAATAAATACGTCCGCTGAAAGCGCCAGGTCCCAACCGGTTGGTCTTGCCTTCAGAGCGGTCACGATGTCGCCGACTTCTAACGTGTCATAGATGGCTCGCTCACGCGCCTTTTCAATCATGCGCGCAGAAAGATCGACACCATGAAGCGTGCGTGCCATGCCGCGAAAAAATTGTGCGCATAAACCAGTGCCACAACCCAGATCAATGACATCCAGCGAATTAGCGGACGGCGACGCGAGTTGATGCACCATGTCACGCAGAAGCTCTGGAGTGTGATAGTTAAGGGATTTCACCATCTTCGCATCGAAAAAATCAGCGAATCCATCGAAGAGCCTGGCGACGTAAGTAGCTGGTGCCGTGGCCGTCGTCTCCCCCTGTTGGGCCGCCAACAAATGCTTAGCCTGTTCATCGTTTGGATTGATGCGCAGTATCTCAATAAGATGTTTTTTTACATCAGCGTGTCTGTTCATGGTGATATACAGAAATGCGAGCCGATAATGTGCCTGGAGATGGTCATTGTTCAATGCTATGGCGTGCAGGTAGCTCGCCTCCACCTTCGCCACGATGTTTTTCTGCTCATGCGGAGATACTTTCTGAAAGCTTAAACACTCTCCCATCAAAAAATATGCTTCCGCTGACTGGGAGTCGAGATTCAGAACCTGCTGACAACTCTCGATTGCGGCGGACAGTTCTTCAAGCTGATGAAGAATCTGCGCCAACCGCAAATGCACCTCAGGCAGTTTCGGCAATAACTTGGAGGCCTGCAGAAAATGGTCACGCGCCTCTTTCCATTCATCGCGCGCTGCCAGTATATTCCCTAACGTAAAGTGCGCCTCTCCAAGCTTGGGTTCTAAGCTAAGCGCGCGCACCGCGGCCGCTTCCGCTTCGACTGGTTTACCCAGCCCAATCCGTACCTGAGACAACATTGCCCATACCACAGCTATGTGTGGCTCTAACTTAAGCGCAGCTTCATATTCTGCCTCGGCTTCGAGGAATTTTTGCTGGGCCTGCAGGGCATTAGCAAGATTGAAATGTGCTTGAGTAGAAGCTGGCTGAAGTTCCAAGGATCGGCGACAACTCTCTTCCGACTGAACCAATTGCTTTGCCAAACCATAACTCACGCCCAAAAGCAGCCAGACATCCGCATTGTCGGGTTGCAACCTCGCTGCTTTCTGAAACGATACAATTGCAGCGGCACTATCGCCTGTCGCTGCTAAACATTTTCCAAGTCCAAGTTGAGCTTCAAAAAAACTCGGGTCCAACATGGTTGCTTTTTCAAGCGCCATTATCGCCGTCGCGTTGTCGCCAACCTCAGTACTGATACAACCGTACAAAAACCAGTCCTCGGGCTTGGCCTCAGCTTGTTGGCAAATGTAGCGACACAGGTCGATAGCTTCGTGGGAACGCCCTGCCTTAAATAATTGCTCAACACGGTCGGCTGTAGTGTCGTGCTGTGGATTTGTCATCATGGGTTATATTTGCATATCTGGAATAACATTCTATTCCTTCGCTGTCTTAGGTGGATACGTCATCGTCTCGTTGCGACGAATAATGATAACGGTACTGAAGTCCAAGGCTTTTTCCAAGTTGGTTACTAACTACTAACGATGTCACTCCAAAGCGGTTAACCCCTTATCCCATCGAAAAATAAGGATGAGTGCCTGATTTCTATCATAAAGGGTACAATTATTCGTCCCAGCGGAAAAATAGAAATTTAATAATTATGAGCAATCTATCCAAACTATTAGCCCAAGGCGGCGCGCTCGCGCGTCAAAACGATATATCTGGCGCATTGGCAATATTTGAAAAAGCGGTTCGCGATCATGCAGGCCATAGCGAACCCTGGATCAGTCTTTCTGCAGTTTATGGCATGAATGGAAATTATAGCGAGGCTTTGCGTTGCGCCCGCAAGGCCGTGGAACTGTCACCGAAATCTCTTCAAGGATGGGTAAATCTTGGCAGTGCAGCGGAATCCTGCGGTGATCTTGCCCAGGCCGCAGAAGCATTTCAACACGCCAGTCAGTTACCAGGTTGCCCTCCCGAAATAACTTTGCAATGGGGTCTCGCGCTGACGCAATCAGGCAAATGGGCGGAAGCAGAAAAGCCCTTGCGCACATACCTAGCACGACAGCCTGGTCATCGTGAAGCAACTTTCACGTTGGCCAGAGCATTAGCAATAAAAGGTAACATCGAAGCTATCAGCATGGCTGAAGAGTACTGCCAGCGAAATCGTGATGACGTGCAAGCACTGTCACGTTTGGCAACGATCTATCTGGAACTGGGGAAAAAAGACGACGCATGGCGTGTCTGCAATCAAGCCACGATGCAATCTCCAGAGGGAACTGATGTGCTATTTTTTAAGGCGGGGCTATTGACGTTTGAAGGACGCTATAGCGAAGCACGAGATGTATATGAACAGCTAATCCGCTTGCAACCGGGCAATCCACAACCACTAACCATGATGGCTAACGTATGCCAACAAGATGGGGACATGCAAGGCGCCATCGCTTACGCACGTGCGGCACTAAAGATCGAACCGCGTAGCATCGATGCGCTGAGCACCTTGAGCACGGCGGTAATGAACAACAACCCTGTCGAAGCACGCCAACTGATGGAACAGGCCTTGGCGATAGCGCCGCACGATCTTTCATTAAAAACCCTGCAAGGACGGATGCTTGAATTCGAAGGCAATAAGCAAGGCGCCTGGGAATGCGTGCGATCCGCTTTGGAAGCTGGATCCTTGAATCTTGGAGCAGCACTGGTCGCGGCGAGCGTGGCGCCGGACGTAGGCAAAATGGAAGAGGCCATTAGTATCCTCGAGCGGTTTGTCGCCCAAGCAGGTCTTTCCTCTGCGGATCAAAAAACCATACGCTTTGCTCTTGTCAAAATATGCGATAAAGCCAAACAATATGATCGGGCTTTTGGTCATGCCATCCTTGCCAATAAATTAAAAAACGTTTGGCACGACACCAATGCCAATACAAGAGAAGTAAACAGACTCAAGTTCGTTTACTCCGCTTCTGCTATCAGTTCTCTGCCCTACTCCAGTGTTCGCTCGGGACTACCCATATTCATTGTCGGCATGCCTCGCTCCGGCACGAGCCTGATGGAGCAGATACTCTCTTGCCACAGCAAGGTGCATGCTCGCGGAGAAACCACGGACGTTCGGAAAGTAGCTGAAGGGATTCCTTATTATCCCGACGGTGTACGCAACCTTGCGCAAGAAAAACTTGATGCCTTGGCCAATGCATATATCCAGCGATTACGCGCCATGGCACCTTTGGCTACCCGCGTCACTGACAAATTGCCTGGCAACTATATGTATGCAGGTTTTATCAGCCAACTCTTCCCAGACGCTCGAATAGTGCATTGCCAGCGCGACGCACGCGACGTTTGTTTATCAAACTATTTCACCGAATTTGCCGTCGGACACGTCCATACCTATAACCTTGAGTCCCTGGCGCAAACCTACAAGGATTACCAAGAACTAATGGAACATTGGAACATGGTTCTCCCTATTCCAATCCTCAACGTACGCTACGAAGAATTAGTTGCCGACCCACGCGTTTGGATCGAACGCATTCTGGATTTCTGCGGTCTTGAATGGGAAGACGCCTGTCTTAATTTCCATCAATCAAAACGACAAGTGGCGACAGCCAGCTACGATCAGGTGCGACGCCCTTTGTATAAAAGCTCGGTCGCACGTTGGAAGCATTATGCACGACACCTGGAGCCCGTCAGCAGAATTCTTGGCCTGAAAGACGACGTATAACCCGCATTGTAGGTTCAATAAGTCACGGATAAATATATATCTCGTCAAATAAAATCAGGCCCTCTTTTTTTGCGACGCGCAATAGCCAAGAATCCAAACAAACCTGAATTGAATAACCACATTGCCGCTGAGATGGGAACCGGATTCGCCGTAGGCGTTAAGTTGGCATTGAAGTTAGCGTTAAAGCCTGCAAGCGGTCCACCGGCCGCCATGGGGATGCCCATGATGCCATCACCATTGCCATCTGTTGAAGCCAGCATCCATACTTTATTGCCAGCCGGTTTGCCGTCTGGCCCCAACTTTGCTCCATCCCATAAACAGTTTTGAAGAGGGCCCGTGGGATACTGCAACGAAAAAGTTTGATCGCAATTACCCATATTTATACTGCGTCCCATACCCAGTCCAAATATACTATTTGGAACAAACACCATAAATATATCGATGTTGAGATTCCCCTTCCAGTCGAACAGCATGTGCATGCCCAATTGACCGTCTCCAACGGTCGCTGTCATGATGCCCGATTCCACCGTCCCACCACCCAGCGCCGTGTCAAAACTGTATGAACCCGGAGTGAAAATCTGAATGTCATGGGCCATCCAGGTATGGCCGAAGAACGGCGTTGGCGATGAGGCGGTGATGTTCGACACGCCACCCGGACCGATGTAGTCGACACTATTATTGTAGGCATTGCCATCCCACATCAGGGACACATCGTTAGTGCCCCCAAGGGTAGCACCCGTTGCACTCAGCAGTGTGAAGTTAGCGCTGGCGGTTGACCAAGTGTAAGCGCCGTAAATATTGGTCACCAGCGCAGCTTGGACGTTCGATGCACCAAGGGTCAGCACTACACTAGATGTAATTAGAGTTTTCTTTATCGATATTGGATTCATTTCTGTTCCTCCAGTTATTATTGAAGTGTATTAAAATTCTATCTGTCGAAAGATACTCTTTTCATTCGTAAGTAGTTACAGTTATCCGATGTGCTCAGGTTTCTTCAAACACATATCGCTAGAAATCTCAAAATCGGCGAGGTAATCGTTTCAACATTATATATAACAATATATATAATGATAAAAACCATTTAAGAATGCATGGTCCACCTTGGAAAATTCAACTCTCAAACAACAAGCTCTGAATAGTGTACGCAACGGGCGCCTGGCGCATGCTTTGGAACTTCTTTCCCAGGCATGTGAGAACAACAAGCAAGATGCGGAAATCTGGTTTTATCTCGGCGCTGTTCATGGATTGCTAGGCAACGCCGCTGGCGCGGAAAAGTCTTTCCGCGAGGCGATTACCTTGCGTTCAGATTTTATTCAAGCACGCCTCAATCTGGCCAATGCGCTCAAAGAACAAGGCAAGCTAGCGGATGCAACCAATGAATATCGCGCTGCTATCGATCTCGCGCCGCAACACGCATCAATCTGGCATGCATTGTCCTATGCGCTAACCATGCAAGACAAATTATCGGAAGCAGAACAAGCTGCACAGCACGCAATGGGGCTGGCGCCGAATGCGACGGAATCTTACATCGCGCTCGGAAGTGTGCATCTCGCGAAAAAAGAATTGGCCGAATCGCTGCGTCTTTTTTCAGAAGCGCTTAAGCGTGAACCTAACTCAGTATCTGCGTTAGTCAATCTTGGATTGACTCACAAATCCGCCGGGCAACTTGCCGATGCAAAAAAATTTCTTAACCGCGCACTCGCCATTCAACCGCGCTTACCGGATGCGCACTATTCTCTCGGCTTGATTTTTCTTCATGAATATCGCATGGACGAAGCCGAGTCGGCATTTAGCTGGGCGCTGGATCAAAATCCACGTCACATAAATGCTTTCGAACAGCTCGGCGCGCTCTTAAGGCACCGAGGTAAACGAAAAGAAGCTCTAGAAATATATCGCCGCTTTGCTAAAGAATATCCAGAACATCCCGACGCAAAATTTTTTCTTGCCATGCTGGAAAATGGCGTAGACCCTGGCCGCATTCCTGTTGAGATGTTAGCGGAAAGATATAAAACCGATGAAGTGGCAAAATCCTTCGATGAAGGAATGACCAAGCGATTAAACTATGTGGTGCCGGTGCACGTGGAAGCATACATGAAACGTCTGTGGCCTGATAAATCCACAAACATGGATATTTTGGATCTTGGCTGCGGTACTGGTCTCTACGGTTCGGTTTTAAAACCTTGGGGTAAACGTCTCGTGGGGGTGGACCTCTCTTCCGTGATGCTGGATGAAGCAAAACGTAAAAATGTGTATGACGAATTAATATGCGGTGAGCTTATCGAAACCCTGAAGGGCATCAAGGAACAATACGATATCGTGATCGCCATGGATGTTTTGGTTTTTTTCGGAGATCTCGATCAAATCTTCAAACACGTGAAGCAAATATTGCGGCCTCAAGGTTTATTTATACTTGACCTAGAGAAGGGCAACGAAACGGATCGCTGGCAATTACATATTTTTGGCAACTATGTGCATTCACGCGCTTACATCTCTGAAATGGCCGAACGACATGGTTTTTCCGAATTACTTTGCGAAGAAATGGAGATACGAAAGGAAGCAAACTTACCCATCAAAGGACATTTGGCATTTCTTCAAGCTAAACCTGAATAATTAAAATTTGAACGGTATTTGCTTTACCATAACGAAATATCTTTCGCCAGCATAAATATTGGCATATTTTTAGATTATTCTTAGCTGCACATCTCAAGGTAACCCATAAGCTAAACCCCTGAAGAGCATTGATGTTAAGCCATGATATTGCAGAAAGGCTGAACGCTACTTGACATTTTTATGGCTGCTGCGCACCATCTGGGGCATAAGGGTGGAGTGGCGGTTATATAAAGCTATTTGGCGTAAATATTAGGTCAAAAACGTGTTTCAACGAGAAGCCCCCTGAAACACCTGAGCAAGAACCCACACACAAACCCGTTTTCTGACAATGCACAATGCATTGATAAATACTGTGATCTCTAAAAACTCACAAGGAACGCCAAGGATAAAAGTAAAATGCGCACAGAATAATATTTTAAATTAAGGCATAAACTAGAAAGCAAAAGTCTAGAAAGCAAAAAATTAAGTCACTACTTTGAGGAGAGTACAGATGAAGTTTATTCCTAAATGCTTGCCTGCGCTTATTGGTACTTTCGCACTGGCAACACCGTCATTGGTATTTGCCACCAACGGCATGTTCATGATCGGTTATGGCGCCAAGGCCACCTCAATGGGTGGTGCGGGTGTCGCTAATCCTCAAGACGCGATGATCACTGCTTACAATCCCGCGGGCATGACGGAAGTTGGCGAAATGCGTCTCGATGCTACCCTCGAACTTTTTCATCCACCACGCGCGGTCAAACATGATAGCGCGACCATACCCACGGATGAACGCAGTAAGGACGACTGGTTCCCTATTCCCGCCATCGGCGCTGTGATGTCAGATAAAAGTACCCCCATGGCTTTGGGAATGGCGATCGTCGGCGCTGGTTTGGGTACCCGATACAAACAATCTGACGGAACCTTTTTTGACCCAGCAGGAGGTGGCACTGCTTATAAACAAGTCGGTGTTTTCCTCATGCACATGGATATGCTTCCCAGCATCGCATATAAGTGGGACGAGCATAATAGCGTCGGCGCAAGCCTTGTCATCTCCATGCAAACATTCCGTGCTTTCGGTCTTGAATCATTTACCTCCGGCACCTTTAACTTCACCTCTAGCACAGATTCATTGACCAATCGTGGCAACGATTGGTCATTTGGCGGTGGCTATCGCCTGGGATGGCTTGGAACATACTTCGATAAAAGACTTAACCTTGGTTTAAACTTTTCCCCCAAAGTTCACATGCAGAGATTCAATCGTTATAGCGGCTTGTTTGCTAATCGTGGTGAATTCGACATTCCTAAAAGTTTCACTGGGGGTATAGCCTTTAAGTTCACTCCTAAAACTATGATGGCATTTGATGTCGAACGCATTTATTGGTCGGAAGTTCCATCCATTGGTCATGATGGTCCTACTACAACGGGCACCCTGGGATTAAATCCTCTTTGTCCGAATGGCAATGGTGGAAGACCTGAATGTCAATTAGGCGGTGCTTTGGGAATGGGCTTCGGTTGGCGCAATCAAACTGTCTATAAATTCGGTGTCGAACATAAATATACAAAAAATTTAACCTTGCGCGCGGGTTACAACTACGGCAGATCGCCTATTCCAGAAGATCAGGTTTTATTCAACATGTTGGCTCCCGCCACATCGGAAAGACATTACACTCTTGGCGCTACCTTGGCGCGCAAGGATGACAGCGATCTTACGTTCACACTCATGCATTCTCCGCAGAATGTTATCAAGGGACCGACAATGTTCCCGGGAGCAAGTGCATCGCTTGCCATGAGCCAAACCTCAGTCAGTGTTGCCTATGGACTTAAATTCTAGGGGAGTAAAATTCCAGCGAGCATGGATCCCGCATTATTATTTGTTGTTAATGAGTAGGAGAACTAGATCATGAATGCCGAAACACGTTTCAGAAAATCTGCGTTGCGCAATGCAGTAGTGCTTGCCTTAAGCATCAATGGCGCCGCTATAACTCTAAGCGGTGGCACTACCTATGCCGCCCAATCGGCTTGTGCCGATGCAGTAAGCAGCACCAGCGCTAACTTCACAATGTTATCCGCTGCGGGCGCTACCGTAGGTGGCACCAACGACGTAACCATGTCATGGGACGGTACTGCATTCACTTCCAGTTCGGACTATGCAGGACCAGGTAGCAGCGTGTCTAATGTAACGGCTTCATCACCGACAGCATTTTTTGGTCATAATTGGACAGCACATGACATCCAACTTTTTGCACCGGGTAGCTATTCATTTAACACCGCTACAGGTGGCGGAAATCCAGAAAGCGGCACTATGAATGTAACAGTCAATTCTGGTCAGCTGGGCATGCATATGTTGTTCGACTGGAACGGCAATAATAATATTGACGTATTTGTAGTGGCCAACTTAACCGCCGCTTTCGGTGCCAGCATTGGTCGTAGTACACAATCTACTAATTGCGACCAAACTGCTAGTGCCACATCCCCTAAGACAAACTGTTTATGGGATGGCGCGAAACTTGGGCCGGATGGCAAACCCGCAGGAAGCAAAGTGTGGATGCTATCCTCGGCTGACGGCAACGCCGACGGAATCATGGGTGTTCCTATGGCAACTGCTGGCCCGTTCGCTGGCTTTAACGCTAACTTCAATCTTCCTGGGACATTTTCTCATGCAACAGGTGTTTGCGCAGGCTTTGTTGATACGACACCAGATGCTTTTACTTTTACAGCAAAGACAAATGCTACGCTCAGCACACAATATGAATCAAATACCATTACAGTCGCTGGACTCGGCGTTAGCCAATCAACACCTAACCCAGCTCAAACAGCTGCCATCAGCATTACTGGCACTGGAGCAGGGTACTCCATAAATGGCGGCGCATTCACCAGCGTCACTGGCACAGTAAGTAACGGCGATATCATTAAGGTACATGGCACCGCACCCGCCGCAAATGGACAGACCACTAATGTTGTCTTAACTATTGGAACGGTGGCAGGCACATATAGCATCTCTACACCCCCCGCCGCAGGCGCTCAAGGCAGCAATTTCACGATGCTTGACTCGAGTGGCGGAGTAACTGGCGGTACCAACGATGTTGTCGCAAGTTGGGATAGCTCATGCACCACCAATATTGCTTCTACCGACTTCACTCACATGAGCCTGAGCTCGACCACGCCATTTTTCTCATATAATTGGACGGCTCACCATATCCGCGTATTCTGCCCGGGCACCTATACCATTGATACAACTTGCACGGTTGCCCAGCTAGAAGCTGGTACCACCACGTGCAATAACCCACTACAAACCAATCCTCCCCAAACTCAACAGTTTTATACTTTCACTGTGGGTGCTGGTCAGATTGGAGCACATATGCTTTTTAACTGGAACAACGCGACTAACATCGACGTTGTGGAAGTATGGAATCAAAACGCTGTATTCGGCCCTAGCGGAATGTACACAGGTAGCGCAGCCTGTAACAATCCGGCCACAGTTTGGAATCTAATGTCCACTGATTGGGATAACGATGGCAGAAATGGCGGTGCCATGGTAGATGGGGCATTCGTGGGGTTCAGCGCGAATTTCAATATCAGGACCTCAGGAACGCCACTTACTTGCGATGCCTATACACCGACAGTCAATGTCTCCTCTCCTTCCGGTGCAGGCGGTTGCAGCATCAGCGCACGACCATCAAATGGTATTGAGCGTGGCGATTGGTGGATTATTGCTGGTTTCCTTGCTTGGCTAGGTGGAATCCAGATGCGGCTTAAAAGAAAAGTTAAATCCTGATCGAGCGTTTTTTCCCATGGGTCAGCGGCGCAGCTCTAGTGGGCTGCGCCGTTTTTTCTTATCCAGGCCGTGAGTATGTTCTCATGGGTCTAATGTTTTTTTCCCCATTAATCGATCGACGTTGGGCGCCGCCAATTTTACCTTGGAACTTATCTCATATCGTTGCCTGGGGAAGCATTATTTTAGTAAGCAGTGGATTGCTATTCTGGCAGCCTACCCATCTGAGTTTTGCTTTAACCACCCTTTTGTTTACAGCGCTTCCAGAAGAATGGTTTTTCCGCGCTTATTTTATGACACGCCTGGACGAAAAATGGCGTGCCAACCTAATAACCTCACTCCTCTTTGCCATCATGCATGGTCTTGCTCGCGATTGGATCATAGCTGCTTTGGTGTTTATACCCTCGCTATTCTATGGCTGGCTGTATCAGCGTACTCGAGATCTTCCATTGCTGATATTGATACATGGCTTCTCGAATCTGGTTTATATGATGCTTCTTTCCAAGATTCTCTGAATGCGGTTTCTGCACCCACCGATTTGCGGTAAACTAATGTTTTAATTCAATGTCAGACTCCTAGATCATAGGCAGGACCATAAATCAGTGGATTTTCCTATAAGCAATGAAGGTAACTCATCATATGAAATTGATATCTATAAAGCTTGTTGCATTCATGTCGCTACTTTTTCTTGCCGCATGTAGCACTCTGTCTGGCTCAGAATCCCCTAGCCCGGAAAATACAAAGCTCCCAACTAATGCAACATCGATAGATAGTGGAATACCCACGGACACCTATATAGTGCAACCAGGCGACATACTCTTAGTTGATGTATGGAAAGAAAAAGATCTGCAACGCGAACTCATGGTTCGCCCCGATGGAGGGCTGGATTTTCCACTCATCGGCAATATTGATGTATCAGGTAAAACTATTGAACAGCTTCGTAACGAGATCACAACAAAGCTCACGAAATACGTTCCTGATCCTGTTGTAACCCTTTCAATAAAGCAAAGCCTGGGTAACAAAATTTATATTCTTGGAAAAGTAAATAAACCGGGTGATTACATCGTCATTCGAAATACGGACGTGATGCAGGCGCTCAGCATGGCAGGCGGTTTATCTCCCTTTGCTTCCCCAAATAAAATAAAGATACTGCGTCGAGAACATGGCGTACAAAAAACCATACCCTTTAAATATTCACGGGTTGAAAAAGGAGAAGATTTGGAACAAAACATTATTCTACAGGGTGGCGACGTTATCGTTGTGCCATAATAATCAATTGCATATTTCTCTGACTTACCGAAATGACTGACTCAGACTTTCAGGCTGAATTTTCGGATAAAATCATACATAGTCGGACGACTCACTCCCAACAGCTCAGCGGCTTCGGTGATTTTTCCGTTTGCATGACTAAGCGCCCGTAAAACGGCTTGACGTTCAGCCTGATCTCTCACTAGGCGCAGACTAAAATCCGTTGGCTTGCCATTAATTTCATCAAGCTCGAGATCTTTCACCGTGATCTGTTTGCCTTCGGCCATTATCACGGCTCTTTTAACTCGATTCATCAGTTCACGCACATTGCCTTGCCAGCCATAACTTTCCATCGCTGTTAGGGCATCCTTGGTAAATCCACGCAATTTTCCTCCCTGTTCGCGGTTAAAGCGTTCGAAAAACATCCGTGCTAATAAAAGGATATCTCCTCTTCGCTCCTTGAGCGGCGGGATCTGAACGGCGATCTCACTGATTCGATAATAAAGATCTTCACGGAAAGTACCGTTGCGTATTTTTTCTTGTAAATCTTGATGCGTGGCGCATACGACACGAACATCCACGGCAATTTCCTCGCGCCCGCCGATTCTTTCCACCACGCGTTCCTGCAAAAAACGCAGTAACTTTGCCTGCAAGGGCATCGGCAAATCGCCTACCTCATCCAGAAACAACGTACCATTGTTTGCATATTCTATTTTTCCAGGAGTCTGCTTGGCAGCGCCAGTAAAAGCGCCTTTCTCGTAGCCGAACAACTCGCTTTCCAAAAGATTTTCAGGAATGGCTGCGCAGTTAATGGCAATAAAACGATTATTAGTACGAGGACTAAGGCTGTGTAATGAGCGCGCGCAAAGTTCTTTGCCTGTTCCGCTATCGCCCAAAATAAGAATGGTGGCGTTCGACGGTGCTACTTTTTCCACCGTGCGGCAAACTTTGACCATTTCAGGGCTGCACGCCACAACACCTTCCACGGGATGTTCAACTTTTTGCTGAATTAATTCACGATTTTCCAGTTCCAGTTCGCGCACCCGGTAAGCACGATTTACTATTAGGCCAAGAATTTCAGGATCTATGGGTTTGTAATAAAAATCGTAGGCTCCAGAACCGATGGCTCGTACCGCGTTTTCTCTATCGTTCTGGCCGGTCACCACAATAACTTTGGTATCAGGACTGGCGGCCACGATTTCTTCCAGAGTCGCCAATCCTTCGCTAACGCCATCAGCGTCTGGAGGCAGACCAAGATCCAAGGTAACCACGGGCGGGCGATGGCGTCGAATCTGCTCCATGGCGTTCACGCGGTTACCCGCCATGACGACTTCATAACGATCGAAGCACCAACGTAATTGATCTTGCAGGCCAGGGTCATCCTCTACCACCAGCAGCTTGTTGTTCATCTGCATAACGGAAAATTAATGAAGATTTTTCTGATATTTCACCGGTTCGACGACATTCTGGTGAGGTAAATGAATACGAAAAATAGTGCCTTCGCCTGGCGTGCTTTCCACATGAATATCTCCGCCCAGTGAACGTACAAACTCACGCGCTTCATGCGCGCCAATGCCCATGCCTGATTTTCCTTTGGTTGTCTGAAAAGGCTGGAAAAGACGCGCTCGGATAAAAGATTCATCCATTCCACAACCGGTATCCTCCACTTCTACCACTGCATTACCATTGATTTTTTGCAACCTAACAGTAATACGTCCTCCTTCTGGGGTAGCCTCTTGCGCATTGCGGATTACATGGCCCATTACAGACGCTAACCGGTCACGATCTGCAGTAATGGTTAAGTCGCCTATTCTACATTCTAAAATAGGGACAGGCTTGACGGCGCGCGCATCATGTACCACTTCTTCGAGTAGCTTTGCCAAATTTACAATTTTTTTAGAGTCGCCTTGCACGCCGTCACGCAAGCGCGCCAACAAGCGATTCATTTTAGACACGGAGTTTTCTACCGTGCTAATGACATTTTCCATAAACAGTGGATTATTGCGATGGCGCACGGCATTGGATACAACCAATGACAATTGAGAAATAAGATTTTTAAGATCATGAACAGCGTAAGTGGAAAGCCGATTAAATGCCTCAAATTGACGAGCTTCCGCCAATGCCTGCGAAATGGCATGCTGTGCTAAATAGCTGGCCGCCTGACTGCCCGTCGTCTTAAGTAGGTCAGAATCTTCCCAATTGAAATGCCGATGAGTAGCGGGTGAACGCGCCAATACCACAAAACCTAGCAAGTTATCATGCAAAATTAAAGGTGAAATCAACCAAGCATCCGGAACAACCTTCAGCCATTCGGGCATTTCTAAATCACCCAAGCTTTTATAAAGCCCGGGGTCGCGCTGGTATTCATCTAAATTAATAACCCATTTTTGGATTTCGAGAAATTGTATCAATGAACTATTCGCTGGTTCGCTTGTTGGTAATGGTAATTCCATATTCCAATGCGCTTCTGGCTCAAAGCGATTATTGTCCCGCCGAACCCATAAAATACCGCCTGGGCAATCGATCATCTGTGAAATTGCTCGAATGACCCGTTCGGGAAGCGGAACATTTTGATCGCTAGACGAGAGCGTACGTATAAACCGTAACCATTCCTCACGGTAATCATACTTATAATGAAAAAAATGCTTGTTGATATAAACGCGTAAACGAGCGCGCAAGGGTCCTGAAAATAGCAAAATTAATAAAATTAATCCGGCACCAAATAGAAAAATAGTCTGGGCAACAGCTCCCCATGTTCCTCCATAGTCTCGAACATAATAACCACCGATGCCCATGGCAAGAAGATAAATTCCACTGCCGAGAAGCGCAGAAGTATGAAAAACCATTCGACGTGAGATAAAAATCGCAGGCGACCACTGTGGATTTCTGATTAAAGCAACGCCTATTACTGGCATTACCAGGGCATTAACAAAACCACGCGCTTCCCACAACGTCGGATCAATTCGCTGAAACAGCAGCGCGTCTGAGTAAAGATAAAAATCATATACAAATATTCCACCAATTCCAAAACACAGATACTTAATAGCGCGCAAGGCATCTGGTGGCGTATTACGCAAAATCTGCTCAATTAATACCAGCCCCATGACTGCCAAAAGTAAATGGCCCGCCAATTGAAAATCAAAGCCGCCAATTAGCGCAAGATTCGAATCACTAAAATGTAGGTATAAAGCTAGACATATCATTACTGATATAAACGCATAGATACCTTGACGCACAAGCATCCAAGTCTTGGTGATTAATTTTCTTTCGCTAGTTCTAGTATTTGGTATGTATAAAAGAAACGTCAACCATGCGAGATCGCGGATAAGCTCAAAAAACTGAGGGATAAATAAGGAAGTATTGAAAGTTGCTTGATAAGCCGCGGCACAGCCCCATAATGCTGAAATTATTAATGCCGAAGTCAGCAAGTTTCTTGGGAAGTTTTTTGTCTGACAGGCAAGCAACACCACCAGCAAAGCTAAAAAAACGCCCGACGCGGTGATATAGCTTATAGCACCGATACTCATATATGCTGATAACAATTATAAGCAATCCGGATACAACAAACTTTCATGTAGTGACTTCTCCGAATTAAAAAAAGTTTAGTACCGTTATCGTCCTGAGGAATTTCATCTGTTTAGAAGGTTTTTTGCGTATTCGTCGTTTACGCATTGCAGATGATGAATCTGAGGACAACTCGTCAGCAACTCCTTAATTTTTAACTATGGGTTATCCACCGCAAAAGAATCGATCTGTGAGCGCAAGTTTACAATAAAGCTTGCCAGTAATCGGTAAAATAATAATATACAGGAAATTCAATGGGAAAGTCTCATGTTTTAACGTTCTCTTGATCAAGCTGCAAAATAGCGTGATAAAAGGGACTTTCCATTCATAAACTTGCTTATTGAAGTTTTTTCAAAATAGCGCGGGCCTCTTCGAGTCCAGGGTATACATTTTTACCGTCGACTGCTTTGGCGAGCTGTTCTCTAGCGGCGGATGGATTGCCCTTTTTGTAATAGACCATTCCCAAATGATAACGAAATATCGGCGCTGCCGGAGCCTGCTTCACGACTTTTTCAAGCAACATTAATGCTTTATCTAGCTCCCCCGATTTATAATATATCCATCCCAAGGTATCCATAAACACTGGCTGAGAAGATGACTCGAAGTGGGTGGCTAATTCTTTTGCGCGTTTTAGATTTTTCTCGTCCGCCTTGTACTCAGTTAAGAGCGAGGCAAGATTGTTGATAGCCACATCATTTTCTGAATTTTTACCCAAAATGCGCTCATAGGCAGCAATGGCCTTGTCATACTCATGGGATCTTTCATATGAACTTGCAAGCCGCATCAACAACTGCTCATCATCAGGAATAACTTTTAAACCTTGCTGATATACCTGATTGGCATTGGCAAAATCCTGTTTTGCAAGATAAAGATTCGCTAAATTAATATACGGCAAGTTCCATTCAGGATTGACATCAATCGCCTCTCGGATAGATTTTTCCGCTTCATTGAATTTTTTCTGAAAAATAAAGACCTCCCCAAGCAACTCATGTGCGAAAGGATGCTTGGGAGACTCTTTAAGCACGCTATTAATACGGTCAATCGCTTTTTCCGGTTTATTCTGCATTAAATTTGCCTGTACTAAGGCTGTTAATGGAAGAAAGCTATCCTTTGATTTCTCCATGGCCATCTCGAATTCACGAATGGCGTTGTCAAATTTTTTCTGAGACAGATAAGACTGTCCAAGCATGTAATAACCAGTGGCATTATCTGGATGTGTGTTTTTGATTTTTTCCAACGTGCTTTGAACGCCTTTGGTGTCCTTTTTAGTTTGCAAAATATCAACTTTTGCCACTAAAGCATCTAGATCGTTTGGTGAGATTTTTAACGATTCTTCCACTTGCTTCATTGCTGCGTTTAGGTCTCCTATAAAAACATAGTATTTAGATAATCCTAAGCGCGCTTTAATAGATTTCGGATTTAACTCCACCGCTTTCTGCAAATTTTCCTTCGCCAAATCCTGATTTTTATCAAGCAACTGTGCCTCTGCCAACGAAAGATACGCATCTATAAAATTAGGCTGATCGCGAAGAACGGATCTGAAAGCAGCGATCGCTGTTGGAGCATCCTTTTTTGCCAATGCCAGCTTACCTTTAATAAAAAGCGCGTCATTATCTCCAGGATTTTCTTTCAAGACTTCATTGATGAGTTTAGCCGCCACATCTTGCTTGCGTTCACTCATCATCAAATTTGCTAGCATATTTCTAGCAATAAGGCCATCTGGTTTAGTACCGCTGCCATCGATAATATCCCGATAAACTTGCGCAGCCTGATCACGCTCTCCTGTTTGCATATAAAGCTTCGCTAAAGCAAATCGAACATCGTTAAGTTTAGATTTGGACTTTACAGCGGCAATTAATTCTTTCTTAGCCTGATCAAATTTCTTTTGGCTTACCAAAAGGTCGGCTAGCACGATATAACGCTGGCCATCGTCGGGATTTTCCTGTATTGCATCGCGTAAAGTCTTTTCCGCTTTATCGACTTGTTTAAGCTGTGAATAAAATGTTGCCAAAGACACGCGAAGCGAAAAATTTTCCGGTTGCAGTGAAATAGATTCTTGCAAAACTTTTTCCGCCTCAGGAATTTGCTTGTTTGCCACCAGCACTCGCGCATATTGCGCGCGCATAGAAAAATTTTTAGGATTTGCCGCAATACCTTTCTTTAGGACATCCAAAATCTTATCGAGGTTATTTTGTTTGGCATAGATTGATCCCAAAAATTCTATGGCCTCTATCTGAGAAGGATCTTCTGCTATGACTTTTTCAAGCTCATGCGTAGCCGTTTGGGTGTCTCCCTTATTAGCCATAATAGCGGCGTTTAACGTTCTACCACCGATATTATTTGGTTGCGTTTTCAGTATTTCATCCAAAATTTTGGATGCTTTATTTATATCACCGCTTAAGAAATAGAGATAACCCATCCTCAAGCGCGGTTCAATATAGCCTGGCTTCAACTCCGCCGCCTTGGAATAGCTGCCAAAAGCTTGTTGCCAATTTTGTTTTTTCTCTTGTATTTGACCTATCAGGTAATAAGCTTCTGGATATTTGGGATCAATCTGAATAACGTTTTTTAGCTCGACCATGGCCTTATCATAATTTTGCTCCCCTATGTAGGCTTTTCCCTTAGCAAGATATTTAATCTTGCGTTGCTCTGCTCCTCCGCAACTTGTAACGAGCGAAACAACCATAAACAAGGCGACAAGCTTTAAAATTTTATTCTGCCATTTCATTTTATTTCCTCAAGCATTACCAACCAAATTTAATATAAACGAAAAATCTCTCTTCTGAAAATTAACGTTAACACGAAAAAAAAATTAAAAAAAACCTTTGAATGCAAGCGCAACCAAGGACACAAGCGCTGAAAGGTTTAAAATATATCGCCTGCTTTGTGCGCGAGTAATAATAAACTCGCAACCATAAAATAGGACAATCAGCTTGGCAGCCATGAAACCAATTTCCGCTTTATCCGGCAAGTTATGCAGCAAAATGCCTGCAAACAAAACAACAATAATAACCAAATAATCCATGGGGGTGGTTCTAAACTGCTCACCCTTTGAATAACGAATGGCCAAACCAATAGCAACGGCTAAAGCAATGAAATAGCTCAATTCCACTGTTTCCAGCGATAGAGGCTGTATATTAATGTATTTTGTTTCAAGATAAGCAATGAAGGCAGCAGTAATATACATGATGGCCTGTAAAACGATTGAATCTTTGGCGCCGCTTAATAAAAAAATTAACAGCAATAGGGATAAAATCGCCGAGATGTAACTAAAATCCTGAGGTACGTGGTCCGCCCAGAAACTTACCAGAACAAATAAGAGGGGAATCGTGAAAGTCACGAAACGCATGGGGATCATCACAAACAACCTGTGTCCTTTGATGGCATTGATCGTTTCTGTCAACTTAGACACCGCCTGAGGCTGATGAGCGCACCAATGGTTACGCATCGCAATAAACACCGATAAATACATCGCCCCACAAACTCCGAGATAGAGTGATAAAATTAACCAGTCCGACTCATAACTCAGCAATATCGCGCTCGCGACAAACAGCGCCTGAATCAGATAAATCATTACCACTGCTTCATAATGATCAAAACCTAATTCCAATAAACGATGATGGATATGATGCTTGGTGGCGCTAAAAGGGTTAATGCCATAGTAAAACCGCTGCGCAATCACGGCCAATATATCGATGATGGGCAGGCCAAGTAGCAACATTGGCAAGGAAGGACTAAGTGCTGGATTTACTTTTTGCGTTAAGAGAACCGCCAAAAAACCCAGCGTGAATCCAAGGAATTGACTGCCTCCGTCGCCCATAAAAACTTTAGCGGGATAGGTGTTGTAACGCAGAAAACCCACTACCCCGCCCATGGTAGCCACGATAAGTGATATCGCCACAAGACCCCCAGCCAGAAAAGCCAGGTAACCAATACAGCTCAGACTTAATATAGTGAGTCCGCCAGCAAGTCCATCTAGGCCATCTGAAACATTCAAGGCATTTATCATGCCCACGAGCGCGAACACGGTAAAAGGCTTGGCGATGTAAAGTGGCAGTAAATTGAGATCCATGAAAGGCAGGGAAATAATGTAAACATCCCCGTAATACACCACGGTCAGAGCTGCCACCAGTTGACCAATAAATTTTGGATAAGGGCCAAGATTATGGGCATCGTCCCACATGCCAAAAATCAACAACACAAACGAACCGATTAGATAAGAAAGCAATGCTTCATCTAATGGAACCCACAACAAGATGGGAATCAACGCGCCCACAACTATGCCAACACCACCGACGCGTGGAATTGGAGAGATATGCACTTTACGTGCATCAGGATAATCGAGCATTCCTAAATGTGGCGCCAACCGCATCATCAGCGGAATGATCGCCATGCTAATCACAAGCGAGGTAAAAAATGTAACGAGATTATTCATTTAGAAAAAAATCTTTTACCACGATATTATTTTAAGAGTGCGGCTCTTTATAATTTTTGAAAAATAATGAGTAGCGCGATTTATTTAACGGTCATTTGTTATGGCTCGGCTTTCTTGCGCGAAACGTCGCTCGATCTCATTCAGGAACGTAAATACTAAGTTGTGGTGCCATCACCTTAATTAAGGCATTAAGCCGCAAATCCGCCTCTTGAGCATTTTCTGGATTAATGGATGCCACAAAACGCACTAAAGCACCATCCGTGCGGTTTTTTACCAACGCATCCCAAAATAGATACCATTTGACAAGATATTCGTTGGTTAACGTGCGGCCTCGTTGTTGAAACCAATAATAGACCAGCTGTTTACTATCGCCCTTCTCGATAACCAGACGATTAACCTTTAGTGGCTTTCCACCAATACTAACGCCCTCTATGTCACGCTGGGTTAAGCTGGTTATTTTCCAGCCTCCGCCAGGTATGCAAGCTCGAGGAGAGTGAGGAACTTTATCCGCGCGTTGCGTAACGTAATAGCCTACATAAAAATTAACCAGGCGTTGTTGGCTATCCGAATAATTTGCCATGATGTAATCGTCAAGATTGAGCGAATCGATGTAAATCCGATCCATCGCTTCTTGTTTTCCGTGCCATTGGTCAAGAACCATTGGAAATTCGGAGAAATTCTTGCGTTGGAGACTGGCTTCCACGCGGTGAGGAAGAATGGCGGAGGCAACACCAGTAAAAAAAAGTAATATGGTTGCAATTACAAAAGGAACAGGCATCGTTCGATATTTAACCGCGATATCCTTGGATAGGGGTGCTGGCAACTCTAGGCCAAACACCTCGCGCAGCGGTTGCTTTTGCTTGCTTATTCGGGCGAGTACCCACATTTCTAGAATAAGCACGCCAGTACAAGCCATGAATATCGCCCAGCCTTCAAAGTCATGTAGAAATCCTTCAGCCATGGGCCTTCCCCAATATTCAACCAATACGCCAATCATTCCAATGCGAAAACTGTTCATCAGCACCGTAATGGGGATAGTTGAAAGAAAAATGACACAACGTTTCCAAAATGATCCCTTGAAAAAATAGGCCGCGATAAATCCCAACGTCATTAGCGGAAACAGATAACGCAAGCCACTGCACGCCTCGACCACTTGCAGCCTATATCCTCCCAAGTCGATGACATTCCCCTCAAGGAACACGCTAATATTGAACAATCGAATAACCCATACACCGATGCTGGAGGAAATTAACTGCAGATCATTGGATAGACCCTCGTATATAAATCCAGGCAAGGGAATGATGAAGACCAGCAGCAGCAAGGGAACCCAAATTAATTTAAAGCCGCGCAAACCCGTAAAAGACAATACCAAACCCGTAATCACCACAAGCAAGGCGTATTGAATAAAAATATGCAAGGCGCTCAGCTGGCCCAGAAAAAATAAAAGCACCCCAAACACAACAACCATGAAACCCAACCAGGAACCGGTGAAAGATATGTTTTGTAGTTGATCGCTCCTCTGCCAAATAAGAAATAAAGTAATAAAGGGAATAATATAAGCATACCCATATTCAGGCGCTTCCCACACTTGCAGTAAAAATCTGATGCCCTCAAAAAAAATAAAGGCAAGCAATGCACCGAGGCCGATAAAGCCTAACCAAAAAAATATCGGGAGTTTCCAAGCGAAAGACGCGCTATCTTCTCTAGTGATTTCCATAACCAGATTCTCTTTAAAATTATGTTTGGTAAAAAGTTGTAATAATAATTTAGATGGGATGAATTTATAATTTTGGCTTAATCAAATCTATGAATTATAGTATCCATATATTGGACCAAAATCATACTTTTAATAAGAAAATCCGCGTCTTTTTTAAAAATTGTGCAAATATTCGGGAAAATAAAGGTATTGCCGCAAAAAGCGGCATGCGTCATCATGAAATTATTATGAAATTATCGCTATAAGTGATTCATCATTTCACTGTTGACTGGGTCAGAAGATCCCTCCTCTTAGCGGCAAGCTTGGTGGCAGCCATGCATCAACCCTCCTGCGCCAGCGATAACACAACTAAATCTCAATCGTCGAAAAAAATTATTTCAAGCAGTCTTTCTCCATCGACGGCATCCTTCGACAATAACCTTGATCGAATATACAAAATATGTCTGCCTCCTGGTGATGGTAGAATTCCGTCGCTACCTTGGACCAAACATTCCGATTGGATCGACATCAAAACCGATGTCCAGCCGGCGGCGCGCGGCGATGGCATAACCGATGACACGGCTGCCATTCAAGCAGCGCTAAATCTAATCGGTGAATCGCCAACGGATCGCAAGGTCGTGTATTTACCGCCTGGCACGTATCGAATCACGCATACTCTGAGTCTGGCTAATCGTCACGGTGGGATGATTATCGGTCATGGACGCGACACGCGGCTTATCTGGGACGGCAAACCAGAAGGCCGCATGTTCTGGAGCAACGGCGCGGCGCGTCAATCCTTTATCGGACTCGTCTGGGACGGGGCCGGAAAAGCAGCGGTCGGGATTGATCATGACTCTAAAACGCTATACGAAACCCGCGTACTGCACGAGCATATGGAATTTCATGGTTTCAAAATAGCTGGCATTCGTGTTGGGCATAATCAAAAAACAGCCTCGGCAGAAATGTTATTCTCAAATCTAAAGTTTGAAAATAATGAAAACGGCGTGCTGCTGCAATCGTGGAACGATTACAACAACGTGTTTGATGGATGCCACTTCATTCATAACACCTATGGAATCCGCGCCGAAAAAGGCAATGTCACCGTCCGTAACAGTCGATTTGAAAACAGCAGGAATTCTGATTTATTTCTCTCGACGCATAGCCATTCCATCCGACGAGTTGTGTCCTCCGGTTCTAATTCATTCATTCGCACCGCGCGAGGCCCCATCACCAGCGCTTTGATTAGGGTGGAAGATTGCCGCATAGATCGTTGGAAAAATATCACTGGCGCCATAATTACCGAACTACGTGGACCGCTGACGATATTCGATGTTGAATTTACCAACCCGCCTGGAAAGGCCTCCCCCATCAAACTCGATAACCCGCGTTACATGAATCAAATTGCCATACTTTCAAATGTCGTTAGTAAAGATACCATCTCAGTTATAGATAAAGGCGCTAATGGAATTATCCACCAAATTCTGCCGGATCGCCGCATACAGCCTCTGGTTTCCATCAATCAAGTGTTTCTTCGAAGCCAAATCCCTCAGACTAAAAATATTCTGGATGTAAGACAGGACTGTGGCGCTAAAGGCGATGGAATGGTGAATGATACACCCGCCCTTCAACGTTGCTTGGATAAGGCTAGCGCCACAAAAGAGACCACCACTGTTTATTTCCCTTCTGGAACCTACAAGATATCCAAAACGTTAGAAGTTAAGTCGGAGGCGCGGTATCGAATTGATGGAACGGGCTGGTATTCACGAATCGTATGGGATGGTCCAGCGAAAGGTATTGCTCTGCACATACAGAACCCAGACGGCCTAGTGGTCGAACATCTAACCATCGGCGGACCTAATGGAACGATCAGCCTGCTTCAAACGGGTACCCAAGCAGGATCGGTGCGTTATCATAATATATTTGGTTATAGCGATGATGAAATGAAAAATACTCGCATCATCTTCGATAAATTGCCGCGCGACACATTAGTCGTCGCCAATCACCTGGATGGACGCATCACCGTGCGCGATAGTTCGGAAGCAACCATACTGCTGGGTTTTAACATATCGGTGCAAATGATAGTTGAAGGCACGACATTCCAAGACGGTTTTCTGGGTGTGCTCGACCGAGTTTCGGCGCTTGAGAAGTTTCCTCTTGTTATCCGCGACAATCAAAGTCTGATAATGACCGATTGGTATAACGAACAAACACAACATCTTGTGTCGCTGGAAGGCGACTCGAATGGCCGCGGCCTCGTGGCTCTCGACCACACCCAAGCCCATACCTACGACAAGATGCTCGTCCAGATCAATGGGTTTCAGGGTCTCCTGGCACATTTTGGAGGAATGTTTGGACTAGCGGACAGCGATGAAGAGCGCATCACTTTTATTAAAGATGCGCCAGATGTCGATATACTCCTGCTTGGAAACATGTACTGGCACAAACCACCCCGCATCATTCCCGCGCCCTCCAGCATGTATCTGCTCGGAAACTCATTAAACAAGAAAAACTGGGGGCCCAATGCAATCGTTCAAGATTTGGCGGATAAACGTGGTAATGCCAATATTTCAATCATTCTTAATGCCTTTAGAAAACTTGGTGTTCATGATCTGGCCATGAATTATTGCTTCACAGGTAACCAATAATATATTTTTTAGTGCAGAAAAAATTTTTTGGATTCATGGTATCACCCGCCATTCAGCTCTGGAGTCATTCCACAATATTTTTACGGAACCCCAATTTGTATTAATAAGTTTCGTGCGGGCCCCATCTATGGCACGATCAACTCCAGCATCTATTAGGATGTTATTAAGGGCTGCATTGCCGTCATTGTCTTTAATCGTTAATTCTTTTCCAGCGACAGGCCAAGGATACGGTAAATTAATCGTGACCACGCCTGCGTTGGTATTAACCAATATGACATCATCCACATCGAGGGCTTGATAAGAAGAAGCGACTTCCTTAAATTTCCGGGCCATTCCCATTCCTAATTTTAGCGTGGGGTTCGCGCTGGCTACTGAAAATACAACGCCTGTTCCATATTGTGTGGCAAGAAAAAAATTCGCGTTATCATACCTAAAAAAATAATCGTCACCATTTCCTATGGCAAGGCGATAATTGTTGGCGATTTTAAATCCATGTTCATAAAATGTTCCCACTTCATCCCAGTAAGTATCGCCTTTACGATATTTCCTGAACGATAGCGTACCCGGCGCGCGATACCACCAACCGTGCTCTCCCGTATTGTTGCTGTCGTAATTGGCAAACCCATACCATCTTTCCGGGGTTCCATCTGCGCGAATCGTATCCAAATTCCATTCTTGCAGAGTCGGTCCTCCTGGAGACTGTCGATATCCACCTTCAAGCGCCAGAGTAATAGAAGGCTTGCTAGTGTCGATACGCGTATTTCCGTTCGAAGCATTGCTGGAAAGATACAACACCGGATCCCAATCGCCATACCAATCTGTGCCTCCATATATCAAGCCAATATATTTTCCGTCAGTCCGGGTTTTCGCCATTAATGCTGGCACCGATGGATTGATCAAAATCATGTCTACGCCGTCGTACCAAAGCAGCGCTTCATGTCCTGGAGTAATATCGTTCGTTAGTAAGCGCGACTTCCCTGTGTAATCCATTTTTTTTATTGTTTTAGCGCCGAGTCCATTCAAATCAATACTTGCTTCGGGACCGAAATTAAATTGCGTAGTGTTGGCGTTAATGAATTTAATTCGATAGATCTGGTCGATGGTATACGAAGCAATTGGCGGATCGAGTATGGCTGTGTAAGTATCTGTCCCCGTACCCACGGCTATTGGAAAATCAGCAGATGCGGATGCAATGCTGAAACCAGAAAAACCGATTGCCGCAATCACTGGAACGACACGATGAATAAATTTTTCGATAAATAATCGCAAAATCAAACAATAGCTGTTGTTAATTTTTTTCACGATTCTCCCTCCTAGTATCTTAAATTCTTATACTAAATTTAATTATTTTAATATCTAATAAAATTTCGAATATAAATCTTCGTACTGACGCGCGACGACTTCTGAGCTAAAACGCTGGATATTAATAAAACCGCGAGCAATCAGCGCTTTTCGAAGCTCACCATCTTGCATCACCCGTATTATTCCATTGCGGATATCTTCAACACTGTAAGGATTCACCAGATAAGCACTGTTGCCAGCTACCTCCGGCATCGATGACAAATTACTAGTAATAACCGGGCGGCCAACCGATTGAGCCTCGAGTATTGGCATGCCGAAACCTTCAAGGGTGGAGGCGAATAAAAGAATGTCGCTCTCAACATAAGCGCGTCGCATATCCTGCGAGCTAATATTAAATTCCGACGTATATTGAATGCGATGTTGCTCCAGCGTACGAATATGCTGTGATTCCAGTTTACCGATAATATGCAACCGACAGTTAAGCCCCGCCATCGCCGCGACATGCCGCTCGAAGTTTTTATTGGGCGCCAAACCAACGTGCAGAAGACGAGGACAACGCTCGTCAAAAACCTTTTGCTGCGGAGAAAAAATCTCGTCAATGACAACGGGGATAACGACCACCTTCTCCGAGGAACAGCCCGTATAACGAATAATATCCTGCTTTGTGGCTTCCGATATGGCGGTCACATATCGGCAGTGGCGCACGGGCCAATCAAGCCATAACCATTTTAAAAGCCGACGCACCAATGGATTGGAGTGATTCATCAAACCGCAATCTAGAATGGTCAATACCGTGCGTTTTCCAGGAAGCCCAAAAACAATATAATGCACATCTCCCGTCACATGGTTGATATCGCCTGCTTGATGACGCGCTTCCAACATACCTCTTAGTCTCGGGATTAGCGCATTGCTGTAATGAGAGAGAACGTATTTCCTGAGATGAAAAACGCTGGACAGCGGAAAACTTTTCATCATTCGATCGAAGGCAATTTCCACGCTGAAATTTCCCGTGAAGCGTGGTTTCCTATAGAAAAGGGTAACTTGATAGCTCTGCATATTTACTTTGAATGGAACATGCCGCGTTCAATAGGCCAGGTTCTTCTCTAACCAATACTCAAGAACCACTAAAAGCCACAGACGAGACCAAGATATCGCCTGTTTGCCGTCTAAAAAATCCTTCCAATAGCTCTTTACTATTAAACCATTGAACTCCTCTCGTTCCGCCAAACGCTTAATCATATCGCCGCAAAAATCTTGCAATTCATGTTTCATCCAATGCGCGAACGGCAGGGTGAATCCCATTTTTGGACGGTTCACGATCTCAGATGGCAGTAAATCGCCAAGCGACTCCACCAAAAACCCCTTAGGCGTATCCGAGCATTTGAGATGATCGGGCAATCCAAGCACCAACTCCACCAATTCGTGATCAAGGAACGGTACGCGCACCTCCAATGCATGCGCCATGCTCATTTGATCGGTATCGCGAAGCAATACATGCTGCATGTACGTAGCCATCTCGATCATTGAAACTTGGCTGAATAATGGCAAATTTTTAAAATTCGTTTCTTTCTCTAAATCATTTAGTAATTCATGCACGCGGTTTAGCGGTAATTGCGGGTTGCGCAATAGGCTCTGGATTTGTTTATCCAGAAAAACATGACGGTAGAAAGGATAGGCCGAAAGCGCGGTAATTTCGTCTCTTTCAAGAATTCCAGCTAGCTTGGCAGTCGTAATACTGGGTCTTAAGACCAGCATGAGACGTCCCATGGCTTTGCGCACAGATAGCGGCAAATGATTGAGCCAAGCTAATTTCTGAAGACGAGCACTTTGCCGGAATATTGGATAGCCTGCGAACAGCTCGTCTCCGCCAAGACCAGAAAGCGCCATGCTGATTCCAGCTTCTTTTGTCGCCTTGGAAACTACATAAGTATTGGGGCCGTCACCGCTGGGATGGTCCATCCGATCCAATGCCTCTGGAAGTTGCTCCAGAAAATGGCGAGGTAAAAGTTTGATTTCATGATGATCCGTGTGAAATTTTTTAGCGACTAAGCGCGCATAACGCGCTTCGCTGAATTCTTCCTCGGCGAACGAAATGGAAAAAGTGCTTACCTTATCCGTAACGCGACTCATCAAGGCGACAATGGCGCTGGAGTCAATGCCGCCTGAAAGGAAAGCTCCAAATGGAACATCCGCGATTAATCTCCGATCAACAGCTTTGAGCAACGCGTCAAAAATCTTTTTTCGAGCCGCATCAGCGGAAATATTTTCAGAAACTCTAGCACGCAGCGGCGACCAATAATGGTGGGTCTCTGATTTTCCGCCTTTTACCCGCAAATGAGCGCCCGACGGGAGCATGTGAATACCCTCCACGATGGTGTCGGGCTGATGCACGGATTGATACCGGAGGTAATCGACAAGACCACTCCTATTGAGTCTACCGGACACAAACCGGCTCGCTAGTACTGCGCGGATCTCAGATGAAAAGACAATACGATTCGTATCTTGATAATAATAAAGTGGCTTCACTCCCAGCCGATCTCTGACTAAATGCAATTCATTTTCGACCCGATCCCAAATAGCAAAGCCAAACATGCCAACAAAGCGGTCGATACATGCTGGTCCCCATGCTTGCCAAGCTGCCAATAGAACTTCCGTGTCCGAATGCGAACGGAAGGGATAGTCGAGCTGAGATCTCAGTTCCCGAAAATTGTAAATTTCCCCGTTATATACAAGAACAAAACGACCGTCTGCGGATTGCATGGGCTGATGACCGGCCGACGAGAGATCGATGATCGATAATCGGCGATGACCTAACGTCACGCCACCATCAAAAAAAATACCCGCGTCATTAGGACCACGATGCACCAAGGCAGCATTCATGCGCTCCACCGCGTCCCGATAATCTCCGCCTTTTTCTGTTAGCGAAATTATGCCATTAATGCCACACATATCTTTGAGCGCCCCAAGGCCTTACTGATGAATTTCATCATCACCGTCATTTTGATTGGGAAAGTCAGCTAACATCGCTAGCCATGTCGCACATGGGGCTGACCAACTTATAATTTTAATTAAGCCTCATTATTCAAAATAATTTTTCTATTCTATTTTTTTAAGATCGGGCCCTCGCAACCAGCAACATGCTCTTCCATAAATAGGGAAAACGTCCCAAGCCCTGAAAGGCTATGATCTGAAAACCAGCTTCCTCGAGCATGCGTGATAACGTCTTGCGTGAAAATAGCTTAATGTGTCCGCCCTCCCAAAATGGATCAAGATGCTTATCCCATTTATTGAATAAAGACAGCGCGAGATTTTTTAAATATCCGTGATACGGGGTCGTTACGATCAGATAACCGCGCGGCTTCAAAATAGCCGCGGCGAATTCCGGTAATCGATGCGGTGAAAATAAATGTTCGATTACCTCGGCCGAGACTATCGCGTCAAATTGTTCTTGGCCTAGCTTCACCGGATCATCGTAGATGCTGGCTACGATAAATTGGCCTCCGGCGATTATTGCATGCTCAATACCTTCGCGATCGGCATCGCAACCTAGCGCGTCGAATCCCGCTCTTGCCAACGCCCTTGTCAACGCACCATTGCCGCAACCTAAATCAAGGATACGATGCACTTTCAGTTCTTTCAGTCTGGCGATTAAAGCAGGCGCTATGTATTCCTGAGAGCATTGCACTTCGCCCCCTTTCCATCCGTAAGAATCAACAGACTGGTTATCGCTCATAATCTGACCTTAACATAACTTGAGGGCTCTCGGGTTAAGGGTATGGCTTAACTTATGCATCAAGAAATCAGGCCTTGTCCAGCAATGGGAATAATAAATGCTTCCATGCCTGGATGGCGCGTGAAAGCTCAAAATTTTTTTCAAAGCACTGGCGGCCTTGCTGGCCCATTTGGGCGCTTATTTCTGGATTGTTTTTAAGCGACTGCAGGCATTCAGCTAAAGCCTTCCCCTCACCAACCGATACCGAAAAACCAAATTCGTATTTAGTCGCCAAGCGCCCTACCTCCCCATTGCAATCGCCGATAAATACGATGGGTCGGCCGGCAGCCACTATGCCATAGATCTTGCTTGGGACTATCAAGCCTTCCAAAGAGGGCTGCAGTGATACCAGATGGATATCCGGCACCGAAAGAGTGTCGCTCAACCGCTCACGCGGTTGATAAGGCATAAAAAAACAATTTTTAAGCCCATAATTAGTAACGGCTAATTCTAGTTTCTTTTTACCAACGCCTCCGCCAACGAACAAGAAAACCATGCTCTCATCATCGCGGAAATGCTGCATTGCGCTTATGATGGTGTCAAATTCGTGGGCGCGGCCCATGTTGCCCGAATAACCCACTACAAACTTTTTTTCAAGCTTCCAGCTTATGCGCAGAGCATTCGACATAGGATGCACCGGCTTGATCAGATTGCCATCAGCCCAGTTATGAATAATGCTTGTTTTAGCGCGCTCTATTCCTTGCCTACCGATGTATTCCTGCATGCGCTCACCCAAAACAACATTTATTTCGGCATGGCGAAGCGACCAGTTGCGCAAACCTCGAATTAGGCGAATAAGCGGTTGCCACGTCAAAACGCCAAGAGACGTTGCTACTTCGGGGAAAACGTCTTGCAGCCAATTAATCAGCTTTGCCCCCTTCATCTTGGCCGCGATTAGCGCCACAACGGAAATCAGTGGAGGATCGGTTTTGGCAACAATAATGTCGCCGGACTGCGCTATCTTGAGTAGCGCCCAAAACGCCATGATATAAAACGATATGTAATCAAACGCTCGCCCAACCAAATTTAAGCGGCCAAAATGCGTGGTCCATACGCGATATATTTCGACCCCTTCCTGATTCTGTCGAGCTGGCAAATTGGCCTGTGGATCTTCATACGTTTGGCGACTTGTTACAACCCACACACGGCTGTCCCCATCCGTAAGCGCAAAAGCTAAATCCGATAGCATTTGGCTGGTGGCTGAAAGATCCGGATAGAAATATCTATTTACAAAGATTATATTGTTTGCCATTGATAAATAAAAATGTATTCCAGGAATCTGGCCGCCGCAGCGGCCATGTTCCATAAGTTATTTTCTAGGATTTTTTTGCCAATGCCGCTCAATCCATCTCGTTAGTTGCTTCCGGACTTTCAAGGCACTATAGAGTAGATTCTCGCCGCTCATCAACACTTAATTCATATGCGAATTTCACACATCATCCAGGGCGTCCATAATCCATCGGCAGGGCCCACCTATTCCGTCGCCAAGCTTGCCGATGAGCTGCGCAAATTAGGCGATGACACGACGCTGTTGACGCTTGGGCGAACACCCAAAGAATGGTCTTACGAAACACCACTCAAAATTTACACTGGAATGCTTGAGCGCAAAACTGGAGTTTCCCTGTCTCTGATGCAGGAAATACGCAAGCTTTCCGCCGAATCTTGCATCCTGCACGGTCACGGCATATGGCGCGTGACCAATCTCTTCCCGCTGTTTATTTCGCGTGATGCTCCTGCCCGAATCGTCTACAGTCCTCGAGGAACATTATCCCCCTGGAGCATGCGCTATAAAGCACTCATCAAACAACCATTCTGGCGGTTACTTCAAAAACCCGCCCTCGAGCGTTGCCATTGCTTTCATGCCACGTCATCCTTTGAATACGAAAATATTCGAAGCGTGGGTTTGCGCGGCCCCATTGCAATAATTCCAAATGGAATTAATTTTCTTGATTCGACGGAAGACGCTCGACGTAAAAAGCGTGTGGTGTTTCTAAGCCGTATTGATCCTGTAAAAGGCTTGGATTTACTGCTACCCGTATGGACAGAAATTGCCTCTGAATTTAGCGATTGGGAACTCGTTATAGCCGGTCCGCTCGCAGGAGCTTACGCGAATTCCATACAACTACTGGCAAATGAAATACGCGCACCCAGAGTAAGCTTCATTGGGGAAGTACTGGGCGAAACCAAACGCTCACTTTTGGCCAGCGCATCGTTATTTGTATTACCGAGTTATTCCGAGAATTTTGGCATTGCCGTGGCGGAAGCGTTGGCTCATGGCGTGCCCGTTATCACTACCACGGAAACTCCTTGGATTGGACTCAAGCAACGGCAATGCGGCTGGTGCATCACACCTGATCAAAGAGCGCTGCGTGAAGCGCTGCGCGAAGCACTTAATCTTCCCTTAACTGTTTTGCATGAAATGGGACGAAGCGGACGTGATTGGATGCAGCAAGATTATTCTTGGCCGCATGTTGCAAAAATGATGCGGCAAACATACGAATGGCTACTAAAAGGCACGGCAAAACCAGATTTTGTTATCGAAGAGTAATTTATTGGTGTTATTGGCAGGTATTTACCCAACCATGATCCTGCTCATATCCAAGCTCAATCAACAAGTCGCCTGCATAAGCATCTAGCACCCGTGCCGCTTCCGCGGAAAAATAATTCCGCCAATCGCCACTAATGCCCTTGCGCATAAAGCTGCTAACATCCTCGGCGCCCTTCGTGCGCTTGGTTACTCGTTCAAAATCATGTTGACTAACAGCATGTTTAATTTTATCGGCATCGGGTTTATCACCAGTGATATCTTGGATGGCTCGTGACAAGTGTCCTTCCACATCCATCAGCATGTCTTCGTAGCGCAACGTAACATATTGCTCCCGATGCCGCCGCCATTGCTCTATGTGCGTGCGGTAATCGGTGGATGCTATATGATTGGTCTGCATATAGCGGATAAAACCAGGCAGATTATCGCGAATGTTTTCCTTTGTTATAGATACGCCCAGATATTTTTCTATCTCCTTTCTGAAATTACCTCCTTCCCGTACAGCATGAAAATAGGCTGATACAACTGTATCGCGCACATCGCGCATTAAATAAATTGTCCGCCGCCTTACCGACTTGAACGGTAGGAAACGATGCATGTGAAAAACACAAGGACCCAAACTTGGATACTGGCGTTTCCATGGCTCTAAGATGGGCAAACCAAGCACGCTAGACAGTAAGTGACAAAGCCAATTAGTGCCACTCTTGATATACCCCAGAATATACACACTTCTGCTATTACCTCGCTGAAGAATATCCCATCCAATGCTTCCCCAATAAATCGCTTGCTCATAGTGATGTCTCAAGGAACTTTTAGACGGCGCTGAAATAACCGTTTTGGTCTTATTGATATCAGCTAGACGCTCCTCGTCTTCCGACTTTCCATAAGCCCGAGTGAAATCCGCCTGGCTAAACACGTTGAGGCTGGGTCGATATTCACGCGCCTTGCGTATAATTATTACCGTCACAGAGTAAGCTGCTAGCGTCGATATCGCCGCTCCCAGAGCACCAAATAGCGGCATGAGTAAAAGGTTTAATCCCACGTTGGTCATCGCGCCAATACTGACTGATTTAGTAATAATCATGGTCCGGCCATTCAACTCGAATTCCTTGTTATAAAAATGGACCAGGCCCTGAATGACATGGGCAATGACAATTATAATTATGGTTCGAGGCTTGAAGACGTATTCCGGGTAAACAAAATAGGCGACCACTAATACTAGGCTGGATGCGCCAATAATGACCACAGCCATGTATCGCACATAATAACGAAGCAAACCATACGTATAGGAAAGCGCCGCAGCATCACCTTTTTCTTTATCGATATGAATGATTTTCGGAAGAAAAATGGCGACCATGAAAGACATTGGAATTGTAATAATGCTGCCAGCTAGCTGATAGCTCAGAATATAAGCTGCCAAATCCTGAGCGGAAGCCCAAAACGTCAGGAGATACCGATCCGATACTGAAATAATCCAAATCGGCAATGCCCTTATCACCAAGGGAAATCCATACAAAAAATAACGGGTCGCGACGTCCGTATGAAAATGCGGCAAAGGCTTAAAACTTGTCATGCCCAACCTGTGCCATGCCACCATCGCCAGCAACACATCTAGAGCACAATAGATAATTAAGTACTGGGCTAGGTCGTCTTGAACAGTAAATGAGCACAAACCGACAAAAAAGGCCAGAGACAAAGCGAACCCGCAGTTAGCCCAAAAGTAACCCTTATGATTACTGCTCATATTCAAGATACCCAAAACAGCTTCTTTCAGCCCTGCCGCGACCAATAAGAGCGGTATCAACCGATAATTTGAATGAGTAAAAATCGAAAGGACAAAAAAGATAACTATTAATAAGATAGAAACACATCCGTAATAAATAAACGTCGTTTGCCTGGCGCGAGGATCCTCATGACTCAAAAGTTGATAAACATATCGATTTATCGAACCGGTTAACCATCCAAATAAAATAGTTGACCCAAGAAAAGCTAGAGGCAGTAATAGATTTAACTGCGCGTAAATCTCAGGCAAGAGCACTTTTGGTAAAACCAACACCATAGCCAATTGAGAAGCAAATTGGACCCCGCGGCCTAACAGCATCTGAACATCCTTGGCGCGCAAAATTTTATTTAAAAATGCAAACATTAGTTTGAAAATTATGCGTAAGTAAAAGCGGGGTCTATGAAGATAAATTTTCTTAAATTTAAAGATCGGCGTTCCTGTTGCCAGGTTGGATATTCTTTTCGGCGTCCACCATTAGACGAATAATGTCGCCAAGCTTTTTCTTTGCATTCCAATTTAATTTTTCCATGGCCTTCCGTGGATTGCCTCGAACAATCATAAGTTCAGTCGGCCGAAAAAGAGCGGGGTCAACGACAACGTGATCGCGCCAATTCAATCCCACGGCAGAAAATGTCATGGAGACAAATTCTTCCAGACTATGGCACTCGCCAGTAGCGATCAAAAAATCATCTGGTTTATCCTGCTGTAACATCATCCACATGGCTTCCACATATTCTGGAGCCCACCCCCAATCTCTGCGTATCGACAAGTTACCTAGATGGAGCTTTCCCTTTAAAATACCCAACGCGATCCTGACGGCAGAAGCGATGATTTTTTTCGTTACAAACCGCTCGGGACGAAGTGGCGACTCATGATTAAAAAGTATCCCCGAAGAAGCATGCAACCCGTATGCTTCACGATAGTTTGCCAGTTCCCAGAATGCCGTGGCTTTAGCAACGGCATAGGGACTTCTGGGCCTAAATGGGGAAAATTCAGTGGCTGCCTGCTCGCCCGTATCGCCAAAACACTCACTTGAGCAAGCGTTATAGATTTTTATCGGCCTATCCATGAACCGAACGGCTTCCAACAAATTAAGAGTCCCGATGGCAATGCTCTCAAGTGTTTCGACAGGCTGCTCAAAAGACAAGCCCACAGAACTTTGACCTGCTAAATTATAAATCTCGTCGGGCTTGATCTTCATTAAGACTTGGAGGACGCTGCGAAAATCAATGAGGCTCACCGAAACCGTGTCAACCTGATTGCGAATCCCCAATCTATCCAGATTTTGAAATGAAGAAATCTGCGAGTCTCTTGAAGAGCCGTATACCTTATAATCCTTCTCGATCAGTAAACGCGCTAAATACGCGCCGTCCTGCCCAGAAATACCGCAAATTAAGGCACGTTTTGTCAAAAATAATCCTTAAGCATATAGCTTCACTAGTCTAAAAATAGAAATATTAAATATCCAAATACCCGTCCAATTGAGTGTATTATAAACATACCTGGATTAACGAGTGTTGTAATCTAATTAGAAACTAAGAACCGATCTTCGCATTACCGCCGCATCCTCACGAGATAAAATGGCAGCAAACTCCGCTACAGCTTCGAGCCATACTGCAACGGCTCCTGCCCGCAACCGCACTCGCCGAAAATATTGGTTATTTCTATCTATCAATATAATTGTCATCTTGTTAATTGGTATCGCATCGATAACCAATCCGTATGCAAATCTTGGCACAAGTATTTATGTCATACTTTTGTTGATAATCTGCACTTCGCCCGCTCTGTTTATCACCACTTATCGCGGCAGAGCGACATTAATGTTAATGTTTTTAGCTTACTACTTTGCTAGTTACGCACTCCAGGATTTCTCGCGCTTAATCGCTTATAGCCCCATTCCCCTGCGCTTTTCCAATGGGTTTTTCACTGGTGGAGAAGTCGTTATTCTCGCTGGTGCCATTTCTTTCATGCTTGGTTACATGCTTGTACTCGGCTTAACGTCTAAAAGGGATATTGGAATCCTCAAACGAGATTGGTCTCCTAAAATAGTCGTTTTGATGGGTCTGATCGCTTGGGCAATTGGATTCTTTTTTAACATTAAAATCCAATTTGGATTTGGCGACTCTTTTTCCACCGCCAAGAAAGAAATGGGGCTTTTTGGAGGCTTCACTTCTCTATTTCGCGTGCTTGGACTTTTTGGCACTTTAATGTTGATTTATTCTTTTTTAACTACTCGTAAAAAAACTGTATTGATTCTTCTAATAGGCACCATGCTTGCTGATTTTATCTTGGGATTTTTAGGAGACACAAAAGAACTTGCCGTTCGAGATCCTCTTATATTCCTTTTCAGTTACGTCATCATACGCGAACGAATCCCCGTCGTGACAACTGTAATCTTTGTGGTGTTAGCCGGGCTTGCCTTTAATTTTTTCGCCGCTTACCGACTCGAATTAGCGACACGTCACGAAACTCGGGCTTCTGCTTTTGGCCAGCTAGACTCCAAGCTTAATAAAATTGCTGGCGAAGATAAACCACTGAGTAAACGTTTTTCCGAGGGGATGGATTATTTTGCCGATCGCATAACCTTGAAACAAAATACGGAGATCATCGTAGCCAAAGTCGGCAGAGACATGGAATTCAAAGAGGGATATACATTAGTACCGTTACTGTATGCATTCATTCCACGTTTCATCATGCCCGACAAGCAGGATTCGACCATGACCGGGCGTATCTTTAATAGAGATTTTCATATTTCTGGATCGTTGGACACCTATATCTCCATAGGAGCGGTGGGTGAATTGTATTGGAATTTTGGTTGGACTGGATCAATTGTTGGCATGATGTTGATAGGCTCCATCTTGGCCGTGGTTGCTTGCTTGGGATTAGGAGATAAAAACTCAAATCTCCCCCGATTTTTGCTTCTCCTTCTTACCGTGTATCTCCTGATACTGCGTTCTGAAGCCGGTCTGGCGTTGGTATACACCTACTGGGCGCGCACTGTCGTGCTACTTCTGCTGATTCATGCTTTGATTCCCAAGAAACAATTGCGCACCACGGGGCTACCCGCATCCTTGAAGCCAAATCATGCGGCACCGCTAAAAATATTAGCTCCCAAGCGAAAGTAAAATCTCCATGAAACTATTTTTTATCGGTACGTCCCCTCTCAATAAAACGGAAGCTTCCACCGACATGATGGAAGCTCACATCGTACAGGCACTGAACGAACTTTCCGTTGAATGCGGCTATTTCCCCTTCCAAACGCGCCCTTTAGGTCGTCGTTTAAACCGTGCATTTGAATACATGCAAACTGATTTTCGCTGGCTATCAACCACGCCAGCGGAGCGAATGATGATGAATGCAGCAAAAGCCTTCAAACCAGATCTTGTATTAGTGCTCTTGGGAAATTATACCAACCCTGAAACCATTCGAAAACTTCGAGAGGTGACTGGTGCGCCAATTGCATGCTGGTGCCAAGACCACATGGGAACAATGGGGAGACAATATATTGTTGGATCCAAGTTCGATTACATTTTTGCCAAAGATCAGTTCATGGTCGATTTATTCCAACGATATATGCAATCAACCGAAGTCCATTACCTACCGGAAGCATGCAACCCAAATGCACATTATCCAGTAACGCCAAGTAATGATGATATGACGCGTTTTGGTTGCGAAGTAACAACAGCGGCAACACTTTATTATTATCGTTCTGAAATCCTGGAATCGCTGTCAGACTTCAATCTCAAAATCTGGGGTCCAGTTCCCCGGTTTTATGACGGTCCGATGCGAAAATTCGCCACAGATAAATCAGTATTTGTGCGCGACAAAGCAGCTTGTTTCAATGCCGCCAAAGTTGTCGTCAATACACTGTTTCCCATGGAATTCGGCGGACTGAACGCGCGCGCCTTCGAGGTCGCAGGTTGCGGCGGATTCCAATTGATCACGCAATCTGACGCTGTTGCTCGACATTTCGAGCCTGGCAAAGAAATAGAAACATTTCGCGATCTACATGAACTCCGCGATAAAATTCGTTACTATCTCAGTCACGACAAAGAACGTCGAATTATCGCTGAGGCGGGAAGATTACGCGCCCATACCGAACACACTTACGCCAAACGTCTCAAATATATTTTGAACACCGTGTTTTCTCAACGTCAAAAAATCGAATAAAGCCAAAACACTCATGACGAATTCATTATCAATTCTCATTCTAACGGCTAATGAGGAAAAGAATATTGGAAAGTGCTTGGCTTCTATTGCGCCTTTAAAAGCAAATGTTCATATCGTGGATTCGGGAAGCCAGGATCGAACCATAGAAATTGCTGAATCAATGGGCGCAACTGTTACACAACGGCCTTGGACTACCTATGCCGACCAATTCAATTGGGGCCTGCATAATACCCACATTGATAGCCAATGGGTCATGCGCATGGATGCAGATGAAGAAATTACTCCAGAACTGGCAAAGGCCATAAATAAATTTATGCTGGATCCTCCTGCCGATGTAGCGGGAATTTACATCCGGCGGCGCGTATATTTCATGGGCCAATGGATACGTCACGGTGGTTATTACCCCACGTGGCTGCTGCGCATTTTTCGCAACGGTCAAGGGCGCTGCGAAACACTCTTCATGGATGAACATATTGTTGTCACAGGAGGACGCGCCATGATGATGCACGAAGATATTATCGACAAAAACAACAAAGACCTGACCTTCTGGACCGACAAACACAACAAATACGCTTCGCGCGAAGTTAAGGATATCCTCAATAAAGAAATCAATACATTGCAAGGAACCACCAATACTGAAACCATGGAAGGATCGGTAACAGGCCGTCAGGACTCCAACAGGCGATGGCTGAAAGACAAACTTTATTTGCGCGCACCACTTTTCGTGCGCCCTTTTTTATATTTTGTTTACCGTTATTTTTTAAGATTGGGCTTTCTGGACGGTACCCGAGGCCTTATCTTCCATTTTCTCCAGGCATTCTGGTATCGTTTCCTTGTCGACGCAAAACTTTATGAGCATCGCCTGGAACAACGGGAAAAATCCGATAGTTGATATCAATTTGCATACCCAGGACCTTCTTGGTTTTTCTCAACAATTCAGCTATTGTCGAACAATCAACCAATTCTCCATTACCAGAACATCCATTTTGGTTCGAAGAAAGCAATCAAGTGCTTCTTCAGGGCGACAAACAACAGGCTCGTTTTCATTAAATGAAGTGTTCAGAACCATCGGCACCTGCGTTATATCTCGAAAGCTCTCTATGAGACGATAATAACGAGGATTGGTGTTGCGATGTACTGTTTGCAACCGGCCAGATCCATCCACGTGGGTTACGGCGGGAATAATGGATCGCTTCTCCTTATGTATCTGAAAAACTTCCATCATGAAAGGCACGTCGTCGTCCGACTCAAACCATTCAGGGACGGCCTCTCGTAAAATTGAGGGGGCAAACGGACGGAATGATTCTCTCCGCTTGATCTTCTGGTTCAAAATATCTTTCATATCCGCTCTACGTGGATCGCCCAAAATAGAACGATTACCTAAAGCACGAGGACCCCATTCCATGCGTCCTTGAAACCATCCCACGACTTTTCCATCGGCAATCGCCATGGCCGCGCGACGGCATAAATCTGCCTCATCGTTTACATGCGTAATTTCGCAAAGTTGGGATTTTAATTCTTGGGCACGCGCGTGCAACAATGCTTCAATGTTCACATCTGAAAATCCAGGCCCTAAATAAGCGTGACTCATAAAATGCCGCGCGCTGGAGCTTTGCTCGCGTCTATGCACGACATAGGCGGCCCCAATGGCACCGCCTGCGTCACCCGCGGCGGATTGGATGTATACTTTTTTAAACGGAGTTTTGCGATAAACCTTGCCGTTGGCCACGGAATTCATGGCGCAACCGCCCGCGAGACCAAGGTTATCTAATTTGTGACGCGCATGGAGTGAGTTTAAAAGATGAAAAAAAGCCTCTTCATACATGGCCTGCACAGAATGCGCGATATCTTTGTGGTGCTGCTCTAAAGCCGCTTCTTTCTTGCGTGCGGGACCCAACAGATCTGTCAATGCGGGAGCAAATAGACATCCCACTGATGGTTCGCCATTATTCCAAGCATAAGGAATTTTTTCTTTATGATGGCGAAAAAATCCTAAATTTATGCGAAAAGAACCACCTTCCTGTAACTGCACGATTTTACGCATGTGTTCTATATAAGTTGGTTTCCCATAAGGGGCCAATCCCATTATCTTGTATTCATCTCCATAATTCGGAAAACCGAGATATTGAGTTAAGGCCTGATAGAAAACCCCCAGCGAGTGTGGAAAAAAAACATGATTTTCCACTTGCACATTACCGCCATCTGTCACGCCCCAAGCGGCACTGGCAAAATCACCGAATCCGTCAACAGACACGCCTACCGCATCATCAAAAGGCGCCACGTAGAGACAGGACGCAAGATGAGCCAGGTGGTGCTCAACACGATGTACTTTGCCCTTGAATTGCTGGCTGGAAAATGTTTTTTCTAACTCATCTTGTATCGATGCTCTTTCACGAGCATTGTGTATGCGATCAATAAGAAATTTTAAATTAGGGCGCTTAAACAAGGCGAACTGTAATTTTTTCCACAGATTTGCGCGCGGGTCGCTGTTAATCGCGACATGTTCGACCTCATTTAAGTCAATGCTCGCCTCTCTAAGACAATACTTTATGGATTCCGATGGAAATCCTGCCCAATGTTTTATTCTGCGGAATCGTTCTTCTTCCGCTGCAGCCATGAGCTGACCGTTCTTTACTAAACAGGCGGAAGAATCGCCGTGATATGCATTTATGCCCAATATATACATGAATCTTCCTCTAATTTTTCTTTAAATTGGATAATTACAAAATACTCTAGACGCTAACTCAACAACAACAGCAGCGCCTCAGTTTTTTTCCTGCCCGAGAGTATCATGTCGTAGAGTTACGCGATTCGGCCTCTTCAGCGCTTTCGAGATAATTTTCTCGTAAAAGATACAGCAGAATCTCCTGCGCGGCCTGGCTGGGAGTCAAATTCGATGTATCAATGCTTATTTCCGGATTTTCTGGAACTTCATACGGAGCACTCACGCCTGTAAATTCAGGAATTAATCCTTTTCGAGCCTTCGCATACAGCCCTTTTCTATCGCGGCTTTCACAAATTTCCAAAGGCGTGGCAACATGAATTTCAATAAATGCTCCATAGCGCTCAATCATTTGACGTACCGCAAAACGCGTGGCGACATAGGGAGCAATAGGAGCGCATATGGCGACCCCACCGTTCTTGGTAATCTCGCTTGCGACATAGCCTATGCGACGCACATTAATATCTCGATGATTCTTAGAAAATCCCAGTTCGCTTGAAAGATTTTGCCTAACAACATCGCCATCAAGTAAAGTGGCCGGCCGGCCGGCTGCTTCTATAAATTTCGCATATAGGATCTTGGCAAGCGTTGATTTACCTGAACCGGAAAGACCCGTGAAAAAAAGCGTGATGCCTTGCTTGTTGCGGGGGGGGCAGATTTTGCGCAATTCCGCGATAACATCGGGAAATGAAAACCACTCGGGTATCTCCTTATCGCACGCTAAATAGCGATAAAGATCCCTTTCTGTGAATTGGGCGCCAATTTTTCCTTCACGCTCAATTTGCTCGACCGTTAAAAATTTAACGCTTTCAGGCACGTAATACATCTCTTTAATAGGAATAATTTGAATGGAGAATTCATGTTGATATTTTGTCGCCAGCTCCTGAGCGGCATATCTCTCATAATATCGATGCCCACCTATGCGAATATCAGGGGGAGCTGCGTGCTCAGGGCCAACGATAAAATGTGAACAACCATAATTTTGACGAACGATGGCATTTAATAACGCTTCCCTTGGGCCTGCCATGCGTACCGCTATGGGAAGCAATGAAAGCATGGCGAAACCATGAGGATAATGACGCCTGATTGCCTGATAACAATGCACCCGCGCGTAATAAAATAAATCGCCAGGTTTGGTCATACCTACCGCAGGATGTAACAGAAGATTGGCCTGCGCTTCTTCGGCAGCATGAAGCGTGACGTCGCGATGAAGACGATGCATGGGTTTGCTGGTATTAAAAGCCACCACGCGATGCCATCCGCGCTTTTCGAAAACATGGCGCAATTCTTCTGGTGTATCGCGCCATTTTTCAAAATCATAATGTGACGGAAATTGTAAACCTTCTAACTCACCACCAACGTATGTATCGTGCACTTGCTCGTAGAGATACTGCACGCCACGATGCGATGCAGACGTGGTTGAAAATACAAATTCTGCTTCGCGTTCTTTGTTTGGTTTCCATATGTCTTTTATATGCAGTACGGCAAGCATAAAACCTTCTGTATCACAAAGCCCGAGATGTCCTCCAATTTCTATCTTTTTTGCCACGGCATCGGGAACATCAAGGTTGATGGGAATGGACCATAATAAATGGTCGGGCAAACGCATGTCCTGTAGCACGCTTTCATAGACTTCTTGAGTCATGAATCCACGAAGCGGTGAAAAACCGCCCACCATCAGTAACTCCAGATCACAAAGTTGCCGTTGAGATAAAGTTATGGAGGGAAACTTCTGTGATTCAGCCTTAAGCGCAGCGGCACGCTTTTCATCCACAATCAATTTTTGGATAACACCGCCGTATGGTTTGATTAAATTTTTCATATTTTTCTATCAAATACGGTGTTATTAAAATACCCGCTTATCTTTGCCGTGAATCTAAACTAACGTCCATTGAAAAAGGAGCAGCCAATGGATCGCCAATAAATACACCCTCTCCAGGCATCGCCACGCTTTTCCAATAGGCCTCGAGTAGCGTCTCGCCATGCAAATAATGATTGATGACGACGCCAGGATGAGGAAATTTAGCGAGATAATTGCACGGTTCAATCACAGTTCCGTAACTACCTGTGGCGCCTGCCTCAAGCCAACGCAGACTACTCATTTGCACGCCTTTCCCACTAAGATCTCCGCCGACCGAAGTTAGATGATCTGCAATTGCGCCTGGGACAAATTTTATTGTGTTGAGCGCCTTTACATGAGTCACGCCTGTGAAATAAAAAAGGACATTGGTTTTATTTTTGATGAAATCATCCTTCACCAACCTTAGATCCAACGGACTATCAAAATATTGCGCAATCAAATCAGGATAAAGGACGGCACGAACATTGCGCGCTTTATCGGAAGTACTGACTAGATAACCAGTTCCTTTCGGAAAGCTACGATCCGACACTACGCCGCGATCGATAAGCTTCTTCACTTCATTGAAGTTTTTACCGGCCAGCATCATGGTTGGCCTCAAGCGGTAATCATCAAAGGGTCGGCGGCTAATCGAATTAAAATAAGGACTCAACTTGGTGGGCGCACATTTTTTTGAACAAAATCCCTCGTCAAAACCAGCAGCGAATGCTGTCGTGATCGACATGCATTCAACCCGAAAAGGCACAGTCCATGTCAAAGCATAAGCCTGGACATTGCGCGGCGTCATTGCATCAACATCTGCTTTTATATTTTGAAAATCCACGTGGTTCATGGTCGAATTACCCGGTTTAAAACGTATGTGAACCATATTCGCTCGGGGTATTCGACGTTTTATTTTATAATATTCGCCGATCTTGCGGCTGGCAGGATCGTCATCATTAACAATGATCCCGAGTTCTTCGGGGCCTATCTTGGCAATTAACCAATGATTATTTGATTGATCGGCTAAATCCGCTTTTGCATGCGGCGTAAATATGACAGCGAATAAAACTATTATGCGTGCCTTTAGTAGAAAAGGGTTCGTTGTCATGCCGAACTAAGATCTGGCTACCACATTTCTCCGGCAAAAAAAACCTAGGCTTAATTATTAATATTAATACTATTCAGAATGTTACATTAAAAAGCTATGCAACTTTCTATATCAATCGCTTATCTATTAAGCTCAATTTATTACTAAAAGCATTGAAACGACCAAGACTTGACTAATAGCGCCTAGCTAAGCATATTAGCATTTCGGTTGGTACTTAACCTCAAAAAATACCTTAACCGTCAACAAGATAATATCCGTAAACAATCTGTGGGTGGTGCGCACGTTCATATTGAGCGCGACTTAAAGAGATACATTAAATCTATACACATAACCCACGCTCTATCAACGTACTGGAGGAAGGTAAATGACAATGACTACGATGCCGAAAGTAGAAGGAAATCTTGAACAGCTGATTAATCAATATCTCGACAAAGCTCTACCGAAGAAGCTTGAAGAAATTGAAGCTAACAAGACACCCAGCATGGCAATCATCGCCACCAAGGGCACTCTCGATTGGGCTTATCCACCATTTATTCTCGCCTCCACCGGCTCCGCGCTGGGATGGGATGTTTCAGTTTTCTTTACTTTCTACGGCCTGCTCTTGCTCAAAAAAGATATCGGCGCAGAAGTAAGTCCGCTCGGAAATCCCGCCATGCCCATGAAAATGCCTTTTGGACCAAAATGGTTCCAGAATTTTGTCTGGCCGATGCCCAACGCAATCATGGCGGGCATTCCCGGTTTCGAAAAAATGGCTACCGTCTTAATGAAGAAAACATTCAAGAATAAAGGCGTGGCTTCCGTCGGTGAGTTACGCGATCTTTGTCTGGAAGCAGGTGTAAAGATGGTAGCTTGTCAAATGACAGTAGACGTTTTTGGATTTTCTAAAGACGATTTTATACCCGAAGTAAAAGATTACGTCGGCGCGACCTACTTCTTGCCTGTCGCGGCTAAATCAGACGTCTGCCTGTTTATCTAGTTCGACTGCAAATCCTTCGCCGTAATTCTTACGGCGAAGGCATTTCTTACATTCTGCTCAAACGGTTGTCAATTTTTTAGTTTTACTTGATCACGGCGGTGCCACGTCCAGGCCGTTTCTATAATAGTTTTTAAATTTTCAAAGTGAGGTTTCCAACCAAGCTCTCGACGAATTTTTTCTGAATCGGCGACAAGCACCGCTGGATCGCCAGCACGCCGATTCGACGCTATCACGGGGATTGAATGCCCCGTTACTTCGCGCGCGGTTTTGATGACTTCCTGCACCGAAAGCCCTTTACTATTCCCCAAATTGTAAATAGCGCTGTCACTGCCACTAAGCAACGATTCTAAAGCCAATAAATGCGCCTGGGTAAGATCGCTGACATGCACATAATCCCTCAAACACGTACCGTCTGGCGTGGGGTAATCTGTACCAAAAATTTGAATACTTTTCCGCTGGCCTCCCGCCACCTGAAGGATCAAGGGTATCAAATGCGTCTCGGGATCGTGTCGCTCGCCTAATGTTCCCGAAATATCCGCGCCAGCGGCGTTAAAATAACGCAAAGAAACGTATTTAAGGCCATAAGCCAACGAACAATCCGCCAACATGCGTTCCACCGCTAATTTAGTTGCGCCGTAAGCATTAGTGGGATGACATGGATGATCTTCTCGAATGGGAAGTTTAATCGGTTCACCGTATACAGCAGCGGTGGAAGAAAAAATAAAATGATGAATGTCATGACGCAACATAACATCTAGCAGTTCAATTGTTTGCGAAATATTATTGCGATAATAGACAAGCGGTTTTTGAACCGATTCGCCGACTAAGGAATAAGCGGCGAAATGCATTACTGCGGATATTTTATGACTAGAAAAAATCTTATCCAATAAACTGGCATTACCTAAATCACCCTCATAAAAGATGCCGTTCGGCACCGCATCACGATGCCCCTTGGAAAGATTATCCAGAACGATCGCGCCATAGCCAGCCTGAAGCAGATCTTTAACCATGTGCGAGCCGATATAACCAGCGCCGCCGACAATAAGGACATTCTTATTAGACATTTTTTACGGCAGCGTCCAGAGGTCGGTACTGGAATATAAGGTTAGACTCAGCCGCGAGCCACAAGTGAAGTTAATTTAAGGGTCAATTTTTTGCCGAAATCAGCAGTAGAAAGTTTCTTGGTGACCATGGAACTATCGTTAAATAAAATAGGCATGCGACATTGATTCTGCAGTTTATCTAGCAATTCAGGCAAATAATCTGGCGTTTGCTGAATATTTTCATCGAGATCAACCAGCACTACATCCACGTTATCCAGCTCAACATACTTAAAGAGTTCAACGCCTATAGGAACCGCGGAAACAACCTGTACACCACTGCGTTCCAGCACCATTTTAAGATAAGCGCGTTGCGATTCCGAATCCGAAACAATCAGAACGCGAAGTTTTTTTCGAATTTGAGATTTTACTTTATCAATTGCAGCACTTGATTGATCCACCCTACTATTATTAGATTGAGACATTTGTCTCAGTGGCAATACGCTTGATTTTTGTTTTTCTTGCGCGACATCATGAATCAATTGTAAATCAATTTCTTGTCTCTGCTCAGCATAGCCATAAACAAGCGCCGTATCGCATAACAAGTTTATGAGGCGAGGTATTCCGCCGCTATACTGATAAATAGCATTACAAGCATCATCACTGAAAAGAGCGGGGTTACCACCAGCCACGTTTAAACGATGAGAAATGTAAGCTTGAACTTCGTCGGCATCCAAAGGATCAAGATGATAATCCACGGCAATCCGCTGAGCGAATTGCTCCAAACTAGAATCGCGCAATCGATCCCGTAGACCGACTTGCCCCACTAGAACGATCTGCAATACTTGATCTTTTTCAGCATTGATGTTGGACAACATGCGCAGTTCTTCAAGAGTTTCGTGACTCATATTCTGAGCTTCGTCGACGATAAGAACCGTTCGACGATTGGCTGCGTATTCCTTGATTAGGAAATCTACAAATGTTTTGTACATTCCTACTTTGTCTTTGCCGCTATATTCCAAATTAAACGCCAGCAAAATCCACTGCAGCAGTTCGCCAAAAGAAGGGTGGGTGTTCGATATCAAACCAACCACTAAATTTCGATCAAGCTTATTAAGCAAATGCCTGATCATGGTGGTTTTGCCGGTGCCAATACCACCGGTCACCACGCTAAAACTCGCTTGATTCCATAACCCATATTCAAGCAAGGCGAGAGCCATGTGATGCTTCTTGCTTAAATAAAGGAACTCAGGATCGGGCAATAAGGAAAAAGGTTTATTGCGGAATTTGTAAAAATTCTCGTACATATTTAACTCTTTTTCCTACCAAAGCGATTAATCCAATTGACAAACATAGCGCGGAATAATTGCTTATAGCCGTATGCTAAACTAAGCCAGTTTTTAGATATTTTCTTTCCTGCTTGTTGGTTACTGGCCCAGGATTTATTAAGAACCGCGCCTATTACGCTGGTTCCTTGCAGCAAACCCATCGCCTGCTTCACTTCCTCGACCTGAGTCTTGCCATCCTCCACAACAAGCAAAGCGGCATCAACATATGGAGAGAATGCCAATGTATCCGCCGCGCTCAGCAATGGAGGCAAATCGAATAAAATAATGCGCGTAGGATAACGTGATTTCAATTCTTGCACGAGCCGCGCCATTTTTGGTGAATTCAGCATCTCAGCAGAATTATGCAAAGGTCTTCCTCCTGGCAATAGCACCACGCCAGGAATTCCTTCTGGATGGATCAACAATTCAGACAAGGGTTTGTCCGCTGTTAAATAATCGCTTAGGCCATATTCTGCCTGAATTCCCAAATAACTATGCACGCTAGGATGGCGCAAATCAGCGTCCACTAATAGCACTGTATAATTAACTTCCATGGCAAGGCTGATTGCGAGATTTATAGCCGTTAATGTTTTGCCCTCATTGGTGCTTGGACTCGTAATGGCAAGAGAATTCCAACCGTTTTCGCGAAGTCGCTGGAATACTTGCGTGCGCAATATCTTGTAAGCATCAGTAAAAGTACTTTGCCCCAACCCAACAACAACTCGCTTCTCCTGCAAGGCGCTCCTAGCCACGCTCATTGTTCGTGTCTGCGTGTAAACCAACGGCGCGGAAACATTACCATTTCCATCATGGTTTAGAGCAGCAGGCGCACCCGACTGCTGTCGCTCTAATCTTGCCTTTTCAAGCGCTTGTTTAATGCGTTCCATAATGATGTACCGATAATGAATTTGGTCGTGGAAGGATAGAAAGATCTTAATTACTAATTACGGTGTCTACTTTACGTAGCCCCTTGAACCATAAAACATCCAAAGGTGTCCACAGGAGATGCACAAGCAATATAAATATCACCAAACCGCTAAAAAGCATGGTTAAAAGTATCTTTTTGTTTTTCTCCGCTCGCACCAAGTCTTCGTTGTTTTTTAGATAGGGTATGACCGACAATGGCGGCGAACCAAGAGCGGTGATCACTCCACGTACGCCGCGTACTGAATTATCCATAGCTTCCATCGCCACTGTATAACCTAAACCTCCTCCCATAGATAACAGAAACCCTAAAATAATGATCGCTGGACGGTTTGGCGTGACCGGTTTTTCTGGAAACTGGGGAGGGTCTATCAAAGAAAAACGCTCGCCTTTACGTTCTTTCTCGAGTTCCTGCCCCACCTGTGCTTCATTTTGCTTGGCTTTAATTTCTTGGTAACGCCTGACGGAATTTTCATAATCCCTGTTAAGCACCAGATATTTACGCTCTACTTCCGGGGTTTGTTGTAAGCGTTTTTCGTATTCAGCAAGCTTAACTTTAAGTGCATCACGCTGCGCGGTATAGGCCTGGATCTGGCTCTTAAAACCTTCAAGCTGCGCTTGCAAAGTAAGATAGGCTGGATTATCGGGCTTTTCTTTGGCAACTTGCATCTCAGGCGTGGGTCTTGTTTTAAGCGCCTCTTCTTGAGTGGCTATCATTTTTGTTAAACGAACGACATCAGGATGATCAGGAGAATATTTTTCCCGTGCTGCTGCCAGTTCCGAGCGCAATGCTGCAAGCTCCTTGGCTTGTTCGGCCGATGAATTAACCGCGCCCGTTTGCTTTTCTAGTCCTTCTATTTGGCGACGTAGACGCACCACATCCGGATGATCAGGCGAATATTTGGAAGTAGCGCTAATATACTCAGAACGCAGCTTTTTCAATTGCGTTACAGGATCTAAAGCCATCTGCCCATCCTCGCCTAGCACGGGTGTAGAAGGATTGATTTGCGCCAATTGCCCTTCCACATAAAATTTCCGATCATCCAAGGAACGCAATTGATTCTCTATATCTCGCAACTCTGATTCGGTGCGCTCTCTCAACTGAATATTCAAGGAATTTAGCTCCGGAAGCCGTCCTGCATTCCTTTCCTTGAATGCAGCAAGCTGTGTTTCCAGTTCTGTTATATGCTCTCTTAACTTATCCGCTTCCATGCTCAGAAAAGTGAAAGTTTCAGACGCCTTTTCGGTCCGATTCTTTAGATTCTCATTGAGATAGAGGCTGGTTAATTCACTAGCTACTTTTTGAGTCACTTCCGCGCCTTGGCCATCAAAAGATAAGGTGAAAGCAATGGTTGCTGGCGTTGGGCGCCCACTACGAGGATCAATGACATCCGCATTGATCATGTCGACTTTAACATCCTTGCGCATGCGTTCTAGAATTTCTTCGGTTGTCTCGGAGCGGCGTTTATCACGATACAGATCATATTTATCGATAATCTGCATGAGATTAGCTCGGGTCATAACGCGCTGATTAATTGTCTGAATTCGTTGCGTGGCATAGCTAGTGATTGTGGACCGAATCAGATCCGATGGAATTTCTTGCTCTTCAATCAAAATCGTAGCCGTCGAGCGATAAGTGGCCGGCCATAAGATCGCGGTCACGACACTGATGACAAAAATGACTGCAACCACCGATAAAATCACGGTTCGCCGCCTGCGAAAAATCGCAATATAATCTTTTAATTCTCTTGCCTGTTCTTCCATTTTTTTAAGTATGTATTGTATTTAAGTAGAAACCGAAAAAATTAAAAAAAACATCAAGCTATTGATTCTCATCTGGAAAATCCCATTTTGGGCCATTGATACACGAGAGTCAAATACGCTGAATTAGCAATAACCGATCTATTATCGTTATCACGCTTCAAATGGCTATATCGATAACTACCTATAACATCCAATTCTTCGGTCCAACGCCAAGTTAAACCTGGCTCAAGCTGATAAAATCTCCTGTCCACTCTTGATATATTGCCGCCGATGGTGCTGGTTTTATATGCATAAACAGTAAACTTCGACGTAAGTCTTTCTGTAAGCGGTTTTGTCACATCCAAATTCAGCGAATTGGTTTTTGACTCTGCGCCAGAAGCAGTGGGAGCAACATCCTGCGCCAAAAAGAAATTAGCTTGCGCGTTGTTGAATTTTTTTTCCAAACTTATATTGTAAGTAATACTTGTCTCGTTAAGACGCTGGGTAGACGAATATCCGGTGGCGCAAATTATATAGGGATCTTGGCTATTGAAATACGCGCTAGCAAAGCAGCTAAGTTCACTTGATAGATTTGGATAATCATACAAAGGGGTCCCCCCTGGAATTATGGTCGTCGTTTTATGTTCACCTATTCCTACGCTGCCTTTCAGTGCTTCGGAAAATTGGCGGGTTAAACTTGTTTGTATGCTGGGACCTCGCGAGATCACACCCGTCTTTGGTACCCTAAAATAAGAATAACCAGCGTCAATCGTTACAAGATCTTGAGGATTAAGTTGATGCAAGATACTAGCGGTAGTCGATTGTTGGCGATAATCATAAAGCAAAGAACTTTCGCCATTAACATAACTAACATCGCTCACTCGATAGTTTAATCGCAAGCGCGTGACTTCCGTCATTGCCCACGTCCACATTGGACTAATACTGCGGGTGTCTTGCACTCGGTTTGTCTGTACAAGACCAGTATTGATGCTAGATTGCTGCTCGGTAACAAGCGAACTTTTTGCCGAAGTTCCATCCAATTGCCAAATAGTGCGCGGCGTCTGAAAAAGCGATGACAAACTAAAGCTGTGATCGTCGCTATCCAAATCATTGGCGCCAGAATAACGTTTTTTCCTATAATCAACATTGCCATTTACCTGCCAAATATTAGACCGTATGCCCGCATCCAAAATTGCATTGGCAAAAGTACCATACACGGCATTGTGCGGTTGCAAGGTATAAGTAATATTATCGTTGTATTCTCTTCCTACCTGAGCCGAAGGCTGCATGAACCATTCAGCAGAATTAGCCGCTCGTAAAAAAAATAGAGGCAATAAAAACGCAAATAAAAAAACTCTTGAATAAGGCTGGCGGGGCATAGAATGGAAAATAATCTTGGTAAATCTATTCGCGTGTTATTTATAACGTCAAAAGCGGATGTGCTTGCGCTCTAAAAAAGATGAATCTTTTAGATAACTCCTTACCTCTCCTAACAACTCCACAAGATCAACGTCAAAATTCTAGGTATTTCAATACAGTCGTGAGAAGTCTACTTGAATACCGAAAGAAAGTCTTGTTTGCTCAAGAATTTCTATTTTTTTACCTTAAAAACAAGGCATTTGGCAGGCAAATCGAAAGTTAACCTAGCAACTTAGAAACAGGCGCAAAACTACGACGATGTATCGTGCTCACTCCCAATTTTTCTAAACAGGCTAAATGCATTGCCGTGGGATAGCCTTTATGTTGTGCAAATCCATAACCTGGGAAAATTTTATCCAATTCACTCATCTCCGCATCTCGCGCTACTTTGGCAATAATTGAAGCAGCGGAAATCGCTGGGACGGTGGCATCGCCTCGCACGATCGCTTTAGCTTTATAATTAAGTTTTGGCAATTGATTGCCATCCACCAATACCAGCTCAGGAAACAGCGAAAGTGCCGATACAGCGCGCTGCATCGCCAGCAAGCTAGCTTGCAGAATATTCAGCCGATCGATTTCTTCTACCTCTGCTCGGCCTAATGCCCAACAAAGCGCGCGCTCGCGTATGAGATACGCCAGCTCTTCACGTTTTTCTGGACGCAACAATTTTGAATCCGCTAAACCGAAAATGGGTCGTTGCTCGTCGAGGATCACGGCAGCTGCGAAAACCGGGCCCGCTAAGGGCCCACGGCCGACCTCATCGACGCCTGCAATATATTTTACCGATACCGAAAAAATTTTATTCATTTAGTAATCGCTTTTGGGCGCATTTTATCCGGCGTCAGCTCGAGAAATTTTATAACGGCTTCGGCCGCACGAGTGTTGGCGTTTTGAGTTAAAGAACGGCGTATGTCCGCTAGCGCTTTTTTTATCGATTTAACTTTGTCATGCTGGGAAAGATAATGTTCTATCGCATCGCATAAATTGCGGGACGTCGCCGCGCCTTGAATCAATTCTGGCACCAAGCGCCTTCCGGCCAGAATATTGGGCAAGGCATATAGATGAACATGCAAGAAGGGACGTATCAAAATATAAGCCAACCATGACATCTTGTAAGTAACCACCATCGGCTTTCTCAGCAGCGCGGCCTCGAGCGTAGCGGTGCCCGAAGCCAACAACACGATGTCCGAGGCGGCCATGGCTTCGCGCGAATGATTGGTCAAAATGGTCACGGGCAAAAACCAAGCGCCATGACGAAACAGTGCTTTTTCAAAAATAGCCTGGGTTTCGGCGGTGGCAAACGGCGCGACGAAATGAAGATCGGGATGACGTTGGTGCAACTGCACGGCGGTTTTCACAAATAGATCGGCATGGCGTTTAAGCTCGCTCACGCGGCTACCGGGCAATAAAGCAATCACCGTTGCCTTCTCGGGCAAACGCAGCTCGCGGCGCACGGCTTGCATGTCGTATTTATCGCCTAGTTGATCAGCCAGCGGATGTCCGACGAAAGTCACGGGCACGCGATGGTGGCGATAATATTTAGCTTCGAAAGGAAACAGCGTCAGCATGTGGCCGACGGCGCGGCGAATCTTGCGTATACGGTAACCGCGCCAAGCCCATACCGTCGGACTTACATAGTGAATAGTTCGAATGCCCGCTGCTTTGAGTTTTTCTTCCAGGCTCAAATTAAAGTCGGGCACATCGATGCCGATGAAAAGATCCGGCGGATTGGATAAAAAATGCTGGCACAGCTTATTACGTATGCCGAGAATTTCCGGATACTTATTTACTCCCTCGAGCCCAATGATGGAAAGTTGTTCCATGGGGAATAAACTGCGGCATCCTAAGGCCTGCATACCCGGACCGCCTATGCCTTCATACGTGGCGTCTGGAATACGTTCTTTCAGCGCGCGCATTAAACCCGCGCCCAGCAAATCGCCGGAGATCTCGCCGGCTACGATGCCGATTCGGATTCCAGGTTTTTTTTTCACGGTTAACGAATGATGCCGCGCTCGGAAAGCCTGATGAACGAGACGAAGTGATTCACTTCGGCGCACTTATTGGCCATCGACTCGAGCTGCTCGATCGCCTCGTTTAGCCTAAGGCCGGATTTGTATAAAATTTTGTAGGCGTGGCGCAAAGCCTCGATCGATTCTTCGGAAAACTTGCGGCGCTTAAGACCGCGGATATTCAAGCCATGTGGCGTCGCCGTATTGCCAGCCACCAATAAATACGGCGGAACGTCCTTGAACGATACCGTGCCAATACCCGTCATGGTATGCGCACCGATACGGCAGAATTGATGAATCAGCGTGAAGCCGCCAAACACGACGTTATCTTCCACCACCACGTGTCCCGCTAAACTGGCGCCGTTGGCGAAAATCGTACGATTCCCCACTTGGCAATCGTGGGCGATATGACAATAGGCCATGATGAAGTTGTCATCGCCAACGCGAGTAATGCCCGTGCCCGCGGTCGTCGCTCGATTCAACGTGCAATATTCGCGGATAATATTGCGGTCGCCGATTTCCAAGTGCGTGGCTTCGCCTTTGTAACCGGAATGTTGCGGCGCTTCACCCAGCGACGAAAATTGATATATTTTGTTTTGCTTGCCGATGCGCGTGGGGCCGTTGATGACCACGTGCGGACCGACCCAAGTTTCCTCGCCGATTTCCACCGCGGGACCGATGACACTGAACGCGCCGATATGAACGCCCTTGCCGATTTTCGCGCTGGAATCGACGGATGCCTGAGGATGAATCATTTAGATACCTTTATAGGTGCACATCAATTCAGCGCTGCAGCAAAGCTCCTCACCCACGTAAGCATTAGCCTCGAATAACCAAATACCCTTCATTTTGCGTTTAATCAGCGCTTGGAGCTTGAGCTGATCACCCGGCTCCACCGGCCGTTTAAAGCGCGCCTTATCGATGCCCACGAAATAATAAACCGAACCAGCATTAGGCAAAGTATCCAAGGTTTTAAGGGACAGAATGGCGCAAGCTTGCGCCATGGCTTCCACGATCAACACGCCTGGCATCACTGGATGATGCGGGAAATGACCCTGGAAAAACGGTTCGTTGATCGTGACGTTTTTAATCGCGGTCAAGGATTCATTCTTGGTGAAATCCAAAACACGATCGATCAACAAGAACGGATAACGATGCGGTAAATATTTAAGGACTTCGTGAATATCCAACGAGTTCAAGATTTAGCTCCTAAAATTATTTCAATTTTTCTTCAAGCTCGATTAAGCGCCGCGCCAGCTCATCCAGCTGATGCAGCCGCGCCGCGTTACGCCGCCATTTTTCAACCGGTTCAGCCTTGAGGCTGGAAGAATAAACACCAGGCTGCGTAATGGAGCTGGTTACCAGAGATCCGGCAGTAATGTGCACGTCATCGGCAATCTCCAAGTGGCCGACGATACCAGCCTGCCCGCCGATGGTGCAACGTTTGCCGATTACCGTGCTACCCGCGATGCCCACGCAAGCGGCGATGGCGGTGTTTTCGCCGATGCGCACGTTGTGAGCGATTTGAATTTGATTATCCAGCTTAACGCCATCGCCGATTATCGTGTCGTTCAACGCGCCGCGATCGATGCTGGTATTGGCGCCCACCTCCACCGCCTTCCCCAACACTACTCGCCCAAGCTGCGGCACCTTGCACCATTTATCGCCGTCTTTGGCATAGCCAAATCCATCGCTACCGACGACGGCGCCAGGCTGGAAGATACAGTCCGCGCCGACCAGGCAACGTTCGCCGATGACAACGTTCGCAATTAAACGCGCGCGTGCTCCAATACTGGCTTGAGCGCCAATAAAACAACCCGGCCCTACATACGCGTCCGCCTCAATAACCGCTTCGGCGGCGATAACCGCATGCGCGCCGATGCATGCCGTGGCCGCCACCCGCGCCGTGGGATCGACCGTGGCGGAAACATGTTTACCTGGCGTGAATTTCGCCGATGGATGCAAGAGTTCCGCGGCTTGCGCGAAACAAAGATGGGGGTTGTCGACGATCAGCGCGGTGCCAGTAAAATTCTGCGCGTCGGCTGGAGAAAGAATCACCGCGCCCGCCTTGGTGCGCGCCAACAACGGGAGATATTTGCGATCGCCGACATAAGCAATGTCGTTAACGCCAGCGGCATCGAGCGTGGCGACACGTTCGATTTTTATTTCCGGATTTCCCCGCACCTTCCCTTGAAAGCGCCGCGCTAGCTCTGCGAGGGTGACAGCCATCGTTTTTTATTTCTTCCCCAGCCGTTTCAAAATTTTATCAGTAATGTCCACCTTCGGTCCGGCATAAACGGCGCTTTCGAGAATCAGATCGTAATTGTCTTGGCGCGCGATTTCAGCGATGGTCTTTTGCACGATCTTCTGCAACGCGGCCAATTCCTCGTTACGCCGTAGATTGTAATCTTCGCGAAACTCCTGCGTGGCGCGGCGCAAGTCGCGTTTGAGCGAGACCGCCTCGAATTCTTTCGAACGATGATCGGCGTCCTTCAGCACCAGCGCGTTTTTTTCCAAGTCTTGTTCCAGCTGCTTGAGCTTGTTTTGCATGTCGACAATCTGTTTATCGCGCGGCGCGAATTCAGCCTCGAGCTTCTTGAGCGCGGCCTCGCCTTGTGGCGCTTCTTCAATAACCTTGACGGCGTTCACATAGCCGATTTTGAATTCCGCCGCCACGGCGGAATTGGCGGCTGCCCAGAGGCCGCACAACGACATTAGCGTCAGCGCGAAAATTTTGTTTCCCACGACAAACTCCCAACTACGTCTCATCGCAATGGCACGCCCAAAGTGAACTGGAAAGATTCCTTTCTATCGCCCGGTTTATCTTTTAACGGGATAGCGTAGCTAAAGCTAAGCGGCCCCACGGGCGAATACCAATTAAACGCTAAACCGGTTGAATAGCGCAACTGGCTAAGATCGGTTTTTTCCCCGGAACCGTAGACCATGCCCGCATCCATGAAAAGGCTGAGTCGTATCGACTTATTATCGCTGGAAGAGCCCGGCAGCGGAAATAATAATTCCATGTTGCCCAGTATGCGGCGGTTACCGCCGATGGGATCGTTGGGCGGCAAGACGTCTTTGGGGCCGAGCGAATTCGAACGATAGCCGCGAACCGTGTTGCTGCCGCCAGCAAAATAATTTTTGTAAAACGGCAAGGAATTGGAATTACCGTAACCGTTACCATAGCCCAATTCAGTCTTGACCTTGAAGCTGACGTTGCTGGTCAGGGGCCAATAACGTCCCGCCAGATAACTCAATTTGTAATATTCGATATCGCTTCCTGGAACACCCAGCTCAGCGGTGACGCGCTGCAACGAACCCGTCGTGGGTAATAGCAAACTATCCAGGCTATCGTGCGACCATCCCAAAGTGGTTTTTAAGACGGTATTCGACGTACCATACTTCGCCACGAAGTCTTGCGCTACTTGCGCACTGCTCGAATTAACGTGCAAATCGATTTTTTCCACGTCCGCGCCTAGATTAATACTGTTGTCTTCGCTCAGCGGAATGCCGAAAAATACGCCCACGCCTTTGGTGTCCACGGTATACGCCGCGGTATCGGCGCGCGAGGCATCCACCGTGCTGGAGAAAAAGTTAAATCCGCGGCTGATGCCGTCATTGGTGTAATACGGGTTAACGTAACGAATATTGAAATTGGTCGTGGAGCGCGAATTGTCGAAGCTGACGCCGAGCTCCTTGCCAGTGCCAAAAAGATTGCTCTGGGTAACGCTGGCATTCAGCAAGAAACCGTCCGTGTCCGAATAGCCTATACCCAAAAGCAGATTTCCCGTGGCGCGCTCTTTCACCGCGACATTTAAATCCACCTGATCGGCGGTGCCAGGCACCGCGGGCGTTTCCACGTTGACGTCATCGAAAAATCCCAAGCGCTGCATGCGCACGCGCGAGCGTTGAATTTTTTCGGCGTTGTACCAGCCGCCTTCGAATTGACGCATCTCGCGTCGCAAGACTTCATCGCGCGAAGCGATATTGCCTGAAAAATTTACGCGCCTGACATACACGCGCCGACCCGGGTCCACAAAAAAAGTGAAGGCGACTTGGGATTTTTCCTTGTCGACGTCGGGAATAGCGTTGACGTTGGCGAAGGCGTAACCGTCGTTGGCCAGGCGATCGGTGATTTTCTTGCTCGACTCGGTGACGTCCTTGCGCGAAAAGAAACTGCCCGGTTGGACCGTTACCAACTTGTGCAGTTCAGCCTCGGGCACCACGAAAGTGCCCGCCAGTTTATATCCGGTGACCGTGTATTTTTTGCCTTCGGTAATATTGATGGAAATATAAATACTCTCTTTATCCGGCGTGATCGACACCTGCGTGGAATCGATGGAAAACTCCAAGAAGCCTAAGTCCTGATAATAATTGCGCAGACGCTCGAGATCGCCCTCCAGTTTCTGCTTGGAATATTTATCGCGGCTGGAAAAAATCGCGTACCAAGCTCTGGGGCCCAGCGTGAACAACTTGAGCAATTTTTTATCGTCGAAGGTGCTGTTTCCCACCAGATTAATTTCACGGATGCGCGCGACTTTGCCCTCGGCCACGTCGATATTGATGTCAACGCGATTGCGTTCGAGCGGCGTCACGGTCGGCTTGATGATGACGGCGTAATAGCCGCGTGAAAAATATTGCTGGCGCAATTCCTGCTCGACGCGCTCCAGCAAGGACTTGTTGAAAACCCGGCCCTCGGCCAAGCCGATTTCCTTAAGGCCTTTTTTTAAATCCTCTTCCGACAATTCCTTGGTGCCGACAATTTTAATGCCAGCGATCGACGGCCGTTCCACCACCGTCACGATCAACACGTCCTTGTCGCGCGCGATTTGCACGTCGCGGAAAAATCCGGTCTTGAACAGCGCGCGCACCGCATCTTGCGATTTGTTTTCGGTGAAGGTGTCGCCCACTTTAACCGGCAGATAATTGAAAACCGTGCCAGCCGAAATACGCTGCAAACCTTCCACGCGAATGTCCTTGACGACGAAGGTCTCCATCGCTGAAACAGCGGTGAACGGTAAGGCGATAATCAAAAGCGCCGCAAGAAATCGTTTCATTCGTTTTTATATTTTGAGATAGCGATGCGGCATCGAATCATTGAAAGAGCGGGAAAAATACCCGGGTTATGTCGTTATACAGCGCCAGAAAAATCAGACCGCCGAGCAACACAATACCCACTTGTTGGCCCAACACCAATATGCGCTCGGGCAATGGCCCGCCTTTGATGGCTTCGATAATGTAATACATCAAATGTCCGCCATCGAGTATTGGGATCGGCAGCAGATTCAACACGCCCAAGCTGATGCTGATGATCGCTAAAAACAGCACGAATTGATTGAGGCCGACTTTGGCAGAATAGCCCGCGTACTGCGCGATGGTGATGGGACCACTGATGTTACGCGGCGACACCTCAAGCTTTATCATGTGATACAGCATCCGCAGCGTCAATGCCGACATCGCCCAGGTGTTGCTAACGCCTTCGGTAAAACTTTCCAGCACGCCATAACGCACCGTCACGCGCCACTCATCGGACATTTCTTTAAACTGCGGGCGAATATTGAGGCGGCCAATGGTCTTGCCATTTTGTTCGACGGTATCCGGTGTCACTTCAAAATCATCGCGCACGCCCGCGCGGTCGACGGTGATGCGCAGCTTATTGCCCGCATTCTTACTGACCAAGGCCACCAATTCATCCCATGAATTCACCGCCTGCCCGTTAACCGCCACCAGGCGATCTCCCGCTTGCATGCCAGCACGCGCCGCCGGGCCAGGCTCGACAACGCCAATGATCGGCAAGGGCTCGGGGAAATATCCGATTAGGCCAATACCGCGCTCCAGCAAGGAGGCACTTACTTGCGCCACGGGCAAAGCGGAAAGATTCAGTTCGCGTTGCTGCACTTGCCCTTGCGTGTCTTGCACTTCCATTTTTACACGCGCCTGATCCAGCGCGCGCTGAAATAGATAAAGCCGCGGTTGATCCCAACTTTGCACGGCTTTGCCGTCGACGCTGAGTATCCTGTCGCCCGCGTGAAATCCGGCTTGCGCCGCCAGCGATCCTTCCACGACCTTGCCTACCACCGGCTTCACGCCTTCGACGCCCGCCATGTTCACCGCCCAATAAGCGAGTATCGCAAATAAAAAATTGAATAGCGGTCCGGCGACCACCACCGCCATGCGCTTCCACACTTTTTGCCGATTGAACGCGCGATACAACTCTTTCGCTGGCACTTCGCCTTCGTTCTCATCCAGCATTTTTACATAGCCACCCAACGGGAAGGTGCCGATGGCCAGCTCCATTTGATCCGCGCCCACGCGTCGCGACCACAGCGGTTTGCCAAACCCGATCGAGAAGCGCAAAACTTTAATGCCTAATCGGCGCGCCACCCAAAAATGACCGAATTCATGCACGGTAATAAGAATACCGAGGGCCACGATGAAGCCGCCCGCATAATATAAAAAATCGATCATATGACTCCCACGCTTACGCGCGCGGTGCGGCTGGCGATGAAACGGCTGGCGACATCGCGCGCACGCGCGTCATCGCCCAACACCGCGCCGAGCTGAATGTCTTGGTTCGCGGGCAAAATTGTAATCGTGCGTTCGATCACCTGCGCGATATCGGTGAAACCGATGCGGCCATCCAAAAAAGCCTGCACCGCCACTTCATTCGCGGCATTGAGAATCGCGGGCAGGGTGCCGCCCGTGCGCGCCGCGGCATAAGCTAATTGCAAACACGGGAAACGATTCAAGTCGGGCGCTTCAAAATCCAAACGCCCTATTTCCATGAGATTGAGATTTTTAACTCCGGATTCGATGCGCTCGGGCCAGGCCAAGGCATGCGCGATCGGCGTGCGCATATCGGGATTGCCCAACTGCGCCAACACCGAACCGTCCACGTACTCCACCATCGAATGAATCACGCTCTGCGGATGAATCACGATTTCGACTTGTTCGGGTTTGACGCCGAATAGCCAACAGGCTTCGATCAGCTCCAAACCTTTGTTCATCAATGTCGCGGAGTCGACGGAAATTTTTCGCCCCATGACCCAATTCGGATGCGCGCAAGCTTGCTCGGCCGTCACCGACGCCAACGCCTCCGACGGCGTGGTGCGAAACGGTCCACCGGAACAAGTTAAAAAGATACGGCGCAACGAGGCTGGCACGGTGCCCGTGCGATAGCCCGCGGGCATGCATTGAAAAATAGCGTTGTGTTCGCTATCGACGGGCAACAACTCGGCGCCGCTGCGGCGCGCTTCATCGATAAACAGCGGACCCGACATCACCAAGGGTTCTTTATTAGCCAGCAACACGCGCTTGCCGCTGCGCACCGCCGAAAGAGTTGGCAACAAACCGGCGGCGCCGACGATGGCGGCGATGACAATATGCGTGCGCGGATGCGTGGCCACGGTATTCAGCCCTTCCGTGCCCGAAAGCACTTCCACCGCCAAACCCGCTTGTTGAATTTTTTCCTTAAGCTGAACCGCCGCGCGCGAATCCAGCATCACCGCTTTTTGCGGCAAGAACCGTTGGCATTGCTCGAACAAACGATCGACTTGCGTATGCGCCGTCAACGCCATGACGCGATAACGCGTCGGATGCCGCGCCAACACATCGAGCGCGTTGACGCCGATGGAGCCGGTCGATCCGAGAATCGTTACGCCGCGCACGCCGTGATCCATGCGCTCGTCAGAAGATTTTCTTATCCTGTCGTTCATCGCTCAAAATTTTAAAATAATTTGTCCGAGAACAAATATCGGCGCCGCCGCGGTCAAGGCGTCGATGCGGTCCAATACACCGCCATGTCCGGGCAACCATGCGCCGCTATCTTTGACCTTAGCGATGCGCTTGAGTTTGCTTTCGGTTAAATCGCCCACCACCGACATAAGCACTGTAACAACCGCCAGGCCGATCCAACGCGGCAGCATTCCCGCGTCATAATTCCAGATCATTGTCCCACAAACCCAGGCCAGCAGCACGGCGCTAATGACGCCGCCAGCCACGCCTTCCCAGGTCTTGCCCGGACTAATTTGCGGCGCTAATTTATTCTTGCCAAACATCGAACCGGCGAAATACGCCGCGGTATCGGCCAGCCATATCAGCACGAATAAAAACAGCAGCGTGCGCGGCGCTTGCGGATCGCGCGCCAAGACATACACCAGCGCTATCCAGGAAGGAACCAAAACCAGGAATCCCCCCACTATTTTGCCGCTAAATGTGGCAAACATGCCTTGGTTAATTTGCTTGCGGCTGAAAAGTTCGACCAGCGACCAAATCCACCACAACGCAGCGGTGAGGAAAAAAGAAAAAGCCAAAGAAGCTTGTTGAAAAATACCGAGCATGCCGACAACGCCAAAAACCAACACGAGCAGCATATAGGCGATTTTGGTGAAGGAATTGCGCAGACCCGATAACGTGGCCCATTCCCAGGCCGCGGCCGCGATGAATAAGCCAAACAACACCGCGTTCCAGCCGATGGGAAAATAGAACATCGCCGCCACCAGCAGCGCGATCAGGATAATCGCCGTGACAATTCGCTGTTTAAGCATGGCGCGCGGTTTCGATCTGTTCGCCTGTCAGACCGAAACGGCGCTGGCGCCCAGCATAAGAAACCAACGCTTGTTCGAACTGCGCGCGGTCGAATTCGGGCCAGAGGACGGGAGTAAAATACATTTCGGTGTAAGCCAGCTGCCATAATAAAAAATTACTGACGCGCTGCTCGCCACCGCTGCGAATGAAAAGATCCGGTTCGGGAACGCCCGCCAAACTTAAAAAAGGCTCGAGACTTTCCTCGGTAATCGATTGCGGGTCCACTTCACCGCGCGCGGCGCGGCGCGCCAATTCGGCGCAGGCCTGGGCGATGTCCCAGCGTCCGCCGTAATTGGCGGCGATGATGAGCGTCATCGCGCTGTTGTCGCGCGTCAAGGCTTCGGCTTGATGGATGCGCGAGGTGATTTTTTCGCCGAAACGCCCGATGTCGCCGATGACACGGAAACGCACGTTATTCTTATGCAACTTCTTCACTTCGTTGTCGAGCGCGGTCAAAAACAGTTCCAGCAGCAATTGCACTTCTTGAATCGGCCGACGCCAATTCTCGCTGCTAAAAGCGAACAAGGTTAAATACTGCACGCCCTTCTCGACGCAGGCCGTGACCATATCGCGCACGCGTTCGACGCCTTTGCGATGGCCGGCGATGCGCGGCAGGCCGCGGCTCTTGGCCCAGCGTCCGTTGCCGTCCATGATCACGGCCACGTGTTGTGGAACGGTGGACTGCGTCGCCAATAACGTCGCTGGATCGGTTTTGTGAGTATTGTCCATTTAATGCCGTTTAAATCGGTTTATGCAAAACTATACCTGCATGATCTCTTTTTCCTTGGCGGCGACCAGCTTGTCGACTTCGCCAATGAAACGATCGGTGAATTTTTGCACCGCTTCTTCGCCGCGCTTGTCTTCGTCTTCGGTGATCAATTTTTTCTTCAAGGCGTCTTTCAAGTGCTGGTTGCTGTCGCGGCGCACGTTGCGTATCGCTACTTTGGCGTTCTCACCTTCGGCGCGCGCGTGCTTGGAAAGTTCCTTGCGACGCTCTTCGGTGAGCGCGGGCAAGGGCACACGAATCACGCCACCGCTGGACATTGGGTTTAAACCCAAATCGGATTCGCGGATGGCTTTCTCGATCGCCGCCGCCTGACCTTTGTCAAAAGGCGTGACGGTTAAAGTGCGCGCATCGGCGCTGGAAACGTTGGCCACCTGATTGAGCGGCGCCTTGTTGCCGTAGTATTCGACGCGCACGCTTTCCAGCAAACCTGGATGCGCGCGGCCGGTGCGAATCTTGGCCAGATCGTTTTTCAAAGTGTCCAAGGATTTGGTCATACGCGCTTCCGCGTCTTTCTTAATAGAGTCGACTGACTGCGTCATGAACTAGCCTCCTTTTACTAGTGTGCCGACATTTTCTCCCCGACAAACCATTAATAGGTTGCCAGGCTTATGAATGCTGAACACGCGCAGCGGCATATTCTGCTCGCGGCACAGCGCAATCGACGTGGCGTCCATGACGCCCAAGCGCTTTTCCAATACTTCGCCGTAGCTGATGGTTTCGAAACGCTTGGCGTCGGGATGCTTCGCTGGATCGCGGTCGTAAACGCCATCCACTTTGGTGGCTTTCAGTACCACGTCAGCGCCAATCTCCATGCCACGCAAGGCGGCCGCGGTATCAGTGGTGAAAAATGGATTGCCGGTTCCCGCGGCGAAGATCAGTACGCGTCCCTTTTCCAAATGATGTATGGCACGCTTACGATCATAAGGTTCCACGACTTGATCGATGCGCAGCGCCGATTGCACGCGCACGGGCACTTGCAGTTTTTCCAAGGCGTCTTGCATCGCCAAGGAATTCATCACCGTCGCCAGCATGCCCATGTAGTCGGCCGAAGCGCGGTCCATGCCTTGCGCCGATTGCGCCACGCCGCGAAAAATATTACCGCCGCCAATCACCAGCGCCAATTGCACGCCCGTGGCGGCGACGGTTTTAATTTCGGACGCCACGCGCGTCAACATATCGCGATTGATGCCGTAGGCATCGCCGCCCATCAAGGCTTCGCCGGAAAGCTTGAGCAGCACTCGGCGGTAAGCGGAAACCCCGGAGGCGCTTTTCAAGATTTAAGCTCCCTTAACCGTGGCCATGACCTCGGCGGCAAAATCCTCGGTGCGTTTCTCCATACCTTCGCCCACTTCAAAACGAATGAAGCGCCTCACTTGCGCGTTCTTCGATTTCAGCAATTTTTCCACGCTGGTATCGGGATCTTTCACGAACGGTTGTCCCAGCAAAGTAATTTCAGCCAGATACTTGCTAACACGGCCCATGACCATCTTCTCGATAATCTCCGCGGGTTTGCCGCTGGCTTTGGCCTGTTCGGCAAAAATTTCTTTTTCTTTTGCTATCGCCGCGGCGGGTACTTGGTCTTTGGAAACATATTCCGGACGGCTCGCGGCGATGTGCATGGCGATGTCTTTGGCCAAACCTTCGTCGCCGCCTTCCATTTCCACCAGCACGCCGATTTTGCGTCCGTGGATATAGCTGGCGACATGACCGCTGGTAACGACCCGTTCAAAACGGCGGATATTAATTTTTTCACCGAGCTTCATGACCAAGCCTTCGCGCGCCTGAGTAATGGTTTCCTTGGCGCCGTCTTTAATGGGCAATTGATATAAAGCATCGACGTCTTTGGCTTGGCCGCTGGCGGCGCGCGTCGCAACCGCGCTGGCGAACGCGGAAAAATCATCGCCCTTGGCGACGAAATCGGTTTCGGAATTCACTTCGGCGATAGTCGCGGTTTTGCGATCGGAGCTCAGATAAATACCGATCGCGCCTTCGGCGGCGATGCGTCCGGCTTTTTTATCGACCTTGGCGCCCGCGCGCTTGCGCAGCAAATCCGACGCCGCTTCCATATCGCCGTTGGTTTCAGTCAGCGCCGCCTTGCATTCCATCATGCCTAGGCCAGTGCGCTCGCGAAGTTCTTTCACTTGTTGTGCAGAAATGCTCATACGTACCTCAAAAAAATATTTTGTAGAACTTCTGAATATGAATTTTTGAAACTAATAACTCATTATTCTCCGCAACAAACACTTCGACGGAAGGAATCAAAAACAAGGGGGCAAAGCCCCCTTGTTTCCGCGTCTGTGATTAAGCGTCGTCGCCGGGCAAGTCTTCCTTCTTGCCCTGACCCTTCGGCTTGGCGCGGGTTGTGCGCTTGGCCTTGGGTTTGGTGTCCGGCTTTTCCGCTGCTTCCAACATCACCTCTTTGTCGGCGCCAGCGTCATCGTGCGCGCCCATGGGTTTTTTCTTGGCGGTGACCTTGATCTTGGCGGGTTCTTCCTTCACTTCAACGAATTCGTCATCGCTCGTAACCAAGTTTTCCTGGCGCTTCTCGCGTCCGCGCAAAATCGCATCGGCCGCGGCTTGCGCGTACAAACGGATCGCGCGAATTGCGTCGTCGTTGCCCGGAATCACGTAATCCACGCCGTCGGGTTTGCAGTTGGAATCAACCACGCCGATCACGGGGATGTTGAGCTTGTTGGCTTCGGAGACGGCGATGTATTCATGGCCGACGTCGACGACAAACACCGCGTCGGGAAGTCCGGACATTTCCTTGATGCCGCCCAAGCTTTTCTCGAGCTTGACGCGTTCGCGATCGAGGTCGAGCAATTCTTTCTTGGAAAGTTTCTTGCTGCTGGTGTCGTCGGCTAAAACCGACTCGAGCATTTTCAAGCGCTCGATGGATTTTTTAACGGTGCGGTAGTTGGTCAACATGCCACCGAGCCAACGATGATTCACGTATGGGCTGCCGCAACGCGCCGCTTCTTCGCCGATAATTTCCAGCGCTTGGCGTTTGGTGCCGACAAATAAAATGGTGCCGCCGTTGGTGGCCAGCTTGGTGAGATACACCATCGCTTGGTTAAAAAGCGGTAGGGTTTTTTCCAGGTTGATGATGTGGATACGATTGCGCTCGCCGAAAATAAACGGGCGCATTTTGGGATGCCAGAACCGCGTCTGATGGCCGAAATGCACGCCGGCCTCCAGCATCTGGCGCATAGTAACGTCGCTCATGATTTCTCCTTCGGGTTTTTCCGCCGCGAACCCCATGCATCAATCCAACGCTCTATTCAGAGGGTCGGACACCCGGATGCCTGTGTCGGTGTCGCGTGTGGGTTTAGGTTAAATTTAAGTCACTGCGGTCGGCTTTATATCACAGCCCGATCATTACAACAACGTTTTCATGGGTTTGGATAAAAAAGGGCTTTTTAAAATAGCGCTATTCCCGGACAATACACACATCGAACCATGTCCGTCACCATAAAAACTCCCCAAGAAATCGAAAAAATGCGCGTCGCCGGACGGCTGGCGGCCGAAGTATTGCGCATGATTCGGCCGCACGTGCAGCCAGGTATCACCACGGGCGAGCTCGACCGTATTTGCCACGACTTCATCGTCAACGAGCAGAAAGCCATCCCCGCTCCGCTAAATTACAAAGGCTACCCCAAGTCCATTTGCACCTCGGTCAACCACCAAGTGTGCCATGGCATTCCTGGCGATAAAAAATTAAAAAAAGGCGACATCGTTAATATCGACGTCACCGTAATCAAGGATGAATTTCACGGCGACACCAGCCGCATGTACTTTGTCGGCGAGCCGTCGATTCAAGCCAAACGCCTGGTCGAAGTCACGCGCGAATGCATGCTCAAAGGAATCGCCATGGTAAAACCGGGCACGCATCTCGGCGATATCGGCCATGCGATTCAAAAACATGCGGAGACAAATGGCTTTTCGGTGGTACGCGAATATTGCGGCCATGGCATCGGCCGCGTATTCCACGAAGACCCGCAAGTGTTGCACTACGGCCAACCAGACACGGGCATGCCGCTGGAAGCGGGCATGACCTTCACCATCGAACCCATGATCAACGCGGGTAGAAAAGAAGTGAAGCTGTTGCCCGACAACTGGACCGTGGTCACACGCGATCATTCGCTGTCGGCGCAATGGGAACATACTATATTAGTCACGCCCAGCGGTTATGAAATTCTTACGCGCATTCCTGGGGAAGAGCCATAATGAAATCCATGATCGATAATACGATCAACTGGCTCCCTTCTCCCTCCGGGAGAAGGATAGGATGAGGGGATATTTCTTCATCGCGAATTTAAAATCCCCTCACCCCTACCCTCTCCCTGAGGGAGAGGGAGTTTTAAGTCAATGTTCATTTTTTAAAAATAATAATGTAGGTTGGGCTGAACAAAGCAAAACCCGCCGAACAATATAGCTTCACTAAACTCCATGGGCACGCGCTAAAAAAATAATCATGACCATCGCCAAGGAAAGCCTGTTCAACGGACGCGAGTTCGATCGGTCATTAGCCCAAGCCAAAGATCCCCTGCCACTTTTTCGCGACGCGCTGCGCGCGGGACGCGAGGCGCTTAAAAAATATTTCCTCGATAACAACAGCGTGCCATCATTGGTCGCGGCGCATGCCTGGCTCATCGATCAGCTAATCGTGCGCGCGTGGAAACATCATCAATCGCGTTGGCCGTCCGATATTTCGGTCGCGCTCGTCGCCGTCGGCGGTTACGGACGCGGCGAACTGCACCCCGCTTCCGATATCGACCTGATGGTGTTGTTTGAAAAAAACGCTCCCGAGAAAACCAAACCGATTCTTGAGTCGCTAGTAAGATTTTATTGGGACATGGGACTTGAAGTCGGGCACAGCGTGCGCACGCTCAAAGATTGCGTGCGCGAAGCCAAGAACGATCTCACTGTTACCACCAATTTAATGGAATCGCGCTTGCTTGAAGGTGACGAAAAGCTATTTCAAAAAATGCGCAAGATGACGCACGCCTCGAAAATTTGGCCGAGCAAGAAATTTTTCGCGGGTAAATATGAAGAACAAAAAGCGCGCCATCACCGTTTTGACGACACCGCCTACAACCTCGAGCCGAACATCAAAGACGGGCCAGGAGGTTTGCGCGACCTCCACACCATTGCTTGGGTGACGCAACGCCATTTCGATACCACGTCCTTGCACGATCTGGTCGTGAAGCACTTCTTAAGCGAAGAGGAATATCACACGCTGATTCGCGAGCGTAATTTTCTGTGGCAAATCCGCACGGGTTTGCATTATCTCGCGGGACGGCGCGAAGATCGCTTGCTGTTCGATCATCAGCGCGCGCTGGCCACGCAGTTTGGTTACGTCGACGAGCCGGGTTTTCTGGCCGTCGAACAGTTCATGAAACGTTACTACCGCACGGTCAAGGAGCTGTCGCTGCTGAATGAAATTCTGCTGCAACATTTCCAGGAAGCGCTGCTTACGCGCCGTTGGTCGCGGGTTAAATCGATTAATCGCCGTTTTCAATCGCGTCACGGTTTTATCGAGGTTAAGAACTCGCGCGTGTTCGAGCGCGCGCCCTTCGCCATGCTCGAGCTGTTTTTAATCTTGCAGCAACATCCCGAACTGAAAGGCGTGCGTGCCGACACGATTCGTTTATTGCGCACGCACGTAAAACAAATCGACGCCAAATTTCGCAAGGACCTGGCCTGCCGCAGCCTGTTCATGGAAATCATGCGCCAGCCGCGCGGCATCACCCACGAACTGCGACGCATGAATGCTTATGGCATGCTTGGCGCTTATCTACCCGCCTTCGGCCGCATCGTCGGCCAAATGCAACACGATCTGTTCCACGTTTACACCGTCGATGAACATACTTTGTTCGTGGTGCGTAATCTGCGGCGCTTCACCGTGCCTGAGTTTCGTAATGAATTTCCCCTGGCGAGCGAGATCATTCAAAAGCTGGTTAAGCCCGAGCGCCTGTATCTCGGGGGACTATTCCACGATATCGCCAAAGGCCGCGGCGGCGATCACTCCGAGCTTGGCGAACAAGAAGCCGAGGCTTTTTGCCGACTGCATAACTTGAGCGAATACGACACGCGCTTCGTGTGTTGGCTAGTGCGACACCATTTGATCATGTCGAGCACCGCGCAACGTGAAGACATCACCGACCCCGATGTGGTGCTGAAGTTCGCGCAAACCGTGGGCGATCAAGAGCATCTCGATAACTTATATCTGCTAACGGTCGCTGACATGCGCGGCACCAGTCCAACGGTATGGAACGCTTGGAAGGGACGCTTGCTATCGCAACTTTACAGCGCGACCACGCGTCTGCTGCTACGCGGCATCGCCGAGCCTATCGACCTCGATGCGCACATCGCCGATCTGCGCAAATCGGCGTTGACGCTGATGCAAGTCAGCCCCGCGCGCGCGGATGAAATCAATCGCTTCTGGCAGGATTTAGACGGCGATTATTTTCTGCCTTATGACGCGGAGAGCCTCGCCTGGCACGCGCAAATTATCGCGGGCGCGCCGATTTCGGAATTGCCCATCGTCGCCGCGCGCTACACGCCCGAACTCGGCGGCAGTGAATTCTTGATCTACTCTCCCGATCGCGATGATTTGTTCGTCACCATGACCGCGGGCTTAGACCGACTGAACTTATCCATCATGGACGCGCGCATTCACACGCTACGCAACGGTTTCGCGCTCGACACCTTCGTGGTGCTCGATCATTCAGGAAAACCCGTAACCGAAGCACGCGCCTTGGCCGCCCTACAAAAATCCATGCGCGACCAATTGCTCAATCCCCAGCCCGGCCGTGACCGCCAATCGTTAACCGTGTCGCGTCAACTCAAACATTTCCCCATCGAAACGCGCGTCATTTTCAGCACGTCTCAAAAAGGCCAACTCAGCATCATGGAGGTCACCGCTCAAGACAGGCCAGGATTACTCTACCAAGTCGCGCTGGCGCTCAAGGAATGCCGCATAAACTTAGTCGCCTCGAAAGTCGCCACCTACGGCGAACGCGCGGAAGATATTTTCTTCGTCAACAGCCGTGGGCAACATGCCTTGCTGGATAAAGATCAAATGATTTGCTTGGCCACTCAGATCGTGCGGCGCTTAGGATCAGCAACAAAAACCGAAGCGAGCGCAGATTTTTAAATAATTTAATGTGGGTTGGGGTGAATGAAATGAACCCCAACCTACATTACTTAAGCGGGACAATCATCGATGCTCCGCCGAGTACGAAACAATTCTTCCCCCATCTTCCCGACAAGTTCTTTTTGTTTCATCTCGAGTCTATTCAAGATATCGATTCTATCCGCCTTGGCCTTCTGAATATCAGACGAAGACAATTTCTGTTTGTCATTCCACTTGCGGTTAAATTCTTGAAAAGCGTTTTGAAATGAATGCCACTCCAAGATAAATTTATCCGACGCTTCTCTCACCGCGGAACAGCGATAGGAAACGCCGATACGCGCCAAAAGACCGTCTAAAGAGCCAGACTCCTGATATTTAGCTTCCAGCGCGTACGCGGCTTTGGTCCATTCATCGATGTTTTTTCTGGTTGCTGGCGTCGCTGGTTTATTTTTTTCCTCGGCGATCCAGATGACTCGAGTAAACCAAGCATTAACGATGTTGCCGATGGTTTCGTATTTGCTGGAAAATTCTTGCAACAGCGATTTGCGTTCGGCGATTAAGGTGCGCTCATATTCCAAATCAAGCCGCGCCCTATTCTCTTGCATTTGCCACGCGGTGGTCACGAGGCCTAGTAGCACGCCTCCAATCAGCGTCACCACAATCGGGCGGTCCCAAAAATTTATTTTGTTCTTATTCGTCGCCATGCAACCACTCCCTTTAATATAATGATAAATGAACTCCAATCTACATTACTTAAATATTAATTGAATTGCCGCAAGTTGAAAAAAATATTCGAGCCTGGTCCCTTTAATTGATTGAGCACTGCCGTCCGATTCACTTACACCGGCTCACCAACTTCAGCATGGTCCATGAAACTTGGGATAGCTCAGATAGCACAGCCTGGCCCCTTTAATTTCTCAAGATTTCCTGATCTCCTTCGCAAATTCGTTGTGCTGATGGCGCCTCAAGAAATACCTCATTCGGCCTGGGATGCCCGCACATCCATATATCTGGTCATTTTTCTCCCAGTTGGTAGCAATTTTATCGACGAGCTTCTTCGGGAGCGTCCCGTAATCTTCTAACGTCTTAAGAAGTTTGGTTGACGTTGCATAGTCGCTTGAGCAGAGAAAATCATTAACCAAGCGCTCCAGACTCTTCGCTTCAGCTTGTGCCATCAACACTTTTGTCGTTGGATGCGCATGAAGCAGCTTGAGTATATCGGCAGATATTTCACCAGGAGATTTTTTGGAGGCGGCTACCCCCTGTAACGGAGCCATGAACCCATAAGGGTCAGTTTCGAGACGAAGGGGAATCACAAGCAGTCCTCTCTGAAGGGCATACCCTACTTCTTGATCACAATATTTCGACGCCTTGAACTCGTTGCATAACAGGCCGACAAACGCATGGCAGGTGTTGAGCGCGATTTTAATTTCATTTAGCCATTCTCTTGATGGCTCGATATCTTCGTGAGCAACGAAAGCGTCAATTCCAAACTTGTTGAGTTCTTGCTTAATCTGAGAAACCAATAGTTTCTTGCTTGATGAGTGACTGAAAAATAGACGTAGCGCCCCATCGGACCACTGTCCGCCAGTAGGCGCAGCGCTGATTCCGGGCAGGGGATCTCCAGGAAACAGATATACATGCAATCCTGAAAGCTTATCGACATCACCCTGCTCAAGCATGGCGAGAAAGTAGTCAGTCATACTTCCTGAGCCGTTCCAGCTATCGGCCCAAGGCAATTTAAACTGGCGAAGAATTAAGTCCCCTTCGGTGAACCCCATATCACCAAGGCGGCTCGCGAGCTTCTTGATTAAATTTATTCGTTGTCCGACGTTCATGATTGTGGGGTTTCTCATCTAACGTTCGAAAATGGGCTAGGCTCGAATTTTTTTATTATTGCATGCATTGATTCCCAATCATTACGCATTCTTCAGATCCCTACCACCGTAAATATTAATTGAATTGCCGCAAGTTGAAAAAAATATTCGAGCCTGGCCCCTTTAATTCTCCACCACCGCGATTATTCGGCACTTCCAATACGGCTCTCGATGGCGCCATGATGGTTAGTGTGCGATAGGACTCGACCTTCGACACCTCAAATGCACGCAACAGCGCAGATAATGAAACCGAGCCGGCTGGGTCAGCGGACAGATGCCAACCTGGATAGTTGCGCTCGTTTTCCGTGTAGTGCCAGAGGCTCAATAGCCCCTCTTGCTTCCACGTTGTGACTTCATTCATGGGGGCCTAACGCTCCCTATGCGGCGCCGGCCACGAAAGTATCAGGAAACATGGCGCACTGTCCCCGGCGTCCGCACGAGCCGGTTGTTATGCGCTTACCCGACATAGAGTTTGAGCAATGCGTATGCGCTGTACAGCAAACCGATTACTCCATAGCCAACCAATAACCAAAGAATTGTGATCACCCATCTTGGTAATTGGACGGTAGGCAAGACATTCAATACTTTAACCGGTCCCTCATCGGACTCGACATGGGTATGCACTTGGTCCCAAGTAAGAGGTGGAAAATACAGATAAGTAATAGTGACCTGCTTCTTTGGTACAAGTTTTGGAAATCGGATTTCCTTCCCACCACCGGGTAAATCGGCAACCGTATATTCAGTATCCGGGGAAACCTGGAAATCAGGGAGTATATTGTGCCCAAGACGAACATTATTCGCGGTCTTTCTCCCGGCGTTTCTGAAAACAACCGAGTGAGTGTTAACCTGCATTGGCTGTTCGCCACGGGTAAGCCGGATACCTGACACATGGCCTAGATAGCTGACAACTCTAGGACGACTCTCTATGGCGCGATTGAGTGCCGCGCCAACAAACAGCGCAATGCATCGGCGATGCAATGGTTGCCACAACGTTCCAGTCAATAGGCATCAGAGTATCTCGATTGTTGTTTGCGCATAACTAAATTAGATCCTAGATGATGTATTAAAACACGTCATTCAGGCCATATAAAAAGTTGATGGTAATGAAATTATGTTGTTAGTATTTTTTATCACATCAAAGAAATTATTGTAAGAACATTCGACCTCGTTCCAATCTGCTTTCTTATCCTCCGAGATAAGCCTGCTGCACGCTAGGATTCTTAAGCAAAGCACCAGCCGAATCACTTAAAACAATCTTCCCACTTTCCATGACGTACGCTCGCTGACTGATATCAAGTGCCAGCTTGGCATTCTGCTCCACCAGCAACAAGGTCACGCCCTCTTCCGCAATTCGTTTTATCGTCTTAAAGATTTTCTTCACCAACATCGGCGCCAAGCCCATGCTGGGTTCATCCAGTAATAATAAACGCGGGCGGCTCATGAGCGCGCGGCCGATGGCGAGCATTTGTTGTTCGCCGCCTGAGAGCGTGCCTGCTTGTTGGCTGCGGCGTTCGAATAGGCGTGGGAATAAATCGTAGGTGCGTTTCATGTCCGTTTGTATGCCTGCTTTATCGCGGCGGACGTAGGCGCCGATTTTGATATTTTCTTCCACGGTTAGGCGGCCGAAAATGCCGCGGCCTTCGGGGACTAGGGAAATGCCGCGACGGACTAATTCATGCGAGGGCATGGCATTGATGCGTTCGCCTTGATAAATAATTTCGCCTTGGGTGGGCGTGAGCAGGCCGCAGAGAGATTTCAGCGTGGTGGTTTTTCCCGCGCCGTTGGCGCCGATAAGGGAGATGAGTTCGCCGTTTTCGATTTTTAAATCGATGCCTTTAACGGCTTGGATTCCGCCGTAGGCGATGTGTAGATTTCGAAGTTCTAGAAAACTCATTTAGGCGATCTGTGTGTAAAAATATTCTTGCTGTGAAACGTCGATCGGTGCGTCAAGACGCACCCTACATTTTTTGGATAGGCCGGAGAACGATTAAGCATCGCTGCCTAGATAAGCTTCGATCACGCGCGGATCGCGCTGCACTTCCGCGGGCGTGGCTTCGGCGATTTTTTTGCCGTAGTCCAAGACGGCGACGCGGTCGCATAGACCCATGACTAATTTCACGTCGTGTTCGATCAATAACAGCGTGATGCCGCCATCGCGAATCTTTTGCAATAATTTACGCAGCTTCACTGTTTCGCTGGCGTTCATGCCTGCGGCGGGTTCATCCAGGGCGAGTAACACGGGATCGGTGGCCAAGGCGCGGGCGATTTCCAAGCGGCGTTGATCGCCGTAGGCCAGATGTTTGGCGAGCGAATGCGCGTGCGGCTGAATGCCGACGTATTCCAATAATTCATACGCGCGGCTTTGCATCGCGGCTTCTTCCGCGCGCGTGGCGGCGTTGCGCCACACCGCACCGACAATGCCAGCGCGCGTGCGCACGTGGCGTCCGACCATGACATTTTCCAGCGCGGTCATGTTGGCGAATAGGCGGATGTTCTGAAACGTGCGTGCTATGCCGCGTTGCGTGACTTCGTTGGGTTTAAGACCGGAGATGTCCTGTTCCTTGAGCGTAATGCTGCCGTAGTCTGGCGTGTAAAGCCCAGTCAGGACATTGAATAGCGTTGTTTTGCCCGCGCCATTGGGGCCGATGAGGCCGTATATCTCGCGCGGATGAATGTGGAGCGATACGTCTTCTAGCGCCACCACGCCGCCGAAATGCTTGGCGACGCCGCTGATGCGCAGTAATGTTTCGCGCACGGGGACGCGTTTGCGTTTAACGCTTGAGATCATAAAGCGAGGACTGCTCTTGCGCTAACACCGAGGCATCGGAACCGAACTCACGCCGACGACGCACTGACGGCAGCAAGCCCGCGGGGCGAAAGATCATGATGATGACCAACGCCAGACCAAAAATGAGCATGCGCAAATCGGCGGGGTCGACCAAAATGCGGTCGAATAAATATTTCTGCAGTTCGCCGATATAGCGCAAGGCTTCGGGAAAAATCGTAAGCAGAATCGCGCCCAAGATGACGCCAGGAATATTGCCCATGCCGCCCATGACGATCATGCACAGGACGATGATCGATTCGAACAAATTAAAACTTTCCGGGCTGATGAAACCTTGAAAGCCCGCGAACAAACCGCCGCTGATGCCGCCAAAAGACGCGCCCATGGCAAACGCCAGCAATTTGATGTTGCGCGTGTTGATGCCCATGGCTTCGGCGGCGACTTCGTCTTCGCGGATCGCTACCCAAGCGCGGCCAATGCGCGAATGCTGCAAGCGCAAGGAAATAAAAATCACCAGCAAGGTCAGCGCGAGAAACAAATAGTAATAGGTATAGATACCGAGAAAACTCAAGCCCAAGAATGTATGCGTCTGGCTGAAAGAAAATCTGCCAATGGCGATGGGGTCGATCAAGTTAACGCCTTGCGGGCCGTTGGTGATGTTGACCGGAGAATTGAGATTGTTCAAAAAAATGCGAATGATCTCGCCGAAACCGAGTGTGACGATGGCCAAATAATCTCCGCGCAAACGCAGCGTGGGCGCGCCGAGCAGAATTCCGAAAATTCCTGCCAAGCCCGCGCCCAAGGGCAACAAGGCCCAGAACGGTAAATGCAAATTGAAATGCGGCGAAGCCAGCAGCGCGTAGAGATAAGCACCGACGGCATAAAACGCGATGTAACCGAGATCCAACAAGCCCGCGTAACCGACGACGATGTTGAGCCCCAACGCCAGCATAATATAGAGCAAGGTGAAGTCGAGGATGCGCACCCATCCACGGCCGAAAGCCGCGCCAGTCAAAAACGGCAGCACGGCCAACAACACCGCAACGACAATGTACGCCACCCATACCGCGCGGCAATCTTGTTTCCATTGTTGCCAGCGGTCGCTTAGTGACATGTCACGCGCGCTCGACCACGCGTTCACCGAGCAAACCGGAAGGCCGCGCGATCAAAACCAGAATTAAAACAAAAAACGCGAACACATCTTGATAATTGCTGCCGAGGAAACCGCCCGTGAGCGGGCCGATGTAACCTGCGCCCAAACTTTCGATCACGCCCAACAACAAACCACCGAGCATGGCGCCCGCGATGTTGCCGATGCCACCCAACACCGCGGCGGTGAATGCCTTCAGGCCCAAAAGAAATCCCATGTAATAGTGCGCCAGTCCATAGTAGGCGCTGACCATAACACCCGCGATGGCCGCGAGCGCCGCGCCGATGACAAAGGTAATCGAGATGATGGTGTTGACGTTAATGCCCATCAGGCCCGCGATATCCTGCGCTTGCGCGGTGGCGCGCATGGCGCGGCCCAGTGGAGTTTTTTTCACCAGTAGAAATAAACCTGTCATTAACAAGGCAGACAACAAAAAAATAAAAATTTGGAAATTGGTGATGACCGCGCCGCCGACTTCATAACGCACCACGGGCAACAGCGGCGGGAAACTGATGTATTGCTTGCCCCAGATCAACATGGCCAGATTCTGCAGCACGATCGATACGCCAATCGCGGTAATCAAGGCGGTCAAACGCGGTGCGCGGCGCAAGGGACGGTAAGCGATGCGCTCGATGAGAAAACCCAACGCCATGCACACCAGCACCGCGGCCACGAGGCCGAGCAAGACGATGCTCATGCCGCTTAGGCCGAGATTACTCCCCGCTAATCCACCGATCACGGCGAGACAAATCATGGCGCCGACCATGGCCACTTCACCGTGAGCAAAGTTGATTAACTCGAGAACACCGTAAACCATGGTATAGCCTAGGGCTACCAGGGCATAGATACTTCCCAGAACGAGACCGTTGATTAACTGCTGGGTCAGAATATCCAAATAATAATGTCTCGCGCTTAATATTTATTTGGTTGGAGCTATTTCAAATTCAAATTTCTTAATTCTTGCCCGCATCGCCCTTGACGGTTTCCATCACTTCCCAAACGCCGTTCTTCACTTGATAGATCGTTATCGCGCCACCGCGAATATCGCCGCGTTCGTCGAAGCTGATGGGTCCGGTGACGCCGTCGCGCTGCACTGCTGGGAGTTGCGCGAGATATTTGGCGGGCTCGGCGGAGTCGGCTTTTTTCATGGCTTCGACCATGGCCCACGCGGCGTCGTAGGCATACGGCGCGTAATTTTGGATGACACCGTATTTAGCATTGAATTTTTCCTTGAATTGCTTGCCGCCAGGCATGCTTTCCAACGGCAAACCGGGCGCGGAAGCAGTCGCGCCTTCCGCGTCGCTGCCCGCTAGTTTCACGAAATCGGCGGTCTGCGCGCCATCACCACCTAGGAAACGCGTTTTCATCGCCAAGCTGTGCATCTGCTTTACCATCGGCACTGCTTGCGGATACATGCCGCCGAAAAATAAAACGTCTGGTTTCTTTCCTTTAATAGAAGTCAGGATGGCTAAAAAATCGGTGGAGCGGTCGGTGGTGAATTCATGCGCCACCACTTCGCCGCCCGCGGCTTTAACCGCTTTGGCGACTTCATCCGCCAAACCTTGGCCGTATGCAGTGCGATCATCAATCAGCGCCACGCGCTTGCCACCCATTTTTTTCACCGCGTATTCGCCTAACACTTTTCCTTGTTGGCGATCGTTGGTCATGACGCGGAAGGCGGTTTTAAATCCTTGCGCGGTGTAGGCGATGGCGGTGGCCGAAGGGGAAATTTGCGGAATGCCTGCGTCGGAATAAATTCTCGAGGCGGGAATGCTGCTGCCCGAATTCAAGTGTCCCAATACGCCAGCCACATGTTGATCGACCAATTTTTGCGCGACGATGGTGGCAATGCGTGGATCGGCTTGATCGTCTTCGCTCATCAATTCGAATTTTACTTTTTTACCGCCGAGCTTAACGCCCGCGGCATTGATTTCGTCCAGCGCCATGCGCGCGCCGTTGTCATTGTCCTTGCCGAGCGCGGCTTGCGGTCCGGTCAGTGGCGCGACTGAACCGATCTTGACTATCAATTCATCGGCGCTGCTACTCGTGGTGGCATCGTCTTTTTTACTGCAAGCAACGAGTGTAAACATCAGGGCAAATAAAAATGCCGCTGATTTCAGGGTTCTTGGCGTATTCACGATTTTCTCCTTGAGAGGCTTAAGCGACGCTGGCCCAAATTCTAACGCAAAATCCCTTGCTCGAGGCAATAAAATACCGCGTGTTTAGCAAGATGATGCGGGACTAACTATCGCTTTTCCGCGGCGGAATACGCAGGGTGTATCCCACGGGCGGATTGCCGTTGCCGAGGTCGTTGAGAAACCGTAGCGCGTCGACGTGGATGTTGTATTGGCGGGCGATGGAGTTCAGCGTTTCGCCTTTGCGCACGATATGCTCTTGCGCGCTGGGCGCGGACACGCGCTCGACTTTCACGGGCGCGGCCACGGGCGGCGTCACCACCGCGCGCGCCAGATAACGCTTGATGCCGCGAAAAATACCGTTGGCCAATTGCTGTTGAAACGCGGCCGTGCGCAATTTCTTTTCCTCGGAAGGATTGGAGATAAATGCCGTTTCCACCAACACCGACGGAATGTCGGGCGATTTCAGCACTGCGAAACCGGCTTGGGTCACGCGGCGCAAATGCACTGGCCCGACATGTTGCAGCTCGGCCAAGACATCGTCGCCCAAACTCAAACTGTCTTGCATGGTTTTGTTATGCGAAAGATCGAGCAACACATGCGCCAACATGTCGTCCTTGTCGCTTAAGCTCACGCCACCGATCAAGTCGGAACTATTTTCTTTGTTAGCGAGAAAACCGGCCATGGCGCTGGTCGCGCCCTTTTCCGAAAGCGCATACACCGACGAACCGTAAGCGCGTTGCCCAGGAACCGCATCGGCATGAATCGACACGAACACATCGGCGCGTTGACGGCGCGCTTTCATGAAACGTTGGCGCAGACCGACATAATAATCGCCGTCGCGAATCAATATCGGGCGCATGCCAGGCGCTTGCTGCACTAACTTCGCCAGCTCGCGCGCGATTGCCAGCGTCACGTCTTTTTCACGCGTGCGATAACGCCGCCCCATGGCGCCCGGATCTTCGCCCCCGTGGCCAGCGTCGATGGCGATAATGAGTTCACGCGCCACCGATTTAGCTGGCGCTAAACGCTCGGGTGTAGGGGCTGGGATTTTGGCTTCTTCGACTGGCTTGGTGTTTTCTTCTTCTGCTTCTTTGCTGTCGTAAAGATCGACGACGAGACGATGCCCATAAGGCCCCGCGGGCTTCAACATAAAACTATGCGGACGCGTTTCGGTTTTAAGATCGAGCACCACGCGCAAATGATTGGCTTCGCCATTACTCGCGCGCACTGCACTGAGCAAGGGGCCAGCGGTATCGACCGCGGGCAAGGCGCCTTGTAAGCGCGCGTTATCCATGTCGACCACGATGCGAAAGGGATTTTCCAAAATTAACAAACGATGTTCGAGCGGACCGCTGACATCGAAAACCAGACGGGTGTAATCCGGTGCGCGCCACACGCGCAGATTTTCCACCGTGACTTGTTCGGCGCGCGCGCCATGGCACAGCAGCAAAAATAAAACGGGGATAAGCAGGCGCGCGGCTTTTAACATGCCACAGCGTCCAACGAGGCCTTGCCACGAGCAGTTAAGGATGTAATGCGCATCATGCGTCCTGTCTCGGTTAGCGAAATAGTAATATCTAAGTCGGGCGTTGGCAAAATGTCTTGGGCGCGCTCGGCCCACTCCACCACGCACAGGCCATTACCACGAAGGTAGTCGCGTATGCCGATAAATTCCAGCTCTTCTGGATTGTTCAAACGATAGAGATCGAAATGGTAAAAGTGACGCGGCGTGAATTCATACGGCTCGACCAAGGTGAAGGTGGGACTCTTCACCGCGCCGTTATAACCCAAGGCGCGCAACATCCCGCGCACTAATGTGGTTTTTCCCGCGCCGAGCGGGCCATGCAGATAAATCAAACGCGTGTCACGCAATTGCGCCGCGAGCTTTGCGCCCAAACTTTCCATGTCCGCAGCGCTGGCGGCCGCGCACTCAAGACTAGGCATTGGCCACCAAACTATTGAGACGCGCGCGAATGAAAGGCAGCAGATCGGAAGCGAGCAAGCCGATTTCGCCACTGGCCGCGGCATCGTCACCCGCGGCCGCGTGCAGCCATGCGCCGAGCCGCGCGGCTTCGGTGGATGGCAAACCTTGAGCGCGCAAGCCCGCGATGACGCCCGTCAACACATCGCCCATGCCACCGCTGGCCATGCCCGGGTTACCGCGGTCACAAACCGCGACCACGCCATCATATAATGATGTGATCAGCGTGCCCGAACCTTTGAGCACGCACACACCGCCGAAACTCGCGACCAACTCACGCACGGCGACAAATCGGTCGGCTTGTACCTCTTCGCTGCGCATGCCCAACATGCGCGCGGCTTCGCCCGGATGTGGCGTGAGTATCCAATCGCGATGCATCAGCGGATCGGCCGCCAGAAAATTAAGCGCATCGGCATCGACAATCATCGGAATCGAAGTGTCGAGTGCCGCGCCGAACAGCGCGTGGCCCCACTCTCCCTGCCCCAAACCCGGTCCCATGGCAACGACATCGGCGCGCGCCAGCAAGGGTCGCAAGGCTTCGGCCGAAGCAACGCCATGCGCGATTAATTCAGGATGCGCCGCGCCGATTTGCGCCGCGTGACTGGGATGAGTCGCCAAGCTAACCAGTCCCGCGCCCGCGCGATACGCCGCTTCGCCCGCTAAACAAACCGCGCCTGACATGCCTTGATCGCCGCCGATGATCAACACACGGCCCGCGTCGCCTTTGTGCATGTCGCGTCGCCGTCTTGGCAACACTTTATATAAGGAATGCTCTGTCAGGCGCTGCGCGGGAGCATTGAGCTGAGTATAAATTTTCGCGGGCACGCCGAGATCATCAAAAAATATTTCGCCGCTGTGTTCGCGTCCCGCGCCCGTAAACAAACCGGCTTTTAGACCAATATAAGTAATCGTTGCCTCGGCGCGCACCGCTGCACCCATCACTCGCCCCGCATCGGCATGCAGCCCCGAAGCAATATCGATGGCCAGTATTGGAATACCGCTTTGATTCATGGCCTCGATCGCCGCGCGCCATTCGCCGCTGACTTCGCGTTCCAGTCCAGTGCCCAACAAAGCATCGACGATCAAATCATTTCCCGCTAATAAATCGGCGTTGAAATTTTTAATGCTGACGCCCGCCGCCTGGCATTGCTTGCGTGTGGCCATGGCGTCGGGTGTTTTTTTACCGGCTTCGCCCAAGCTCATCACTGATGGCATCAAACCCACGGCTTGCGCGAGACGCGCAAGCACATAACCATCGCCACCGTTATTGCCCGGCCCACAGATCACCGCTATGCGCCGCGCACGCGGCCAACGCGTGCGTAATAGCTTAAATGCCGCAGCTCCAGCGACTTGCATGAGTTTAATACCCGTCATGCCGCGCTCGGCAATGGCTAATCGGTCGAGCTCGCGTACTTGCGCGGCGGTGTAGAGAGATTCTGGGAGAGACATGGATTCGTCCTTTCTTTCGGTAAGTATATGATAGGCCTCATGCCCACTGCACCTTATATGAACATCAATTTCGCGCGCCTCGCTGCCGACATCAAGGCTTGGGGACGCGAGCTCGGCTTTCAACAAATCGGCATCGCCGACATCGAGCTGAACCAAGCGGAAACGCACTTATTAAGTTGGCTCGGCCAAGGCCGACACGGCGAAATGCATTATATGGAAACGCACGGCATGCGTCGCAGCCGTCCGCGGGAATTGCAGCCCGGAACCGTGCGCGTGATTTCCGCGCGCATGGATTACTTGCCCGGGGAAGCAGAAAAAATGCAAACGGTGCTCGACAACCCGGAAATGGCTTTTATCTCGCGTTATGCGCTGGGCCGCGATTATCACAAAACCTTGCGCAACCGCTTGCAGAAATTGGCGCAACGCATCGAGTCGCAAATCGGCGCCTTCCAATATCGCGCGTTTACCGACAGCGCGCCCGTGCTGGAGAAAGCCTTGGCCGAAAAAGCCGGGCTCGGTTGGATCGGCAAACACACGAATCTCATTCATAAACAAACCGGCTCGTGGTTTTTTTTGGGCGAGCTTTACACCGACCTGCCGTTGCCCATCGATACACCCGCGGAAAATCATTGCGGCACTTGTCATGCCTGTCTGGATATTTGCCCGACGCAAGCGATCGTCGCGCCCTATCAACTCGATGCGCGCCGTTGTATTTCCTATCTCACTATTGAATTGCGCGGCTCCATTCCTGCAGAACTTCGCCCGCTCATCGGCAATCGCATTTATGGTTGCGACGATTGCCAACTGGTCTGCCCCTGGAACCGCTTCGCGCAATCCACGAATGAAGCCGATTTCACTCCGCGCCATGGGCTCGATGCCGCGGAATTAATAAAACTTTTCTCTTGGACGGAAGAAGAATTCCTTAAATACACCGAAGGCTCGGCGATACGACGCATTGGATATGAATGTTGGCTGAGAAATATTGCCGTGGCCTTGGGAAATGCGCCAACGAGTGAAGCTATCGTTAATGCGCTCAAAAAGCGTTTGCAGCATGCTTCGGTAATCGTGCGGGAACATGTGGCGTGGTCTGTAATGCGTCACACATAGGTGGATATGGAATCGCGCCTAATAGGCGCGATGTTCAACCGCATAATTGCGGGTAGCTTCGCCCCTGCACCCTGAGTTACTTCTCTTTGCACAAGCAAAGAAAAGTTACTTGCGGTGGGTCAACCACCCACAATTAATACGCGGCCGGAGGCTGCTCGACTGCTTTTTAAAAACTTAACTATTTCGCGCTACTTCACAAAAAAATGCTCGCGGTAATATTTCAATTCTTCTATCGACTCACGAATGTCATCGATGGCTTTGTGCGTGTTCTTCTTGACCAAGCCATTGCACAAACCCGGTTTCCAGCGTTTTACCAATTCCTTAATAGAGCTCACGTCCAGATTGCGATAATGAAACCAGGCCTCGAGCTGCGGCATGGTGCGCGCTAAAAAACGGCGGTCTTGGCAGATGCTGTTGCCGCACATGGGCGATTTATTCTTTGGCACGTATTTTTGCAGGAAGTCGATCATGAGCCGTTCGACTTCGGCTTCGGAATACGGCGATTGCTTGACGCGTTCGATCAGGCCAGTGCCCGCGTGGGTGCGCTGGTTCCAGTCGTCCATGCCCGCGAGCATGGCGTCGGATTGATGCACCGCGTACACCGGACCCTCGGCGATGATATTGAGCTCGCTGTCAGTAATAATCACGGCGGCTTCGATGATGCGGTCGGTTTCCGGATTTAACCCCGTCATTTCCAGGTCTATCCAGATAAGGGCATTGCTGTCTTGCGCCCCATTCGGTGTTGCTTGCGCCATGCATAAATCTCCGGATTGTTCCGCGGGGGAATTTTTTAGGGTTCGCTATTGTCTCTAGCTGCGTGATGATAACATTTAATAATTGAACTCTACCGCGATCGGCTTGTTATTATACATCTTATGAATGCCTTCACGACCCTATTTCTATCCTTACTCGCGCTATCAGTGCTGATGGAACTGTGGCTGGCCCAGCGTCACATGCGCTACGTCGCCACCCACCGCGACACGGTGCCCGAAGCGTTTCGCAGCAAAATATCGCTCGCGGAACATCAGAAGGCCGCCGACTACACCATCGCGCATAGCCGCTTCGGGCGCGTTGAAAATATTTACGGCAGCTTTTTTTTATTGTTGTGGACCGTCGGTGGCGGACTCGAATGGCTCGATCGGGTGTGGCGCGGTTATGGCCTGGGCGATTTGGCCACGGGCGTTGGCTTCATATTGAGCGCCTTTATCCTGATGGGCGTATTCGAACTGCCGATGTCGCTGTATCAAACCTTCGTGATTGAAAAACGTTTTGGCTTCAACAAAACCACGCTGGGACTCTTTATCGGCGACCTCATTAAAAAAACCGCGCTGCTGTTGTTGCTCGGCACGCCGTTGATCGCGATGGCGTTGTGGATGATGCAAGAAAGTGGCGCGCTGTGGTGGGTGTATGTGTGGCTGCTGTGGAGCGGCTTCACGTTATTTCTCATTTGGGCCTACCCCACGCTGATCGCGCCGATCTTCAACAAATTCACGCCATTGAAAGAAGGATCGATCCGCGAACGCATACAGGCGTTGTTGCAACGCACTGGGTTTCGCTCGCGCGGAATTTTTATTATGGACGGCTCGCGCCGCAGCTCGCACGGTAATGCTTATTTCACTGGCTTTGGCAAAACCAAGCGCATTGTTTTTTTCGACACCTTGCTGGAACATTTAGGTGAAAAAGAAATCGAAGCGGTATTGGCGCATGAATTGGGTCACTTCAAGCGCCGACACGTGATTAAGCGCATCGTGCTGACTTTTTGCATGAGCTTGGTGGGATTGGCGATTCTCGGTTGGTTGGTGCAGCAACCGTGGTTTTATAACGGCTTGGGCATGAGCCAAGCTTCGGGCTACGCGGCCTTGATGCTTTTTATGCTGGCGGGTCCGGTGTTTACTTTCTTTCTGCAACCGCTGCTGGCGTGGAGCTCGCGCCGCGACGAATACGAAGCCGACAGCTTCGCCGCGGAACACACCGATGCGCAGGAGTTAGTGAGCGCGCTGGTTAAGCTTTATAAGGAGAATGCCAGCACGCTCACGCCCGATCCGTTGCATTCGGCTTTTTACGATTCGCATCCGCCCGCGGCGCTACGCATTGCGCATTTGGCTAGCAAAGCTTAGAGAATTTTCGATTCAATCGCGAAGATTTTAAAATCCAGCATGCTGATCAAGCTTAATGGCATGAAGGAAATTATATAAGAGCTAGAAGCTCAATCGATGTTGAATATTCATGGAGGAGTTATGACTAAGTCTTTTTGCTTATTTTTCGTATTAATCGCTTTATCAATAAATGCACAAGCTGCGGCGCCCGCCGCCGATGCCGTTCAAGGCAAAAAAGTGCACGACGCTTATTGCACTAGCTGTCACACCAATAGCGTCTATACCCGCAAGGATAGGCAGGTCACCAACATGAACGCGCTGATGCAAAAAGTGAATGTGTGCGGCCATCAAATCGACGTGAGCTTGAGCAAGGAACAAATCAGCAACCTGACCAAATATTTGAACGATACGTATTACAAGTTCAAATAACGGAGGCAACAACGATGGACCTCAAAACCCAATCCTGTAAGGCCTGCGCGCCAGGCACCGCGCCGTTGTCACGCGATCAAGCAAAAAACTTGCTGAAGCAAACCTCGGGCTGGTCGGTGAACGACGCGGTTGCCGAGCTTGCGCGCACGTTCAAATTCAAGAATTATTACGAAACCATGGCCTTCGTAAATGCGCTGGCCTGGATCGCGCACCGCGAAGACCATCATCCCGACATCGAGGTTGGCTACAACCGCTGCCACGTGCGCTTCAGCACACACAGCATCAAGGGATTATCCGATAACGACTTTATCTGCGCGGCTAAGACTAACGCCTTGCTCGGCGAGTAGCCGCGCGCTCATCCTCGCTTTTTCTTCGATGCCGCTTCAGCCGCGTGGTTGCGGCACGATGCGCAAATAAGGTTTCAAGGTTTTCCAGCCGCCAGGAAATTTCTGTTTCGCCTGCTCATCGCTCACCGACGGAACGATAATCACGTCTTGGCCGTTCATCCAGTTCACGGGCGTCGCCACGCTGTGCTTGGCGGTTAATTGCAGCGAGTCGATCACGCGCAGAATCTCGCTGAAATTGCGGCCAGTGCTCGCGGGATAAGTGATGGTCAACTTTACTTTTTTATCCGGCCCGATAATAAACACCGAGCGCACCGTCAGCGTATCGTTGGCCTTGGGATGAATCATTCCATAAAGGTTCGATATCTTGCGGTCGGCATCGGCAATCAAGGGAAAATTCAACGCATGTCCTTGCGTTTCCTTGATGTCGCCCACCCACGCCTTGTGCGATTCCATGGGATCGACACTAAGGCCGATTACTTTCACATTGCGCTTGTCGAATTCCGGTTTGAGCTTGGCCACTTCACCTAGCTCGGTGGTGCACACGGGAGTAAAATCTTTCGGGTGCGAAAATAAAACCGCCCAGCCGTTGCCCATCCATTCATGAAAACGAATCGTGCCTTCGGTGGTGTCAGCGGTAAAATCCGGAGCGGTATCGCCTAATTGAATGCTCATAATTGTTCTCCGTAAAGAATTATTGGGTAAATCAGCCTACGCCGCGTCTCGCGCGCGGACAAGATGATAATTTGTGGGGAAATTATTCGAGGCGGCAGGCCGCTAAACCCGTGGCCAAGTCAGGATATTTTAATTCAACGCCCAACTCTTCGCGCATGCGGCGGTTGTCGATGCGCTTCGATTCCGCCAGATAAGAAAGCATTCCCGCGCCCAAACGCTTACGCGCTTCTTCCATGCTCACCATCGGCGGACGAGTTATGCCAAGCTGATCGGCCACGCGGCAAAAAAAATCAGTCATCGTGGTCGGATGGCCGTCGCTGGCGTGATAAATGGCGCCAGCGCGGCCGCGTCGCATCGCCGCCAAACAGACGCGCGCCAAATCATCGGCGTGAATACGATTGCTAAATGGGGACTCTTCCACGCGCAACACTGGCTCGCCAGCGCGCAGACGTTTTTCCGGAAGCCGTCCGGGGCCGTAAATACCTGGCACGCGTAAAATAATAATGGGCACGCCGCAAGCTTCGCTCCAGCGGCGCAAGGCCGTTTCCGCCGCCAGTCTACGCTTAGCGCGATCGGCTTGCGGATTCGGCGCGCGCTCTTCCGTGACCCACTCGCCTTGGCAATCGCCATAGACACCCGTGGTGCTGATCAACACCACGCGCGCTGGTAAATTGCCACGCTCTAAAATTTTTATAAAATTTTCCAGACGTGGATCGGTAACGCCTTGTTCGGGCGGTGGCACGAAGTAATAAATCTGCGCATCTTTAACGGGCAGCGATGCGAGAGAAGACGGAATATCGAGATCGCCTGAAACAGGCTCGATGCCGATAGCGCGTAAACGCTGAGCCGACTCTTGCGAACGAGCCAGCGCGGCGACAGAATGGCCTGCCTCTTTTTCAAGCTGGGCGACGCGTTGACCGATGTCGCCGCAACCGATGATTAATACTCGCGCCATTATCGAAATTAATTACGCCGCAAATCATCGCGAATGGCGATGGGCGTCGGATAACGCGCCACGATCAGATACATCGACACCATCATCGTGAGTATCGTGCACAACTCGAGCAGATAAGCCGCTTGATCGTGAATCACGCCCATGTTGAGAGCCAATACCGCGATGAGCAAAGTGAATTCGCTATTTTGCCCCAGCCGATAGCCGATTTCCTTGGCGCGCGCGCCGTTCTCGCCAGCGCGCGTCAATAATAAACGGAATATCCACGGTTTCAGCAGCAATAACACCAGCGCCAACAGCACCGCGGGGATTAACACATCCGCCAACAATTTAACATCGAGTCCCGCGCCGAGCGTGAAGAAAAATATGATCAGGAAAAAATCGCGCAGCGGTTTCAAGCTCTCGGCGATAAAAAGCGAAATGCGGCTTTCGGCTAAGGCGACGCCGCCGATGAAGGCGCCGATTTCACGCGACAGGCCAAGCCAAACGGAAAGTTCCGCGAGCCCCAGGCACCAGCCGATGGCTAGGAGAAAAATATATTCTTGAATAACGTCGAAACGCGCGATCAAGGGAACCAGCACGTAACGCTCGAGGACATAGGCCAGCACGCCAAGGCCAATCAAAGCCAAGGCCAAGCGTCCGATATTAACCAGCATGTGTTCGCCACCGCCCGCCTGCAAAAATAGCATCAATACGATAGCGATCATGTCCTGCAACAATAAAATGCTGATCATGATTTCGCCCGTATGGCGATGATGCAGCACCGTGGTCGGCAGCAGCTTAAGACCGACGATGGTGCTGGAAAACATCAGCCCGCCACCGACGATAAACGCTTCGATGGGCGTGTAGCCGAGCACGAAACCGGCCAGCACGCCGATAGCGCCGAATGCCAGCGAACTCACGCCCGTGACGATCGTGGTCGAACCCAGCAGGCGGAACAATTTCTGCGGATGCATATTGAGACCGAGCAGAAACAACAAAAACATGATGCCGATATCGGCCACGCCTTTAATCAGCGACGCGTCCGTGATCCAGCCGAGCAAGGAAGGGCCCAGCACCACGCCCACAAAAATATACGACACGATCAAGGCTTGACGCGCATACAGCGCCAGCGTGGCGAAAATCGCCGCGCCAGTGAAGATGAGAAACATCACCGACAACAACGAATCGTTAGGCATGATGCATTCCTTGCCTGGAAAATATTTAGAAAAAATAATTTACCATTAATGTTAACCACGGAGGACATAGAGAACACAGAGATAATATTATTTAATTTTTAATTCTCCGTGACCTCTGTGCTCTCTGTGGTGGAAATTCATACTTTTTAGTTGATCATGCCTCGCGCCGTCCGGCCAAGGCGCGCGCCAAGGTATTGCGATCGGTATATTCCAGTTCACCGCCAATCGGCACGCCATAAGCAATGCGCGTAGCCTTGATTTGGCGCGCGCGCACCAGTTCGCCGATGTAGTGTGCGGTGGCCTCGCCTTCCACCGTCAAATTAGTGGCGAGCACTACTTCTTTGATCGTGCCTTCATTCAACAAGGCTTCGAGACGCGGAATGCCGATTTCCTCCGGCCCGATGCCGTCGAGCGGCGATAACCGGCCCATCAAAACAAAATACAAACCGTTATAAACACCAGATTGGTCCAACGACACCAGATCCGAAGGCGATTCGACGATGCACAACAAAGCGTGATCGCGTCGCGGTGAGCTGCAGATCGGACAGAGTTCGGTTTCGCTCAGGTTATTGCAACGCTTACAGTGACCGATGCGCTCGATGGCTTGGGTCAGCGCTTGCACGATCAAACGCGCGCCGTCGCGATCGCGCTCGAGCAAATGATAAGCCATGCGGCTCGCGCTTTTAGGGCCGACGCCAGGCAGGCGCCGCAGCGCCTGCTTAAGCGCCTCAAGAACGGAAATATCGTTGGCCATTAAAACGGCAGCTTCATTCCAGGAATGTTGAGCCCAGCGGTGAGACCGGACATTTTTTCCTGGGTGGTCTGCTCCACCTTGCGCACGGCGTCATTCACCGCCGCGGCCACCAAATCTTCCAGCACTTCTTTGTCGTCCTTCATCAAGCTCGGATCGATTTGAACGCGCTTCACATCGTAACGGCAAGTCATGGTCACGCTAACCATGCCACCACCGCTGTTGCCCATGACTTCGATGCTGGCGAGCTGCTCTTGCGCCTTGCGCATATTTTCTTGCATTGCCTGAGCTTGTTTCATCAGGTTGCCTAATCCGCCTTTCATGTTCGCTCCGTATGCGTTTTAAATTTATTCAGTGTGTTTAAACTTTCGATCGAATCGAAGCCGGGTTGACCCGGGCGTTCAATTTTTCCTGTAAGGCGCGCACGTTGGGATCGTCCGTGATCGCTTGCACCGCCGCTTGCTGGCGTTCGTCTTGCAGACGGTCTTTCTCCTTCGCTGGCGTTTCCTGTTGCGGACGGCCGAGGCGCACGGTCAGCCGGATAACGCCACTATAATACTTTTCCAAGGCTTGCTTCAGTTCGGTCTCGCGCTCTTTATTAAGCAGCTGGGCGCGGGATTCATCTAATATAAGCGTGAGCGCGCCATCGGCGTGCGATTCCAGCGTCGTATTATTCGCCAACTCGCGCGTAAGACCACCGAGTCCCAATTGCACCACGATTTCACTCCACTTGGCGCCCGAAACCGGTGCGGGACGAACAACGGCTGCGGGCATAGGGGCCGAGACTATCGCTGCTGGCGCTGGCGCGGCATCAGCTGTGGCAGACGGTGTCGGAGCGGCGCGGGATTCGGCGGTTGGCTGTTTGACTGGCGTGGCGGTGGTTTTTACAGGCTGGCGAAACTCACCCGCTTCCGCCGGGCGAAACGCCAACATGCGCAACAGGGTCATTTCCAAGCCGCTGCGCGGATCGGGCGCGAAAGGCAAATCGCGCTGGCCCAAAAGACCGATTTGATAATAGAGCTGCACGTCTTGCGGCGATAGCGCCGCGGCGTGCGCCAATATTTTCTCGCCCTCTTCCCCCGCCAACGCGGGATCAGCTTGGGCCAAGGCGATGCGATGCAAAATCAACAATAACTCTTTCAATAACATTTCATAATCGAGGCCGTATTCCGTGGCATCAGCCACGGCTTTAACCAGCGCGCTGGCATCGCCCATCGCCAAGCTTTGCAGTAAACGGCTGATAAAATCTTGATCGATGCTGCCCAGCATCGCGCGCACATCGGCTTCCGCGAGTTTGCCGCCACCGTAGGCAATGGCCTGGTCGAGCAGACTTAATCCATCGCGCATACTGCCATCGGCGGCGCGCGCCAAAAGTTTGACCGAAGCGGCGTCGTGCACGATAGCTTCGGCGTCCAAAATCTTTTGCATTTGCGCGCCGATTTCATCCAGCGACAAGCGTTTAAGATTGAACTGCAAACAGCGCGATAACACCGTGACCGGTAATTTTTGCGGGTCGGTGGTGGCCAAGAGAAATTTCACGTGCGGCGGCGGTTCTTCCAGCGTCTTAAGCAACGCGTTGAAGCTGTGCCCCGAGAGCATGTGCACTTCGTCGATGAGATAAACTTTATAGCGGGCGCGCGTGGGGGCGTATTGAACGTTGTCGAGCAGTTCGCGCGTGTCGTCGACCTTGGTACGCGACGCCGCGTCGACCTCGATCAAATCCACGAAGCGGCCCGCATCCACTTCCTTACAAGCGCTGCACTGGCCGCAGGGCGTGGAGGTAACGCCAGTTTCACAATTGAGGGACTTGGCGAGGATGCGCGCGATGGTGGTCTTGCCAACGCCGCGCGTTCCAGTAAACAGGAAAGCATGATGCATGCGCGCATGATCCAAGGCATTGACCAGCGGCCGCACCACGTGGCTTTGGCCCACCAGCTCGGCAAAATTGCGCGGGCGCCATTTGCGCGCCAAAACCTGATAGCTCATCGCTGTTGGATCAGTTTCAAAACCAGTTTAAAAAACAGGTGGCGGTTCAAGCCAACCACACCCCAGCACCCGGTATGCTTGCTGCGGCTGCTTCCTTCCGGACCTGACCGGGTTCACAAACTTCCGTCGCCGAGGGGACCGGCTCTCACCGCCATAATCATTCGTTAAGGCAAAAGTGTACCACGCCATGGCGATGGCCGTAACCGCATTAATCGAGAAGCCATTTTGCCCTGGGAAAAAATCTAATTATTTTTGAATTTCGCTTCAGGCAAACAAGCTCTTTTGCTGATCGTATACGCATTGCACCGCGGCATTCGACCGCGTGGTTTGCGCGAGACTGTGGCACAAGCCTTCCACCAATTCGCCCGGCAACACGAACAACATGTATTGATCGGATATTTCCGTGAAAGTGCGCATGCCCGCGCACCCGAAAGACAACACCGCCTCAGCGTTATGATAAGCCAGCGCTAAGGCGCCGCAAGCCGGCCGGCCCGTGGTGCGCAGGCCCTTGCCGGATTTCCAATGCGCGCTGCCCATGGCTTCCTGAATCAGCATCACCTGGCGCGCGTCGATCCATAAAAGCACCAGCTCTGGGGCTGAAGTAGCCGCGCCCAACGAGCTGTAATGCCAGGCCTTATGCTCGGGCAAACGCGGCAGCGCCGATACTTCCTCGGCTGCGATGTAGGCCACACCCGTCATGGTTTGCACCAAGGCGCCCAAAGCTTGCATGTCCTCGCCCACCAAAGGAAACCCCATCACGTGCGCGCCGACCTTGCAGTTAACATGTGACTTAGCATCGGCGGTAAAACTTCTCGTCTCCGCTCGACGCCAGAAACTGCAAGCCGATGGCACGGATGCAATGTCTTGCGTTACTTGCGCGGAATCACTCACGCCCGACACGCCCACGGGGTTATGGACCAGACGCAATAAAGTTTTGAGCTGTTGGTGCTGTTCTGCTGGAAGCATAATTTGTTGTCCTTAATGTTGAGGTCAGTTACAACATGAGCGTTGACGATACTACACATTTTGACGGTTAAGTTGCGCAGTGTGGCACATGAGTTTACTTTTCAGTAAAAAAAAAACGATTCACCTTACAACCAACAGGTCATTGACTGCGCGATAATATCAAATGAGTGGCTCTAAGCTGCGGCGCTGCATGATAGGAACCTGAAAAAAGCACGAGAACAGGTCGAGAGTCTGCTGAATCAATTCCGCGCATATTATCAGCGATCAGGACCGGATCACTGATGTCGCGGCTGAATTCTGAAGAATCTATCGGCTACAGAAAAATTCCTGCAGGGCCAGCTATTTGCTTAGTGCAGGTTTTAAATTAAACGCTGACAATAACTTGCACTACGTACCTCATCTTCTTTAATCGATTGCCAGATTTGCGAAGTTAGTTTCACATTCAAATTCAGTGCTTTTTGTCACTGACTCGCCGATATCTCGAACTTAGGCTGCTCCAAGTTTTTTAGATTTAGAACATATAAATATATTTATTAACTCGACGGGAGGTGCGGCATGAAGACCCTGCATACGTTGTTCAAACGCGTTTCAATGCGTTTTGGTTTGAAAAAAATAATTCTATCGACGGTATTTTTGCTGAGCAGCGTAATCGGCGGCACTATTTTACTCACGGCTTGCGACCTGGGTGTTCCATTGCAAATATTATGGACTAACGATACGCATGGATTTTTTCTGCCGGTTTATCACGCTGAATACAATGAAATCGATTCTTACGCACAGACCGCGGCAACCGAAGGAAAGATCGGCGGTTATGCGCAGATCGCTGGCCTGGTGAAGAAGTTAAAAGAAGGGATTTGGGAGCAGAGCACACTATTCGTGGATGCTGGCGATACGTTCGATGGTTCGCCCGTGGCGCAAATGACGCGCGGTCAAGCCGTCATTCCCGTACTCAATGCCATGGGCTATGACGCGTGGACACCTGGAAACAGAGATTTCGCCTGGCCCAAAGCCGATTTCCTGGCCGTGACCAGTCAGCTCAACTTTCCCATGGTGTGCGCCAACCTGCAGGACGCCGCCACCGGTCAATACGTGTTTCCAAGATACATCACCAAACAAGTGGGCGGTTTAAAAATCGCCATCATCGGCCTGACCAGCACCGCGGGCGGCGGAGCCGGATTTCAACTTCTTGGAGGCAATATTCCTGGCTCCTTCGCCATCGAGGACAATATTTCCGCCTTGGCGGCCGATATTCGCGCGCAAGAAAATCCCGATCTGGTGGTTGTGCTTTCACACATGGGCTTTTATCAAGATCAAAAATTTGCTTCACGCTCGACGGGCATCGATGTGATCGTGGGCGCGCATACGCATCATAATGTATATGCCGCGCCCGTTGTCGCGAATGCCGATGGCAGCCGTAACGTGATCGTGGCGCAAGCCGGTTCGCACGGAAAATTTCTTGGCAAACTTAACTTGTGGGTAAAAGACCATAAGGTTGTCAATTTTCAAAATGAATTAATCCGAGTATCAACCCAGAATCTCAAAAACCTGCATGTCAAACCGGATCCCATCGTGGAGGCACTGGCGGAACAAGCCTATGCTCCGTTTAAATCCATGCTGGACCAAGTGATTGGCTACAGCACCACCGTGTTGGAACGCCGTGGCGATACGCAAAGCACCATGACCAACTTTCTGACCGACGCGCTGGCGGAACGTTATCATGTCGATGGCGCAAGATTTCCTGGCATTCGTTACGGTTCGTCAGTCATTCCCGGACCAATCACGGTGGGCGATGTTTGGAATATCGTCTCGCCGAACTTCGGCAACAATGGCGTGTATGTGTTCACGCAAACCGGGGCGCAAATTTTGGCGACGCTTAATAGCGGCCTGAATCCGGAATATGGCGCCGATCCTTATAATTGGAATGGCGGCGACGTGTTTCGATTCAACGGCCGCGTGAAATATAGCTTCACGGTGAATGCGGCCAATAACATGCATTTGGGCGACGTATCGGTTATCACGGCCGATGGCGAGACGGTGAGCTTAATGACCAGTGGCGTCGCGGTAGCGGCTAACCAGGCCAGAGTATTTACCTTTGCCTCCACAATGGGAACGCCGACGCAACAAGTGCCCAATATCAACGCGGTCGATGAAATTGTTGCCTATATACAAAGCAAGGGCACGATCTCTCCTCACATCGACGATCGAACGGTACAGCTGGACAACGCCACCACCAACGTTTCGGATATACATTGATCTTTATTATCGATTAGGTTGGACCCGAAGTGCTCGGCCATTTCTTGGCCGAGCACTTTATTCATAGCAATGCACCCCCTTTCCCCATGGTTGGCGATATGCCGAATCAGCGCCTGACGTTGCATCGCTTATTTTTTCTATTTTATGCACTGCTGTGCGCTGGCTTCATGACCGCGAGCCACCCGGCTGCGGCGCATGCACGCATCGGTTCGGTGAGCCACGCCATCTTGACGGTAAAAGGAGATGCCGTCTTTTATTATTTGAATTTGCCTCCCACGGTCTTGATGCTATTGCACAACAACCTTGGCGATAGCGCCAATGAATTGACGGATTACTTTCGGGCGGAATTGAGAGTAAGCACGTGGGATAGCGATTGTCCTCTAACGCACATGACGCCATCGGCCCAGCAACCGAGCGGAAACAAAATCTTTGAGCTGTTATTTCAATGTCCACGGCCGGTCGCCGACTTAACCGTGACATCGACGTTATTTCTCGACTTGGACGAATCCCATACGCAATTTGCCCGCCTGGCGCCAGCAGACAACCCGAAAGCCGTCCTGCACGAAGGTGTTTTGACCGCTTCCAACGAGGTCTTTCATGTCGCCGATATCGCCACGGGCGGATCGGCCTCGTTTGAACGCGCCTATGCATTTCTCAAGCTCGGCATCGAACATCTTCTCACCGGATACGATCACATCCTGTTCTTGCTCACGGTGGTAGTGGGCATATCCTTTATCGAATCGTTAAAGGCCGTGACATCCTTCACCGCGGCGCACAGCATCACCATGGCCCTAGGATTTTTGGGGGCGGTCTCGTTGCCCGACAGCGTCGTGGAGCCCTTGATCGCCGCTACCGTTATCTATGTGGCTTTTGAAAACATCATGTCGAAAAATATTAAAAGACGATGGATGTATACTTTTTTCTTCGGATTGATACACGGCTTAGGATTCGTCGGCGCCCTGAAACAAATCACCGTGTCTCGAAATGAATTAATTTTATCCCTGGCTTCATTCAATATTGGCATTGAGCTTGGCCAACTGTTGATTCTTGCTATCGCCGTCATCGCGCTGCGGTATATCAGGCAATACACCTGGTTTGCGGCATTCAATCGCGTTTTCTCCGCGGCGGTGGGGCTACTGGCCTTCGTTTGGCTCGGACAACGCATTTTTTATGTTTGACCGAGTTCGCTAATGTGAGTTTAAGGAACCATCGGTGTCGATAAAATTCAACCAGGCCATCTTGGGCGCAATATTATTCTGCACTCTCGCCCTGCCGCTAAACACCGCGCATGCCTTAAACCTCGAACAGATGAAAAAACTACCGGGTGCAGATTTGCTCGGATTGCGCGTCGATATCGCCTTTCAACACTGCGGTCTTCCCGCGGCCATCATGGACAGCTCGCAAAAAAACAACGGATTCGTTGGGGCAACACATTGATGGCGCTGTCAGCCATGGACTGGGATTTATCGTATGCGCGTACGCACGCCGCGGAAACCCGCAAACCTGATTGGACTAATCCCGCTCCAGGAAACAGTAAATGTTTATCTAGTCTTTCAAGACTCGAGCTACACGCCCAAGGCAATAGCGGAATACTTTCGATAAATAAACGTCCGGACAACAATGGTTACACGACGACCTATCGTGTTCCAGACAACATTTATGCGGCGCACTTGATCGTTAGCATTACCGGATATTGGAAAACAGGTATTTCAACTTCGGCATTACACCAACGCTATGGCGCCGCCGATGAGATTCTAAGCGCTGACAATGGTCTGCCATTCCATCGTTATTGGGTGATTAGTAAAAATGACAAGCAAATGCCGACCTTGGTTTACGCGGTGGATTTCGAAATCAACAATAACGCAAAAACCGTCTCAAAATATTTAATCTGGACGAGTGACGTCGAATTTGTGCAACAAAAATTGGACGCCCTGATGAGAAAATGGGAAAAGGATTATATTCTGGATTGAACTATCCACGCGCACCAGCTGTCCACTTTCACAATGCACGGAGATTCGTATAATAGGCGCACACCAACACCAGAGAATATTTTGATGTCTAGCATGCGCCTTAGCGGACTTGTTTGCTTTCTTCTAGCGACAGGATGCGCCATGATGGAGCGCACGCCCCCGGAAAGCGGCATGCCGCCAACCAAAACCACAGCGGTCGAAGCACCCATAACCAGCGCCGCCATTCCAGGCGCCGCCAAGTCTGATTCCACAACGGTAAAGGCAGTAAAACCCTCCGCGGAACCCGCCGCGAAGAAACCAAGCGCTGCGCCTAGCCCCACTAAGCCGTCATCGCTGGATCTGACGACATTGGAAACACGACTAAAAGAAACCAAGGCCATCGGCGTGTTCACCAAAATCACGCTCAAGAATCAAGTCGACGATCTGCTGGATCAATTCCGCGCGCATTACCAAGGACAGGCTAAAACCACCCTGGCAGAACTGCGGCAACCGTACGATCGCTTGCTGCTTAAAGTGCTTTCGCTGTTGCAAGACGGCGACCCAGAACTGGCGCGCGCGATCGTGGCCTCGCGCGAGGAAATCTGGGGCATTCTGTCCGACCCCAAAAAGTTTGCCACCCTCTCAACGTAATAGCAGGAGCAACAGGATGAAAAAATATAGACGGATTTTGATCTTGACGATAATTGCGACGTTTTTCACCGGTTCATCCTTCGCAGCCGAGGACGCCGCACTGCTTAAGGACATGACGTCCGTGATCGCGCTTCTGGGCATGCCCTGCGGTCAAGTCGTGAGCGCCATCAAGAAAGGCGACAACGACCACATCGTCACCTGCCAAGACGGCAACCGCTATCGAGTGTTTTTAAACGCCGAAGGCCGGGTTGTCGCACAGAAACAATAAATTTCTGGAGTGCTCGCGTACAGACTTGCGCTGTACCCAATCACCCTCATCACGCGCGCGCTCGCACCGGTCGAACAACCACTAAAGACAAACAACTGCGCCCGTTAAGGTTTGATCTGGCCGCGGATCTCGCCGTCTTTATGAGCTACGCTATGCACGTTTACATAAAGGTTGCCGGCTTCGTAGCTTTGGTATTGCGCATCGGTGAATTTCGTACCGGCTGGAACAGACCACGCTTTACCGGACGTTTTTGTGAGAGGAATGACGACTGGGCCGCTTACCCCGGCCGCCCCCTCGTGAATATGCGCCGCGGTGCCAGTCACACCGGAAGTTTTTACACTACCGCTGACAGACTTGTCGGCGCCCACGGTGATCGTGCCGCTACCTTTTGCGGAGGTGGTGACCGGTGGAACTTCTTGATCGCCACTCAGCGTAACTTTTACTTTGGCGGCCATCGCTATCCCAGCGCTGCCAGCGAGAATAACCGCAACCATGGTAACAACGGCAAGTGTAAAACGTGATTTCCGAAAAATTATATTCATTGATGATTCCCTCTATCAAGTTAGCCTAACTGCCAATGGCGGCGATTGTTAATTGCCGCCTCCTATTTACCGCGGGGTCTGTAAGCCCGAAAAGAAAATTGGATCGGGGGTTTAGTCGAGTACTTTAGATACCCAAGCGTGTCGCATGCGCTTCAAAATCAGCTTCCACGATTATCTCCCACGCTTCTGTGTGATAGCGCACATTAAGAACCAACGTTAAACACTCACGCCTTTCCACAACGGCATCACCACTACACGCAGACAGTCATGCGCTGCGCGCAAAGCCGCTTCCGCTTGCGCGGCGCTGGGGGCGCGCGCAAAAATAAATCCCAGATAACTCGAGCCTTCCGGCAGAGGCACCAGCTCATAGCCTTCGCGCACATGAATAACGACCTCTTCGATGTACGGCACTTTCTCGGCGGGGAGCACGCCTTCGACGCGCCGCAAGATGCCCGCTTGCGGGATGGGGATCATCAGCACACCCGCGCCGCCAATCTCGCCCTGCAATGTTGGACGCTCGCCCAAGGCATGCATCAATACCAGTTCTTCCAAATTGGAACCGGTGCCGAAACGCAGCAAGCGCCCACACAATCCGCCGATGGTGCGCGCGGCGACTTCCAATATCCATACACCTTGCTCATTGACGCGGCATTCGGCGTGTATCGGTCCTTCACACAATCCGTAAGCGCCGCAGGCGGCGGAAATAGTTTCTCGCAAGGATTGTTGCGCCAACGATTCGAGCCGCGATGGCGTAACGTAATACGTTTCCTCGAAATACGGACCATTTAGCGGATCGGGTTTGTCGAAGATCGCCAGAATCTCGAGCTTGCCTTGCGTTAACAAAGCCTCCACCGCCACTTCAAAACCTGGAATAAATTCTTCCACCAAAATAATTTCACGTTCCTGCGCATCGTGCAGATCGGCATTGGCTAGCAATACTTGAATGCGCGCGGCGGCGCGCGTTAGCTCATCGACGTTGTCGACGCGAATCACGCCGCGGCTGGCCGATAAAGCTATCGGCTTTAACACGCAGGGGAAGCGAATGTCTTCAATTTGCGGCGCTAAAGCACGCGTGAGATCGAGTCGCCAATGCAGCGGCACGCGCACACCCGCTTTGGCGAGATGCGCGCGCGCCAAATCTTTGCGGCGCGCGCGGCGAACGGCCGCGGTAGGATTATGCGCCAAACCGAGCGCGCTTGCCGCCAGCGCCGCCAGCTCGGTGCTGGCATCGTCGCTGCCTAGGATCGCAGCGAATGGCTGGCGTTGCGCTGCGCGCAGAATAGCTTGCAACGAAACTTGCGGATCGCTGAGGTCGATATGCAGACCCTGAGCGTAGGCGCTTACCAAGGAATGCTTGGCTTCGGAAGCGATTAACACTTCAATGCCGCGAGTTTTAGCCGCGGCGAGAAATGGCGCGGTGCGATAACTGCCGTGGGGAGCGATTAATAAAATTCGGCGTGGAATGTGAACCGCCCCCTGCCCCGCTTGCTGAGGATTTAAATTGGGGAGAGAGGCGTTCATGACATCATGAATATCTTTATAAAGGAGCGCCCAGCGTTAACGAAGCGCACCTTACATTAAAATATTCTAGAAACCGCCACCGCCACAGCCGCCGCAAGTGCCTTTGCCGCCGACCGCTTGGAACACCTTGTTGAACACAAAACTTGAGTTGCGAAAATCGATCTCACAACCTTGCAGATAATTGAGCGCCACCGGATCGACAAAAATTTTAAATCCCGGGCCTTCGAGCATGCTGTCGTAATTTTGGTCCACGGTATGATCGGCATAAGTCATGCCATAGCTCATGCCGCCGCAACCGCCACCGGAAACAAACACGCGGATGCCAGTGATGTCGCTGTCGACTTCGGCCAACATTTCGGCGAACTTGGCCTGCGCCGCGGGTGTCAGGCGCATTTCGGCGTCGCCGATACGCGCGGGGTATTCAATGGCTCCCATGACGGACTCCTTATATCAATATATCAATGAACTAATGATACTCTGTTTAGCCCAATCCGAGAAATTACCGCCGCCTAATCACCGTTAATTCATGTGCCAATGAACAGCGGACGGGATTTCCGTAATACAATAGCCGATCGCTTAATTCTTGAGAGAACTGAAATGTCACGCATGGTGCGTTGCGTTGTACTGAAACGCGAAGCGGAAGGCTTGGAACGGCCGCCGCATCCCGGGCCCTTGGGTCGGCGTATTTTTGAAAATGTTTCCCAGGAAGGCTGGAAGCAATGGTTGCAACGCTTGGCCACCATCATCAACGAAAATAAACTCAGCAGCGCCGATCGCGGCAGCATCCAAGTCATCGAGCAACATATGCTGGGGTTTTTATTCGGCGAGGGCAACATGGGAAAACTTCCTCCAGGCTTTCAGGCCCCAGGCGGCAAAAAATAAAAGAATATTGGAATGAATATTTACGCAGGGTGTTCTGAGCGCTAGCGAAGCACGCCAATATACATAGAGACGGTGCGCAACGCTTGGCTTTCGCGCACCCTACAAAGACCGCGCATCATGAAAGTCGTGCTAATCAATCCCTATGAAATCGGCCGCCAACCCTTCGGTTTGGCGCAACCGGCCGCGTGGCTGACGCGCGCGGGTTTTGAAGTGCATTGCCTCGATCTGGCCTTGCAACGTTTAGAGCCCGATGTACTGCGCGACGCTCACGTGGTGGCCATTTATGTCGCGATGCACACCGCTACGCGCATCGCCGTGGAAGCGATACCGCGAATCAAATCCATCGCGCCCAAAGCGCATTTGTGCGTGTATGGCTTATACGCGCCCATGAACGAAAAATTATTGCGCGTTCTCGGCGTCGATACGGTATTAGGCGGTGAAGTGGAACCGGCTTTAATGTCATTGATGCAACGGCTAGCCGCTGACGGCCAAACGCAAACCGAACCCGTAATAAACCTTTCTAAAATTGAATTCATCACGCCCGACCGCCGCGCCCTGCCAGCGCTTACGCGTTACGCGCATTTGCAATTGCCAGACGGCGGCCGCAAAACCGTCGGCTTTGCCGAAGGCAGCCGTGGCTGCAAACACTTATGCCGTCATTGCCCGGTAGTGCCCGTGTACCAAGGCATGTTCCGCGTGATTCCGGTGGAGGTCGTCATGGCCGACGTGCGCCAACAAGTGGCCGCGGGCGCGCAGCATATTTCTTTCGGCGATCCGGATTTTCTAAACGGTCCCGCGCATGCCTTGAAACTGGTAAACGCTTTGCATGCTGAATTTCCCGATATTACTTACGACGCCACGATTAAGATTCAACATCTCGTCGATCATGCGGAAATATTACCGACATTAAAAAATACCGGATGTTTATTTATCACCGCGGCGGTGGAATCGGTCGACGACCGCGTGCTGGAATTATTGGCTAAAAATCACACCAATGACGATTTCGCGCGCGCCGTGGCCTTGTGCCGCGCGGCCGGGATCGCGCTCGCGCCCACGTTCGTGGCATTTACGCCTTGGACGACCTTGGAAGGTTACATTGAACTGCTCAAACGCCTGCTGGAACTCGACCTGGTCGAAAGCGTGCCACCGATTCAATTGGCGATCCGTTTACTTATTCCACAAGGTTCACGATTGTTACAGTTACCCGATTTTACAACGCTGATCGGCGAATTCGACGCCAAACTTTTAGGCTTTCCTTGGAAAAATCGAGACGCGCGCGTCGACCGTTTACAGACTCAAGTGCAAGAGCTAGTGGCGCAAACAGAGGCTAAAAATTTAAGTCGGCGCGAGATTTTCGTTGGCATTTGGAAGCTGGCGCATGCGGCGCTAGGTCTTGAAGCGCCGTTGCTTGCCGCCCGCGTCGGCGCATCCATCCCGCGTCTGTCGGAACCCTGGTACTGTTGCGCCGAACCGACGCATCAGCAATTACAAAATTTTTGATTAAACAAAACTCGGATTTATTCATTTAAACCGCCAGGACGTCCTGGCGGCAAGCGTGATGATTTGATTCAGAGTTTCTTGTAATTTTATTTACGCTTAACCGATTGACGTTCGGCCACTTTAGTTTGGCCCGCATCAAGCACTTCATCCATGGCCGCCAACACTTGATGGGGATCGGTGTGCTGCTTTAAGGCTTCCGCTTCCGGATCGTGGCGATGCTTGACCATCGGCAAGTCGGATCTTAATTCTTCGAGCAATTCAATAAGCTTGGTGCTCTTCTGCTCGGTCAGCAGATTTATCTGCAGATCCAAATGCGCGCGCAGTTCTTCCAATTTAGCCAAGCGGTTTTGTTTGGTGAGAACCACGATCGTGACCAATAACGCCAACAAACTAATCAGCCCTTCCAGCCAGAAGAATGGCGGTGGATCGATTTCAATCCAACCATAGTTCAGCGCCAAGCTGTTATAGAGCATCCACAGCACGACCAACAACACCGTTGAACCTAAAAAAATCGGCCGCCCGACAATCTTGCTGACGTTTTCAGCGATGCGTTGCGAACGGCTGATTTTTTGTTCTTCCTTGCTGTAGTACGCCAGGATCGAGTCAATATTCTGGCCGATAGGACCGGTCAACGGCGAACTCGGCTGATCGTCTGCGGAAGATTTTTCTTGCATGTAAAACCGTTTTGAACGCCAGGGGCGTTCAATGGACATGCGGAAATTATTAGGCTTGAGATTCGAGATGCGGCAAAGCCACGATCGCAACGCCGCGCGCGGCATCCTTGCTGTGACACATTTGCTGATCGGCATGGCGCATCAATTCTTCATAGGTCTGGCCATCGCGCGGGTAGATCGCGGCGCCGACGCTGACGGTAAGACGAATCTCATGATCGTCGATCATATAAGGCAAACTCAGGCGCTCGCGCACTTCGGATACCAGCGCCGCCACCACGCTGGGGCTTTCGATTTCCATGAGGACAATAACGAATTCATCTCCGCCATAGCGGCTGGCGGTATCCGCGCCACGGATGCCCGAGCTTAGACGCCGCGCCACGGCCTGCAACAGCTTATCGCCACTGTTGCGTCCGAGCATATTGTTGACGCGCGTGAACTCGTCCAAATTAAGCAACAAAACCGCCAGTGGTTTATGGCAACGCTGCGCATGCGGTATCGCTTGATTAAGCCGATCTTCCAATAAATAACGATTAGGCAAGCCGGTTAACTCGTCGCGGTACGCCAAATAACGCGATTGCGCTTCCTTTTTCCGCGACTGTAGTAGTTTGTGCTGTAAACGCACATTCCATTCAATCAACATTTCCACTTGGCGCTGTTTATGTTGCACCGCTTTGGATGAATGCTTGAGAACCGGGCGCGCGTGTTTTATCGGCGCGGAAGGCGTAAGCGAAGGCTGTGCGCCCGCGGCTGTCTCTGGGTGTTCTGTTATCCGATTTAATCCACTACGCGGCGCCATGTTGCAGTTCTCCTGTGATCAATTAATGTCTATAGCAGCGCTGTTCATGAAGGCGCCACAATTCGTTGCAGCCACGCGGCTAGCTCAACAATGCCTTCGGCTTCATCCGGATTTTGCAAGCAAGAGACATACTGATTGGCGCTCTCGCTGATTTCCTTTTCTTCGACCGACACTACATCTCCTTCTGGCATTTGGGAAAATGCCATACCCTGCTCTGCCATGTTCGTCTCTCCTGTATCGTTACATCACGATGCAAGAATGAACTTTTCAGGGAGATCTAACAATCGAGGCAAGACCGCAAAACAGCTTGGGGGAAACACCGGAGAAAACGCCAGCCTAGCGGCAAGAGCCCAGAAAAACCTTACTATCTAGTTCTCTTCGCCGTATTCACGACAACTTTAACGATGGGGGATTATTTGCGTACCGCTAGTAAAAGCCCTCCTATTACGATGGCGCCCACGCCCGCCCAAACAGGAACATTCACCGTCTCTTTATCTTTCACCGACAGCTCAAGCGGCCCTATCTTGGCGTCATGCGATTCCTTGGTGTAACTAAAGCTCCCATAAGCCAGGCCGAGCGCGCCTAGCACGATCAGCACCACTGCCACCATCCTGAATGAACTCATCGTGATTTTCCTCTTATCGACTGATTGCGTGGAGCAGAAAAATAGACTCGGTGCCTCATAGCGGTTTGCGTCCTTGAATCACGCGCACCAAGATCACCACGATGGCGAGCACCAAAAGAACATGGATGAATCCACCCATGGTGTAAGACGACACCAGACCCAACAGCCATAGAACAACCAATATAACGGCGATAGTCTCTAACATTTTTTCTCCTTCGCGGCCCTAGCGCGATTTACGCCTAGGGCCGCGGCCGTTTACATTCTGCGGATAAAAATGAATCAACTACCCTTTACCCTCATGTCGTTCTTCACCGCCGCTACCCCTTGTACACCGCGCGTCACTTCAACCGCTTTGTTAATGTCGGCTTGCGAGTTAACGAAACCGCTCAGCTGTACCGTGCCTTTATAAGTCTCGACATTGATTTCCGTCGACTTCAAGCTCGGCTCATTGAAAATGGCGGCTTTCACCCGGGTGGTGAGCACCGTGTCATCGACATATTGTCCAGTGCTTTCTTGTTTGCTTGTCGGCGCGCAACCGATAAAAGAAACCAGCAAGATACCGAGAAGAAATACCACAAAACGATTATTAGAAATTTTCATATTAATGCTCCTTGATGAATAAATAATGAACCTCAACTTCTGTCCTAAAAACTCATGCTAAATTTTTCCAGCGTACTAAATTACTTCTTTCCTTATTGCCACTGTTACTTTTACTTCTGATAAAGCGACTTGGCGCGCGCAATGCATTGATCCTTGGCGTCGCCAGAATATTGATCGCATTTTTCCTTTTCCACCTTGTATTCGGCGTCGCGCGTGGCGTTGTTGGCTTGATGACGCGCATTCTTCATGGCGCTCTGGTTGCCGCCCGCCGCCTCGTGCTGTTTGCGGTTAAGCTTGGCATCCTCTTCGTGTTTCACCTTCGCCGCTTTGGCTTCCTTGAGGCACACATCTTTCTTGTTGCCCGAGAAATCATCGCAGCGCTCTTTTGCTACTTTGTAATCGGCATCTATTTTGGCCTTGCGCGCGTCGTAAAAGTCGCTTTCTTCGCCTTTGTACTGAGCTTCGGCTTGTGCTTTGGCTACGTCATAGGCGCCCTCGGCTTGGGCCATGCAAATATCCTTGGCATTGCCCGCCAAAGAATCGCATTTCTGCTTTTCGATTTTTAGATCGGCTTCGGCGCGCGCTTTGGCCGCGTTATAATCGTCTTTGGATATGCGCGCGGCCACGGCTGGCGCCGATAATCCGGCGATTAAAATCAAGCTGATCAATTGACTAGTTATTTTCATGTTGCTCTCCTTGTGGTTTAACCCGCGCGTCAATAGAGGAACGGCCAGAAAAGCATCGGCTACCCTCGTCGTTCCGCAAAACGCTAAAACATCGGTACGGCTTTAAATTAAAAAATTAACGACGTCGATTTTTAGTCTGAACTTTATAATCGGCGTCTATATCGTCCAATTCGTAAAAAGCAGCGGCAAATTCAGTGATTTGTTTTTCGGCTTCTTGTTTAGTGAGTCCGTAAAGCTCTTGAATCTTGCCCGCCAATTGCTCGCGTTGACCGTCGATCACATCGAGCTGGTCTTCGCGGAGCCTTCCCCATTGCTCGCGTATTTTTCCTTTAACCTGTTTCCAATTACCCGCGATGCGATCCCAAGTCATAACAAGCTGCGCCAATAATTTTTTGCTTTAAACCCGCCATACTTAACTTACGCGGCGATCAAATCGGGCAGTAAGCGATCAAATTCGTTTTTCACCACGGCATAGCATTCGCAACTGCGGTCCTCCAAACGCGGACGGTCGAGCACGGTGATGCGTCCGCGGTTGTAGCGAATCAAGCCCGCGCTGCGTAATTTTCCCGCGGCGTCGGTGATGCCTTCACGACGCACACCGAGTTTGTTGGCGATCAATTCATGCGTCGTGGCCAATTCATTGGTCGGCGAACGATCGAGATTCAGCAACAACCAACGGCACAGCTGTTGATCCACCGAATGATGACGATTGCATACAGCGGTTTGCGTCATATGCGTAATCAAAGCTTGGGTGTATCGCAGCAACACGTGGCGCACCGAACTGGAACGATCGAATTCTTGCTTCAGCACCTGCTTATTCAAGCGATAAGCGTAACCAGCGGTTTGAACGACGGCTTGGCTTGGCGCGGTATCGCCACCCATAAACAAGGAAACACCAATCATGCCTTCGCTGCCTATTACCGCGGTTTCGACGCAAGCACCGTCTTCGGTAACATATAGCAGCGAGACCACGGACGTCGTGGGAAAATAAACATGACTCAACCTGCCACCGGCTTCGCACAGCACTTTACCCAATGGCATTTGCACAAACTCTAGATGAGGCGCGATGCGTTTGTAATCGGCTGTTGGCAGCGCCGCCAGTAAATGATTTTGTCTTTGATTATATAAATCGATCATTGTTGAACTCCTTTATTAAAATGTTCCGTCAAGTGAATTCCCGGTTAAGTCCGAGTTGGTTGGATGGCCGCCGATTGGAGGTATCGGCGGTTAAGCCGTCGCGCTTCGCATCTTCTACGAGCGACGACGTGAATTCTTTATCCTGATCGGATGGCGTGGAAGCCACGGATTTAGGAGCGGCGTGCCTGGATTGAAATTTTCCACGCCCATTATTTTTAGCGTAATACATGGCGACATCGGCGGCATGCATGAGCGTTTCCACGTCTTGACCATCGCTGGGATAAAGGCCAATGCCGATGCTGCCGCTGACATTCAATTCGTGCTGCCCAATGCGCAAGGGCTCGCGCAAGGTTTCCAGGATTTTTCCCGCGATCAAAGTGGCGTCGCGGTTGTCGGTCAAAGCCGAAAGGCTCACGACAAATTCATCGCCGCCGAAACGGGCCACGCCGTCGCCTTCGCGCAAACAGCGACGCAAGCGGCTGGCGGTAACTTGCAGGATACGATCGCCGATTTGGTGGCCAAGCGAATCGTTGATTTCCTTGAAATGATCGAGATCGATAAACAACACCGCCACTTGATGAGCGTGACGGCGCGCTTCGGTAATCGCTTGACCGACGCGCTCACGAAATAAAATACGGTTGGGCAAACCCGTGAGAGCGTCGTGCAAGGCCAGGCGATGAAGTTCGTTTTCAGCGCGCTTGCGCTCGGTGATGTCGCGCGCGATCGTCGAAGCACCGATGACGGCTCCGGTCTTGCTCTTGATCGGGGAAATTGCCAATGAAACGCAAAGCCGCTGACCGTCTTGGCGCATGCATTCCACTTCCTGATACTCAACGTATTCTCCGCCTTCGATGCGCTTAATCAGCGATTGCGCGTCGGCGGTCTTATCCGCGGGCCATAAAATAGAAATGGGTTTTCCGATGATGTCGGCGGTGGCATAGCCGAACAAGCGCCCGGCCGCGGCGTTCCAAGACAGAACATTTCCATCCAGGGACTGTCCGATAATGGCTTCGTTGGCGGACTCCACCAACATCGCGAGCCATTGTTGCGCCTTCTCTTGACGTTGACGCGCGCCAAGATCGTGAATCGCCGCCGAAGCCGTGAACGGCAAGCGGTTTGTTTCCTGGGCACGCGGCGCGAGTGAAACGACGTTTTCATCCATAAACATCATGTTTTCTGCCCTCTGATTTAGGCAGATAGGATGACCTTCTATTCGTCGGGGAACAATCGAGGTATCACCGCAAAATACACCGGGGAAAGACCGGAACCAAGCGAGGAAAAATCCGAAAAAATAAACGCGCGCGATAAACCGCGCGCGTACAAAAACTAGGGTTGAATAATTCCGCGCCGAATGGCGTAACGCACCAGGCCAGCGGTTTCGTGAATGTCCAATTTTTCCATGATGCGCGTGCGATGCGATTCTGCGGTTTTAACGCTGAGACCCAAGAGCGAGGCCACTTTCTTGGTGGTGTTGCCTTCCGCCACCAATTGTAAAACTTGCCGTTCGCGGCCGCTCAAGGGATCGGAGGAGTAATCGGATTTATTGAGATAGGCTTGCACCACGACTTCGGAAATGCCCGGGCTCAAATAAACTTCGCCGCGCGCCACTTGCATGATGGCGCGCACCAAATCTTCGCGCGAATGGTTTTTCATCACATAGCCGCGCACGCCAGCGCGCAAGGCTTCCAAGACGTAATGATCTTCGGTGTGCATGGTCAACAGCATGGGTTTGGTGCGCGCGCCCATTTTAAGAATTTCGCGCGCGGCGTCGAGGCCGTTCAACAACGGCATGGCTAAATCCAAAACCGCCACGTCGGGATTGTGTTCGCGCACCATTTTCACTGCCTGTTGTCCATCCGCCGCTTCGGCGACAATCTCCAAACCTTCCTTGTCCAATAAAGCCCGGAGTCCTTGCCGCACGATTGCGTGATCATCCGCAAGTAAAATACGAATCGCCATTTTTTTAATCCTCCAACGGTATCGATACCAACATTTCAGTTCCACGTTGCGCCGATGAATTAATTTTCAACGTGCCCCCCACTGCATTGATGCGTTCGCGAATAGCGATCAAACCCAAACCACGTTGACCTTTTTTATTTAAGGTCTCGTGCACGTCGAAACCGCAGCCATTGTCACGGATCGCGCAATGCACGATGTAAGGTTCGCACGTGACTTGCACCATGGTGCGCGTGGCGCGCGCGTGTTTGGCGGCGTTAACCAGCGCCTCCTGCACAATGCGATAAATTGTGGTCTCAATCGATGACGGAAGTCTACCATTCGTCGAGCCCTCCATAAAAATAGGCAAAGACATGCGCTTGCTGATGCCCTCGGCCAAGAATTCCAGCGCTGGCATTAAGCCTAAATCGTCCAGCATGGTGGGACGCAGCTCGTGCGAAATGCGCCGCAGTTGCGCCTCGATTTGATCCAAGTGGCCGCGCACTTCCTGCACCCGCGCGCTTAAGCTCGACGGCAAGTCGTCCATTAAATCCGCCAACGCGATATGCACCGCGGCCAGAAGCTGCGTGGCATCGTCGTGCAGCATGTGCGCGATGCGCTTGGTTTCTTCCTCCAGCGTTTCATTCAACCGGTGCAAGGCGGCGTTGGCCTCGCGGAAACTGCGGTGCGTTATTTCAAACGGCGACAAACTTTCCATCAAAAAAGAATTCATCGCTTTAATTTGCTTAATGCGAATTTCTGGAGGAATCATTTTCTCGCTGCGCACGAATACCTTGGCGGCTTCATCGTGGATCGCGATCATGTCCAACACGCCCATCTCGAGCGCCACCGCTTCACGGCCCAATTCATAAGCTTGCCGCAAAGCCGTTTCGCCCGATCCCTTAATATACTGCTGTAGGGATTGAGCGTATTCCATGGACAGCTTTTGTTCGCTTTTGCGTATCGCGTTCATTCTAAATATCGCCCCACCAATACCAAGGCGTCGTCGGTTTGACGCGCATGCCGAGATAATATTTCATCGGCCAGTTGCTGAGGAGACTGCTTCAGGTTCAGGCGTTGACCGAAGTCTTCGCGTATCCCATCGGTGGTAAAAATCAAAGTGTCTCCGGATTTAATGGGAAGCACCGTGGGGAAAATCGGCGCCAATTGATGGCCCAAGGTGCCCACACTTAGCAGCAATGTTCGCGGTTGAGACAGCGCATCCATGGACAACAGTTTACCCTGAACATTGCCAACTCCAACCCATGTCATTATTTTTTCCGCGTGATTGAACGCGGCGAAACTCACGACCACGCCGCGGGTGCCGCGCAATCCTTCGTGGCAGCGCTTGATTAAAAACGCCAGCGTTTCACCGGGAGAATGGCGCACGATTTCCTCCGCGACGCGCGACGCGCGCGCGGCTTCCGGGCCGTGCCCAACGCCATCCATGACCGCGACTAAAATACCGCCATCGAAGGGCGTCACCACGCATTGATCGCCGCATTGATCCTGACCCGACAGAGTACAGCTGCCAATGCCGATATCCAAGGCGGGACGATTTATCGCTTCCATTTTTTTATCGTCACCATGGTGCCACTGCCAGGCCGTGAATCGATTTTGAATTCATCCATCAAACGGCGCACGCCTGGAAGACCCATGCCCAAACTACCGGAGGTGGAAAATCCCATGCGCATGGCTTGCTCGAGATTGGAAATCCCCGGACCTTTGTCGCGCGCTACCACGACGATGCCGCAGGGTTCACTTTTGTGCAAGGTGCTCAAGATAATCTCTCCTTCCTTGGCGTAGAGAATGATATTGCGCGCCAGTTCCGAAATGGCGGTGGCGATCAAGGTGGCGTCGGTGTTGCTGAATCCGAGCTCAGCCGCGAGCGAGCGCCCACTTTGACGTGCCGCGACGATATCCATATCGACGCGGATCGATATGCGTGTCTCATCCATCGTGAGTGTGAATTACTTTTTTAATTGTTTTTAAATCGAGGTAGGCCAAGCCCTCTTCCAAATCCAAAGCCGTGGCCACGCCTTCGAGCGTAAGCCCGAGTTGCACCATGGCGAACGCCACTTCCGGTTGAATGCCGACGATGACGGTAATCGCGCCACGCAATTGGATCATGTGCACCAGATCGCGCAACGTGCGCGAGGCGAAGGAATCCATGACATCCAACACCGTGACATCGACAATCACGCCACGCGAGCGGAAAGTGCTAACTTTGGCCACCAATGCATCACGCAACTGCATGAGATCGGCGTCCGACAACGCTGACTGAATCGAGGCAATCAGGTACGCGCCCTGTTTAAGAATTGGAACTTGCACCAAACACCCTTCCTAGGACTGTTGAATAGCCGCCACATCACGGACCGACACTACCTTGTAACCTAACAAACGTTCGGCTTCTTCAATGCCACCTTGCAAATCGCCTACCGTGTTCATCTTGCTGAGATCGACGCCAATGTTCACCAAGGTTTGGGAAATCTCGGGCGACAAACCGGTAACGATCACCGTCGCGCCCAAAAGCCGCGAGGCTTCCACCGTCAACACCAAGTGATTGGCGACGTTCGAGTCCATCGCCGCCACGCCCGTAATATCGATAACCACCACCTTGGCGCGGTTGGTGCGTATCGCGCGCAACAATTGTTCAGTCAATTGGCGCGCGCGCTGCGGATCGATCAAGCCGATAATGGGAAGAATCAACAAACGTTCGCGCACTTGTAGCACGGGTGTCGACAGTTCGCGGATCGCTTCTTGCTGATCGCGAATGGTGCGTTCGCGCTCTTGCACGAAACCCACCGCCACGGTGATGGCGATGCGGTTAGCGGCCGGTTCGTACGCATCGAGAATGCGGTTTAACTTGTCGAAATCGCCCTGGTATTTGGCGAACAAGGAACGCGCGAGCACGTCGCGCAATAGCAACACGATGCCAACGACTTCGTGCGTTTCCACGCCGCGTGGAATAATACGTTCCGACAAATTGCGTGAGTACGCTTGTAGCGCTTCCAGGGTGCCCGTTTCCAGGGCCTCGACATAGTTGTCGTACACCGAGGTGGCCTCGGCGAATATCTCCTCCTTGCTCATGGCCATGAGCAACTGCGCTTCGGTGATGCGTCGCGCCCACTCCTCGCGCAATTGCGTGCGATTTTGCCGCAGGTGCGCGACTAGCTCGCTTAACAACTGATCGGGCGTCGGTGCCGATATAGGCGCCGAGCTGTGCGACGACTCAGAATTTTTTCTCACGAGGTCTCCCCTGTAATGAACGATTTTTTACTTACAATAAACTGACCCGTCACTATCCGGGTAAATCACGGGGAGTCAACCAGGTAAAACCCCTAAAACACCTAGAGGAAAATACTTGTTGCGTTGATGTGAAATGAAAGGTTCGAAACCGATCAAAGCTTTACTGTGAATGTATTAAAAAGCACATAGATAAAAATTTTGCGAGAATGGGCGGCGCAAACAATAAATTTTAAGTGTGATAGCTATACCGCGTTAGCGATTTAATTTCTGAAAGTTTAAATATCCACAACTTATTCACATACCAAATAAAAAATAAGTAGGAAACCAGGGCCGCATTTTTATTTGGTAGGGCTGGCAACTTACCGGCCTTTGCCGCTTCCGTCCGTTCCGCTTAGGTTCAGGACGATGAGTGTTGTAGCACCAATCATTCGCACACGCCAAATAAAAATGGGGTGAGGCGGAGCTTTCGTGAACGCCCGCACAAGGATGTGCGGACTGGGATTTCCGAAGACGCAGATGTCTCGCCAAGGATGGTGGATATGACTTTAATAAATAGTGGCGGAGAGGGAGGGATTACTCGGGCTATCGCCCTCGCCTCTTCGGGGCCGCTGTCGCTACGCTCCAGCGTTCAACGCAGCTACGCTGCGTTGTCGAACCCGTCTTAAATATTTCACCGAGGGTTAGAATCCGCTCACATGTCAAATAAAAATGGGGCCGATGGCCCCATTTTTATTTGGCGGAGAGGGAGGGATTCGAACCCTCGGTACGCTTTTAGGCGTACACACACTTTCCAGGCGTGCTCCTTAAACCGCTCGGACACCTCTCCGTAATTTTTATCTGCTGATTTTACTGCCCGCTTGAAAACGGGACGCAAGGTTAAACTACCCTTCCTTTCTCCGCAATGTCATACGAGTCTAAAGTTACGTGGCGCGCGCCAAACCGTTCAAACCGCCGCGTAATACATACACATCGAAGCCGCGCTGCGACAGCAAAAACGCCGCGGCGCAGCTACGGCTGCCCGTTTGACAACAAACAATATATTTGCGCTGGGCATCCAGGCCGTTTGCCTTAAGACGCAGAAGATACAGCGGCATGTTGCTGCTGCCTTTGATCGCGCCGTTGCGGTATTCATCCTCGAGGCGCACGTCGAGCAAGACCGCTCCCGTCTGCGCCATGGTCTTAGCTTGATCCAAGCTAACCCATTGCACCAAGGGTTCGCGCAGCAGTTCATCGAAATCTTTCTTGGCCAGGCGCATCAATGTGCCAGCGGTGCTGGCCACCACCGTGGCATTGCGCGGTACATGGGACAACAGCGCCTCTTCGCCAAAACTATCGCCTTCGCCGAGCTCGCCCAGCACCGTTACCTTACCGGTTTTGTCGGCCTTACGCGAAACATTGACCTTGCCGGTTTTAATGATGTAGTAAAAATCGCCCGCATCGCCTTGGCGAATGACGACCTGCCCCGCTTTGACTTCCACCGCTTCGACTCGGGCAAACAACATATTAATGTTCATGGGTGGAAGCTTTTGAAAAGCCTCGGCGCGCAACATGCGCACCATCCATTCGGTATCCTGGCTGCCGTCGTATTCCATGACTTCATAGCCCATGGTCTGATCGCGCGTTAACACCTGATCGAGCAAAGCACTATCGACGCGCGCTATCGTCACTGCGGTTTTAGCCACGCCCGTGTACTGGCGTGGCTTTAATTGAGCGATGGCGTAACGCGCTTCATCGGTGCCTGCCACCACCTGACGGTTGCTGCCATCGGAGGAAAGATTAATTTCGCCGGATAATAAATAAATGGAAACGTTATCGTGATCGCCCTGCTTGAACAGCTGGGTCGCCGCGGGTAATTGTTCAATAATTGTCTTGTCCGCCAGTTCTTTAAAATTTTCAGGCGTAAGCGAATTAATCGGGATCAGCGTTTTAAGGATGTCTTTGTTCATTCGTGGCGAGGAGGAAAATACAAATTTATTAATTATTAACTATAGAAGAACGAAACCTCCTATGTCAGAGGTCCCGAAAAAAACTGGCGGAGAGGGAGGGATTACTCGGTGCATCCTGCACCTCGCCCCTTCGGGGCCGCCGTCGCTACGCGACGGCGTTCCAAATCGCTCCAGGCGATTATTGGTCGAACCCTTCGGGTTCTCATCCCTCTACATACTAAACCAATTTCTTCACACGGAGGTTTGCCTCCGTGTGAAGAAATTGGCGGAGAGGGAGGGATTCGAACCCCCGTGGCGTTTCCGCCCATCTGATTTCGAGTCAGCGCCGTTGTGACCGCTTCGGTACCTCTCCGGGCCGCTTATTATACCAGCGCCGCATGTTTGAGCCACACAAAATCCACCGTGACAATCGTCTTTTGCTGCACTAGGTTTAAGTCTATGGATGGGATGGCATTGAATCGAACAACAAGAATCTACCGCAGCGCGCAGCGTATCAGCCGTTTAGCGTTAATCCTGCTGCTGACTCCCGCTCTATTCTCATGCTCTTTTTTCGAGAATAACAAGTTACGCGCGGTGCAGTCCGCGGGCGAGCTGGTGGTGCTGACGCGCCAAAGCCCGACCACTTATTATGATACGCCCGACGGTCCGGCGGGCTTCGAATACGACTTGGTGCGCGGCTTCGCCGAATACCTGGGCGTGAAACCGCGTTTTGTCGTGGCCGAAAAATTCGCTGACATCATTCCGCGTCTTATTAAAGGAGAAGCGAACATGGCCGCGGCGGGCATTACCGTCACCGACGCGCGCCGCAAGCTAATTCGCTTTGCGCCCTCCTACCAGGAGATTCGCCAACAAGTTATCTATCGTTTGGGAAACAGCCGCCCTGCTTCCGCGCAAGAACTAATCGGCCGACAGATTGAAGTGCCCGCAGGTACTAGCTATGTCGAGCGCCTAAATGAACTCAAGCAAGAATATCCCGAGCTCAAATGGACCGAGGTGGATAAAGACAGCGAGCAACTGCTGCAAGCGGTGTGGGAAGGCTTGCTCGAAATCAGTATCGCCGATTCCAATGTCGTGGCGATTAACCGCCAATATTTTCCCGAATTGCAGGTCGCATTTACCATTCAAAAATCGGAACCCTTGGCCTGGGCTTTTCCTTTAAGCGAAGACAATAGTCTTTATGAAGCCGCCGCCAAGTACCTCGAAAAACAGCGCGCCTCAGGACAACTGGCGCAATTGATCGACCGTTATTATGGTCCCGCCAGTCAATCGAATTTTATTAATATCAGCGTCTACAAAGTGCGCGTGCGCAATCGTTTGTCGCAATATCAATTGCAGTTTGAAAAAGCCGGCAAAGACTACAATCTTGACTGGCGCTTGTTGGCCGCCATTGGCTATCAGGAATCGTACTGGGATGCGCTGGCCACCTCGCCCACGGGCGTGCGCGGACTCATGATGCTCACCGAGGAAACCGCCGAGCAACTCGGCATCGCCGATCGCCTCGATGCCGCGCAAAGCATCGATGGCGGCGCGCGTTATTTCAGCAGTTTGTTGGAACGCATGCCAACAGGCATTACCGGACCCGACCGTGTATGGATGGCGCTCGCAGCCTACAACATCGGACTTAGTCATTTGGAAGACGCGCGCATCTTGGCGCAGAAAAAAGGGCGCGACCCCAATAAATGGAGCGACGTTAAAGACAGTCTGCCGATGTTGGCCGATGAAAAATGGTACAGCAAAACCAAATACGGTTACGCGCGCGGTTATGAAGCCGTAATTTTCGTCAACGGCGTGCGTACTTATTACGACGTGCTGGTGAAAAGCGATGAAGAAGAAAGAGCTAAACGCCGCCCGGCGGCACTCGGGCTCAAGGCGCCGGCGATTTGATTCAAGCGAAAATATATTTTTATTTTGAAAATTCAGCCTTGCGTCCCTGCTTTAGGCGATGCATTCGTAGCCTAACCAGATTTCAACAGCCACGCATCAAAGGCATCGGCCGTCAGCGGCCTGCTGATATAATAGCCTTGCGCTTGATCGCAACCGAGTAATTTAAGCGTCGTATACATTTTTTTATCCTCGACGCCCTCGGCGGTAACGCTCAGACCGAGACTATGCGAAAGTTTTACCGTGCCACGCACAATGGCGGTATTTTTCTGATCGTGTATATCCATGACAAACGATTTATCGATCTTTAAATGACTCACCGGCAAACGGCGCAGATATGCGAGTGAAGAATAGCCAATGCCGAAATCGTCTATGGCAAATTGCACGCCGAGTTTGTGCACTGCTTCGAGTTCGCGCCTCGCTCCGAGCGGATCTAGCATGATGGCGCTTTCGGTGATTTCGAGAATCAAGGATTTAGGCGGCAAAGCAGTCTGTTTTAGAAGTTCGGTGATGGGAGAAACCAAAAACGACTCATGCAAGTTTCGCGCAGAAACATTGATGGCCATCTCCAACGCCAAGCCCTGTTCGCGCCAGCGTTTTGCCTGAAACAAGGCGTTGCGCAACACCCATAACGTCAGATCGTCGATCAGCCCGGTCTTTTCCGCGCTAGGGATGAAGTCGTCGGGGAGCACCAGGCCAAACTTGGGATGCTCCCAGCGCACCAAGGCCTCGACACCCACGACGACCCGGCTTCTAAAATCAATCCGCGGTTGATAATGCAGATGTAATTGATCGGTCATAATTGCCGAACGCAACTCTGCCATGAGGCTGAGTCGCTGCGGTTTATAAACATCGGCACTGGCATCATAGATCGAAAACACGTGATGTTTCGTCTTGGCCGTATTTAGCGCCACGTCGGCGTGCTGATACAAAGTGCTAGCATCTTGTCCATGGTCAGGAAAAAGCGCGACGCCAATGGACGGGCGTACCTCAAGCGGGATGTCGGCAATGGTAATAACAGGCCTTAACACACTGAGTATTTTATGAACCACCAAGTCGATGTCGTTGCGTTGCGCCAGGCGCGGCAACAGCACCGCGAATTCGTCGCCGGTCAGGCGCGCGATGGTGTCCGATTCCCAGAGCGAACGGTGCAATCTAGCGGCGACTTCGACGAGAAATCGGTCGCCGTTTTCATGTCCGAGGATGTCGTTAATGTCGCGAAAATCATTAATGTTGATTAATAACAATCCCAATGTTTGATGATTCTCGCGCGCTAGATCGATGGCGTCTTTCAAATGTTGCAACAACGACGCGCGATTGGGCAGATCGGTCAATGCATCGACGTATGCCAGCTGCTGTATCTTGTGCTCGCTAAGCTTGCGTTCGGTAATGTCCTGTATTACGCCCACCAAGCTGACGGGGCGCCCCACGGTATCAAGGATGACGTCGGCGCGCTCACTGACCCACCGCTCCGATCCGTCCGGACGGAGAATACGATGATCGATGGAATACGAGGTACGCGTCGAGATGGCCAGCTGCACGGCCTCACGTATCAGTTTACGATCATCGGGATGAGTAGCTCTAAAGAATGTGTTGTTATCGATCGAGATACCTTCGTCAATGCCGAAAATCAGGTAGGTTTCCCGCGACCACCATAAACTGTTGTCGGGGCCAAGGCTCGATACCCAACTTCCGATCCCGCCGATCTCTTGCGCTTGAACGAGAAACGACTGGCTACGGCGCAATGCATCCTCGGCGCGCTTGTGCTCGGTAATATCGCGCGCGACGGTCGAGGCCCCGCGAATGACACCGGTCGAATCGCGGATGGGAGAGATGGTAAGCGACACATTGATACGCTGACCGTCCTTGCGCAACCGCTCGGTCTCAAAACGCTTGATTTCCTCGCCGCCACGAATACGTTTCAGAATTTGCTGCAGCTCATCGGGCTGATCCGGGGGCACCAAAACCGAGACAGGACGGCCGATCATTTCCTCGGCAGTGTAACCGTAAATTTTCTCCGCGCCGTTGTTCCATGAGAGCACGACGCCGTCCAATGTCTTGCCAATCACCGCATCGCCCGACGATTCCACCAATCTCGCCAGCCAACGGTTCGATTCTTCCGTTTGCTTGCGTTCGGTGACGTCGCGCAACAAGCCGGTAAAAAGATGCAGACCGGCTTGATGGTATTCACCGAAAGAAACTTCAAGCGGTATCTCGCGGCCATCTTTATGCCTTCCCAACAACTCAGCTCGCTCCCATGGAATATTTTTCTTTTTTGTGGCGAGATAACGTTCGAACGATGCCTTGTGCGTGGCTTGGAGACGTTCCGGCATCAACATCGTCAGGTTCTGGCCGATCATCTCCGAAATCCGGTAACCGAATATTTCTTCCGCGACAGCGTTAACGTAGAGAATCTCGCTGCGTTCGTTGATAGTGATGACCGCGTCATGCGCGGTTTCGACCACGGCATGGTACTTACGTTCGCTTTGAGCCAGCGCCTGTTCCGTGCGTTTGCGCTCCGCCACCACGGCCGCCAGACTCAGAAAGGTCATGGCGACTATGCTCATGTAGCCTTGCAGCAACAACAGTGCTTCATTGGCTGAGTACCTAGAAAACGGTCCGGCGCCAGCAAGCGTGCCGGAAATAGCGATGCCGGACAGAAATAGGATCGCGGTGGCGGTTTCAGGAGGGCTGAGTCGGAAGGCAAACCAAGCCACGGCCGGCAATACTAAAAAATAAATTGGATAGTCTTGGATGCCAATGGGCGACATATCGCTGAAAACAACCACGCCAACGACCGACAACGACAACATCAGCAACGCGGTTTCCAGCACTTTGGTGCGATCGCGATCGCGAATGTAATTAGCCCAGAGTATCAACACCGGAGCGACAATAAGAACGCCAGCGGCATCTCCCATCCACCAGGTAAACCAAATACGCGGAACATTCGACAATATCGCGAGCTCATTCAGTACCAGACTGGCTACGCCAATAGTCGCGCTCACAGCCGTGCTGACTAGCCCCGCGAGTACGATGAATCGAAAAATGTCCTGCGCCCGCTCGAACACCCGCCGACCGTTGGCATAGCGATTAACCAGATAGGCTGCGATGAACGCTTCCAGCGTATTGCCGCCCGCTATCTCGAGCGATGCCAGAACGGAATCGGAGGTGCTGAAATTTACCAAGAACGCGCCCACGAAAATGGCGGGCCATGCGCGGTAACCGAACACCAGCAAAGCAGCCAATGCAATGCCAGTCGGTGGCCATACCGCCGTGGCATTGGCATGGACAGTCGCTAGTGCCAAGCCGAACTTTCCTGACGCGAAATAAATTAACGTCAAGAGCACCAATACCGATATCCTTGCTAACGTCCCCTTTACCGCGCCTTTCTGCCGAAACATGGGGCTTGTTCTCCTTAACAACGCGCCAGTCAACGCACGAAACTACATTTTTTTAAATTAATTTAAATTTATTTCTTCTATCAATAGCATGTTAAGTATAGAGCACTACTCATTGATATAGAGGGAGATACACAAAATGTAAGGACAAAATCGATAAATAATCCCAACTATCCATTCGACTTTTGGGCAATGGAGGGTCATTTGGAATTCAGCGGCGCGCATGAAAAAACTCCTTAAGCAATTGACCGCATTCGTTAGCCAATATGCCCCCCATGATTTGCGCACGATGATTTAACTCAGATGTTTCCAACAGATTAAATACGCTTCCGGCGGCGCCGGCTTTGGGATCGGAAGCGCCATACACAAGGCGCGTAATTCGCGCATGCACCATGGCGCCTGTGCACATGGCGCAGGGTTCAAGCGTGACATACAACGTCGCACCAGGGAGCCGATAATTCTTTATCTGCGCCGCCGCCGCACGCAAAGCCACTATCTCAGCATGCGCCGTGGGATCGTGCGAAACAATGGGCTGATTCCAGCCTTCGCCAATAATTTCGTTACCGAGAACAATCAGCGCGCCGACGGGGACTTCACCCGCCTCCTGCGCGTGCCGCGCCAGATCGAGTGCGCGGCGCATGTAGGTTTCATCCTGGGACGTGGAGGACACTACTCCCATTCGATGGTCGCGGGTGGCTTGCCGGAGATATCGTAGACCACGCGCGAGATGCCGCGCACTTCGTTGATGATGCGGTTGGAGATGATGCCAAGAACTTCATAAGGAATCGGCGCCCAGTTGGCGGTCATGAAATCCACCGTCTCGACCGCGCGCAAGGCGACGACATAATCGTATGCGCGCGCGTCGCCCAGCACCGCCACCGATTTCACTGGCAGAAACACGGCAAACGCCTGGCTGATCTTGTCGTATAAATCGTGACGATAGAGCTCTTCCAGAAAAATCGCATCGGCCTTGCGCAACAAATCGGCGTATTCTTTTTTCACTTCGCCCAGAATACGCACGCCCAGACCCGGACCCGGAAACGGATGGCGATAAATCATTTGGCGCGGCAATCCCAGCTCCTCGCCAATGCGGCGCACTTCGTCTTTAAACAACTCGCGCAAGGGTTCCAGCAGCTTCATGTTCATGCGCTCGGGCAGGCCACCGACATTGTGATGCGATTTGATCACGTGCGCTTTCTTGGTTTTGGCCGCGGCTGATTCGATCACGTCCGGATAAATCGTGCCCTGCGCCAGCCATTTGGCGTTTTTAAGCTTGGCGGCTTGTTCCTCGAAAACTTCGATGAACGCGCCACCGATGATCTTGCGCTTCTTCTCGGGATCGGCCACGCCTTTAAGCGCCGAGAGAAAACGCTGTTCCGCGTCCACGCGAATAACTTTCACGCCCATGTGGCGCGCGAAGGTGTCCATGACTTGATCGCCTTCATTCAAACGCAACAAACCGTTGTCCACGAAAATACAGGTGAGCTGTTTGCCGATGGCGCGGTGTAACAGAGCGGCGACCACCGAGGAGTCCACACCGCCTGAAAGTCCCAGCAAAACCTCGTCGCTGCCCACGTGCGCGCGCACCGACTGCACCATGCTGTCGATGATGTTGCCAGGCGTCCACAAAGATTGGCAGCCGCAGATGTCGTACACGAAACGCTGGAGAATGCCGCGGCCTTGAGTGGTGTGCGTCACTTCGGGATGGAATTGCACGCCATAAAATCCGCGCGTTTCATCGGCGATGCCAGCAAACGGCGCCGCGGGGGTATCGGCGATGACCTTAAATCCGGGCGGCAGCCGCGTGACCTTGTCGCCATGGCTCATCCACACATGCAGCCACTCGGCGCCCGAGGGTTCTTTTTCGTCGCGTAAATCGCGAAACAATTTCGAATGGCCGTGCATGCGCACGCGCGCGTAACCAAACTCGCGCTTGTCGGAACTCGATACTTCCCCGCCTAATTGCGCCGCCATGGTTTGCTGGCCGTAGCAAATACCGAGAATTGGAATCTTCATGTCGAAGATTTCCTGGGGCGCGCGCGGAGTTTCCGCCAACGTCACCGATTCCGGGCCACCGGAAAGTATGATGCCGCGTGGCGCGAATTTTTTAATTTCCTCAAACGGCGTGTCGTAGGAATACAGCTCGCAATAAACGCCGGCCTCGCGCACGCGTCGCGCGATCAGCTGCGTATACTGTGCGCCGAAATCGAGGATCAGGATTTTCTGTGAATGTGGATCGGTCATGTATGAATATCAACCACAGAGAGCGCGGAGATCACGGAGAATGAAAAACTAAAAAAAAACCAGAACGCTGTGTTCTCTGCGTCCGCCGCGATTAACACTCTTATTCTCTTTGATAATTCGGCGCTTCCTTGGTCACCATCACGTCGTGCACGTGCGATTCGCGGATGCCCGCGTTGGTGATGCGCACGAATTGAGTTTTGGTGCGCAGCATTTCAATGTTGGCGCTGCCCGTGTAACCCATGCTCGAGCGCAGACCGCCCATGAGTTGATGCACGATGTTCACCATCGGTCCTTTATACGGCACGCGTCCTTCCACGCCTTCGGGCACCAGCTTGTCGCCTTTGGCGCCTTCTTGAAAATAACGGTCGCTGGAACCTTCGCCCATGGCGCCGAGCGATCCCATGCCGCGATACGATTTGTACGAACGGCCTTGATAAATTTCCACTTGTCCGGGAGATTCGTCGGTGCCCGCGAGCAAGCTGCCGATCATGATGCTGTGCGCACCCGCGGCAAGCGCCTTGGCGATGTCGCCCGAATAACGAATGCCGCCATCGGCGATGACGGGAATGTCGCTGCCCTTCAAGGCTTCGACGACATTGGCGATGGCCGTGAGTTGCGGCACACCGACGCCAGCCACCATGCGCGTGGTGCAAATCGAGCCGGGTCCGATGCCCACCTTCACGCCATCGGCGCCCGCGTCGCGCAATGATTTAGCCGCTTCGCCCGTGGCGATGTTGCCGCCGATCACTTGCATGTCCGGATAATGTTTTTTAATCCAACGCACGCGGTCCAACACACCTTGCGAGTGACCATGCGCGGTATCGACCACGATGACGTCAACTTGCGCCTCGACCAAGCGTTCGATGCGTTCTTCCGTGCCTTGACCCACGCCGACCGCCGCGCCCACGCGCAAGCGCCCTTTCGGATCCTTGGCCGAGCGTGGATACTCGGTCGATTTCTGAATGTCTTTGACGGTGATCAGGCCCTTGAGACCGAATTTGTCATCCACCACTAAAATCTTTTCGATGCGATGTTGGTGCAATAACTTCAAGATCGCTTCGCGCGAAGCGCCTTCCTTGACGGTGATGAGTTTTTCCTGCGGCGTCATGATGCGCGACACTGGTTCTTCGTAACGCGTTTCAAAACGCAAATCGCGGCTGGTGACAATGCCGACCAATTTGTCGCCCTGGGTCACGGGCACGCCAGAGATATGCTGCGCGCGCGTGAGTTCGAGCACCTTGCGTATCGTGGTGTCCGGAGTGACGGTAATCGGATTGCTGATGATGCCCGCTTCGAATTTCTTCACGCGGTGCACTTCGTCGGCTTGGCGCGCGGGCGTGAGATTTTTATGAATGATGCCGAGCCCGCCTTCTTGCGCCAAGCAAATGGCGGCACGCGCCTCGGTCACGGTATCCATGGCCGCCGACAGCAACGGGATATTGAGATTTATAGTGCGCGTTAGGGCGGTTTTCAGATCCACGTCCTTGGGCAGGACGTTCGAGTGCGCGGGGATTAATAGGACATCGTCGAAAGTAAGAGCTTCTTGGAGAATTCGCATGCCGTATTATAGAGACTCAAGCCGCAGTGGTAAACGGGGATGACGTCTTAACACGTCATTCTATTCCTGGCAAATCAGGCGGCAAAATCACCTTGGATGGTTGACGCTGGCAGCCATGTGTTTTATGTTCAGCCTGATGCCTCTCCTATTGAGAGCTCAATGCACCCTGGAGGAATACCTAAATGAAGAAAACTCTATTACTGACGGTTTTAACGATTGCGCTATCCAGCTGCTCGTCGTGGATGTCCCAAGATAAAGAATACGACGCCTTGGTGGCCCAAGCTCAAAACGAAATCAAGCTCGCCGACAAAACCGGTTTTCTGTGGCGTGACACCGAAAAATTCCTAAAGGACGCGGAAGAAGCCAAAGCCGCTGGAGACATGGACAAAGCCATGAAGCTGGCGCAAAAGGCGTTAAAGCAAGCGCAAATGGCGCAGCAGCAAGCCAAGGACAACGCCAATCCCATCGTGCGTTTCTAAAAAACTTTCTTTGTAGCCGAAAAGCCGGGCCCTGCCCGGCTTTTTTGTTTTAACGATTCGCGTTATGTTTGAGTCATGGAACAGCTTCCTTTGTCTGCCGCGCCACTGCGCGATATCTACAGCGTTTCGCGCCTTAACCGAGAAGTCAAAACATTGATCGAGGGAAGCTTTCCTCCCATTTGGATCGAAGGCGAAATTTCCAATCTCTCGCGCCCGGCTTCGGGCCACGTTTATTTCTCCCTTAAAGATGCGCAAGCACAAATACGTTGTTGCTTCTTTCGTCAGCAACAACGCTTAAGCGGCATCGTCCTCAAAGACGGCCAACATGTGTTGGCGCGTGCGCGCATCAGTTTGTACGAAGGCCGTGGCGATTTTCAAATCATCATCGAACATCTGGAAGAAGCCGGTGAAGGCGCCTTGCGCCGTGCTTTCGACGTGCTTAAACAACGGCTAGCGCAAGAAGGGCTGTTCGATGCCGCGCACAAAAAACCGCTGCCGCGATTGCCGCGTTGCATCGGCGTCATCACCTCGCCTTCGGGCGCGGTGCTGCACGATATCTTGACGACCTTGCACCGCCGTTTCCCAGCCATCCGCGTGTGCGTCTATCCGGTGCCCGTGCAAGGAGAAGGCGCGGCGGAAAAAATCGCCACGGCGATCTATCTCGCCGCCAAGCGCGGCGATGCCGATGCCTTGATCGTGGCGCGCGGCGGCGGTTCGCTCGAAGACTTGTGGTGCTTCAACGAAGAAATCGTGGCGCGCGCCATTTATGTCTGCCCTATTCCGATCGTGAGCGGCGTCGGCCACGAAACCGATTTCACCATTGCCGACATGGTCGCCGACGCGCGCGCGCCCACGCCCACGGCCGCCGCCGAAATGCTAAGCCCCAACCAAAACGAATGGTTGGCGCAATTTATTGGCATCGAACAACGTTTGGTGAACACGATGCGCGCTCGCTTGCTGAGCCGCGGTCAACATCTCGACTGGTTGAGCGCGCGCTTGGTGCATCCGCGCCATCGGCTAACGTTGTTGCGACAACGGCTCGATGGCTTGACGCAACGTTTGCAACTCGCGCAAATCGCCAAGCTGCATCACGCGCGCGCGTTGTTGCATAAAGCCACCGCGCGATTGCAGCAACAAAACCCCCGAGCGCGTTTACATGCCTTGATGATGGGGCAGCGGCATCTGCTCATGCGTTTACATATGTGCATGCGTCGTTTTCTCGAACGTCAAGACGCGCGCTTGCGCCAAACCATGCAGACGCTGCATGCGTTAAGTCCCTTGGCCACGCTGGAGCGCGGCTATGCCATCGTGCAGCGTCCCGTCACTGGCGCGCTGGTCGTCGACGCCGCCTCGGTGAAACCAGGAGAACGCGTGCAAACTCGATTAGCGCATGGCTATCTGGATTGCTTGGTGGAGAAAATTCGTGAGAAATAAAATTACTATATTGTTCTGTCTATTTGCAGTAACGGTAGTGCACGCACAAGACTTACCGCGTCAAGCTTTAGTGCCTGGCGGCATTGTCATCGTACCAGTTGGCGTCAACACCCAACCCGCGCCGATCGTGCATTTTGAAGGAAACCGCGTGTTGGTGATGAATCATGGCGGCCAATGGCAAGCGATCGTGGGATTATCGCTTAATACCGCGCCAGGCCCGCAAAATATAACCGCCATGGACAATCTGGGTCCGCACGATTATTCGTTTATCGTGCAGCCCAAGGAATATATCGCGCAACATCTGACGCTGAAAAATAAAAATCTAGTGGATCCGTCCGAAGAAGATTTAAAACGCATCGAGCGCGAATCGGCGATCATTGCACATGCCTTTGCCACCTGGACCAATACATCGCTGGCGTCATTGTCCTTCCAGTTGCCCGTGCACGGACGCCTTAGCAGCACTTTCGGATTGCGCCGTTTCTTTAATAATGAACCACGGCAACCGCACAGCGGTCTCGACATCGCCGCGCCCATCGGCACCGCGGTGCTGGCCCCGTTCGCGGGCACGGTGATCGAAACCGGCAATTATTTTTTCAATGGCAATACTATTTTTCTGGATCACGGCCAAGGCCTGATCAGCATGTTCAATCACTTAAGCCGCATTACCATCAAGATCGGCGACCGCGTGGAAGCCGGACAAAAAATCGGCGAAGTCGGCATGTCCGGCCGCGCCACTGGCCCGCACCTGCATTGGACCATCAGCCTCAACAACAGCCGCGTGGATCCGGCATTTTTTCTGCCCGAAGAAAAATTAATACCCAAGGTAAGAAAAGAAACTGCTGATCACTAGCAACTCGTGCAAAAACTTCAGATTAAAACACTATGCTTTATTTTTGTTAAAGCTACGTGACATTCGTCCAATAAAATATGCGATGAAAAAACCTAACGTGGCGATAAATGCAGAAAACAACCAAAAATCAAAAGAATTAATTTCTGGGAAATGGTAGCCAAAGAAAAAACGCACAAAAAATACAAGGACCACTCCCGTCGCTATCGATGCCCATATTGGCCTACGGATTATTGCATGGAATAAAAAAGATAAGATTACGCCAATTACAAAAGTTAAAAGTACCATGCTTATGTATTAAATTTTTTCTGAAATAAACTTATCTTTTGCTTACCGTAATCTTAATTGCTGTGCTTAATGTAATAGAAATGCAAACGACTAGTAGACAATAACCATATTGCATCACAGTAACCACTGCTAACCAAGTAAAAAAATTTCCTGTTTGGAAAATGCCATAGATGTATAAAAACAACGGTGGCACGAAAACGCCCGATAAATAAAGAGATATGCCTCCGGAGTGAAGTGATCCAAAAAATAGCGCCAAACCTACTAGCAAAGTTGGTACCTCGAAATACGCTGCCCAGCGCGCACATCTCGCTATTTCATTTTTCATTGTCCGGCACAATCACATTTAAATGTACTCGGGTCAAATAGTTCTTTCATAAGTTTTACTGTTTCATCTCTGTATGCGGGAGCCACTTTTATGTTCTCTAGCGATTCGGAAAAATCACCATGTTTTTGTATTTCACTGAATGACCATTTTTGAAACCCCCTATGAGATGGCGAAGTAGAGTCCATAATCGAATGCAAAGCTAGGCCCAAAAAATAACCTGCATCGGATAAATTACCTCTACAATACTGCTTCCGAAAGGATTCCATATTTACTTGAATAAACGCCTGCATCTGTTCTTTTGCCGCCTCAACATCCAAAAAAGGTGGGCAGCTCATTGCGTGTATTCCAGATGAACCGCATGTTTGTCTAAAAATTACATCTGCAGATGCACTACCATGTTTAATATATTGTTTAAATCGTAGCGGCACATTCGGATATGCCTCGTCAATAAAATAGTTATGTCCAGGCAGTGACCAAAGTCCTAGTGGATCAATGTATCTAAGTGGATTGTTGTAAACATACGTGTAGGTATTCATCCCACCTCGCAAGCCGATCGGATCACTAGAGATGTATCTCCCATTCTTTGGGTCATAGTATCTCGCAATGTTGTAATGCAGCCCCGTTTCGGAATCAAAATATTGCGCTTGAGAAAACGAAGTTAATGCAAGCAGTCCCAATGCTAATTGCATACAAATTATATTCATGATCTTTCCCTGATCTCTGAAGTCAGCACTTTGGTTTAGCGCGACACACATGTCAACCCTGAGAAGTACAGGTCACGCTGGGATAAAGAGGATCTTACAAATGCGGACGACCTCGAAACTTAAAAAATAGATAAACGAATTAAATTTCTTATTATCAGATTAATTTTATTTACCTTTCCAAAGCTTAATGCTCTTATCCCTACCCGCTGAGGCGAACCATTTGCCATCGGGAGAGAAAGCCACGGATTGAACATGGTCCTGGTGGCCCGTCAGCGCTTGCACGCTGTTGCCACTGGTCGCTTCAAATAACTGAATGGTTTTGCCCGCTAAACCAGCGGCTAGCCAACGGCTATCGGGAGAGAAGGCCAAGGATAAAACCGTGGGGTTATCCGTCAACGTGCGCACATGCTCCGCGGTAACGGCGTCCCAAATGCGAATCGCTTGTCCCGCGTCTCCCGTAGCCAGCCATTTCCCGTCGGGCGAATACGCCAAGGATAATATTTTGTCTTTATGGCCAGGATGATTAAAACTTTCTTGGCCATTGGTTAAATTCCAAATGCGCAAGGTTTTATCGGCGCCCGCGGAGGCGAGGAATTTTCCGTCTGGTGAAAAACCCAGCACGTAAATTTCACCCGTATGGCCTTCGAGCGTGTATACCCGCTTACCGCTTTCCACGTCCCATACAAAAACCGTGCGGTCCTTGCCCGCGGCCGCAACCAGTTTGGCGTTGGGTGAAAATGCTACCGCGTAGACCGCATATTCCGCGCCGCTCAAGGCGCCGAGCAGTTTTCCAGTTCGGGCTTCCCATAATCTTACTGTTCCATCGTCCCCGCCCGACGCAATCCACGTATTATTAGAAGAAATGGCTACGGCATTCACCGCGGCGCTCTGGCGCAAAGTGCCCAAGAGCGCGCCGCTGGCGGTAACCCAAAGCTTAATGGTTTTATCGAGACTGCCCGAAGCCAGCCATTTTCCATCCGCCGAGAAAGCAATCGATTGCACCCAGTCTTGATGTCCGTTCAACGTATTCGCCAAAACCGCTGGCAACACTGACGGCGAGACAGACGCGTGCGTCGCTGTGGGCGTTATTTTTTCAGCGCTCGTTGACTGCTTGGCCAATGTTGGCGCTGGCTCAATCGCAGCCGTTGGTTCGGCGATATTGCCGTCTTGCTTAGGCACTGGCGCGCTCACCGCCGTAGCGGGTTTGTTTTCCGCGCCATTCCAAAAAACTTTAATATCCGCCCAGTAAATAAAACTCAACAAGCCTAAGCTTGCGATCAACAAACCCAGCGCCATCCAAGCGACCGCGGCAGCGTGCGGATCTTTTTCCCTGCGTACTGGCGCGGGCGGACGTTTTACTGGTGCGGCAGTCCGGTTAAGAGAAACCGGTTGACTAATACTAGCTTGGCGCGCGGAACGATTCTTACCCATGAGAGCGTCTTGCAGCTCGCGCGCCGACTGCGGGCGATCGCGATCGTAAACTTGCATGGCCCAATCGATGCTTTCCAATACATGCCGCTGATAGTCGTTTTTTGTTTTGGACGCGGGGGTCAGCGGATCCACTTGATATTTCAGCACCGCCTGATAACGCTCGAGCGCGTCATCCGGTTTCTTGCCTGTCACGCAGCGGTACATGGAAGCGCCCATGGCATACACATCGGTCCAAGGACCGGGCGTACCCCTGTCCGGATATTGCTCCATCGGCGCGTAACCGTGGGTGAGCGCCACTTTCTGCAGATTGGCTGCGGACACGGCTTTGCGCGCCGAACCGAAGTCGATCAACATCGGGCTTTCATCTTTGCGCAGATAAATATTTTCCGGCTTGATGTCGAGATGCAGCATTTTGGCTTCGTGCACTTCATGCAGGCCGTTCAAAATAGGAATGAAAATACGTAAAAGCGTCGGCTCGTCCAACTTCGGACCGTGGCGCCTCAGGTAATCCGCCAAGCTTTGGCCTTCTTCGTATTCCATGACCATGTAGGCGGTGCCATTGGCCTCGAAAAAGCGCAGCACGCGCACGATGTTGGGGTGCTTAAAGCGCGCCAGCGCGCGCGCTTCTTTAACGAAGTTTTTAAGGCCTATCTGATAATCGCGTACCGCGTCGCGCTCGGGATTGGGCAGAACCGCGGTTTTATTTTCACGATTGGCGATTTCATGCGGCAGATATTCCTTGATGGCGACTTGCGCGCCCAAGGCGGTATCGTGCGCCAAATAAGTAATGCCGAATCCGCCATGACCGAGAACCGATTCAATGGTGTAGTCGGACAGATGATAACCTGGCCGCAGCGCATGTTTGTGAAACGCGCTCACGCAGTTACCTCGTCTCGTCGTGTTTTTAAACGCGCCACCGCTCGCTGCCGCATATATCTACTTTTGCCTTATGTTTCAATTTACTGTTGAGTATAGTTCATGACTTTTTTATGCGCGCTTGCTTGCGTCCAGCTCGACCTAAACGTTTGGGTGGTCGTTTAACCTCGTAGGGATTTTCCTCTTGGCGGCAATCGATCCACACGGGTGTACCTATTAAATGAAAGGCTTTACGAAACACATTAGACAGGTAACGGCGATAAGCCTTGGGCATGGAAGCCACTTGATTACCATGAATAACCACGCGCGGAGGGTTCTTGCCTCCTTGGTGGGCATACTTAGGACGGATGCGTCGACCCCGAACCACGGGCGGAGGCGTGGCGGTAATGGCGTCTTGCAATATGCGATTGAGCTTGGGCGTGGTCATGGTGCGATTGGCCGAGGCAAAAGCTTCGCCCACCGAAGCAAACAAACCACCAACGCCATGGCCTGCGCGCGCTGAAATATAATGAACCCGCGCGAATTCGAGAAAAGGTAGTTTTCGTTCCAGTTCACGCTTCACCCAAGCGCGCTCGGATTCCTCGACCACATCCCATTTATTGACCGCGACCACCAAGGCGCGGCCGGATTCCAAAGCGTAACCCGCCAAGGAAGCATCTTGCTCCGCCACCCCCGCTTTGGCGTCGATGGTCAAAATCGCCACGTTGGCTTCTTCAATCGCTTGCAAGGTCTTCACCACGGAATATTTTTCCAGCAGATCGTCAATTTTTCCACGACGTCGCACGCCCGCGGTATCGATAAGGATATAACGCCGATTCTCGCGCTCCAGCGGCACGCGAATGCTGTCGCGCGTCGTGCCCGGCTCATCGCAAACCACGACGCGCTGTTCGCCCAGCAAGGCGTTCACCAGCGTGGATTTACCGACGTTCGGCTTGCCGATTACGGCAATGCGCGGTACGTCGATCTCTTGCTCGACCTCTGGCGTCACCGGCAAAGTAGCCAGCACGCGCGCGATTAACGCTTCCACGCCGTCGCCGTGCGCGGCGGAAATGGCGAAAGGTTCGCCGATGCCTAAGGCGTGAAATTCCGCCACCGCCGTGTCTGGATCATGACCTTCTACTTTATTCACCGCCAACCATAATGATTTGCCTTGACGCCTAAGATCAGCGGCGAGCTCTTGCTCGGCGGGATGCAAACCTTCGCGGCCATCCACGATCAATATGACGGCGTCGGCTTCAATCAGTGCCGCGTGCACTTGCGCGGCGACGTGCGCGCCTATTTCATTGCGCTCATGAGTGGCGCTTAAACGTTCGACCACGCCACCCGTATCGACCACGATATAAGGACGATCGCCCAGGCGTCCGTCGCCATATTGACGATCGCGCGTTAAACCGGGCGCGTCCGCCACCAACGCCGCGCGGCTGCGCGTCAATCGATTGAAAAGCGTGGATTTGCCGACATTGGGCCGGCCGACAAGAACAACAACCGGTTTCATTTAAAGATCCAAGCTGAAGCAAAAAGATGTTTTAACGCCAGGATGCCAAATACGCCCGGATGAAAAAACATTAATAATGAAAAAATATTTCTGGGGATCCTGGCGTCCTGGCGATTCAAAGAAATAAACCAAAATCTTAATTTTTCTCCAAACGCAACGCTGCCATGTCGCCAGATTGGCTGCTGACATAAAACAGACCGTTATCCACAAACGCCTGCGAGCGAATTGCGCTACGATCCACTCGATAACGCGCCACAAAGTGGCCATCATCGGCTGACAACCAATGCACATACCCTTCAAAATCTCCCACCGCTATTAGACCATTTAGATAACGCGGCGCATTTAGCTGGCGCGCGCGCAATTTTTCCTGGCGCCAAACGCTGGCTCCGGTTTGCTGGTCGAAGGCCGTGACCACGCCGTGATCGGTGGTGAGATAAACATTGCGCGTATCGGCGTCCATCCCCGAAAAAGTGGAAACGTTGCGCGACCACAAAATGCGCCCGGTTTGGATATCGACGGCGATAATTTTTCCTTGATAACTGGCGGCGTACAACACGTGGCCTGCGATCAGCGGCGACACATCGACATCCACCAAGCGCTCGATCTCGCTGCGTCCGTGCGGTTGCGCCACGGGCATTTCCCACAATAATTTTCCATCGCGGATTTGAATCGCGGCGATTTTACCGCTGGCAAAACCGGTGACTACGACGCCCTGATCAACAATCGGCGTCGCGGTGCCGTATAAACTCAAGGCGGGTTCGGAGCGTTCGTACAACCACAATCTTTTGCCATCGACAGTAGATAAGCCAGCCAATTTGCCATCCACTGTCTGCACCACTATCACACCCGCTTGGATCGCCGCTGGCGCCAAGGCTTCGCTGGACAAATGACTAACCCAAAGTTGTTTACCATCGGTGCGATCCAGCGCGATCACTTCGCCCTTTTTCGACACCACCGCCACCATGCCCTCGCCCGCCGCGGTGGCGCCAGTGATGGGCCGATGCACGCGCACACGCCACAGTTTACGTCCGCTATCGGCGGCATAAGCGCTGACACGGCCTTTCGGGTCGGAAGCAAAAATAACATCGCCGTCTAAATGCGGCGCCAACACCACGGCGCGTTTCACCGAACTGGCGCCGATGTCGGCGCTCCATACCTTGGTGACTTTTTTCTCGGCTGAGAAATTCTCCAGCTTCGCCGGTTCTTCGCGCACGATTTTGCTGCCGCCACAACCGGCCAACAATAAAATAATGCCGAGTAAAATTATCCTGTGTCTCATGATGTTTTTTCCGGTCCCAAATCATCCAGCTTCATGTTTAGCACTGGAACATAAGGCGAGGTCGTCGGTAAATATTTTAACGCCTCACGATAAGCCAGACGCGCATCGCCAGGTTTGCCCTGAATGACATAAATATCGCCCTTGGCTTCGGCGTATTCGGCTTCAAAACCCGTTTGATCGGAGACATTCAACAAGTTCAACGCCGCGTCTTTGTCGCCTTTACTTATATATATCCGCGTCAGACGCAGACGCGCCGCATGCGTCGTGGCTTTGTCTTTGGCGTGATCCAAGGTCCATTGCAAATGTTTAATCGCCGCCGTGGCATCGCCAACGCTGTAATCCAAACGCGCCAGCATCAATCCAGCCAACGCCGCGTACGGCGTGGAAGCATAATCCTTGATCAAGGACTCCGCGGTTTTGCGCAAGGCATCGATTTTTTGCGCGCGGTACTCCTGTAGCATTTGCTCGTATAGCACCGAGGCGGATTGCAAGCTTTGTTCTGTATGTTGGTTCCAATAACGCACGCCCAACAAAATCGCCACGCCCAGCGCCACGCCAAAAATAACGGCGTTGCCGTAGTTCTTCCACCATCTTTTAAGATTTTCCAGATCTTCTTGTTCGTCGTAGCTGCTCAAGATCAATTCCCCGTGGTCAATTTTTGTTTCAATAATCCGGTCAACGCCGTCTGCGCGATGGATTGTTGCGCATCGCCCGCGCGTAAATCCTTAATCGTGATGGAGGCATTTTTAATTTCTTCTTCGCCCAACAACAAAGCCAAACGCGCGCCACTTTTATCGGCGCGCTTGAGTTGCGTCTTAAGACTGCCGCCGCCCGCGTTACATTCAACGCGCCAACCGGCATCGCGCAGACGCTCGGCCAATGTGAACCCCTGCTTTTCAGCGGCATCGCCTAACAACGCCAAATAAACATACGGTTTCGCGCCTTGATGACGATTGTCGCTCTGCATCAATAATTCGACCAGGCGTTCCATGCCCAGCGCAAAACCCGCGGCGAAAGTCGGTTTACCGCCCAACTGCTCGACCAAACCATCGTAACGGCCGCCCGCGCATACCGCCGATTGCGCCCCGAGACGGTCGGTGGTCCATTCGAACACAGTACGGGTGTAATAGTCGAGTCCGCGCACCAAACGCGGGTTAATTACAAAATCAATTCCCGCCGCCTGCAAATATTCGCGCAAACGATCGAAATGAACGCGCGAGGCATCGTCCAGATGGTCCAATAGACTGGGCGCCGCGGCCATGAGTTCCTGCATCGCCGGATTCTTACTATCTAGGATGCGCATCGGGTTCTTATCCAAGCGCCGCAAACTGTCTTCATCCAAGCGATCGCGCCGTGTCTCAAAATAGCGCAACAACTCGCGACGATAAGCGGTGCGGCATTCCTGCGTGCCCAAGGAATTAAGCTGAAGTTTAAGATCTGGAAGATCTAAGGCGCGCCACAAACGCGCGCACAGCAATAAAAGTTCCGCGTCCAAATCGGGGCTTTCAATGCCAAAGGCCTCGACACCCACTTGATGAAACTGACGATAGCGGCCCTTCTGCGGCCGTTCGTGGCGGAACATCGGGCCGGCATACCACAGGCGCTGAATTTGATTGTGCAAGAAACCGTTTTCAATGCCAGCACGCACGCAACCAGCGGTGCCTTCCGGACGCAGAGTGAGATTTTCACCGCTGCGATCCTCGAAACTGTACATTTCTTTTTCAACGATGTCGGTGTTGTCACCGACGGCGCGCGCGAACAGTTCGGATTTTTCCACGACCGGCAAACGGATTTCGCGGTAACCGTAGGCATGCAACACATCGCGTGTCACGGTTTCGATTTGCTGCCAGCGTTCTACCACCTCCGGCAGCAAATCATTCATGCCGCGTACGGCCTGTATGGCCTTGCTCAATGAAATGCCCTCAGCCGGTCTGCTTGATGGGAAAAACCTTCTTAGTTGGAGACGCATCGCCAGACGATTGACGCCGCTGCAATTCTCCGCGGATCATGCGTTCGATTTCATCCACCAGATGTTCGTTATCCACCTTATGATCGGGTTTCCCGTTGAGATAAAGCAAGCTGGGGCTGCCGCCGGCCAAGCCCACGTGCGCCGCTTTCGCCTCGCCAGGTCCATTCACGCAACAGCCGATCACGGCGACGTCCATTGGTTCTTTAATATCTTCCAGTCGCTGTTCCAGGGCATTCACCGTGGCGATGACATTGAATTCTTGGCGCGAACACGATGGACAAGCAATGAGATTAATTCCTTTGCTGCGAATATGCAGCGACTTCAGAATATCGAAGCCCACGCGCACCTCTTCCACGGGATCGGCCGCCAAGGAGATACGAATAGTGTCGCCAATACCTTCGGCAAGCAACATACCTAAACCCACGGCCGACTTGACCGCACCCGAACGGAAACCACCGGCCTCGGTAATGCCTAAGTGCAGCGGTTGTTCGATTTGCGTGGCCAATTTTCGATAAGCCGCGACCGCCATGTACACATCGGAGGCCTTCACGCTGACTTTAAAATCCTGGAAATTCAATTTATCCAGAATCTCGACATGCCGTAGCGCCGATTCGACCAAGGCATCGGGCGATGGCTCGCCGTATTTTTTTTGTAAATCTTTTTCGAGCGAACCCGCGTTCACGCCAATACGAATTGAAATGCCACGATCGCGCGCGGCATCGACCACGGCGCGCACGCGATCTTCGCGTCCGATATTGCCCGGATTGATGCGCAGACAATCCGCGCCCAGTTCCGCGACGCGTAGCGCGATTTTATAATCGAAGTGAATATCGGTGACCAAGGGCACCGATGCTTGTTGTTTGATTTTTCCGAAGGCTTCCGCGGCCTCAAGCGTGGGAATCGACACGCGCACGATATCGGCGCCAGCATTTTCCAGCGCCTTGATTTGCGCCACCGTCGCGGCGACGTCGGTGGTTTCAGTGTTGGTCATGCTCTGCACGCTGATGGGCGCGTCGCCGCCGACGGCCACCGATCCAACCATGATGCGGCGGCTTTTGCGTCGTTTAATATGATTCTCGCAAAACATCAGTTGTTCTCCGGGGTCGCCTCACCGAGCATGAAGCGCGCCACTTGTCCACGCTTGTACTGGCTGACATCGTAATTTTTTCCATTAAATTCCACTTGCACGCCATCGGCATTACCGAGAAAAACATTAAACGGGCCGACGCCCTCAATGGCGATGCTGCGGCCCGCGGGAATATTCTCATACAGCAATTTATTTTCATGCGCGTCGCGAACATCCGCCCAGGATTCTTGTTGCGCGCGCAACACCAGCCGTGAGCGCGTGGCGCCAGGAGGAATTTCCCCCGTCCTGGAACGCATCACCGCACGATCCGTATGCGTCGTTGCCGCCGGGCCCACTACTTTAGCAGGCTCATTGGGCGATACGTTCAAAATCATTCCCGACACGGTTACCTGGCTATTAACGGGTTTTGTTTGTGATGGAACCGCTTTGGTGGTCTGAGCCGGTTCCGATACGGGCGGCGCGGGACTGGATGTGTCATTGGGCGGGCCAAACTTTTCAGATGAAGTTGCCGATTCCATGGAGTTTGCTGGAGCTTGCTTAGCGGTCACTGAAGACGCGGGCGTTGATTCCGCAAGCTGACCTTCACCGCGCCACCATAAAAAAACCAAACCCAAAATGACGGTAGCCACCACTATCGTCGCTATTTTCGCAAAACGATCGCTGTTTGCGATCTGTGGCAACGCCGCGGGCAACGGCAAAGTCAGCGGCAGCTTGGGTGGGGCGATTAATGCATTATAAGACTCAACCAGTTTTTCCGGGGCGAGCCCCAGCAATTGCGCGTAACTGCGAAGATATCCGCGCACGTAGGTTGGGCCAGGTAAGTTCTTATAGTCATCGCGCTCCAAGGCGTTAATGTGCTTAACCGATAAATGCAAAATCTGCGCGACGTCCTCGGGAGCCAATTGCAAATCTTTTCGCGCCTGTTGTAATTGAGAACCGGGCCCGCTTACTGGCGCAGGAACTTGGGGAACGGTGGAATCCGCGTTATCCATGGCTATTTCTTTTTCAATCCGGTCTTCGGCATTACTTGCGCCGCCTCGGGCGAGTCGGAAAATTTGCTGCGTAAACGTAAAGCATAGCTGGCTTCGGCATTTTTGTTTTTCAACGCGTGCTCGATTTTGACGCCTAATAACAAACTCTCAGGAGAGTCGGGCCCCGCTTGAAAATAACGTTCTAAAAAACCCCTGGCCGACAAACTTTGGCCGGAATCAAAACTCAATTTAGCCATTTGAAACAAAGCGCCAGGAAGTTTCGGGTTCACGCGCAAGGCGTCGCGATAATAGGCTTCAGCCGCCTTCGGCGCCGGTTTCTTCATCAAGCAAACACCCGCATTGAGATAAACTTCGGCCGTGTAAGGATACAACTGATCCTTGGCGGCAATGTCAAAATGACGCACGCCTTCGTCTAGCTTTCCATGCTCGCAAAGATAAGCGCCATAATTGTGGTGCGCCGAAGAATTTTTCGGATCGGAATTCAAGGATTTACGAAATAGCCGTTCCGCCTCGGAATAATTTTTAAGCCGCCATTGCAAAACCGCCATGATGTTATTCGCTTGGGAATTATCCGGCGATTCGGCCAGCGCTTTTTCCAATTCTTCCTTGGCCACGTCTAATTGGCCGCGTTGCATATAATTTGCGCCCAACAGCACATGCGTTTCCGCGCGTTTATCTTTTCTACCCTGCTCTGCTTTGCGTTCAGCCGATGAAGCGCAACCCAGCAACGATACCATCAAAAGAAGCGCGATTATTTTAGAAAAATTTGAATTCACGCTCAGCTCGCTTTTAACGATAAACGTTGACTACGGCGCGTGCGATCCTGCACTTGCCCCGCGAGCTGGCCACAAGCGGCATCGATATCGTCGCCACGAGTTTTACGCGTGATGGTGGTCAAGCCGGCTTCTATTAATACATCGCGAAAACGATCGATTGCTTCTTTCGAGGAGCGCTGATATTGCGTCTGCGGAAACGAATTGAATGGAATCAAATTTACCTTGGCTGGTACATTTTCCAGTAATCGAACCAATTCGTGGGCATGCTCCAAATTGTCGTTGACGCCAGCCAACATCACATACTCGAAAGTGACTCGGCTACGCGGCGAATCCGCGCAATATCGGCGACAGGCCTCGAGCAATTCAGAAATGGGGTATTTTTTATTCAGCGGAACCAGCTCGCTGCGCAGCGCGTCGTTCGGCGCGTGCAAGGATACCGCGAGGCTTACGGGGCATTCGGCGTGCAAACGATCCATCATGGGTATGACACCCGCCGTGGACAAGGTGACTCGGCGACGCGACAAACCATAACCGTAGTCATCCAGCATCAGGCGGATGGCTGGCACGACGTTGTCAAAATTCAGCAGGGGTTCGCCCATGCCCATCAACACGACATTGGTGATGATACGCTCGCCTTTGGGATCGCGGCCCAGGGCGCGATTGGCGATAAGCAATTGCGAAATGATTTCCGCCACCGTCAGGCTGCGGTTGAAACCTTGATGGCCGGTGGAACAAAACGAGCAGTTGAGCGTGCAACCGGCCTGTGAAGACACGCACAAGGTACCGCGGTCTTCTTCGGGAATGAACACCGCTTCAATGGCATTACCGTCATCCAAGCGCAGCAACCATTTACGCGTGCCGTCCGCCGCCAGCTGATCCTGCATGATTTGCGGCGCGCGGATTTCAGCAATCTCTTTTAAGCGCGTACGCAGTTCCTTGGCGAGATTGGTCATGGCGTCGAAGTCATCCACGCCATACTGATGAATCCACTGAATAACCTGCGTGGCGCGAAACGGTTTCTCGCCCTGTGCCAAGAAAAATTCCTGCATCGCGGCGCGATCCAGATTAAGCAAATTCGTTTTGATTTCAGTGGTACTCAAGAGATTTCTCAACCCTGTAGGGGTAAAAATTCGGTTTGCCAGTATGCGTGACGATGAATCTCGCTTTTCGTTGCGCTAATGTCGCTGACTTACAGTTAATGCCAATTCCCGTGGACTATTCAAAGAATGATGCAAGCTCAGGAAAAAGCAAGATATTTGCATCTAATTCAGGTCTATAGTGTAGCGTCTGAGACAGGGCCAGACAATGAAGCTCGGCTGTTAAACAAGCTGAAATACAGCTTCAGCCGCCGTATTCCTCCATCCAGGCCATCTGAATGGCCTCCAAAATCTTCTCGCCAGAACGTTCGGCGGCATCGTCAAAGTCGGGTAACTTCAATACCCATTGGTGCAAGTCGGTAAAACGCACGGATATTGGGTTCACCTCGGGGAATTCTTCGCTGAGCGCGATGGCAATTTCTCGGGTATCGGTCCACTTAAGCCCCATGGCAAATTCCTTTAGTGTTTGATCTCGGAAACAAGATTAATAGTGTATTTAGGTATTTCGACGACTAAGTCTTGATCCTTCACCTTGGCCTGGCAACTTAAACGCGATTCGGGCTCAAGCCCCCAAGCTTTATCCAACAAATCCTCTTCCTTTTCCTCAGCCGCGTCCAGGTTATTGAAACCTTTACGCACCACCACATGGCAAGTGGTGCAAGCGCAAGATTTCTCGCAGGCATGTTCGATGGGAATGCCCGCGTTGAGTGCGGCGTCGCAAATACTAATGCCCGGTTCCACCTCGATGGTTTTGCCTTCCGGGCAAATCTGCGGATGCGGTAAAAAGGTAATACGTGTCATGGGACGGTTTTATCCTTGGGCGCGCTAAATTCTTCCAGACGATGGCCCGCCAACGCGCGCCGAATATTGCTATCCATGCGGCGTGCGGCGAAAGACTGGCTGGCATGGTCCAATGCTTTAATGGCTTCTTTTAAATGCGTCGAATTATTTCCGCTACGCGCGGTTTTTAAATTGTCGAAATAACGATCGATCTCCGCCCGCTCCTCAGCGCTCAGTAAAGCGCCATCCGCCACGAGCGCGCTGTATATAGCTTCCATCAAACGATCGGCATCCACTTGCAACTCGCGCAAGCGGCGGGTTTGCTCGTCTTCGTGCGCATAGGTAACGGAGTCGCGCAACATTTTTTCGATTTCATTGTCCGTCAGCCCGTAAGACGGCTTGATGACCACGCTGCTCTCAACGCCTTGAGTAAGTTCTTTCGCCGAAACGCTTAACAATCCATCGGCATCAATTTGGAAAGTCACGCGGATGCGCGCCGCACCCGCGACCATCGGCGGTATGCCGCGTAGCTCGAAACGCGCCAGCGAACGACAATCGGAAACCAGTTCACGTTCGCCTTGTAGCACGTGAACCAGTAGCGCCGTCTGGCCGTCTTTAAAAGTTGTAAAATCCTGACCCTTGGCGACAGGTATAGTGGTATTGCGCGGAATAAGTTTCTCGACCATGCCGCCCATGATTTCTATTCCCAGCGACAGCGGAATAACGTCGAGCAACAACATCTCTTCATCGCGCTTGTTGCCGATCAAGATGTCGGCTTGCAAGGCGGCGCCGATGGCGACGACTTTATCTGGATCGATATTGGTTAACGGCGCGCGTCCAAAAAATTCTTCCACTTTTTGTCGCACGCGCGGAACTCGCGTGGCACCACCTACTAATACCACACCGTCGACGTCGCTGGCGCGAATGCCCGCGTCGCGCAACACGCGCTTGCAAGCGGGCAAGGTGCGATCGACCAGGGGATCGATCAATGTATTTAATTTTTCTCGAGTAAGCGTGCCGTTCCAATGGCGGTCTTTATCCAATTCAATGTGCAATGGCGTTTGATCCGCTTGTGTCAGCGCTTCCTTGGCGGCACGCGCGTCGCGCAACAAACGCCTGAGTTGTTTATGATCCGCGCTGTCTTGAATGCTGGCTTGTTGCATGATCCATTCGGCCACGGCATGGTCCATATCATCGCCGCCCAGCGCCGAATCACCCGCGGTCGCCATCACTTCAAACACGCCACGATGCAAGCGCAGCAAAGAAATGTCGAAGGTGCCACCGCCCAAATCGTAGATGGTGTAGATGCCCTGTGGATTTTGATCCAGTCCATAAGCAATCGCCGCGGCGGTGGGCTCGTTCAACAATCGCAGTACATTCAATCCGGCTAAACGCGCGGCATCTTTGGTTGCTTGACGTTGCGCGTCGTCGAAGTAAGCTGGCACGGTAATGACCGCGTCGGAAATTTCCACTTCCAATGCTTCCGTCGCGCGACGCGCCAACTGCTTTAAAATTTGCGCGGAAACTTCCACTGGGCTTTGATCGCCGGCCACGGTATGAATGCGCGGCATCGCGGAATCTGCGCGGGAAAATTCATACGGCAAAGATTTTCCCAACTTGCGCATGTCTTCCATACCACGCCCCATCAAACGTTTAACCGAAGCGATAGTGTTGAGCGGGTCTTCATGCGCGACCGCCAAAGCTTCATGTCCGACGACGGGCGCGCCCTGTGCCTGGTAACGCACCACTGAAGGTAAAAGATGGCGATCCTGCGCATCAGGCAATGTGTCGGCCACGCCGCTACGCACACAAGCCACCAATGAATTGGTCGTGCCCAGATCGATGCCCACTGCGTAACGACGCTCGTGCGGGGCCGGTGATTGGCCCGGTTCGCTGATTTGGAAAAGTGCCATGTGCTTAATATAAGGTTACTGAGCTTGATTACAATGATGGCGCATGACGACGAGATGATAGGCAAACCGAAAATACAAATTCGATTATTAAATCAATTCTTCCTCGAGGCTATCTATTTCTTGACGCAGTTTTTCCAAAAATTGCATTTCCCGCGAAAAGTTTCGCGCCTGCTTCATGCCTTCTGGCGTTTCCGTTGAAAACGCCGAACGAAATCGGCCTACGGTGTCCTGCATGCGCCGTTCGATTTGATTCGCTAGTTCGGCCAGCTGCTTGTGTGGGTTTTTAACTTGCCTTACCTCATCGAGATTTTCACGCCATTCCATTTGTTCCATCAAGAAGGCCGGGTCCATGGCGGTGTCGGTTTCATCGCCCAAGCCAATACCACGCATGCTAAGAAGATAACGTCCGCGCTGGACAGGATTCTTCAGCGTTTGGAAAGCCTCATTGATGAGTGCCGCCATTTGCAGAGACAGGCGGCGCTCCGCATCGGAGGCATTGGCGAATTTATCTGGGTGAACGTGACGCTGTAAATCGCGATAACGCGTGGCAAGATCGTTGACGTCCAGATCAAAGCTCACGGGCAAGCCAAATAATTCAAAATGATTTTTGCCCGGAGCCAGATGCATGCCTACACCCGCTTTTTAAACGTTAAAGCTCTCGCCGCAGCCGCAGCTGTCCTTAACGTTGGGATTATTGAATTTGAAGCCTTCCTTCAAACCTTCACGGGTATAATCAAGCTCGGTGCCATCGAGATAAATCAAACTTTTTGGGTCCACGATAACTTTCACGCCATGGCTCTCATACACGTGATCATCGGGTTCAATGCGATCAGCGTACTCGATGACATACGCTTTCCCCGAACAACCGGTGGTGCGCACGCCCACGCGCAGACCAGCACCCGCTCCACGTTGCGCAATAAACTTGCGCACGCGTTCCGCTGCATTCTGGGTCATGGTAATTGCCATAATCGATTACTCCGTTTGCTTAGGCGGCGTCCGCTTTGGAATTTTTTTCCTTGGCTTTCGCCTGGTAGTCGGCGATAGCCGCTTTAATCGCGTCTTCCGCCAGCACCGAACAATGAATCTTTACCGGAGGCAAAGCCAGTTCCTCGGCGATATGGGTATTTTTAATTTTTCCCGCTTCGTCCAAGGTCTTGCCTTTAACCCATTCGGTCAACAGCGAGCTTGAGGCAATGGCGCTGCCGCAGCCATAAGTTTTAAACTTAGCGTCTTCAATAATGCCTTGCTCATTGACTTTGATTTGCAGTTTCATCACGTCACCGCAAGCTGGCGCGCCGACCATGCCAGTGCCTACATGCGGATCGTTCTTTTCGAACGCGCCGACATTGCGCGGATGCTCGTAATGATCCAATACCTTTTCGCTGTACGCCATGATGCCTCCTAAAAAAATCTGTAATAATAATTTAAAGGGTCAATGCGCCGCCCATTGTACTTTGCTGAGATCAATGCCTTCCTGGTGCATCTCCCACAACGGCGACAATTCGCGCAGCTTGACTACTTTCTCCCTGACCAAAGCTGCCGCGTAATCGATTTCTTCTTGTGTCGTAAAACGTCCGATGGTGAAACGAATGGAGCTGTGCGCCAATTCATCATTGCGCCCCAAGGCGCGCAACACATAAGAAGGCTCGAGGCTCGCCGATGTGCAGGCCGATCCCGAAGACACCGCGATATCTTTAAGCGCCATGATTAAGGATTCGCCTTCGACAAAATTAAAACTCATATTCAAATTGCCAGCGATGCGATGTTCAAGATCGCCATTCACGTAAACCTCGGGCATATCTTTTAACGCAGCGAGTAAACGATTACGCAATTTACCGATGCGCTCGATTTCAGCAGGCATTTCCTGCTTGGCTAGGCGGAATGCCTCGCCCATGCCGACACATTGATGTGTGGGCAAAGTGCCTGAACGCATGCCGCGTTCATGTCCTCCGCCATGCATTTGCGCTTCCAAACGCACACGCGGTTTACGCCGAACATACAAAGCGCCAATACCCTTGGGGCCGTATACCTTGTGCGCCGACAAAGACATGAGGTCGACGTCCAACGCATTTACATCAATGGGAATTTTACCAACACTTTGCGCGGCATCGGTATGCAACAATATTCCACGTTCGCGAGTAATTTTACTGATGGCCGCAATATCTTGAATCACCCCAATCTCATTATTGACGTGCATCACCGACACCAAAATAGTATCGGGGCGGATGGCTTGTTTGAGTTTCTCGAGATCGAGCAAACCATTCGGCGTTGGATCGAGGTAAGTAACTTCAAAACCTTCGCGCTCCAGCTGACGGCAAGTATCGAGCACGGCTTTGTGCTCGGTCTTGCAAGTAATAATATGTTTGCCTTTCTTGCTATAAAAATTAGCGACGCCTTTAATAGCCAAGTTATCGGATTCAGTTGCTCCCGACGTCCAAACAATTTCCTTAGGATCAGCGCCAATTAAAGCAGCTATGTGCGCGCGCGATTCTTCAACCGCCTCTTCGGCGTGCCAGCCAAAGGGATGGGAACGCGAGGCCGGATTGCCAAACTCTCCCTCCAGCGTTAGATATTTGCACATTTTTTCCGCCACGCGCGGATCCACAGGCGTAGTCGCAGAATAATCCAGATAAATCGGTTTCTTCATGGCTTCCTTCAGTTTCTTTCTAGTGCGCGATTACTTGTATGCGTCCTTCCTGACGAGAAGCAATTTCCTGCACATGCGGTTTATTAACGAGGTCACCTAAAGTAATGCCGTTTAAAAATTCATGAATGCGAACACTCAAGTCTTCCCACAATTGATGCGTCAGACAAGTCTCATCGCCATGACAGTTTTTCTCGCCGCCACAACGTGTTGCATCGATATTCTCATTAATTGCCACAATAATTTCAGCCACTGAAACCTTGGAGGGCTCCATTGCCAAGGTATAACCGCCGCCCGGACCACGCACGCTATCGACCAATCCACTGCGACGCAACTTAGCAAACAGCTGCTCAAGGTAGGACAATGAAATTCCTTGGCGTCGAGCAATGTCCGCTAAAGTCACCGCGCCTTTATCGTAGCGCAGAGCTAAATCGAGCATTGCCGTTACCGCATAACGACCTTTGGTAGTTAGTTTCATAGATGTATTCCCACACGGTTTATGTACCCGTGTAAGTTTACATACCTGATAGATTTAGTCAACTATTCTCTTTGGGGCTATCTCTTTGCGGATACATTGGGTTACTTGGCTCTTCTAAGCCATTTACTTCCAGTTCTGGCATATCCAAATTCACTTTTATCCCAGACTTTTCCAAAGCAGCTGATAAAACTTTCATCTTTTTATCAACAAGATGCATATGATCCAGGATTAAATCGATGGCATGCGCCACAGGATCAGGCATTTGGCTGCTTTGTCCATAGGCATCGAAGCCAATTTTGCGCGCCATGGCCTCACGCAGCTGAGATTTTGAATCATCCTGTTTGGGACCAATAATGCGTCCAGGAATACCAACCACTGTCGCGCCAGCAGGAACGTCTTTAACTACGACCGAATTGGATCCTACCCGCGCATTATCACCAATGTGGATGGGACCTAAAATTTTCGCACCAGCTCCCACTACCACATTATTGCCAAGCGTGGGATGACGCTTCTGCTTATTCCAAGTGGTGCCTCCCAACGTCACGCCATGATATAGAGTGCAATCGTCACCTATTTCGGCGGTTTCTCCTATGACAACACCCATTCCATGATCGATAAAAAAGCGTTGGCCGATTTTTGCACCAGGATGTATTTCAATCCCCGTTAACCAGCGCGCCAACTGCGATAGCCAGCGCGCGAACCATCTGAAACGCCAATGCCACAGACGCTGAGCGATCCGATGAAACGCCAAGGCATGTATGCCTGGATAGGCTGTAAGCAATTCGAAAATCGAGCGCGCAGCCGGATCGCGTTGAAAAATGCTGTTAAAATAATCACGTAAATTTTTGAACATATTAATAAAAGTGTCAGCTTGCTAAGCTATTAAGCCTATTCCTTAGTATTTTTGTCAAGATTATTTTTATACTGTATAGCAGTAAGAATGCCACGCAAAATATTTAATTCGTTTTGGTCGAGACCTGTCCGGTTAAACAATCGCATCAATCGGCGCATAAGGTAACGTGGGTTATTAGGGTCAAGAAAACCGATCTCGCGCAATGCTTCTTCCATGTGCCGATAAAATCCCAGCATATCTTCATGGCTGGCCAAATGGACATCAGACTCCTCCTGGGAACCAGACATGGGCTTGTCGGCAAGAAAAGCCTGATAAATCTCGTAAGCCAAAATTTGTACCGCGCTGGCAAGATTAAGCGACGAATAATGCTTATCGGCTGGAATGCTTACCATGAAATGGCAACGATCCAGCTCGGAATTAATAAGCCCTGTCCTTTCTTGACCGAATAATAGCGCTACTGAACCCTGCCGTGCACTATCTATTAAACGCCGCGCGCCAGCGGCGGGATCCAAGGTGGGCCACTCAATGCGGCGCTGGCGCGCGCTGGTGCCGATGATCAGATGACAATCTTTCAACGCCTCGTCGAGGGAAGAACATATCACCGCGCTTTGCAAGACATCATCGGCGCCGACAGCGCGATCGCTCGCTTCAGGACTAGGATAATTTTCGGGAGAAACCAGATATAAGCTACGCAAGGACATATTTTTCATGGCGCGCGCCGTAGCGCCCACGTTACCTGGATGGGTTGGGCGCACCAATACGATACGAATATTCGAAAGCACCATAAGCGAACCGCATTCTACAGACTTCGTGCGCCAGCTTCTGCTTTCCACTCGCACAAAGGCCGATTACAATGCCGGCCCACATCCAGCGTATCCTCGCTCAACCAGTCATTCAGGATAGAACCCATGCATCCCATGCTTAACATGGCGATCAAGGCCGCGCGCAGCGCGGGCCAAATCATCATGCGCCACCATGATCGACTCGAGCGCTTGACCGTGGAAAGCAAAGGACTGAAAGACTATGTCAGCGAAGTGGACCGGATGGCCGAAAATGAAATCATCCGCACCCTGCGCGCCGCCTACCCTAACCACGGCTTTGTTGGTGAAGAAACTGGAGTGCAGGCTGGCGATGAATACGCGTGGATCATCGATCCCTTGGACGGCACCACTAATTTTTTACATGGTTTCCCGCATTTTGCAGTTTCCATCGCACTGCGCCATAAAGATCGGTTGGAACAGGCGGTAGTTTTCGATCCATCGCGTAACGAACTTTTCACCGCTTCGCGCGGCAATGGTGCTCAACTTAACGATCGGCGTATTCGCGTCAGCCATATCACCGATATGGAGCATGCCTTATTGGGCGCGGGTTTTCCTTTCCGCTCGCATGAACATATCGAGGCCTGGATAAATACCTTGCGTGATTTCATGTTAACAACCAGCGGCATTCGCCGCCCAGGTTCCGCAGCGCTTGATCTCGCCTATGTCGCCTGCGGACGCTACGAAGGTTTCTGGGAGATTGGTTTACATCCTTGGGATATTGCGGCGGGCGCGTTGCTGGTTCAGGAAGCGGGTGGCCTAGTCAGTGATTTTTCTGGTGAGCAGAATTATCTTGAAAGTGGCAACATCCTTGCCGCCAATCCAAAAATTTACGCCGAGATGCTGCGCCGCATTCAACCACACTTACCACCCGAGCTGTTGCGGTAAAATCAGATCAGGTCAATACGTCGGCAAATACGAACAATTCAAACATATTAGTGTGCTCAAACCGCTGCAATAGACGCACCAAGCGCACATCGGATGCCTCTTCAGCCAGCCACAAATCATTACCAGTAGCGTAAATGCCTCGCGGCACCAATAAGGTGGCTGGCTGATGCAACGCTTCAATGGCGGGCAAAATCAATCCAGGTTTATATTCGCGCGCCCCACCGCGCGCCAGCGCTATCGCAACGGGCGTGATGTCCGAGGATAAAAGCTCAACGCCCATTTCAAGCTTATCGACATCGGGACTTTTCATCCAACGCACGACACCAGCGCTCCAATGGCCAATATCATTTACTTGCTGCACTCCCACGATATCCCCAACGCGCAGATAAGTATGCGACTCTCCACGACGGATAAGCTGTAAACCGCGTGGCGCGGTGTCCTTGACCTGCCATCGATCCACATGCAAACCTTCGGCGCCGCTCTGGAAAGATTCTGGAGAAATTTCAGACAACGCGGTCGCTTTTGCCACTGGCTCATCGAGGGCGATAAATTCTTCATCTTTGCTGTTGGCTTCGCGGACGATGTCCTGTTCAATATGCTCAGGCAAGACGAATTTTTCATCGGACAATTCGTGGCGATTGGCTTCGGGAGGAGTAAAAGGTTTTTGTCCATTGGCAAAAAAATGTATCGCTGGCAATCCAGCGCATAAAAAAATCGGGCCGCTGCGCTGAATACGCGAATATTGTCGGCGAGGCATCAGACCCCAGGACTTCACCATGCGCTGTAACATTTCCAAACATATGGAATCCAAACAATCGATACCCAATGAAAGCGCCCGCGCTCTATCGCCTTTCTTCAGGCGTTGGATAAAAAATTGAACGGTGTGCAGTAGTTCACTGGCATCCAGCAAACGTAAATCTTGTTCCGGTTTAAATCGCGCGTCACGCGGAAAAGGGGCGGGCGGCGAATCGATCGATAAATCCAAAAGAAAATGCCCACCAGGATGAGGAGGCTCCAAGCTATTGCGTAGCACCGCCTTAGCGCTCCAATGATGCAGAAAACGTTGCACGTAACGACATTCATTTTGCGGAAGTTGATAAGGATTATTCAATCCAAGCAATAAAATTTTTACATAGTCATGTCCTAAGGTGGTTTTTCCGCTTTCTGGCGACGGCGCATCGATCACTTCCGATGTCATGTTTTGTTCAACGGCATAACGATAAATGGCATGAATTTCGCGCCACGTATTGGGCGGAAAAGGCATGTACACCTGGTAAGAATGCAACAGCACTTCGCCAAGATAATGCATGGCCCGCGCTAGCGACGCCATGCGCTGTGATTTTTTTGTCCAACGCAGACGTTGCTTCTCGAAATCTTGCAAACATCCCTTGTAGCCATACGCCATTTCGATGTGCAATTGGCGAATGAACTCGGCAAGTTGTCGCTTTTTAGACGTGAGCGGTAAAGCAGCGCGCGCAAAATAAGGTTCCAGTGAGGCGGTGACGGTGGCGACCGGACTGCTATACAGCTCCATCAATTCAAATCGGCGAATAGCATCAAGCTCTTGGCGATTGAGAGTGTATAGCGCTTGATAAATTTCCCGCGCCGTCTCCGCGCTGTCAGCCAAAGGCAAGGATGCCAACCAAGCACGCGCGTATTTTGGATCGGTTTCCGCCATCCAAGCAGAAACGCGTTTTGCGGGCATCGAAAGATTAAATCCCATCACGCACAAACTCCATCGCCCAGGCCGTTTATTTCTGAATACTATCAATTAATTATATAGCACAGCTTTTTGCTAGCGATGGCCAAGGAATTGCTCTAAATGCGCTGCCAAAACATGGGTTTTTTATCGGCCGCGCGTGTATTCCCCGCAACCAATAGCGCGTGTATTATTCGCCGCGCTTTCATAAAGCTCGGGAGATAACAATGACGTATGTGGTCACAGAAAATTGTATTCGCTGCAAATACACCGACTGCGTGGAAGTTTGCCCCGTGGATTGCTTCCATGAAGGACCTAATTTCCTCGTTATCGACCCGGATGAATGCATCGATTGCACTTTGTGTGTGCCCGAATGTCCGGTCAATGCCATTTATGCCGAAGACGATTTGCCGGACGATCAAAAAAAATTCACCCAAATCAACGCCGATCTAGTAAAAAAATGGCCGGTCTTGACCGAAAAGAAACCCGCGCCCGCGGATGCCGCGGACTGGGAAGGCAAACCCGATAAATTCAAGTATCTTGAGCGCTGAAACAAAGATTCAGCTTGTTCCTTACGGAGAAGATCCGCTACAGCTACTCGCCTCGCTGCTGCTTAAGCAACATCAGGATTCGCTTCCCGATCTAAGTCGTCAGATTGTTTTATTTTCACATACTGGCGTCGTGCCACGTTTTCGCCAGATTCTGCGGCAGCAAGCCGCACTCGCTGGGCATTCCGCCCTACTAGTTCCTTACTGCGGCACCCTCGCCACGTGGACACGCCAATTCAGCGATAGCAATAAACGTCCATTAGGCGAAACCGCACGCGAGATTGTACTGCTTGAACTGCTAAACAATTTCCCCGAATGGCGCGGTCACTATAACGCTTGGCCACTGGTCGATAGCCTGCTTGCTTTATTTGATGAATTGACTCGCCACCAGTGCGAATTTTCCGCGGATTCCGAGGTATTTATACGTCGCCTTCGAGGCCACCTCAACGCCGATGAAATTTTAACTTATGAAGACGAGGCGCGTTTAGTTCATGCCATATGGACTGCTTGGCGCAAGCGTCTGCATAAAGACGATCGTCAAGACCAAGCCATGCAAATAATGGATGGGCTCCATCGCAGCCCACAAAGCTTGTCCATTGATGCGCAAATTTATGTCGCGGGTTTTTTAGATTTCTCGCGCGCGGAAATTGAATGGTTCAAGTCTCTTCAGGCGCGCGGTCAGCTGACTTTATTGCTGCAGGGCCGAGTTAAACCCACCACCGACAGCCAAGAGAATCTGATTCAAAATTTACTGAAAACTCTTAATGTCATGGCAACTGTCTCTGATGTTAACGATCCGTATACGGCATTTTTAGAAAACGCCTACGCTTGCAACGAAACCGCCCTGCAGGAACGCGCGCGCCGACAAAAAATGCAGGTCCCTTTGAGTCCCGCGCACGGGCGTTTGACAATACATGAAGCGACCGATGCTGAATTTGAAGCACGCGCCATTGACTTACAAGTACGCCGCTGGTTATTACAAGGACATCGGGATATTGGCATCGTCACTCACGATCGTAAACTGGCTCGGCGCGTCCGTGCTTTACTCGAACGCGGGAATGTGACACTTCAAGACGCGGGCGGCTGGGCGCTTTCAACCACCAGCGCCGCCACGGCCTTGGTTCGCTGGATGGAATGCGTCGAACAAAATTTCTCTCATAAGCCGCTGTTCGATCTTCTTAAGTCTCCGTTTCTTTCCCTGGGATTCAAGCGTGAAGAATTAAGCCGAATCGTTCCCGCATTTGAACAGATAATCGTGCGCGCCTACAACATCGCCTCGGGCTTGGACAATTATCGCTTTGGCCTGGAGCGGGCAAAAAATATTTTAAATGAACGGTTCGATGCCAACACCACCGACAGCTTGGTTTTATTGTTAAAGCGGCTGGAAGACGCGGCTGAACCCTTGATGGCGCTATCGCACGAACGGATGCAATCAAGTTTAATTTTTTTAGAAGCGCTTGAAGATAGCCTAAAAAAACTTGGTTTAACCCAAGGCTTTCAAAACGATGACGCGGGTCGGGAGTTATTAGCGGTATTAACGGAAATGCGCGCCGCCTCCGCGCACGGTAACTTGCGCCTGTCCTGGTCGGGATTTCATCAGTGGTTGCGGCGCAATATGGAACAGCACCACTTTCACCCACCCGCGAAAGGCGGCGGAGTCGAACTCATGGGGCTGGCTGACAGCCGTCTTTATCGTTTTGATGCGCTGATTATTGCTGGCGCTGTGCGCGAACATCTTCCTGGAAATATTGATACTCCACCCTATTTCAATGACAACGTGCGTATTGAACTTGGCCTGCCCTCACTTGCTCGACGTTATGCCGAAGCGCATGACGATTTTTGCCGCTTATTAGAAGCGGCTCCTGTTGTCATGGTGAGCTTAAGCCGAGAACACCAAGGTGAAAAACTTGTGCCCAGTCCTTGGATCGAAAGATTACGCAGTTTTCATGAACTGGCCTATCAGAATCGGCTGGACGATCCGGAGCTTGAATGGCTCGTGCGTCAAGCCGATACGTTAATCGTCGATCGCGATACACCCCTGCCAACACCCTTATCGCGTCCGGCCATGCGCTTGCCTGTGGCGCTATTGCCAAGCACATTCAGCGCCACGGATTATCAACGGTTAATGGATTGTCCGTATCAATTTATATGTGTTAATGGTCTGGGTTTATCTGCGGAAAAACAAATCCGTGAAGAAATTGAAAAAGTGGACTTTGGCACCTATGTGCACCGAATTCTACAAGCCTTTCACGCTGGTTTACCTGGCCTACCTGGTCCATGGCGCGGCGTCGTGAATGAGCAGAACCTTGTCGAAGCAGAACAGCTACTGCGAAAAATTTCGGAGACCGTGTTCGCCAGCGACTTACGCAAACGTTTTTTTACGCGCGGTTGGTTTTATCGCTGGGAAGCATGCATTCCTTCTTATCTAGAATGGGAAGTAAAACGTTCGGCGCGCTGGCAAATAAAAGCAACGGAATTGAAAAAAACCCGCGATTACCAAATCCAAAATCTGCGTCTTTCAATTACTGGGCGCATCGATCGGCTTGATAGCGGCCCGCAGGGTTTACGCCTTGTCGATTACAAAACCGGTGCGATTCCTACGCGCGATCAAGTATTGCAGGGCGAAAAAATCCAACTTCCATTTTATGCCCTACTTCTGGAAGAGGAAAAAATCGCCGAAGCTTTATTTCTATCGATACAAGATGGAGAAGTAACGGAGAAAACCGTCCTGGATGGCGATAAAATCGCGCCATTAAGCGCAGCGATTCAAAATCGTTTGCTGCAGCTTAAACGTCTCCTGGATGAAGCAACACCGATGACAGCCTGGGGAGACAGCGAAACCTGCGATCGATGTGACATGGAAAGCTTGTGCCGCCGAGAAATGTGGAGCGAACTCAATGCAACGGAATCTCTAGACGTAAAATAAAAAAGGCGGCCATTCTTGGCCGCCTTTTAGATACAATCTCAAACGGGGTAACTGCACATCCGGGCCACGTCCTTGCATACCCGGTACTTCCCTGTGTATTTCCATTCTTGGCAGTGATGCGAGTCCTTTCTGCTTCCCTGCCTAGGTTTCACTATAGACGGGAGATATCAAGTTGCAAGTCGGCGATTTAAAAAAGCTAGCATTTTTATTAAGTTTCATGCGCTTATTTAGGTTAATTTTAGCCCGTGATTAATATTTCTCTTGCCACCGATCCGGAAAATCACGTGGTGGTTCAAGCGGCCGCGGGAACCGGAAAAACTTGGCTGCTCACCAGCCGTATTATTCGTTTATTGCTGCAGGGATGCGAGCCAGGCGCCATTCTCGCTATCAGCTTCACCCGCAAGGCCGCGGGCGAAATTCATGAACGCGTCACGCAACGCTTGTTGGCGCTGGCCTGCGAGGACGATGAAACCCTGACAAAACACCTGACTGAATTAGGCGTGGAGACGGACGTCGCCACGCGCGCATTAGCGCGACGTCTCTATGAAAAGCACTTGAGCGCCATACATGTGCTGCGCACCACCACCTTCCATGCTTTTTGCCAAGACATTTTGCGGCGTTTTCCTCTCGAAGCGGAAGTGCCGCCAGGCTTTGAGCTTGTCGAATCGACCGAAGATATTCTCGACACCGCCTGGTCCTTGCTCGAAAAAAATCTTAATCACAATAAAGAAAGCGCGCTGACTAACGCCTTAGATATCCTCCTAAGAGACAAAGGCAGCGTTGCCACAACTCGTCAAATACTCAACGATTTTTTAACGCATCGAGGCGATTGGTGGGCCTACACCGAAAACCAACCAGATTCGGTGGAATTCGCCACTCAGCAACTGCAGCAATTGCTGCAAGTCACGGAAGAACAGGATCCGCACGCTGACTTCCTTAAAGACGTCAGTATACGTCGCCAGCTGCAGCGTTACCGTGAATTATTGGCCGGACACCCAAACGCCACCAATCAAGAGTTCATCGAAACTCTAACGCAAGCTCTGACGGACAATGCAGCGCCAGCCATGGCCATTGCCAAATTGATGCGTATTTTCTTTACTGAAAAATCCGAGCCGCGCCAGTTGAAAACCACTCAAACACTAATAAAAAAGATCGGCACGGAAAACGCGGACGAACTTTCAAACCTTCATCGATCGCTCACGGATCAGTTAACACAAACACAAGCGCGTTATAATCGTTGCCAGACACTAAAGTTATCTCGCGCCTGGTATATCTGCGGACAAGCATTGCTGCAAGCTTATCAGCACGCCAAGAACGATCGCGGTTTGCTCGACTTCACCGATCTAGAATGGAAAACCTACCGGTTACTTACCCGCAGTCGCTACGCGGAATGGGTACAATACAAATTGGATCAACGTATCGACCACATGCTTGTGGATGAATTCCAAGACACGAATCCGACGCAATGGCGTTTGCTGCTACCGTTGTTGGAAGAAATGCTGGCTGGCGATCCGGAACGCCGACGCAGCATTTTTCTAGTGGGCGACGAAAAACAATCCATCTATCGTTTCCGCCGCGCCGATCCACAGTTGTTTCACGCGGCGCATCGTTGGCTGCAACAGCACCCACAAACGCAAAGCTTCACGCAGCATATTTCCTGGCGCTCATCTCCGGCCATTATCGGTTTTGTTAATCTTCTTTTTCAGCGCCATCCTGATGAAAAAAATTCAACCGAAGATTTCTCTATGCAAGATTTTAAGGCGCAAGATACACATCATCAGCAACTTTGGGGTCATGCTGAGCTACTGCCATTAATCGTGCGCGAGAAAAACTCCGATACCATATCAAGAGAACCGTGGCGTAATCCTTTGGAACAACCGCGACAAACAGATGAAGATACGCGACACCATCAAGAAGGCACCTTGATCGCCGACAAGATTAAAGAAATTATGGGAATGCCCATCGTGGATAAAGCGGGTGCGCATCCATTAACGGGCGCGGACATCATTATTTTGCTGCGTGATCGCACGCACGCGCGTTTATATGAAGACGCGTTGCGCCGCGCTGGCATCGCCTATACGGGCACAGGGCGCGGATCTTTTTTACAATCGTTGGAAGTGCGCGATCTGATGCATCTGCTGCAAACGCTTATCGAACCGTATAACAATCTGTCCTTGGCTTCGACATTGCGTTCACCCATTTTCAACGCCACAGAAGCCGATTTACTTCATTTGGCACAAAGTGCGCCTGGCTCTTGGCTTGAATGGCTGAAACAATCATCGCCTCTTGACCAAGAACATGAGGCACTCACTCGCGCGCAACAACTGCTGTCGCGCTGGAGCCGTTACGCTGATCGTGTTCCGGTTCACGACTTGCTCGATCGCATTTACCGTGAAAGTAATTTGATAGCGCGTTATATCGCCGTGGCGCCGCCACATCTACGCGCGCGCGTGGAAGCCAATCTCAATCGTTTCCTGGAAATCGCATTGGAAGTAGACAGCGGGCGCTATCCGAGTTTGGCGCGCTTCTTGGCGCACCTGGAGAGACGCGCGCAAGACGATACCGAAACGCCAGCCGAACCGGCTTGGAACCATGAGCCGCGCGTGCGTATCATGACAATTCACGCCGCCAAAGGCTTGGAAGCGCCCGTGATATTTTTAGCGGACGCTGCTCGCGACCTTAACCAACGCGAACGCGGCGCGCGCGCGTTGGTGGAATGGCCTGCAAGCGATTCGCGTCCACGGTATTTTCACTTGCTAGGCAGAAAAAAATATCTTGATGACATAAGCCAAGCCATCTTGCATAGGCAACAAAGCGCGGCGCGACGTGAAGAGGCGAATTTATTGTATGTCGCGCTCACGCGCGCCAAACAGATGTTGTTTGTCACTGGTTGCGAACCAAACCGCGGTGGACGAGGTTGGTATGGTTTTATCGAAAACCGTTTGCAGCGCATAGAGCAAACAGGTCTTGCGCAAAATATGCGGCTGGAACTACGTCATGTTTACGCCGATGACGGAAAAACTATTTTTAACACTTGCGCGCAATTTAAATTTGGCGATCCCGCATCCTGGATGACGCAGCTGCAAACGTCGCAATCATCTTCGGACGATTATTTCCTCGATCCCGCTCTGACCAAACCTTTACCCATTAAAATGGAAACCCGCTTGCTGCATCCAAGCTCCATGCACGGTGATGACGATACATTCTTGGCGGAGACGATGACGGAACTGCAGCAGCGCGGGGTGGCTATTCATCGCATGCTAGAACACTTAACCGATGGCCAAGATCGAATCAAAGTCAAAGAGAAATTGCGCCACGAATTAGATGGCGTTCTAGCTGACAAGGAATTCGATTCATGTTGGGAGGAAGCTTGCGCGGTGGTGGATCATCCTCATTTACACGATTTGTTTGATGCAACGAGCGATCAAGGCGCGCGCAATGAAATTTCTCTGCTTTATCGCGACAAGCAGCAAGATGTATATGGCGTGGTCGACCGGCTGATTATCCGAGAAAATGAAATTGTCCTTATTGATTATAAAACCAACGCGCGCGCTACCTTGGAGAACATGCAACAACTGGCGCAAGATTTTTTTCCACAGATACGACAATACGGAGTCGGCGCGCAACAACTTTGGCCGCGTAAGAAAATACGTTTATTGCTGTTGTTCACCGCTTGCCGCGGAATTTTGGAAGTGCCGCCGTAAATTACGTCGGCTGTGCCTTGACCACGCGATTCCTGCCCGTTTGCTTGGCCTCATAAAGCGCGGCGTCGACCTGACGAAACAACCAGCCAGCGGGATCCGGCCCGTAGGAATCGACGCCCGACTCCAAGCAAGCCATGCCAACGCTAACGGTAATATTCAAATCCAGCCCTTCTGGAATCACAAACGTGCTTTGCTCGATATTCGCGCGCAAACGATCGGCAATAGCATAACCCTGGACTGACGTAGTGCCCGGCAAAAGCAAAACAAATTCTTCTCCGCCGTAGCGCGCCAATACGTCGCTGCCACGCAAATCCTTGCCTAAAAGACTGGCGATTTGGCGCAACACCCGGTCGCCCACTTGATGGCCGTATTGGTCGTTAACTTGCTTGAAAAAATCGACGTCGACCAGCATTCCCACCAAGGGTCCCACTTGGCGCGCCCAACGTTCCACCTCTTCCACCAAACGGCGCTCAAAAAATCGGCGATTCGAAACGCCTGTTAAGGCATCGGTCAATCCATCCAATTTCAAGCGCTCATGATTCACCGCGTTATCCACGCACAACGCGGTAACCGCCGCGAGATGCTCCAACAAATCCGTGGCGGTACTGGGAACAAAATGATGCGGATCGCGGCTACCTTGGTTAAGGCTTCCGATCAACTCGCCGCGGCGAATCAGCGGCGCCAAGGCAACTGAACCCGTGGCGCAAGGATGGTCAGCAAAAAGCAAGGAGTGCAGATGTTTATCCACCGGCCCTAAACGCGGACGCCATGGACGCATAAACAACGCGTCTAATTCCTGACGCGTGATGGCGACAAAACAATGGGGTCTCAGACCGGATTCAGCGCCTGTATCGATCAGGCGCATCATTTCATATTCCGGATCGACGCAGGCCAGGCTCACGCACTCGATCCCAGGGAACGTTTGGGGAATTCCCTCGGTTAGGATGCCGACGAGATCGGCGAGTGAATGCGAACCGATCATCCGCACTTCGATCTCGCGGAAGCCAGACCAAATGCGCTCATTCTCGCGCAACTGGTTGCGGAGCTTCACCCACTCTTGATCCAGAGTTGTTCCCCCTTGTTCCATTCTCTCCTTTTTTAATCCATCAACGTACCGTTGTGGCGGGTGTATCTGTTTTCAAACCGAGCCGTGTTAACAACTGCTTCGGCGGTAAATAGCCAGGAAATTTTTTGCCATCATCCAGAAAAATAGTCGGCGTGCCTTCGACGCCTAAGCGTTCGCCCAAATGATAATGCCGTTCCACCGGATTAGCGCAGGTTTTCATGTCAATTTTTCCGCCAGCTTTGGCGATACCGATAGCTTTGGCGCGATCGGGCGCGCACCATACCGCCACCGCGCGCTTGTAACTCTCGCTGCCTAATCCGGTACGCGGAAAGAAAAGATAACGCACTTTCACGCCTTCCTTATTAAGCGCAGGCACGTCACGATGAAACATCGCGCAATAACCGCAATCCACGTCGGTAAACACCGTCAGTGTCCGTTTGGCATTCGCCGGTCCAATGACGAGCATGTTCTCTTCGCCCACTTCATTGAGCATTTTCACGCGCAAAGTCGCGCGCCGTGCCTCGGTTAAATTGGTGCGGCCATTGAGATCCACCATGTCGCCCATGAACAAATATTTACCATCGGGCGTGGCGTAAAAAATTTGCGTGTCCAGCTCAACTTCATACAAACTATTCACGGGCGCTGGCTTAATCGTCGCCTTGGCCATTTCCGGGAAAGCACGGCTCAGCTCGGTTTTAAGTTGGGCTATTTCTTTATCGTCGGCAAAAACGGACACGGAAAAAATTAGGCTGAAAACAAAAATAATAAAAGGGAAACGCCGCATATCGATAGATTCTCGCTGGTTAACAATCAGAAACAAGGCTTAATTTAAGATCATACTGGAAGCAATCTTAAAAAAACAATTTCGAGCCTCATGGGTTTATATAAGTATTGAGCTATGTAGGACAGGACTCTAACGCCTGCGGCATTAGACGGAGTTTTCAAGCGCTGGTTCGGTTATTTCATCATTCTTTCCGCTTCCTGCACGACCCGAGTCATGGGGACCAGGCTGTCGGGATTGAGCGAAATGGATTCAATGCCATGGCGCACCAGCCAGGTGGTAATCTCCGGGTAATCCGAAGGCGCTTGGCCACAAATACCGACATACTTGCCCAAACGGCGCGCCGCTTGAATGGCCAAAGCCATGAGCTTTAAAACCGCGGGGTCGCGCTCGTCGAAACCGCTTAATAAACCCGAATCGCGGTCCACGCCTAGCGTCAATTGCGTCAAATCGTTGGAGCCGATGGAAAAACCATCCAGATGCTGCAAAAACTCTTCCGCTAATAAGGCGTTGGCGGGAATCTCGCACATCAAATAAATTTTGAGCTCCGCTTTACCGCGCTCCAATCCATGCGAACGCATCAGCGCCAAAACCTGCTTGGCTTCGTCGACAGTGCGCACAAAAGGAATCATGAGAGCGACATTGGTCAGGCCCATGTCTTCGCGCACGTACTTTAGCGCGGCACACTCAAGCGCAAAGCTTTCACGGAACGATTCGGAATAATAACGCGATGCGCCGCGCAAACCGAGCATGGGGTTTTCTTCCTTCGGTTCAAAACGCGCCCCGCCGAAAAGCGAAGCGTATTCATTGGACTTAAAGTCGCTCAAGCGCACGATTACCGGTTTGGGATAAAACGCCGCGGCAATGGTGCCGACACCTTCCACTAAACGACGAATAAAATAATCGCGGCGATCGCCATACCCAGCGGTCAAGCGGTCGACATGTCTTTTTTCGGTTTCATCGAGCTTGTCATACTCCAATAATGCGCGCGGGTGTGCCTGAATGCTGTGATTAATAATGAATTCCAAGCGCGCCAACCCCACTCCGTCATTGGGCAAAAACGATTGCTCAAAAGCTTGGTCGGGATTCGCCAAGTTCATCATCAACTTCGTGCGCGGACGATGCGCGGCGTCGAGCGAAATCTTATCGACGCGATATTTTTGCCGGCCGCGGTAAATCACTCCCGTGTCGCCTTCGGCGCAATTCACCGTGACCGCCATGCCATCGCTAATCACTTCGGTGGCATTGCCGCAGCCAACCACCGCGGGCACGCCCAGCTCGCGCGCGATAATCGCGGCATGACAAGTGCGCCCGCCGCGGTTGGTGACGATGGCGGCGGCGATTTTCATCACCGGTTCCCAATCCGGATCGGTCATGTCCGTCACCAATATTTCGCCAGGGCGCAATTGCGCCATGTCTTGTACGCGCAAAATGACGCGCGCGGGACCGCTGGCAATGCGGCGTCCGACGCTTTTACCGGACACTAAGATTTCGCCACGCGATTCCATATAATAACTTTCATATTCGCTACGTGACTCGCGCGAGCGCACGGTTTCCGGCCGGGCTTGCACGATATAAAGTTTGCCGTCGACGCCATCTTTGGCCCATTCGATGTCCATGGGCATGTCGCGACCGGCTGTCTTGGAATAATGTTGCTCGATCTTCAACGCAAAGCGCGCGAGCTCATGCGCCTCCCTGTCGGTCAGCGAGAAACGTTGCCTATCGGTTTCGTTAACAGGCACGTTATGCGTCGCTGAATCGACATCGGGCGTGTAAATCATCTTGATGGCTTTGCTGCCGAGTTGGCGTTTTAAGATCGCCTGCTTACCCGCCAGCAAGGCTGGTTTGAACAAATAATATTCGTCCGGATTCACCGCACCCTGAACAACATTTTCACCCAAGCCATAAGCAGCGGTAATAAACACCACGTCGCGAAAACCGGTTTCGGTATCGAGCGTGAACATGACGCCAGAAGCTCCTAGATCGGAGCGCGCCATTTTTTGCACGCCGATGGAAAGCGCAATGTGTTCATGCGCAAAATTTTGATGAGCGCGATAAGAAATGGCGCGGTCATTAAAGAGCGATGCATACACACGTTTACAACTTATTAATAAATTCTTAGCACCACGAACATTCAACAAGGTATCTTGCTGCCCCGCGAAGGAGGCGGTGGGCAAATCTTCCGCCGTGGCGGAACTGCGCACCGCGGTATCGGGATCGGCGCCATATTCTCGCGCCAAGTTACCGTAGGCGGTAACGATCTCGTCCATTAGGTCCTCGGGTATTTTTGCTTCCATGATCCAACGGCGCACTTCTGCTCCGGCTTGTTCCAGCTGGGTCAAGTCTTGCGTGTCCAAAGATTGCAGACGATCGCGAATGCGTTCGGTGAGAAGATTGTGCTCCAGAAAATGCCGATAGGCATCGGCGGTGGTGGCGAATCCATTCGGAACTCGCACTCCTTCCGCGCTTAAGTGGCGATACATTTCGCCCAAGGAAGCGTTTTTACCTCCAACCAGGGAAACGTCCTGAATCCCCAGTTCGGAAAATGTGCGGATATAACGCATGCATTGCCAAATTAACTTAAAGCCCAAGTTTTTCCAATTAAACCATAGGGATTTACATAAAGGGCTTAAATATCAGAGGAATACTTGAGCAGAAAAGTGGGCCGCTTCAACAGGCACGAACTATGCTTAATAACCATGAACACAGTAATTAAATCGAGCCTTGCACTGAAAAAATGAACACGGCAACACCTTTAAGTTTTTTAGTTATCGCTGGAGCCCTACTGTTGCTCGGTGGATTACTTTTTACGCGCAGAATCATCAAAGATTTACCGGTTACTGATAACCGCTGGCGCATGATGTATCTATTGATTATTTTTTTCATCATCGGTTATGTCACTTTTGCTTACACTTTAATCGGAGATACTTTTTCTTTTATTACACTGGTTGTGTCCCTAATTTTTCTCGGAGGTGGCGCATTTGTCTTAACCGTTACTTATCTCAGCGCCAAGACTATTAACGATGTAAGACAATACACTCAACTGGAAATCGAACATCATCGAACGCTCGCGGCACAGCGTCGGTTGGAAACCATTCTCGATAACGCCGCCGAAGGCATCATTACCTTCGACCACAGCGGCAACATCCAAAGTATCAACCGAGCCGGTGAAAAACTTTTTGGTTATTCTCAAGCCGAAGTGATGGGCCACGATATCAGCATTTTGATTCCTCCGCCGAATGTCATTGATACACGCGAAGGCTATTTAAAACATTTCATGCGCAACGAAATACAGCGGCTCATCGGCCATGAGGGAGAAGTCATCGGTCGCCACAAGGATGGCGCCCGATTTCCTATGGCGCTTAAAATCAGCGAGATCACGTTGGATGACAAACCGGTTTACACTGCCTTGGCCGCTGACATCAGCGAGCGTAAAGCGATGGTGGAACACCTGCGAGTCATGGCCGAACACGATGGCCTTACCGGTTTGCATAATCGTACTTATTTCAATGGCCAGCTCGAGCAATTCCTGGAACGAGTTAAGCGTACGAATCATACCTGCGCGCTGCTCTACATCGACCTCGATAATTTCAAATACGTTAACGACACCATGGGCCATGCCGCGGGCGATCAATTAATCATCGAAGTTGCCGCCATCTTGCAAAAACGCGCGCGCAAAACCGACGTCACCGCGCGTTTTGGCGGCGATGAATTCACCGTCCTGCTCTACAACGTTGGGCCAGAACAAGCCCTTAAGACCGCAGAATCGTTTCGTAAAAATTTGGCGAATTACCGTTTCCGCAAGTCAGGCGAATCAATCGACATCGGATGCTCGATAGGCGTGGCGCTGATCACCGCGCAAATTCAAAACGCCTCCGATGTCATGTCGCAAGCGGACCTGGCCTGTCATTTGGCCAAACGCGCGGGACGCAACCGGGTGCATCTATTCACACCGACGGATAGCGAGAATGTCACCGCCATGTCTCTCGACATGGGTTGGTCGCAACGCATCAAAAACGCCATAGAAAAAAATCGCTTTGCCTTGGCGTGTCAGCCGATCGTGAACACACGCACGCGTGAGATCGAGTCTTATGAAGTCCTGATTCGCATGTTAGATGAACAAGGCGAACTCATCATGCCCATGGGCTTTCTGCCCACGGCCGAGCGTTTTGGTCTATCGGCCGATATCGACCGCTGGGTGATCGTGAACGCCATTGAAACATTGGTGCAACAACGGCAAAAAATGCCAGGACTTCATTACTCCGTTAATTTATCGAGCCAAACCTTAACCGATTTATCCATTTGCGACCTAATCTTGGAAAAACTCCAGTCCACCGGTTTGGATGCCGCGGCTTTGACCTTCGAGGTAACGGAAACCGTGGCCATTGCCGACATGGCTGCGGCTGAAAGATTTTTGTCTCGATTGCAAGCGATCGGTTGCAAAACCTCCCTGGATGATTTTGGCTCGGGCATGGCATCCTTCGCCTACCTCAAGGACTTGCCGGTCGATTACGTGAAGATCGATGGCCGATTTGTCAAAAACCTGGCCACCAACTCGGTCGATCAGGCCATGGTCAAAGCCATGAATGAAATTGCCCACGCCTTGGGCAAGCAAACCGTCGCTGAATTTGTCGAAAATGAAGCCAGCTTCAACTTATTAAAAGAATATGGCGTGGATTATGGACAAGGCTACTATCTAGGCCGTCCCGACGTGACTCTGCCGTGCAAAGCTATTATGGAACACGCGGGAGGCGGTGGCACTTGCTACATTGAACAAACTCCTCTTAAGAAAAAACCGGCTAAAAAATCGTCGCGATAAATTTTTGTCGGCGCGCAGTTTTTACCTTAGCAATAATTTTGCCGATACTTTAATCTTCCATTATGAAATCGTTGTTTAATGCCCTTGTGAGAAATATCCGATCATGAATTCGGGGCGCATAATCCGCGTCATTCTCGCGTTAATATTAATTGCGGGCATGATCATCGCCTTCCTGTATCGCGACCGGCTGAACATTGCCACGCTTGATAACATTATCCAAGAAGCTGGCCTATTAGGTCCGATAGTATTCATGACGGCGTACGCCATCGCCACGGTATTATTTTTGCCTGGCTCTATTCTGACATTGGCTGGCGGCGCGCTGTTCGGTCCAATAGTTGGTACATTTTATAATCTCACGGGCGCCACCATCGGCGCCACGCTGGCTTTTCTCGTTGCGCGTTACGTCGCATCCGACTGGGTCATCCGTAAAACGGGCGGCAAGACCAGACAATTAATAGAAGGCGTCGAAAACGAAGGCTGGCGTTTCGTCGCGTTCACGCGACTGGTGCCTTTGTTTCCTTTTTTCATTTTGAATTACGCGCTGGGACTGACGCGCATACGATTTTGGCATTATGTCTTGGCTACGTACGTGTTCATGCTACCAGGCGCCTTGGCATTTACTTATCTTGGCTATGCTGGACGCGAAATAGCCGCGGGCGGTGAAGACATAGTGCAAAAAATATTGCTTGCCTTGGCGTTGATGGCGACGCTTCTCTTCATGCCGCGATTTATCAAACGACTGCGAAAATCTCCCGACGCCAATCTACCCGCAAAAATTGTAAACGTCATTGATCTCAAACAGCGCTTGGATGAGGGTCAAGATATTTTCTTGTTAGATGTCCGCGGCAGCGACGAATACCATGGCCCATTGGGACACATCGTGGGGGCCAAGCAAATTGCGCTTTCTGATCTTGATCAACGATTGGATGAGATTCGCGGTTTCACCAATATGCCCATCGCCGTGCTTTGCCGCACCGACAAACGTTCGGCACAAGCGATCAGGCAATTGCACCAAGCGGGATTGCACGATCTGCTGCTGGTGCAAGGCGGCATGGTGGCCTGGAATAAAGAAGGTTTCCCTGTTGAACGATAAGTTCAAGGCTGCCCTGTTCCAATTCAAAATTTTGGTACTTAATATATAAAAGCGATGGGATTATTTAACAAAGCATGCGAAAATGAACGATAAATAATAATTGCTGTCTTTTACGGTAAGTCAAAAACGATTAAAAACCCTTTGTCCCACGTTTCTTCAATTTTTTTCAGGGCGCTACCATCTCTAGCCTTCTTAGTAGGAAGCTTGGCTTATGCCGCGCCTTTTGCCGAGACTCGTCCGCTCTATAGCTTTAATCAAAGTCCTTTGATTCAAATCTATGGCCTGCCAGCCCTGGGTGAAGCGCGGGTGCTGGCGCCGAACCAATCGAATCTGGCCGTGCGTCTACAAATTGCCAATAACTTTACAGGCGTAAGAAGCAACGTCGAATTTCTTAATCTAGACGGCGAAACCCATCGCCTGAACCTAGAATGGCGCCAAGGGCTTAAAGCTGGCTGGGAATGGGGTGTCGAATTACCTTATATCTCGCATAGCGGGGGATTTCTGGACAGCAGCATCGATAGCTTCCATAACGCCCTAGGCTTGCCGCAAGGTGGGCGCGACGAAGTCGCGCGCAATCAAATCAATTTTCGTTACACGCGTAACGGTGTCGATCTCATGAATGTCGATCATGCGGTAAGCGGCGTGGGCGATTTGCGTTTATTAGCGGCGAAGCAATTAGACATTGGCAAATTATTTTCTGGCTACGAAGCGGCCTTGCATCTAAGTCTTAAATTACCCACAGGCGACGAAAAAGAATTACGCGGCAGTGGCAGCACTGATCTCGCCACGTGGTTAAGTGTCGCCGCAACGCAATTACGAGCTTGGAATCCGTATGGCGGTGCTGGTCTGCTTACCATGAGCAATACGAAAGTCTTAACATCGATGCAACGCAACTATGTCGCCTTTGGCACGCTGGGGGTGAGCCACAAATTCATTTCGCAACTGGCGTTTAATCTTCAAGTCGACGCGCACACGCCTTTTTACGAAGGCAGCAGTTATCGGCAACTTAGCGCCTACAGCGCTCAAGGTTTGGTGGGTGTCAGCTGGGAAATTTCTCGCCGAAAATTTTTGGAATTTTCGGTATCGGAAGACATCGTGACCAACACCTCCCCCGACGTGGCTTTTAATTTATCTTTTTCCACGTCTTTTTAAATTTTTATTCTTTCAACGAATCCAGTAATTTTTCTAAACCACGCTCAAACGGCGTCGACGGCGCACCGCTAAAAATACTTTTAAGCCGCGCGACGTCGGCACACGAATGCTGAATGTCGCCAAGCCGCGCTGGCGCGTGTTGCCGTTGTATTTTTTTACCGGATAATTTTTCCAAAAATCCCAAAAGCTGTAATAACGAATGGCGCACGCCCGTACCTACATTGAAAACGCCACCCACGCCTTTTGCACTCTGCACGGTGGTCGCTAACAACTCGGCCAAGTCTCCGACATACACAAAATCGCGCGTTTGCGCGCCATCACCGAATATCGTGACGGGCTGATTGCGTTTTAAGCGATCGACAAAAATACTAATCACGCCTGAATAAGGCGAGGAAGGATCTTGGCGCGGACCATAAATATTGAAAAATCGAAACGACGTTGCCGCCAAATTATATTTTCGATGGTAATGCAACAAATAATATTCGCCCGCCAGCTTGTCCACGGCGTAAGGCGACAAGGGGTTTGGCGCTAGCGTTTCCGCCACGGGAACGCTTACCGTGTCGCCATACACCGCGGCGGAACAAGCATAAACAAAACGTTTAACTCCCATGCGTCGCGCGGCTTCCAACAAATTCAACGTGCCGTCGAAATTCACTTGATGAGTGCGGATGGGATCATCGATGCTGGCCTGCACCGACGCCACCGCGGCCAAATGCACCACCGCGTCCATGCCTTGCATGCAACGGTTAACGCCATCGACATCGCGGATATCGCCTTCTATTAATTCCAACATCGCATGGCGCGGCAAATTTTCCCGCTTGCCTGTCGAAAGATCGTCCAAAACTTTGATTTGATTTCCCGCCGCGAGTAATTTTTCGACGAGATGCGATCCGATAAATCCTGCGCCGCCTGTGACAAGTATTTTCATCTTAAATATTTTTCCAATTTTTAATTTTTACCGTGCGCTATCACACCGAGCAGGTAACCATTGCCTTAGCCGCTGGCACACCGATTTTTTACTCTTGTCGGGTTGTCCGCCACTCATCAGGAATAACCCCCCGCAAATCCGCTTCTATATGTTTTTGAACAGGTTTTCACCCTATATTATCGAAGTTGCGGGCGATTTAACATTTTTGGCGCGGTCAGGCGACGGCGGCAAAAAACTTAAACAACGGTCGCATAAAAATAAATTTAGGGAGCGAAATGAAAACTTGCCGAAAGGGTTTGGCAGTAAAAAGTACCTCAGCACACCATTCATTAGCTGTCCTGCTTACTTCATTAGCCATATTGCTATCAGCCTGCGGCGGTGGTGGCAGTAGCGGTGGCAGCAGCACGGGTGGTACCGCCACTACTTCAAGTTCCAGCTCAAGCGGTTCAGGCAGCTCAAGTGGCTCGGGTGATACCACCCGCCCCACGGTTACTATTTCCTCCCCCACCAGCAACGCCACCTATACCGCTTCGGGCAATACTTTAAACCTTTCTGGCAGCGCCTCCGATAATGTTGGCGTTACACAAGTTACATGGTCGAATAGCGCGGGTGGCAGCGGCAGTGCCAGCGGCACGACTTCGTGGAATGTCAGCGGCATTAGCTTACAGAACGGAACGAATTTAATTACTATTTCGGCGCGCGATGCCAACAATAACGTCGGCACCGACACAATCAGCGTCAGCTATTCCAGCGGCAGCTCGGGCGATACAAGCTCCCCAATCATTACCATCAGTTCGCCTACCAGCAGCTCCAGCTACACCTCATCCAGCAGCACACTGAGCCTTGCAGGTAGCGCTTCAGATAACGTCGGTGTTACGCAAGTTAGTTGGTCCAATAGCTTAGGCGGCAGTGGCACCGCAAGCGGCACATCTTCATGGAGCGTGGCGAGCATTGCACTGCAAAGCGGAACCAACACCATCACGGTAACGGCACGCGATGCCGCGGGCAATACGAGTATCGATACGCTGATTGTCACTTACAGCGGCGGCTCTACCAGCCGCACCACTTATTATCTTTCACCAACAGGTAGCGATAGCGCCAATACCGGCCGGTCTCTCTCGAGCCCCTGGAAAACTTTCTCCAAAGCTTTCTCGAACATGGTGGGCGGCGATGAATTGATATTATTAGATGGCGCCTATTCGGAATCCGCTGGCACTGGCTATATCAGTTATCTTGGCAACGGTTCCGGGCAGCCTCCTTCTGGCGCCAGCACAAGCAGTCTGACCTATGTGCACGCACTGAACCCGGGGAATGTCTTAATTCAAGGAGGCCTGTTCATCGGGCGCTCCACGCGCAAGGATAGCTACATCAAAATCCAAGGAATCACTTTCGAAGGCAGCGGCGATCTCTATAACACCAGTTACGTCACCGTCAAAGATTGCGGATTTCATGGTCCATTCAGTATCGGCACCAACGATCACGATAACGGTAACGATTACGATTTGATCGAAGACGTTTGGGTTTGGGCGTCGGGCGAGCGCATCATCGCCATCAACTATCGCGCGCATCACAATGTTTGGCGGCGCGTGTTGGTGCGCGGCGACGGTTGCGCCACGTCTTCCTGCACAGGCAGCGGCAATCCCAACGTCGGTATTACAGTGTACAACTCCATGGACGTCTCCTTGCAAAACGTCATGGTGGTCGATCGCATCTTGGCCAGCGGAGCGGAACCTTATGCCGACTTCGCCGTGGCGCAGCACGACCCAGGCCCGCTTTTCGGCCGTGCCGAATGGTTGGGAACGATTTCACTGAATGGACCGGATAACGGCTACTACATGGAGCCGGACACCAGCGTCGATCAGACCATCAAGATTTCCAATGCCGTGGCTTGGAACGCGGCGGGCGGCGGATTCAACATCGCGCGCACGGGAACCAACAATCTACTGGAAAATCTCACCGCCTATGGCCGTGGCGATGACGGCGTGCGCGTGGCTCCCGAATTAACCAGCGGCACCTTGCGCAACGTTATTTCGGTGAACGCGGGCGGTTATGGCATCAACTCGAAATACACACCGAGTTACGTGAGCGTCTATAACGCCAGCAATGGCGCCTACAATCAAACCAGCTGCGTAGTCGGCTGCTATGCCTTAAACCCGATTCTCACGGCCGCGGGATTCACCGCACCTTCCTTGAAATACATCACCCGCGTTGAGTCAGGCTCAATTCTTAAAGGCCTAGGTTTTGGCGGCGCGGATATAGGCGCGAATGTCTTGTATCGCTATGGCACGGATGGTACACGTTTCGGCGAATCTGGCTACAACACGCTCGGCTCGACATCGCTGTGGCCGTGGCCTAATGAAGATCGTATTAAACGCGAGATGTGCAGTGGTAGCGGCGTCACGCGTGGTTTTTGTTCCAGCGGTCAACGCCTGGGAAATCTAGGCCCAGTCACTTTGACCACCTATGTTTGGGAATACCTCGGTAATCCGATTCCAGCGGGAATTTATTAGCGGTCCTTAGTCGTTACTGGTTAAAACTACTACTACGCAGTGGAGGAGTTCATTTTTATGGACACGGGAAAGTTTTACCTAAAATTCTTAAAATCTAAGACACGAATCATTCTTCCACTTGCTCTGGTTTCATTGCTACTGACCGCTTGCGGCGGTGGCAGCGGTGGCGGCGCCAGTTCAGGCAGCGGCACGTCTACGGGGACCACAACCACGACATCGAACGACACCACGGCACCCGTGGTTAGCATTACTAGCCCCACCAGCAATGCCAGCTACAGCACTAGCAGCGCCACGTTAAATCTTGGCGGCAGCGCTTCGGACAACGTGGGAGTCACACAAGTCACTTGGTCGAATAATCGTGGCGGCAACGGCACGGCCAGCGGCACTAGCTCATGGAGCGTGAATAACATCACCTTGCAAACTGGAAGCAACACGATCACCGTGACAGCGCGCGATGCCGCGGGCAACGCCAGCACAGATATCGTGACCGTCACTTATTCCACGGGTACGACTACCGATACCACTTCTCCCAGCGTGTCGATCAGCACCCCCACCAGCAGCCCCACCTACAGCACCGCTAGTAGCGCATTAAGTATCGCGGGCAGCGCAGCGGATAACGTGGGTGTGACGCAAATCACTTGGTCGAATAATCGTGGCGGCAACGGCAGCACAAGCGTAGCTTCCAACTGGAGCGTCAACGGCATCACGCTGCAGAGCGGAAGCAATATCATCACGGTGACTGCCTATGACGCTGCGGGCAACATGGCAACCGATGTTCTAACGGTTACCTACACGCCGCCAGACACAACACCGCCAACCGTTTCTTCGACCAGCCCCACCAGCGGCGCCACCAATGTTTCTACCAGCACCACCATCAGCGTTACCTTCAGCGAAACAATGAACGCTGCCTCCATCACCACGAGCACGTTCACGGTTAGCGGTGTATCGGGCAGCGTGAGCGTAAGCGGAACCACGGCGACTTTTACTCCGTCCAGCGCCCTGGCAAGCTCGACAACTTACACGGCAAGCATTACTGGAGGCAGCGGCGGTGTTAAAGATGTAGCGGGCAATGCCTTGGCTTCAAATTACAATTGGACTTTTACAACTTCAGCACCGCTGGCTTGTGGCGGCGCGACGGTGCTGTGCGTGGACGACACAGCGGGGGCGACGCAAGAATATTCCACCATTCAATCCGCGGTGAACGTGGCGCGTCCTGGCGATACGGTATTGGTCTATGATGGCACTTACACGGGCTTCACCATCGCCGCCAGCGGTACTTCGTCCAATCCGATTGTGATTAAGGCGCAAGGCAGTTCGGCGCTGATTAATCAAGCCAACAGCAATGGCGAAGGAATTACGATTAGCAATGCCAGTTACATAACGATCGAAGGATTTACTGTTACTGGAATGTCAGGCTATGGCCTAGCGACACACAATGCTACGCCGACGAGTCCGATGCATGGACTCACCATTCGTAACAACACTGTACAGAATTCAGGTTCCACCAACATTTATCTTTCGGAAGTCGCTGATTCGTTGATTGAAGGCAACAGCGCCAGCGGTTCGGTCGCGAGCCATGGTATTTATCTGGCTAACGGCGGATCGGACAACACTATTCTGCGCGCTAACCGTTGTTTCAATAACGCGAAAGCAGGTATTCATTTCAACGGTGACGCAACCGTCACTCCAACAGATGGATACGAAACGGGCCTGACTGTGGAAAAAAATATTCTTTATAACAATCTTAATAACGGATTGGACATGGATGGTGTTGGTGATTCAGTGATTCAAAATAACTTAATTTACAATAACAGTCCTCATGCCGTGCGTGCATTTATGCAAGATTCATCACAAGGACCAAGAAATCTTAAGATTATTAATAACACTTTGATTGAAGCTTCAGGTGGCGGTGGAGCTGTATTGAAATTAACCGATGACCAAGGCGGACATACATTTTTCAATAACATCATTGTCGATAACGGAAGCAACGGAAGCATTGTTGTCAGCAATACCAATTTTAAAAGCAACAACAATATTCTTTTAGGCAACCTTTCGCTTGATGGTGAAACCACGATGATTACTCTGTCGCAATGGCAAACTAGTGGTTACGACGCTAACTCCATCACGTCCACTTCTTCCGCGCTTTTCACTAATGCAGCCGCCGCCGATTACACGCTGAAATCTGGCTCTCCTGCTGCAAACAACGGCGTGGCTAGCTACAATAGCGTTTTCGCTCCGGTTATCGATATTCTGAATATCACGCGGCCACAAGGCGGCGCCTACGACTTAGGCGCCTACGAATCCAATTAAACTCTGATAATCAGTGTGCACTTGGGCTGATTCTTGGCCCAAGCGCACACTGAGCTTTTACACTCTTAAATACTTAGTCTAATCACCACCCTACCCTAGTGCAGCCACGTCCAGACTGGTAAAGTGCTGCACCAGATGCCGCCGCGAAGACGTTTTTCAAGCTCAAGCATATTTTTTCCCACACAATAAGACGACGTTAGCCTCGGCCGCACAGTCACACATTGGGCAGGTTTCATGAACAATAATCCAAGCCAGTCACCGGAAGAACTGGCTCAGTACCATGGGTGGGATGGGCAATTAAAAAAATTATTGCTGTCCCTGCCACGTCGCGCGCTCGATCGCTACATACTCGAAACCATTGCTTACGACAAAGAAGGCTGGCGCTACATCTTGCCCGAATTGCCGCCGAACGCTGCGGTGCTTTGCCTCGATACGCGTTTTGGCACCACCGCCGCCGCTTTTGCCGAAACCGGCGCCAGCATTACCGTGATTCATCCTTGCGCCACCACCGTGCGCATCATGCAGCATCGGCTGGCGGCTTCCGGTTTGACAAATATCAAGATCATGCATGTTCCGCCAGAAGCTACTGCCCTGCCCTTTGCTGACAATAGTTTCGATGCTTTCATTCATCACGACGTTACCGGCTTGTCGATGTCGAACAACGCCGCCACTTCAAGTATTTTTGCCGGCTTGACGACGGCCATGCTTAAAGAAAGTTTTCGTCTTTTAAAACAAGATGGCTTTGCCTATTTTGGGATGAAAAACCCTCATGGCTATACCGAGCTTAAAAAAATTTTACAACGCTCGGCCAACAACGACCAAGCAACGACCCATAAACTTATTTCCTTGCGGCTGGCTAGCCATCGAATCAAGCAAGCCGGATTTCGGGATTTACAACGCCACGCTTATCTGATGGAAAACGGTTTGGTGTATGAAATTGTTCCGCCCACCGGTTATCGTTCGGTAAAAAATAGTTTGGCCATCAATGAAAAAATTAAGCAAATCTTGCTTGGAAAACGTGGCCTTAAATTCCTGGCGCCCGCCTTTGGGTTAATTTGCGGTAAAAATCGATTGCGCGCATGTCACATACAAGGCTTCGCCAATAATCTGGTGTCCCAAAAAATCCTCGCCGAGTCCGATAAACGTCCGTGCTTCCAGCGTTACCAACCGCTGCCAGGGAAAGTCTTTGTCACTTTTGGCAAAGCCGCCGATAGCGATGAGAACGTCATCATCGTCATACCCAAACTGCCAAACATAACGGCGTGGCGTCAAAAAGAAATCACCATCGTCAATGAAATACGTTCGCTCTCGCCTTTACTGGCGGCCAAACTACCGCGCTTGTACCTTGAATCGGTTTATCGCGGTGAATCCTATTTTGCCTTAAGCGAAATTCCTGGCATCACCATCGATAGGCGCGTGCCGCACATCGAACGCTGCATAAATAACGCGGTGGACTTCTTGATTCAATTCAATCGCATCACCGCGCGCGAAACCGTGATAAGCGACGAGATATACACCGCGCTCATTGGCGCGCTTATCAAGCAAGTTACGGATGTCTATCGATCGACGGCGGAAATCATGGGGCGCATCGAACGGCAGCTGCGCGCTTTAGTCTTGGGAAAATCGACGACCACGGTTTGGTTTCACGGCGATTACAAGTTGGAAAACTTGATCTTTAATCAAAATAATCTTGAAATCGCTGGCATCATCGATTGGGAGCAATCGCGCCGCATGGGCCTGCCCTGGCTCGATTTGCTGTATCTTATCGCCTACAACCGCATTATGGCCAAGGACACGGATTTCTTCGGCGTATACCGCCACGTCATTATCGGCGCAAACCGCACGCCGCAAGAACAGTCTATTATAGATACTTATGCGGCGGCTTTTCCGCTGGCGAACGACATGCAACAGGTCATTAATAGTCTATTTTTCATACATCACATCGGTTGCCGCTATAAATATAAATTAAACCTGGAAGGCGACAGGCACAACATCTTCACCGCGTTGGCGGAAATGGAGACGCGCTTGGCCCAACTCACTGCATAAAAATAATTCATCGTTATTTTCATGGCCAAAGCTATTTTTTATCTGTCCGCGGGATTGTTAATTTACAATTATTTTTTATACCCGCTGGCGATCATTTTATCGGCGAAACTTCGCAGCGCATCCGCGGTCGCCACGCCGCGTGCGCCATCGGCGCCATCGGTCAGCTTGATCATCGCCGCTTACAATGAAGAACGCGTCATCGACGCCAAGATTCGCAATTCCTTGGCGCTGGATTACCCTAAAGATCGTTTACAAATCTTAGTGGTGTCTGATGGCTCCACCGATAGCACGCCGCAGATCGTGCAACGCTATCAAGCGCAAGGCGTCGTTTCGCTGCATCAAGCGCAACGCCGTGGTAAAACCGCGGCGCTCAATCGCGCGGTGGCGGCGGCCAACGGTGACATCGTGGTTTTTTCGGATGCTAATAATATGTTTGAGCCCAAGGCGCTGCACGAATTGGTCAAGCATTTCGCCAACCCGAAAGTGGGCGGCGTGTGCGGTCTCAAGCAGATTTATCAAGCCGCGGAGCGTCAATCGAGTCAAGGAGACAGCCTGTACTGGAAATACGAATCCGCTATCAAACAAGCGGAAAGCGCCTTGGGCTCCATCACCACGGCGGACGGCGAAATCTTCGCTGTACGCCGCCAATGCTACGAAGCTATCGACGAGACCGTCATTAACGACGATGCCGAGATTACCTTGTCATTGGTGCAAAAAGGTTTGCGCATTCTGTACGAGCGCCACGCTATTTCCTACGAGCACGCCTCTATCCGCATTGAAGACGATTTTCACGTGAAAGTGCGCATGGTCTCGGGTGGCTTTCAAACCGTTGCGCGCCATTGGAAATTCCTGCTGCTACCGCGCACCGACTTTGCTTTTTGCTTTGTCTCGCACAAGCTGCTGCGTTGGTTGGCGCCTGAATTGATGATTTTGATCGCGGTTTCTTCATTGTGGTTGATGCGCCAACCGTTTTTTCTGGCCATGGTTTTATTGCAAGCCTTGTTTTATTTATTCGCCGCCATCGGTTGGCTCATGCGCGAACGCGCGCGGCGTCCCGCTATTTTTTACGTTCCATTTTATTTTTGCGCCATGAATCTAGCGGCTTTGTTTGGTCTGTGGCGCTTCCTAGCGCGCACCCAAACTACGCAATGGCGCAAGGCGGAACGCTAATGCTAACGCCGTTTATCATAATCTTTCTTGCGTCGCTAATAGCCGGCTATGTTTTGCGGCGCTTGATTCGTTCGCGCAATATGCAATATTGGCTCGGCTCTTATATCGTTTGGAAGTTTTCACGAATTTTCCGCAAACGGCCCGCGCGGCGTCATGTTTATTTTTGCTTCGTCGATCATTACGAACCTTATGGCGGCGCCAACGATAAAACGCGCGCGCATGCACGCGTGCAACAATGGCTCGAACAATATCCCGCCATCGCCGCGCGCCATGTCGATAGCGACGGTCATCATCCTAAACATACTTATTTTTATCCCATTGAAGAATACGACGCTGAACTGATCGATCAAATAAAGGGATTGTGCGACGCCGGTTTCGGCGATATCGAAGTGCATCTGCATCACGACAACGATACCGCGCAAAACTTCCGCGACACCCTACAGCGTTTTATTCATACGCTGGATACACGGCACCATCTTCTGCGCAAGGATCCCGCGGGGAAAATTATTTATAGCTTTATTCATGGCAATTGGGCGCTGGATAATTCGCGGCCTGACGGCCGTTGGTGCGGCGTCGATAATGAGCTAGACATATTGGTGCAAACCGGTTGTTACGCAGACATGACCCTGCCATCAGCGCCAAGCGACACGCAAACGCGCAAGATCAACACCATTTATTTCGCTCGTGGGCGGCCAGGCTGCCGCAAATCGCACGACAGTGGGCGCGACGTACGCGTCGGCGAATGGGGCAAGCCGGATGAATTGTTATTAATTCAAGGCCCGTTGGCGCTTAACTGGAAAGAGGCCAAGTTCGGTCTTATCCCCAAAATCGAAAGCGCCGAGTTATCCTTCGACGCACCACCCACGGCGCATCGCGTACACATGTGGGGCGAATGCGGAATCGGCGTGCAAGGCGCGGAAGGACATGTGTTCATCAAGGTTCATACGCACGGCGCCACCGAACGTTCCATGCAAATGCTGTTTAACGGCGGTTTCGATAAGCTCTGGACCGAACTGGAAAAACAATATCGAGACGGCCCTGAATGTTCCTTGCATTACGTCACCGCCTGGGAAATGTACAATAAAATAAAACAACTGGCCCTGGGTAAGTAGTTTTTCCAAGAACACACGAGAAATCTATCTTGCGCGTACTGCACATCATCGAGTCGCTGGATTTCGGCGGCGCGGAAAAAATCGTGGTCAGTCTCGCCAATGGCATGGCGGATGCGCACGATGTTGCCATTTGTTGCTTGAAACATGTCGGCGTCTTGGGCGCTGAACTCGATAAACGCATCCCAGTTTTTTGTCTCGACAAAGGCGAAGGCAATGATTTTCTACTGCCGTTGCGGCTCGCCGCCTTGATTAAGAAAAACAATTTCGATGTCGTGCACACGCATAATTGGGGGGTGTTCCTGGAAGGCGGACTCGCGGGTACTTTGGCGGGCGTTAAATTGCTGCACACCGTGCACGGCCCTTATACGGATTATCCGCCTTCGTGGCGCTCGCGCATCAAACTGGCGTTACGTCATTTTCTCGAAAGACTGCTGTCGCGGCGCTTTTATCGCATCATAGCGGTATCGGATGCGATTCGTGAATACATTGAAAAAACGATTCATATTAATGCCAAGCGATTATTGACGATTCATAACGGCATTCCCACTACGAACGTTAGGCCAACAACGCGCTCTCAAAAAACGAGTGTGGCATTCATGACCGTGGGACGTCTAGCGCCGATAAAAAACCATGCGATGATGCTGCGCGCCTTTGCTGAAATCGCTAAAACTAACGCGCACACACGCTTAATCATCGTGGGCGATGGCCCTGCACGCATCCAGCTTGAGAGCAGCATTAAAGAAAATCATTTAGAAGATAAGATATCGCTCTTGGGTTTTCGAGCAGATATCGACAATTTACTGCGCGATGCCGATATTTTTCTGCTTACCTCGCATTACGAGGGCATTTCCATCGCCCTGCTCGAGGCCATGCGCGCTGGATTGCCCGTTATTGCCACCGCTGTGGGCGGCATGTCGGAGATTGTGCGCGATGGTTTTACTGGCGTGTTAGTCGCCGACGATGACCATATCACCCTGGCCAAAGCCATGATCCGTCTCGCCGACTCGCAAACCTTGCGCGACGAAATGGGTAAACAGGCCTACGCTTACTTTATTAAGGAATTTTCACTGGCAACCATGTTGTCGCGCTACCAGAGTCTTTACACTAAAACGACATAAAGTCCGTCTCATGAAACTTAACATTCTGTACCATCATCGCACTCAAGGCCGTGGCGCCGAAGGCGTGCATATCGTAAGTATCGTGCGCGCATTGGAGGCCATGGGACATTCAGTCACCGTCCTATCTCCTCCGGGCGTCGATCCGCTCGATCCGGCGCACAACACGCCCGTGGATAAATCTCGGGTTAAGACTGGCGGCATACAAACTTTGTGGAAATGGATCAGCAAGCACTTGCCGAATTTTCTATTCGAGCTTGCCGAAATCGCTTATAACATCACGGCCCATTCACGATTGAAACGTCTGCTCGCGACGCAAAAGTTCGATTTAATCTACGAACGCTACGCCTTCTATCTCGTTGCTGGCGCGTCCTTGGCGCGCAAACATCAAATTCCTTTCGTGCTCGAGGCCAATGAAGTCAGCGGTATTGCCAATCGCGCACGCGTGCAATCCTATCCGCGCTTGTGCGCCCGTTTCGAAAAATTTCTATTTGCACACTGCACAGGCATTCACACGGTATCTTCGCAGCTTAAAAAAATGATTCTGCGGCAAGACGTTCCGCCGCAACGCGTACATGTCGTGCCCAACGCCTTCGACGTTAACAAGGTCAAAACAGTCGGAAAAAATCTAGCGCTAATTGAACAATACGGCTTACAGGATAAACTAGTCCTCGGCTTTGCCGGTTGGTTCGATCATTGGGACCGGCTAGATTTTTTTGTCGAGGCATTCAGTGCTTTGCGGCGCCAGCACGGCCAGTTGAAACTGATGCTAATCGGCGATGGCCCGATTTTGGTTGAAATAAGAAAACTCGTCGCTGACTACGGATTGAGCGCTGATGTCATCTTTACCGGACCGGTGGCGCGTAACCGCATATACGAATATCTGTCGTTGATAGACATCGCGGTATTGCCGCATTCCAATGACTTCGGTTCGCCCGTGGTGATGTTCGAGTTTATGGGCTTGAAAATTCCCGTGGTCGCGCCAAAACTACCGCCGATTGAAGATGTGCACACCGACGGTCAAACTGCCTTATTGTTCGAACCGCTCAATATCAATACCTGTCAGCACGCCATCGAACAACTGATCGTTGCGCCTGACTTGCGTCAACAGATTGCCGATCGCGCCTATGCCAAGTTACAAAGGGATCACACTTGGCACCGTAATGCCGCGCTTATTCTCGAATCAGCCGGAGTATCCACGACGTCATGAAACCCGCGCCCACCGTATGCCTGGTGTCTGAATTCTCTCCACCTCCCGGTGGCATGGCGGTACAGGCGGAAATGCTCATGGCCGGTTTGCGTCAACAAGGACATGAAGTCATCCCACTACCGACCAATGCACTGGCGCATGATTCCGCGTGGCGCAAAATACCTTTCGTGCGCGGCATGATGAATCTATCGCTGTTTCTTGCGCGCCTGTGGCCAGCTTGCTTCAAGGCCGACGTGGTGCATGTTTTTAGCAACTCTTATCTAAGCTTTTTTCTTTTTAGTTTTCCCGCCGTGGCCGCAGGCAAGGTCATGGGCAAGCGAGTGCTGATTCATTATCACGGCGGCGCGGCCGAGAAGTTTTTGCAAGGCTGGTTTTGGCTGGCGCGCTTGGCGCTGGAATCGGCCGACACGGTCATTGTCCCATCCGGTTTTCTGGCGCGGGTTTTTGCCCGGTTTCGGCTACGCACGGTGGAAATACCCAACATTTTGCCCGTGGAAATTTTTCCGTTTCGGGAGCGCATACCACTGCGGCCGCACATTGTCATGGCGCGCCATTTGGAACCAGACTACAACGTGAGTTGCGGACTACGCGCTTTTGCTGTTTTGCGCAAATCGTATGTCGACGCTACGCTTACTATCGCTGGCGATGGCAGCGAAAAAACCAAACTTGCTTCACTGTGTCAGGAACTCGGCATCGCGCGCAGCGTGAGCTTCACGGGGAACGTCGACAATATCAAAATGAAATCGCTTTATGACAGCGCCGACATTTATCTCAACTCCTCGCGCGTGGACAACCAACCGGTGTCGGTACTCGAGGCTTTCGCCTGCGGTCTGCCCGTAGTGACCACCGCCGTCGGCGGCATTCCTTATATGACCACGTATGGCAAGGACGCCATGCTGGCGCCAGATAACGATGCCGAACAGCTAGCCGCGCATATGCTGAGCTTGCTGCACAACCCAGAGCTCAGTGTCCAACTTATCCGCAATGGCCGGCGGCGCGCCGAGGAGCATTCTTGGACTCTTATCTATAGTAAACTGTCGCGGCTATATCAGAGCGAATCTCGCGCATGAACCTGTACCAAGACGTTTTCTTCCGCAGTCTAGACGTACTGCGTGGCCGACGTACCATCGAACGTCTGCATTTCCTGCGCCGTTCTCAATACTGGGATAAAGCCACGCTAGACGCTTGGCAGCTGCAAAAACTCAATGCCGTATTGCAACAAGCGCGCGATCATTCCGATTATTATCGGCAGTCACTGAAACACATCGCGCTTCCGCTAACCAAGCTCGAAGAATTAGAGCGCATTCCAGTACTGACCAAAACCCAAATTCGAGATAACTTTGAAACCCTGCAATGCCGCAATATTCCGCGTCAGCGTTTCGTCATGAGCCGCACTGGCGGCTCCACTGGCGAGCCCTCGTATTATTTCTGGGACAAACAAGGCATGGACTGGAACCGCGCCAGCGTTTATCGCGGCGCGGAATGGGCCAACGTAACCCTGGGCGAGCGCACGGTGCAGATGTCCGGTTCGCATTACGATGAAACCCAATCGCAAAAACTTTTTAACCGCATCGTCTATTTACTGCAGCGTTACCGCGATTATTCCGTAGCGGTGTTAACCGATGAACTGCTCGAGCATTATTATCAAGGCGTGCGCACTTGGCGGCCGTCGAGCATTTGGGGCTATGCCAGCGGCATCCATGCGTTTGCCGACTACATCCAAAAACATCATCCTGGCGCGTCCTTTGATTTTCTGCGCGGACTTTTCACCAGTTCCGAGACGCTGCGTCCGGAACAGCGCGTTAGCATCAATAAAGTGTTCGGCGACGCCAAGGTATACGATCAATACGGCAGCCGCGAAATGTACATGGGTTCCGAATGCCGCGAACATCGCGGTTACCATCTGCACGCTGAAGTGCTTTTAATCGAAGTCGTCAACAAAGAAAATAATCCCTGCCGTCCTGGCGAACTCGGACGCATATTGATCACCGATCTATCGAATCACGCATTTCCCTTCATTCGTTATGAAATCGGCGACGTCGGCATCATGAGCGACGACGCGCCCTGCCCTTGCGGCGTCACCTTACCCAAGCTCGCCAAGGTCGAAGGCAGAATCGCCGATGTCGTGGTACTGCGCGACCGCTTGTTGACGCCGCCTAACTTCACCATTCTCATGAGCGATATTCGCGGCATCAAGTCTTACCAGATACGTCAGGATTCGCTGGATGAACTTAAAGTGTATATTGTCCCCGACACCGATTTTACCGAAACGGTTGCGCAATACGTTGGCGATTCGATTAAAAAAATGGCCGGTGACAAAGTGCGCATTCATCTTGAAAAAGTTTCCGAGATCGCGGTTCCCGAGTCGGGCAAGCGCCGCTTTATTATTTCCTCGGTCAGCCGCGAGCGTATTTAAACCGTGTTGAGTCCTGGAAGAATAATCAAACACGGCCTGGCTGCTTTGTGGCCTGGCGCGATATTGATGAGAGGAAACCCAAACAGCGGGCGCATAGCCCTTACCTTCGACGATGGCCCGCATCCGCAATACACTCGAGCCATTCTTGATATACTCGATAGCAACGGCGTCCACGCGACATTTTTTCTGCAAGGCAAGGAAATCGAAAAATATCCGCATCTGGTGCGCGAAATTTTTTCCCGCGGACATCAATTGGGCAATCACGGCTATGCGCATCTCGACGCCAAACGGGCATCGCGGCACGAGTACATCGAGGAAGTTAAGCGCGCTCAGGATGTTCTACAAAACACGGTGGGCGCTAAAATAGAAAAAATATTCCGTCCGCCTTATGGCAATATTACTGGAACGGCGTTTATTTCATTGGCACTGGCCGGTTACCGGTTTGTCTTCTGGTCTGTCGACAGCCGCGATTCCTTTATTCGCGCCGAACCCGAGCTCGTTGCACATGTCGCGGCCGCAAAAATTTCCGCTGGCGATATTCTATTGCTGCACGAGGACTATGCGCACACCGTCGCGGCCTTACCTAAGATTTTAAAATCCATAAGTTCACGCGCGCTGCGCTTTTCGCGAATTAGCGATATGTGAATAATGCTCTGCCTATCGTAATCGTTATTGACTCGCGCAAAATATAACCAGAGATCATCCATGGCCCAAGTCGACATCATCATTCCTTTTTACAACGTTCCGATTCACTATCTACAGACCGCGCTGGAAAGCGCTTTGGCGCAAACCTATTCTGATTGGAAAGCAATCATCGTCAATGATGGCTCAAACAGCGAAAGCACCGCTTCTCTTGAAGCGCTGCTTAAAAAATTCCCCGACAAGAGAATCGTTTATCTTAAAACGGAAAATCGCGGCTTAGCGGGCGCGCGCAATACTGGCATCAAAGCTTCCGATTCTCCTTATATTGCCTTACTGGATTCGGACGACGTGTGGTATCCGCATAAATTGACGTCGCAAATTGCCATCTTGGAACAAAATCCGGACATAAGCTTGGTTCACTCGGACGTCGACATCATCGACTCCGATGGCCACATTACTGGTAAATCCAAGCTCAAGGATTTTTCTACCAAGGAAAGCCATAAAGATGGCCTCATCAGAATGATGCGAAATAATTTCGTCGCTTGTCCGACCGCGCTATTTCGCCGACGTAGCGGCGAAGCCGTGGGATTTTTCGATCCCGCTTTCACCAGCATCGAAGACAAAATGCTGTGGATGGCCTTGCTCGCCCATGGTTATTCGTTCTACTATCAAAACGAAACCGTGGCGCAGTACCGCATGCATGCATCTAACATGTCAAAAAATGTCGAGAAATTGCTATACGGAAGAAAACTGTTGCTTCAAAGATTAAGCGCCATGGCGCAAACCAACCCGTTATTTCAAGAAATAGAATGGACACGCCGCCGCCAGGAAATGGTGGCGCACATGTTCCAAGAAGCGTACGAAGGATACAAAGAGCAACGAAAACTTCTGAAAGCGTTGCAATATCGTTACCCTTTCTGCCTTCTCATGAATTGGGGGAAACGCGCCTAATGCCGTTTTATCTCTCTTTCTTGCGTCACGTTAAAATATTTCGCCACAGTGTCCGGATACTGGCGTTGGGACTCGCCTGCCTTACCTTATCGTGCGTCTCGCTAGCCACGCAAAATAACAGCGCGACCGCCGTAACTTTTTATATTTCGCCGAACGGCAGCAATTGGAACAACGGTAAATCCGTCGACGCGCCTTTTAAATCTTTCGCGCATGCGTTCAATAAAATGTCCGCGGGCGATGAATTGATATTGCTCGATGGCAATTATTCGGAATCCGCGGGCACCGGCTATATCAGTTACACCGATTACAGCACCCATGTCGGCGGTTCGAATACCGATCAAATTCCTTCGGGCATCGACCCTGGACGGCCAACATACATTCACGCGCAAAACCCAGGGAAAGTAAACGTTATCGGACAATTATTTCTTGGGCGCTCCACGCGCAAGGATAGTTTCATCAAAATTCAAGGTATCACCTTCGAAGGCGGCGGCAGTCTGTTCAACACCAGTTACGTTACGATAAAAGATTGCGGTTTTCACGGTCCCTTGGGAGTCGGCTCCAACGACCATAATCAAGGCAGCGATCATAATCTGATCGAAGACGTATGGGTGTGGGCTTCTGGCGCGCGCATTGTCGCCATCAATTATCGCTCGCGCTTCAATGTATGGCGTCGGGTGTTGGTGCGCGGCGATGGCTGCGGCAAGCCCGATTGTCGCGGCGGCGGCAATCCGAACGTCGGCATCACGGTTTATGACTCGAGCAATATTTCCCTGCAGAACGTGATGGTCGTGGATCGCGTACTGGCCAAGGGCGACGATCCGTACGCGGATTTCGCCGTAGCGCAACACACGCCGGGCGCGTATCTTTTTGGAAAAAATGAATGGCTCGGCACCCTATCGTTACGCGCGCCGGATACCGGTTATTACATGGAGCCTGACCGCGAAGGGACCATCGATCCCACGATTCGCATCGTCAACGCCATCGCTTGGGACGCCGCCGAACTGGGTTTTAATTTACGGCGCGCGGGCACCAACAATTTTCTGGAAAATCTCACGGTGCGGGCGTTAGGCGGCGACGGCGTGCGCATCGCGCCAGAACTGGAATCGGGCGTGTTGCGCAACGTTATCTCGGTCGACGCTGGGCGCTATGGCATCAATTCCAATTATGTTCCCAGTTACGTCAACGTCGCCAACGCCAAAATGGAACCTTACCGCCAAACAAACTGCAGCGTCGGATGTTATTCAATCAATCCGCTGACGGGAGCAAATCCTTCCTTAAAATACTTGGTCAGGATAGAAGCGAATTCGCCTTTAAAGGCCAAGGGCCATCAAGGCGCGGATATTGGCGCTAATTTACTCTACCGCTATGGGTTGGACGGCGCGCATTATGGCGAAACTGGCTTCAACAGTCTGACTAATAAACCGCTGTGGCCATGGCCTAACGAAGCGCGGATTCAAAAAGAGATGTGCGAACGCTCTGGCGTCACTCGCGGATTTTGTCAGAAGCAATCTTTAACCCGTTATATTTGGGAATACTTGGGCCATCCCATGCCAGCCGATCCGTATCAGCCGGTGAAAATTAACGCTCACCAAAACACCTCGGGCAAACTCAGCAATCCGGAAAAATAATCCTTGGAAGTTTTAAGCTCGACATGCTGACGCCGCATGTGGAAACGATCGAGCTTGGCTAAGCGATTGACGCCTTCGACATAGGAAACACCGAGGCGGTAGCCAGCCGATTGCGCGGCGCGAATAACCTTATCGTTGAATGCGGTGGCTTCACCGACCGGATAAGCCAAAATGGACACGGGTTTTCCCAGCTCTTGCTCCAATTTCTGGCGCGAATCCACCAACTCGCGATCAAGCTCATGTTCTTCCAACGTGGAAAGAATCGGATGATTGACGCTATGCGAGCCGAATTCGATGCCCGCGGCGCTCATTTCGCGCACCTGATTCCAAGTCATCGGCCGGCTCAAGTGCGCCTGGCTGGCATCGACGAGCGCGCCGTATTGCCGCTGAAACTTTTCCATGAAATCCCAGCGCTGGCGATTGCTTATTTTCTTGAACACGCGAATAAGCTTCAGGGTGGCGGCGCGTCGGGACGCGACACTATCGTCCAATGACAAGCTTAAATCCAGCTCTGGGAATTGCATGACTCCCGCGGGCGCTCGATACAAAATATGCGCCGCCAGGTCGAACCAAAAAGGCTTATCGCCGCCGATATAACCGGTAGCTATGAAAAAAGTCGCGGGCATGCCTAGGGATTTTAGAATGGGAAATGCATGGTGATAGTTATCATCGAAACCGTCGTCAAAGCTCACGATGATCGGGCGCTTGGGCAAGCTTGCCTTGCCATCGAGCGCATCGATTAAAATTTGGAAGGTGATGGGATCGTAACGTTCCTTAACATATTGCATCTGCCATGCGAAATCAGCACGCGATGCACTGATCAAATCCGGGTCGAAAGGAAACGCCGCTGCGTCTTCGATGTCGAGAACGCGATGATAGCCGAGTATCGGCAACTCCCTGACGGCCAATTGGCGCAAGCTGCCGCATAAGCCGTGAATGCCCGTGAGCGAAAATGTTTTGGCTAGAAATTCTTTCTTGCGCATAAATAACCGGATGATTTTCGCCGTAACATTCCCTACGATCAATAAAGTATCACGAAGGCCTTGATAATGATGACCCAGCCCACGGTGGCAGCGCATAAACGCCAAAAGTCCTTCTCGCCAAATTGCACGGGTTGTTTCAAACGAAACCCCAAGGCGGCGCAAAGTCCCAATAAAAAGTAAAACGTTTCGTATTCCAGCGTCACGAACATCGAACTAATAATATAGCCAATGACGCTCAAACCTAGGGCAATGGCGTAAGATCGATTACTCTCGTTCTCGGTTTCTTGCACATACGCGGCCACGTTCCTTAGTGACATATAAATCAGTCCAAACCAGAAAAACAATCCTGGCAGACCGGTTTCACCCATGATTTCTATGCTGGAATTATGCGCGATGAGCTTATTGGTATAACTCAAAAAATTTCCCTTGCCGATGCCAAAAACAGGATTGCCTTGGACCATCTCCACGCCTTCGATCCACATATCGACGCGATGCTTGGCCGACTTGCTGGGATCGTCCATGGTCGTGAGATAGCTGGGGGCCAACATAAAAACAAAGGCGACGATGCCACCGGTTATGGCGATCTTGAGCGGCGATATCTTGAAACGCATGGCCATGAACAAGGCGAATATGCCCAAGGTCGTCAAAAATCCGCCGCGCGACCCGCTGTAGTAAATCGCCGTCACCAACAGCAATAACAATCCACTCGTCAGTAACCGGATGCCAAACTTAAAGGGCGCCACCAAATATTGCATTAAAAACGGCAAAGCAATCGTATAAACCACGCAGAACACACCCGGACCGTCGAAAATGTTTATCCAGCGCGTGCGGCCTGGTTCACCGGCTGCTTGCGCCTCGGGGTCGATCCAGGCCAGTGTTTGCCCCGCCCAACCGAGCTGCGATTCATTGGTGATGTGCTGAATGCCTTCGACGGCCAATACCAGGGCGAAAAAAACCAACATCAGCGTGACGGCCTTGAAACGGCCGTCGGACGACACCGTCGCCGAAAGCAATTTATACATGACGAACCATTTGGTGTAATCCATGATGATATCGGTGCTGCGATCGCGAAATCCGCCATTGAGCAGCATGGACAATACTATCCACAACAACATCAGCAGAAAAAATTTATCCTGCGCCGTCAGCGTCAGTGGATTTTTTTCCTTCGAAAAAACCACCGCCAGCATCCACAATGGATATACGTAATAGTCCACGCGCAAATCAACGAATGGCTCGATCCACAATTGTGGCGCGATAAATAACGTCGTTAGATATATAAAAACAATCAGCACGATGATGATTCCCAATAAAGCCTAAGCACTCTTAGGGCTGCGGCGAAACTTTCTCCGCAATGTAGCATGCAACCAAGCGATTTCCGCGCGATGCAATCCCCCCGTATAAAGCAAGCTGGCCACAAATCCGCCATACAACAGCAATTTAAGCGGCACGCTCCAATATATCGGCTGGTTCATTAGCGGCAACGATAAAAGATAAAAAATCACGGTGACGGCGACGATCGCCAAAAGCCGCGAGTATTCATAGCGCACGTTGAAATACTGTTGTGAAATACGGTTGGTGACGTAAAGCACCGCGCCAGCCGTGACCATCTGCGCCGCGCACGCGCCTATTAATCCAAACCAACGTATAAAAATAAAATTAGCAAGACTGCTGATAATAGCCGCCATTAAGCCGATATAAAAAACATATCTGGTTTTTTTTTCGTAAAATATGCCCGTTTGCATGGGATAATTAATGACTGACAGCAAGCTGCCTATTACTAGAAAAGGCAAGATATCGGCCGCTGGCCAATAAGCCTTATCCGACATGACGACCAACAAATCATGCGCGAAATAAACAATGCCAAGCCCCAGAGCCACTAAGCCCATTAATAAAAAACGCACGATACGCATTTGTATCGCGGTCGCATCCGCGCGCTTCATGATGGAGAAACGATACGCGCCATAAGAACGGTTAAAAGGCTCGCCGATTAAATTGTCGAGCAAACCGGAAAATTTAAGCGCCAATGCGTAAATTCCCAGCGCCTGCAGGCTTAGCATGCTATTGATGAGAAACCGGTCGATGTTCGCGGAAATTAAACCCGTGATGGTGCTTAACAAAAAAGGGAAACTGTATTTCAAAACCGGAACGGCCTTGCTCCACTCGAATCGATAGGCGCACTCGCGCAACACAAATATCGTCAAGAACACCCAACCGAAAGCCACCGCCATCAAATTACCCGTGAGCACGCCTTCGATTCCCGCGTGACGAAACACGACAAAATAAGTATTAGCGGCGAATTGCAAAACCAGTTTGAGAAACATGATGAGCACGAAAAGCTTGGAGTACTCCTTGACCCGCAAGTAGGCCAAGCTAACCTGCGAGGACAGCTCCAACACCAGGGTCGCCAGCACGATCAAAACGCCGCGGCTGTATTCGGCACCGCCCATGACATGCCGCGCCAGGGGTTCATGCCAAAAACTGACTAATAACGCGCCCGTGGCGGTTATCAGCAGCGAAACCGTGAGATTGGTGGTGACCACGGAGTGACGTTCGGCTTCGCTCTCGTATTCGAAATAAAAGCGCAATGTGGCGTGGGCAATACCGACGGAAAGCAGGCCGGAAACCACCGTGGCGATGACATAGAACAATTCAAGCGCGCCATATTCGGCGACGGTCAAGTAGTTGGTGTATATCGGTAACAATAAAAATGCGGCGGCGCGATTCAATATGCTGCCAAACGCATAAATCGACGAATGCTTGAAAAACCGGTTTAAAGAGGTGCTCGATGTCACGCGATGGCCATTTGATTTATCTGGGAGTAAAAAATAACGTTTATAAGAGCGTCTTGGCGCGTAACACATCCTGCATGGTGGTAAAGGAAAAATCCCGAAGCAAGCGATCCAAGCGCGGCTGAGTGCACGCGAGGTTGAGGTAATGACGAAAACGCGACAATGCGCTGGCATTGTGAATGCGCGGTTGTTTCGGATCGACTTCCCAAGGATGAAGATAAAAGACAAATTCATGTCCCGCCTGATTGATCTGTTCCAATCCCCATTTGGTCAAGGCGTAGGGAAACAGACGAAAATAACCGCCGCCCGCGACCGGCAGTTTAAATTTTCCAAAACGCGAAACCGAAATGGGAAACTCGACCAGGGAATAACCCGCGGGCGTGCGCAGCGTATGCGGATACGGATGCGCGTCGGGAATACCGTATTTATCATGACGCATGGGAAAGATACTCGAATCGTATTTAAATCCTTCTTCATGCAGGATATCAAGCGCCCATAGCGAACGCTGGGTAATTGAATAAGTCGCCGCGCGATAGCCGATGATGGGCCGTTGGCAAATGTCCTCGATCAACGCCTTGCTATGGCGCGTTTCGGCGCGAAATACTTCGCGGGTCTGGGTATACACCAGCGTGTGGCTCATGCCGTGCGAGGCGATTTCATGTCCGCGATCGGCGATTTCCCGGATAAGCCCTGGATGACGCTGCGCCACCCAGCCGAGAACAAAAAAAGTACCCTTAACCGAATGCGTATCGAGCAGATCCAACAAACGGCGGGTATTATTTTCCACGCGCGATTCGTATTTGTCCCAGCCGCCTTTATCAACCACATCGGCGAAGGCCTGAACCTGGTAATAATCCTCGACATCGATGGTAAAAACATTTTTCATGAAAAACTCTTAAGGCGTCGATAAAAGTTTCTGAACATTTCGCTGGCATAACGCGGCATCAATGAAATGAGCGCCAACGCTCCGATACGCGGCTGCCAAGGTTGATGCCGCAAACTTAAAAAAAGATGGCGCGCCGCCGAACGGTTATCGCCGCTATCCAATTGTTTCTCGCCCAACCAAGCATAGGCCTCGGCCAGAACTAGATGGATCATGCGATCGGGAAGACGAATGAGTTCACGCTCGTGCTCGATAATCGGCAAAATCGTATTGAGAAAATTCCGCGCCATGTGCACGCTCATTTCTGGACGAGTAAGCTGATCGCTCATGCCAACACGATATTGAATCGACGGCACGTCGGCGAAAGCCACCATCCCGCCGCGGCAAGTGCGCAAATGAAAATCGTAATCCTCACCCGAATAAAGTAGGTCTCGATTGAAGCCCTTAACCTGCTCGAGGCGATCTCTTTTGATCAACACGGTTGAAGTATGCACCATATTACCCATGATCATGGGAGAAAAAATATCGCCCGCATATAATTTTTTTCCGGCTATCTGATGCGGCAAACTATCGGACAAAGAACTCAGTGAACACGAATCGGTAAAAAGCTCGTTCAAATCGAACCAGCGCCAGGCCGAATACATCTTTCGGAGATAACGCGCGTCCGTTACAGTGCCGTCGCTATCCACCGCTTCCATGTCAGTCCATATCATGCCTGCTTGCGAGAAACGATCTAGACAAGCCAGTTGCAACTCCAGTTTCCACGATTTCCAGAGATCGTCCGAGTCTAAAAAAGCGATATATGCGCCCGTCGAATTTTCGATACCCGTATTACGCGCCGCCGACACACCCTGGTTTGATTGGCGAATGTAGCGCACGCGCTTCTCGATTCCGTAGCGGTCGTGGATCAAGCGCTCTGTCTCGTCGGTCGAACCATCGTCCACGATCATTACTTCGACGTTATGGTGCGATTGCCGTAACACGCTGTCGATGGTTCGCGGCAAGCAATACGCCCGATTGAACGTCGGGATAATGACACTCACCAAATCATTGTTATTGCTCATTAAAGTCAGAAAATCGTCATGAATTCAGCATAGTATATCTGCCTACATTATTTTTAGCCGCCTTACTTAGTTAAGCTTTATCTTGTTCTGTGCGCGCCATGGCCGAGGCTTTTTCGCCTTGACGCTTGAAGCGACGTAATCTTGCATATAACTTATTTTTCCACACCAAAAATTTTCCGCGTCCGGTGTCGGCGAATATCCGCACGTCATGCATGCGACTTGCATGACAACCGAATTCGGTTTTATACGAAACCACCCCGCCTTTCATGAAATCATAATGCTGCAGGCCATCGCGCAACGCACCATCGATCGCGTATACATGCGCCAAAATTCCCGGTGAATGCTTGGCGGCGCCATCCATGTCGAATCCACCTTGGTAAAAATAATCGGTGCCCGCGAAACGAAAATTATAAAGCACGGCGATATTCGTCTCATTGAGCGAAAGCAAGCGAATATTGAGCATGCCAAGCGGCAGCAATAGCCGCGTTATTTTTCGATGGAAATCGGTAAAGCGTGTGCTGGCAAACACGCCATCGCGTCCACGCGATTTCCAACGCAGAGTATGCAAGCGAATTAATTCATCGAATGCCTGATCTAGATCGGAAGACTCGGTAATTTTTTTGTCAACGACTCGTCCAGCACGTTCGAATTTACGGCGCTTGTAAGGAATACGTTTAGCGGCGCCGGGTTCGAGCATGGCGATGTATGCGTCCCAGGTGTGCGGCAGTTCGACATAGTAACGAATCCCCACCTCATCAAGCAGGAGCGGCAAATGTTCCGCCTTAGCCATTGGCGCAAGTGTCGCCAGAATCAGCGAATTTTCCAGCACGTCGTTAAAAACGATTTGATCCCACGATTGTTGCTGACGCAAATGGGTCCAAACAGCTTGCGCAACGCGCGCTTCATATCCTGTCTGCGCCACAATATCGAGATATTCCGAAGCAACCTCTTCCCATTCCGGTTCGCCAGTGCCAAGGAAACGCAAGGTGCGCACGGGAACCATGCCAAATATGCTTTCGACGTGCAGAAAAAATGGCGCGATGCCCACCAGTTTTCTTTCCTCGTGCACCAAAAGCACCTGCAATGCGATTCCGCAACTGGAAAATATTTCCCACCAGGTATGCAGCCATTCCCAGCGCAAACAAATGCTGCGCCGTGAGGCGTTGTCGAGCAAACGATTCCATTCATCACGGCAAGACGCCAGCCCTTCGGCCGTATCGATAACGGAAACCGATAGCTGTTCTTTCATGGTTTTTTCTAAATTAATTTAAATTAATAAACGTTCAGCTACGGCTTTGCGTTTATTTTTAAGCAGGCAAATCGGGCGCTAAAGGCAGCGTGGTTTTATGGCCATAAATTTCAGCGCTGTTGTCATAGTCTTTGCGCAAGATACGCGCCGGATTGCCCATCACCAACACGCGCGCGGGAAGATTGTGCGAGATCACGCTGTTGGGACCGATGGTGACACCATCGCCAATATGAACGCTGCCAAAGATCACCGTGCCCACGCCGATCCATACCCGATCGCCAATCACGGGTATGCCACCGACACCGTCAGCGCGCTTGCCGATGGTGACTTGATGCGCCAGATTACAATCCACACCCATCTTCACCGGCCCGATCAACACGCCGCTGAAGTGACCTATATAAAGACCGCCGCCGATTTTGGCTTTTTCGTCGATATGAATGCCCCACAGGATGATGCACAGCTTGTCGAGAATGTGATAGATCAGCTTCAGCGGGCTGCGTAGCGGCTTGAAACGCACGGTACGATTTACCCAAGAACCGAAACGAAACACCAAGCCAGCATGCAAACCGGGCGCGTCGAAGATAATGCGCAGTTTTCTGAAAAAACCCGGATGGCCGTCGAAACTATCGACGCTAAAATACCGCTGAAGATCGCGCTTAACGAGGTCGAACATATTTATATATTAGAGCTAATGGACGACATTAAGGCGACGAAATGGTGGCGCCTTCCATGCGCCGCAAAAACACGGCAAATTCGCGGTCCATGACCTTATACGCCGCGTCTGTTAAGTGCACCATGTCGCCGCTATCGTATTCTTTTTTTAAATATTTATTGCTGTCGCTGATGCGCAATACCGCCTCGAGATCGAACAAGGGCAAACGTTCGCGCGCGGCATATTCGCGCAGCCAGGCGTTGTAGGCGGTGATTTCGTCCAGCCAGCTGTGCATCCCAAATAAATGCTTAATAGCGATTCGGCTCTTGGCCATCAAGCCGCTGGGCTCGGCCACGGGCGCGGTCGTTACCAGCACCGGACGAATGCCCGCGCGCTTCAATTGCGTCACCCAGTTTTCCACGCTGTTATGATATTTTTCCGTGTTACCCGGAAAATACGTCGAACATTCCTTTATCATCACAAAATCGGGTTTGTCCTTGCGGGCAATCAGCTGATCGATGAGCGGACTTTTATCAAAAGCATTAACGCCAACATAATTAAAAGAATAGCCTGGAAGATTTTCCCTATTCGTTAATTTTTCGATATGCCACGCCTTGCCGATGGAGGCGCCCACCAAGATTATTTCCTTTTCTTTAACAGCATGGGTTTTATCAGCAGCCATGGTTCCAGTTCCGGACATCAACATCCCCATTAGAAAAAATCCAACAAGCAATTGTTTCATTTAACCGCTCCTCGCATCGTGGGTGAATGAGTTTCGATGTTGACCTCTTGCATCAAATAGGGCCGTGCATGCAGATAACGCGTGCTGCGTCGCTTGAGCTCGATGTCGCGATAAATAGACGCGGCACCCGCTTCATTTATGCCGAGATGAGCGGCAAGCGCCTGGGTCGAGAGCCCATGATTATACGCCCAAAGCGCGCTATCCATCTGCTGATATGGCAAGACAAAATAAAATTCATCTTGGCCTTGGGGCAAACTGTAGGTGTCAGTTGTCGGCAAGGCATGACAAATGGCCTGTGGCAGCCCCAGATGACGCGCCAAGGCGTAGACCTGGGTTTTATATAAATGCGCGATCGGTTTAACGTCCGCGGAACCATCGCCATTCTTAACGAAAAAACCCTGATCGTATTCGAGACGATTGGGCGTTCCCACCACGGCATAATTCAAACGATCGGCATGAAAATATTCTATGGTTTTGCGAATGCGCTGTTTGTAATTCGTCGCCGCCACCAACTGTAAATATTCTTTATGCGGCAAACGTTGCTCGATAAACGAACCGTCATCGCGCTGCACCACGATCTTGAAAAAACTGAAACCGCCCTCCTGACCCTTGGATATCACCAATTTACTTTTCCAGTGCGGCTGGTATTCAGGAACGACGGCGCGAATGGCATCATCGCGCCACTGATAACATCCGATCGCCTGCAAGGCCGGCGCGATGTCTTGCTTCAAATATTCGATACCCAATTGTTCCGTCAGCTGCCGGCCGAGGTCTTCGCTGGCGGAAGACGAATCGCGTTCTGGCAAAAGCAAACCGAATACTTTACCCGCGCCCACGGCTTGTACCGCCAAGGCCGCGCATACCGCGCTGTCCACGCCTCCGGAAACGGCGACCACCAAGCCGCGCTTGTGCGTCTCGGTCAAAACCTGCAACAAGCGCTGGCGAATCTCTTCTATGGTTTTTTTACAATCGATGTCGAGAAAATTCTTTGGAATCGTTTCGGCTTTCATGGTTGTCTCGTGAATTTATTTTTTAAGCCATGCGCATGGAGCGGACATCCTGCGCCGCGGGTTGACTCATGGATGATTGGACAAACTGATTATTAACCAATAAAGCGGACAAGATGCCGACAAACGCCATGTTATCGGCAAATCCAATAACGCGGCCGGCGCGGCACTTTTCGAAAAGTTTCTTCGCGGCGGATACATTCAAAAATCCGGCCTGGCGCAAGCGCTCGTCGCTGAACAAGTCGGTCACATAGTCCACGGCTTGGCCATTATTAAAAAAACTTTGGCTATCCGGCGCGCGATAAGGCTGCTTGGTGCGAGTGCGGATATTTTCAGGCAACAAGCCTTGCATGGATTTTTTGAGCAGATATTTTTCCGTCAAGCCCATGATCTTATAACGCGGCGGCAAACGATTGGCGAATTCGATCAGACGGTGATCGAGAAAAGGAAACCGGCCTTCAATGGAATTGGCCATGCCAACGCGATCGCCTTGAGAGCATAATAAGTAACCCGACATTAAAGTATGCGCTTCAATATATTGATCCCGGTTGAGCGGCGCCCAACGATTGATCTCGGCAGGCAGCGTTCGCGTAATGGCTTCATAGGGATCCCAGCTGCCAAATTGCGCCAGTATATCCCGGTCAAGAAACTGTAGCAGACGGCGAGTCGTTGACCAGCGCGGGATATGGGCAAAATAGGGCTTATCTTTATGCTCCATGCCTTGACCGAAAAACTTTTGGGTAAACGCGCGCGTGGAAGCCGGGGAATGTTTTAAGTATGGATAAAGTTTGTCAAAAAGCCGCGGCCGTTGCGTGGACTCGGGAAAATGCGCCCAGAAACGCCGAATCTTGCCTTCCTTGAAAATATCGTAGCCGCCGAAAACTTCGTCGGCGCCTTCGCCAGTAAGCACCACCTTATATCCGGATGCGCGTACTCGACCGGATAACAGCATTAACGGCGTCGGCGCGGTGCGCAAAATCGGCGTCTCCGTGTGCCACACGACCTGGGGGAATGCCGCGGCGATTTCGGCGCGCGTGCAACGCAGTTCAGTGTGCTGCGTGCCGAGATATTTTACGAGTTCTTGCTGGTAACCGCTTTCGTCGAACTCCTCGTCCTCGAAACTGACGGAAAAAGTACGCAAAGGTGTATCGGTAAAATTTTTGATTACACTGGTGACGATGGAAGAATCCAAACCGCCGCTAAGATAGGCGCCGACTGGTACGTCGGCACGCAACTGGAGGCGCACCGCGTCCACCAACAACTCGCGCAACTCTTCGGCGTATTCCTGCGCGGGTCTGGCCTCGATGCGGTTTTCGGGGAAAACCCAATCCCAGTAACGCACGACACGAGTGCCGCCCTGCTCGGCCACCAAATAATGCCCGGGTGGCAGGGAATGCACGCCTTCAAAAATAGTGGCTGGTGGAAGCGTCGACCAAAAACTATATATTTCCGCGAGCGCATGAAAATTCAAACGGCGCGCCACCGCGGGATGACTAAAGAGCGATTTCACTTCCGAGGCGAACAACAAACGGCCGGATGCCATGGTATAAAAAAGCGGGCGAATACCCGTGCGGTCGCGCGCCAGTATTAAACGTTTTTTGTTTTTATCCCACAGAGCGATGGCGAACTGGCCATTCAAATGCTGCACGAAATCCATGCCGTATTGCTCGTAGAGATGCACGATCACTTCGGTATCGGAATGGGTATAAAAGCCATGTCCGCTTTTTTCCAGCGCCTGGCGCAGTTCGATGTAATTAAATATCTCGCCGTTAAGAATGACCCAGACGGTTTTATCCTCGTTATGAATCGGCTGCCATCCGCCTTCCAAATCAATGATGCTCAGGCGCGCGTGCGCCAAGCCCACGCGCTCGTCGGCATAGTAACCAAAGCCGTCCGGGCCGCGGTGTCGCAGCATGCCTATCATGGGGGATAATTCCGGCTCGGTGGGAGCAGGGCCGGAGGTAATATTAAAAATACCAGCGATACCGCACATGGGGAAAGTCCGAGAGGACTATTTCTCCCTGAGGCGCTTCGCCTCGCTGGCCTCCATGCCCGATGGGTTATTTTCCAACGCATCGACGATGCGTTTGAGCAGTGATTCAATGTTGGCCATCTTCCCTGACATGGAAGTCAGCGCTGGCGTGAGATTTTCCATTCTTCCGAGCTGCTGGCTGATGTGCGTCAAGGATTTGGCGTTGTCATGCAACAAGCCATGGGCTTCGCTGCCACTCGTGGCGCCGACTTCCACGCGGCGCTTATTGGCGCGCCGAGCATAAGGCAACCATTGCAATTCCTCGACCGCGGTATTGATCAGGTTCGCCGAAACGCTATGCACATTATCCGCGAAAGCGCAGGTCATCGCGGTATCGCACAGGGTGTTAATAAGGCGCGGCAAACCACCCGTGTATTTATAGATCACGGAAAACGTGTCCGGGGCAAAGAGAGCTTCGGGATCCTTGGCGCCAGCGATGCGCAGACGATGCAAGACGTAGTCGCGGGTATCGTTCTCGGACAGGGATTTTATGTGATAACGCAAGCGCACGCGCTGCATCAACTGTTCCATCTCGGGCGCTTCGATCATGTCCTTCAATGCCGGTTGGCCCACCAAAATTACGTGCAGCACTTTTTCCTTGCGCGTTTCCAAGCCGGAAAGCATGCGAATTTCTTCCAGTACTTTTAAGCTTAAATTGTGCGCGTCATCCACGATCAACAACAACTGCTTCAGCTGCAAGAAGTTGTCGATCAAGAACGTGTTGAGCATGTCAATCAACTCAACCTTCTTGGCGTTAAAGGGATTTAGGCCGAACTCAACCAATACCGCTTGGAGAAATTCGACTTCGTCGAGCTGGGTTTGAAATATCTTGGCCACCAGCACGTTCTCATCTAATTCGGACAATAGTTTTTGTATTAGCGTCGTCTTGCCAGAACCGATTTCGCCGGTAATCACCACGAAACCTTCGCGATTCCACACGGAATAATCCATGTAGGCCTTGGCGCGCGAGTGCGCGCCGCTCATATAAAGGAATTCGGAATCGGGAGTAAGCCGAAATGGCAGTTCTTTCAGCTTAAAATATTCATGATACATGACGCATTACCTCCCCGGAGTGGGTGTAAACAGCGGTCCACTGCTATACATGACGGAAAACAGCACACGATTTTCGGTAAACTCGACCGACTTCAAGGTGCTGGCGCGCACGGTGTGATGGCCTTCGGCGCCGAAACTAATGGTGCGGGTCATCCGGTAATTCAGACTCAATCCTGAATCTTTATCGACATCGGTTTGCGCCAGATTTAGGAATTTAGTCTTGGTGTATTGGGTAAACACCCCCGCCGTGGTCGAGGTTGAAAACAAATAATCAAGCTCAACGCGGCCGCCGCCTTCACGGCGATCCAAGGCGAATGTTTCATAATCTAGATTATTTATGTATGCCTGAAATCGCATGCCGAATTTAACGCCACGACGCGTATAAAAAATGTCGGCGCGTTTTGCATAATAGACGTCGCTCGTGACCACGTCGGGCGCCAAGCCCGCGGGCGAGACAGGCTCCACTGCTCCCGCGGCGCCCGTGGTCGCTTGTCCGCTAGCGCTTGTCGTGGCCATGGGATTATTGGCAATTTCCGAAGCCGCCAAAATATCCGAGCCGGTATCGGAAAATTCGCGGCTGATGGATGCGCCCAGGGTCGACTCGGGCGTCGATTGACGCAACCAAGACAATCTGGTGAGCGAGCCTTTGATATCCTTGCCGCTTTCGCGGCTAATACGCGTGGAACCCAAGTCAATTACATAACGCGAAAGAGTGGGCTGGAATTGAGCGCGCACAAATGCATCATGACGCGTGAAATCGTTGAGCGTGGACCTGCCGTACTTAACATCCATGACTTGATAGTTAAGCGAGTAAGTACTGATGGCCGAATTTTGATATTGCCAACTGCTGGTGCCAGTAAAGCGATTGTTATCGGCATTAGCGTCACCGGTATAAACATTCGCCGCGCGCGCGCCGAAGGCTAAAACATGCAACGGCGAAAATCGCAAATAGAAATCCGGGCCAGTGCTGAAAACATTCACGTTACTGCGGTTCGCGGGCGTGTACGGTTGCGTGGGATTGGTTTGACTCTGACGATAAGTATCCACGACCGACCAAGTAAGCCGTTGCGGCGAAATCATCCACAACAAGGAAGAATTGAGGTTGAAAATAGTCTCGTCAGCAAAAGAATTATTTTGATAGGTGCGATACTCGGCTTGCGCCAGCACCTGCGCCACGAGATCCGTGGTGTTCTCGCGGTAAGCGCCGCCCGCAAGAATGGAATGCGTCCAATCGCTGCGCTCGTTGGTGGGCACGCGCGCGATGTTGTCGCTGTAAGCCGCGCTATAGCCAAAGCCAAAAGCGTAATCGCCCGCTTGACCGGGTGAAGCCGCGCTACCGAGCAATATCCCTATCAGCCAAAACTTACCGCGTATTTTCACGTGCTTCGATGAGTTATTTTTCACTTTTTTGACATTGAGGTTTTTTTATTCGAATGAGACACGCCGCGCGCAAAAACAGCAAACGGATTCTTTAAAATTTCGCGCCAGTTCAGCTGAGGCAAAACCGGTTCATCGTTGAAAACCACGCCGAGCAATTTTTTGTCGCCAATCGCTTTAACGCAGGAATCGATCTGAGCGTCACTGACTTTGCCGTACGGCACCACCAGCAACACGTAGTCGCACAATTCCGCCAAAATTTGAGTATCGGCGGATTCGGTCATGGGCGGCGCATCGATGAGAATATAGCGTTCGCGATAACGTTGCTTGATGCCGTCCACGAGCCGTTTCATCTTGATTGACGTGAAATATTCAGCGGGAATTTCACGTTGGCCGCCGGATGGCACCACGCGCAAGCGTTCGATGCCCACCGGATGGATGATATCGGCGATATCCATCTGCGGATTTTCCAGGTAATCGGTTAAACCAGGGAAAGTGCCTGGGCCAAACAGTTGATGCAAGGAAGGATTTTTAAAATTACAGTCCATTAGCAACGCGGTTTTGCCAGCATCGAAGGCGAACGCCACTCCCAAATTGCGCGTCACGAAGCTGCTGCCGCCACCACCGGTCACCGAAGTCACCATCAGAACACAATTGCGGCCTTGTAATTTTTGAATAATCTTGGTGCGGATTTCGCGGAACGCGCGCACCGTGCCGTTTTCGCCCAGCTCTGGGTAGATGAGCCGATTCTCCGCCAGCATCTGCTTGCCGAGGAGAGATTTCTCGCGCATGCGCGTAATGGCGTCGCTGGCTCCAGCGCGCTGCTCGATGAGCGCGGTTTCTTCGCTGGCAACGGCCAGCGGCGCGTCTTCCAAGGGTTTTTCCACGCGCGCGGCTTGCGTCGTCGACACCACGCGCAACGCGCCCGTGGAGCGGGCTTTGCTCAATGCTTTTTCAATTTTGCTCACGCTTAAATCACCTTAATAACACGCAGGACAACGGTGGCCGCGACTACGAGAAACGCGCCGCCCATGGCGAAGGACAACCATTCGATTTCGCGCCGCACCACTTTCACCTCGCCCGGAGACCATAAATGCGGCACGACGGCTAGCAACGGTAGCTTATGTTTATCGCGAATGGCGGTGCCCACGCGCACGCGCGAATCGAGATGCAGCTTGGCGTACAACAACGCCAACGGCAGAATCAAACCCAGCACGAAACCGCCGACCACGAAATGCACAAATCGCAAACCGCTGGGTTGCAGCGGCAATGTCGCCGGTTCTTGAATCTTGATGGAGAAGCCCTGTTTTTCCTTATCGAGGTTCATTGAGACACGCGCGTTTTCCCGACGACGCAATAAATCCTGATAGATGTCGCGGTTAACTTGATAATCGCGCGTCAACTCAGCCAGTGTCGCTTCGCCGCCGTGAATGCGCTTACCGCGTTCCAGTTCGAGCGTCAATTCGCGCTTGGCCTCGCCGATGCGCGCCATGAGCATCTCAATATTAACTTGCGTTTGCGACAAATCGCGCTTGAGCTGCTGATACATGGGATTGCTGATCACGCTCTCATCGATCGTAATCCGGCCAGCGACCTTGGCGGCTTCGCGGCGTTGACGTTCTTCGGCGATCGCCTGATTGAGGTCTTCGATTTGTTGCTTGATTTGAACGATGTCGGGATAAGTATCGAGATAACTAAGGCGCAGAGTAGCCAAACGCGATTGAAGCTCGGCGATGCGCGCGCCAAACTGCCCTTCGCGCGACAGCAACGTGGCGACTTCGGCTTCACCGGTCAGTTGTTTTTGTAGCGATGTCTTTTTAACTTCGGCCTCTTTCAGATCCTGCGTGCCTTGCTCGATGCGCTGTTGCAGCAGATTCAAGCGCGCGCTGACGTCGGCGTCGCTGCCGGGCCGCGCGTCCAAGTTGGCCGAGCGAAATTCCTTGAGCTGATCTTCCGCCTTGGTGAGTTTATCGTGATATTCCTGGGTCTGTTTTTCGATAAAATCGAAAGCCGCTTGGCTTTCGGCGGCTTTGGTGCCAAGGCTTTCGGAAATAAAAAGTTCGGCGAATTTCTGCGTGGTCTTAAAAGCGCGCTCCGGTTCATCATCCTTATATTCAACGCGGATGATGTCTTTACCGACATTGGTTATCGTCGTTCGCTTGGTAATGCGTTGGATGATTTTTTCTTGCTCGGTCGGCGAAGGGTTATTTTTCATCCATCCGCCCGTCTCCAAAATCTGATTCATGATCTTGCGGCCGAGAATTACTTCCCGGGCCAGTCGCGCGCGATCGGCCACATCGGTAGCCACCGCCGCGCCTTGCATGAGGGGTTGAATGATTTTTTTATCTTCGACGATAATCGAAGTGGACGACAAATAGCCTTTCGGCCATAACAGGCCGAGCCCCAACACCGCCAGATAAACGATGACAAAAGCGGCCACCACGGATTTACGGTAGTGAAAGGCTTCGCTGGCAAGCAGCTTCAACAACTGTTCCGGACGCAGACTCATGTTTTTAACTCCACATCTAGAACAATCTTTCGGGCACGGTCACGACGTCGCCGGGCTTCAATTCGACATTCGTGTCCAATTTTCCCTTGGTCAAAATACTCCCTAGATCGACATCGATAACTTCCGTCTTGCCTTTGACCTTGCGGTAAAGCTTGGTTCGATTGGGCGAGGCATAATCATTGGCGCCACCCGCCTCCAGGACGGCATCCAGCACCGTCATGCCTTGACGGTATGGCATGGAACGCGGCGTGCGTACCGCGCCTGTCACGCGAATGCGCGATAAATATTCGTGGCTGCGCAGATCCGTGAGAATCACCGCGACGTTGGGCTCGCGGATGTAGGCCGAAAGTTTTTCTTTGATCAACGCGCCCACTTGGGTTGGGGTGTTTCCCCCCGCCTGAACATCGCCTATCAGCGGCACCGATATTTTCCCATCCGGCCGCACGGGCACGGAGGTTACCGACAACTCGGGATTACGCCACACGGTAATTTGCAAACGGTCATCGACTCCAATGCGGTAATCGCCTTCCATCGCAGAGGCGTAACGATTGGCGTCCTTATCCTTTCCCTCCAAGGTATCCGATACCGAGGCGCATCCTGACATCAACACACCCATCACCACTAGCCACAAAACAACGCGAAACGAGCTCATTTTTATTACCTACCGTTACATGATTGAAATACATGCAGACACTGATCACAGCGTGACTCACGCCTCAATCAGCATGTCTGTATTGTTGTCGGTCTTACGAGGGGCAATAAAACAGTTAATTAATTATTGATTTGAGCCATTCGGCGAATCAAATTTTTCAGCGCACGATATGCGCACTTCAATTGGCAACCCCATGCAAACAACGACCGAAATTATACAGTTAAATCAAAATGGAAAATATACCTATTCTAATTCGCAGAAAAATTAAGTCTTCATATATATGGAATGAATGCTACGCCAAATACCGTTATAACGATGTACGCTGTCATACATTAAACAATAAAAATGCCATAGCGAAACATCAACTTATCCTATGTTAGACTAGCGACTTCTAGTTTTAGACTGAATCAAAATTTGCTCTGCAGCGTCCGTCTTTCCCCCAGGCCAGCATGGCCGGGCCACGCTTAAAATCAAATTTAATACAAGCTGATTTTCTTCATTTCAGGCAGCTAACATAGCGTCCCATTACCGAGTTGACTGAAACCTCATGACCGAACGTTACGCAAAAAACTACCACATCTTGGGCATTCAGCCTGGCGCCAGCTGGAAAGAATTGCGCCGAGCCTACAAAAGTCTGGTTAACATGTGGCACCCAGACCGGTTTCAGCAAAATTCTGGGCAAAAGAAACTGGCTGAAGAAAAAACCAAGGAAATCACTCAATCTTATAAAGAGCTCGCGGAATATTATAAAACCTTCGGCGTGCTGCCGATTGCACAGGAAACAACCCAAACCATTACCGATGACGCGCATAGCGCTCGCGTCAATCAAACCTCCGACACGATTAAAACCAATGATCCGGACCTCGGCGCCCAAACCGCGCCAGCAAGCATCAAACATCGGTATACGCTGTCGACTAGCCGAATTATTTTTGGCGCGGTGTTAATCGGCGCTGCTTATTTCATATGGCAATGGGTTCCAGAAAAATATCCGGAAAGCACGCCCGCCCCTGAAAATCACATTGTCGAGGCAGACGCGAACTCCGAACATCGCGACTTCAATCCGCTGGCGGTGCCCGCGGAAAAATCCTTCACCTTGGGTACTCCGCTCGGCGAAGTGTATGCCATTCAAGGCATACCCACTAAAACGGAAAAAGACATTTGGTATTACGGCAATTCAAAAATTTATTTCTCCAAAGGCAGGGTCGCGCGCTGGGAAGAAAGCCCCGATCATCCGTTGCGCGCCAAAGTCAGCGATAGCGACGATAAGCCTGTCATGAAATTTTTCAGCACTGGGTCGTCAAAAGAAGAAGTTTTGGCCGCGCAAGGCGCGCCTGATCGCGACGTCGGCAATGTATGGGATTACGGAGTCTCGCGCGTTTATTTCGATAAAGATCATGTCTCCGGTTGGCACAATTCCCCGCTTAATCCCCTAAAGATACGTCGTTAACCAATTGCATGGCGTCTGTTAACGCGCGCCTTGGCCAAAAATCACAACCTGCGCCGTTTGAAAAAGAATTATAAGATCGAGAAACAACGTGCGGTTCTTGACGTAATAAAGATCGTATTGCAGTTTTTGCACCGCGTCTTCGACCGTGGCGCCATAGGGATAGCAAATTTGCGCCCAACCAGTAATGCCCGGTTTAACCGTGTGGCGCGAGGGATAATAGGGAATTTGCGACGTCAGCTCTTTGACAAAAAACGGACGTTCCGGCCGCGGACCCACGAAGCTCATATCACCGCGAAAAACGTTGAACACTTGCGGTAATTCATCGATGCGCAATTTACGAATTACCTTGCCCACGCGAGTAACGCGGTTGTCCTGTTTCTTGGCCCACTGCGGCACGCCGTCGCGTTCCGCATCCGTGCGCATGCTGCGAAACTTTAGCACGTCAAAACTGCGTCCATATTCTCCCACGCGTTCCTGGCGATATAAAATGGGACTGCCGCTTTCAAGCCAGATCAACAACGCCGTTATAACCATGATGGGCAAGGTCAACAGCAACAACACGCTGCTGGCGGCGATATCGAACATACGTTTGGTCATGTCTTTAAAAGAACCACGCTGAAAACCATCGGAAAAAATCATCCAACTCGGATTAAGCGACTCCAGCTGGATTTGCCCAGTTTCACGTTCGAAAAAAGAAGGTAGGTCCACTATTTCGACACCGGCCAACTTGCATTCCAAAAGCTGATTCGCGGGCAAGCCGCCATTGCGTCGTTCGCGCACGCCGACGACGATTTCATCGATGCGATATTTTTTTGCCACCGACAGAATCGAGCCTTGATCTTTGAAGACTCGGGTCTTGGTAAGACAGCATTCAGAATTGCTAAGCGGTAAACAACCGACAAGATTGAATTTGCGTTGGCCCTTGGCGTCTCTTTCCAGCACCTCGACTTTAGCGGAACGGCTACCCGCCCCCAATAACAATACCCGACGCTGCATGACGTCGAGCTTGAATACGCGCATGAAGACAAATCGCGCCACGGCCGTGCCGATGATTGCAAGCACGAACACAAGGCCGAAGGCGCCACGACCAAGGTGCAAATCGGGGGCGGCATAAAAGACCAACATCATTACCACCAAACCAACCACAAAGCTGGCGACAAAACGCACGGGATAACCCCATTCGCCCTCTTGCTTTACTTGGCGTTGATGCAAGCCGAAAGCCGTCATGATGCTGAGCATCACGACGGAGAAAACCACAGCGCGCGGGAAAATCGGTCCTACCGAAGCGAAATCGCCATGCTCGCCGCCAACGAAACGCAGCGCGGTGCCAATATACATGCACGTAAATAGCACCGCTGCTTCGGTAAGCGCCAGCAGCAAAATCGGCAGCGGGACGTAATGTCTGAACAGTCGAATCATTAAATGTAGCTCTGTCAATCCTTATACAAAGACACGGCGGCCATTATCAACACGATTTTTTAGCGGCCGACTAACATATGTTTTCGAGCGTAGTTGATGTGCGCAACCGCTTCGAAAAACACCTTGTAGGATTGAGCAATTAACATGCCAAGCGGAAGAAAAATACACTGGCATTCTTCTTTTCTTCTTAAGATTATCGCATTTATCCGCCAAAAGAGTAAGCAAAACCCCTTCTTTCAATGGTTATTGCTTATTTAATAAAACACTGACGGGGAGTTTCGCGGGCGGCAGGCAAATTTGCTCGGTGCAAGCCTGGGCCGATAAAGTCGCATTAATAATTTTCTTTTGCTGGATGATTTCCTGGGGAAGGATGGCGCTCATCTGCACCACCCCTTGATACACATCCAATCCCTCGCGGGCGAATTCCGGATAAATACGGATTGCTTGAGGGTAATCGATGCGCCGCGGCGTAAAGCCATCAAACGCAACACTGGTTGGAATTAAATAATCAAATGAAGCCGGATTGGCATTAATATGAAAACCTTTATCAATGTGGATAGTGAAAACTAGGGTAGTCGCATTTGTCGAATTTTTAAATTCAGCTCTCACCCGCACATGATCGGCGGTGGCCAATGACGAGGTTTTCTTGGGTGAATGCAGCGCTGAATAAATTTTAGTTTTAGGTTTATTCGCGTAATAAAGATTAACCGTGGACAACATGGCGGGCCAAGCTTGCGCGTCTTGCGTTATCTGCGCGCTGAGATGCCGCAAGACGCGTTCCGCTGCCACGCTGTACATGGCCTTGTGAGTCATGACCGCCAAGCGCAAGCACAGATCGATAGCGGCGGATGTGCCCGAGGGATAAAAATTATCTCCGCTGTCGCGAGGAGAAATTAACAGCCCTTTATCGTTCAGCGCGGTGATCATCGCGCCGTCCCGCCGCATAAAGTGACGCATTATGATTTGCGCCAACAACTCCGCGCGTTCACGCCACAACGGTTTTTGAGTGGCAGCATATAAAGCAAGATAACCACGCCCGAGAAAAGCATAATCATCCAGATACGCGTCTCCCTGGGCGCGTCCTTGAAATATTTCATGTTTTAACCGCTTGCGTTTGGCATCGAAAGCTTGCATCCAGATACGTTCGGCCGCGCTTCGCGCCAAGGCAAGATCGCTTGGCGATTGAAAAACGGTGGCGCTTTGCGCCAACGCTTCGATGGCAAGACCATTTAAACCAACGATGATTTTTTCGTCGCGTAATGGCTGCGGCCGCCGATCGCGCGCCGCCAATAGTTTAGCGCGCGTGGCGACAACAGCGGTAAATGCTTGGACGATTTTTATATTGTTGGAAGAAACCGAGGTGCTTTTTAAAATTCCAGGGTTGACGCGCAGCACGCCGCGCTCCGCGTCGTTTAATGTCGCTGCGCCGCTTTGATTTGGCAATGGGGTCAACGTATAAATTTCGAAAAAACGCTTGGCTTCTTCCGCCCCAACAAGCTCATGAATTTCTCGACGCGACCACACATAGCTCGCGCCCTCGTCGCCACCGACTTGCGCATCTTGTGCGGTATAAAATCCGCCGTGTGCGTCTGTCATGTGCGCGCGCAAATATTGGCGCAGACCATCGGCAACATAGCGATATAAAGGATCGTCTGTCACTTTATAAGCTTCGGTGTAGATGCTTAACAATGGCGCATTGTCATAAAGCATTTTTTCAAAATGCGGCACCGACCAGTCTTGGTCGACGCTATAACGATGGAAACCGCCGCCTAGGTGATCGTATAAGCCGCCCATGAACATGGCGTTCAGGGTACGGGTTAATACCTCGAGATCTTTTGGATTCTGCTGAATCCGATAATTCGCCAGAAACATCTGCAACACAGGTTCTTGGGGAAATTTCACGTGGTCGCCCGAGGCAAATCCTCCACGCTCGGCATCAAAACGCTCGAGCCATTCGTTACGCGCTTGCATTAGCCAGGCCGTCGGCTCGATGGTGGTGTCAGCATTGACGGTTGCTCCCTGCTGCAATTGGCGCATAAGCTTAAACGTCTGTTCGGCATTGGCCGTGACTGTTGGTCGATCCTTTATCCACGCCTCATGAATCGTTCGCAGTATCGTGGTAAATCCTGGCCGCCCCATGGCATCGTCTTCAGGAGGAAAATAACTGCCAGCGAAGATCGGTTTTAAATCGGACGTTAAAAATAAATTATTCGGCCAACCGCCTCGGCCGGTCATGATCTGCGTCGCCGACATATATATCTCGTCTAAATCCGGCCGCTGTTCGCGATCCACTTTAATATTGATAAACCATTGGTTCATCATCTTGGCGATGTCGGGATTGGAGTAAATCGTTCTCTCGGCGACATGACACCAGTAACACGTGCTGTATCCAATAGAAAGGAATATGGGTTTGTTCTCGCGCTTGGCGCACGCCAATGCTTCCTCGCCCCACGGATACCAATCCACGGGATTATGCGCATGCAGCAATAAATAAGGATTATTTGAATGTACTAGCCGATTGCTAAAAAAAGACGAGGCTTGCTCGCTCTTGCTGACAACCGTGGCGCTCGGTGCGCCATCCGCTCTAGCAACGCCGCCCAAAGTTAAATTTCCGGCCGCAAGATTAAAAAATATCGCGGCACAAATAAGAAAACGTGATATCGACCTTATCCGCATCTCATGGGTTTTACATTGAATATGGCGCGCCCGGAGAGATTCGAACTCCCGACCACCTGGTTCGAAGCCAGGTACTCTATCCAGCTGAGCTACGGGCGCATTGGTAATTGATCTTATCGCGGAGTTGCCGACAAAACCCGTATTTTTTATTCTGATATGATCGAAATAGACATTTAGAATGATACCTCAAAATACCGACAAGAAAGGCAAATGCATAACTATTTGTCCCAGGTACGTGTTGAGCAAATTCGCCTCGCTTACTTTCAGTTACCCACCCTGACGGTAACTAATATCGTTGGCTCCACGATGATGGCGGGTTTGATGTGGGGCATGATCCCAAAAATTATTTTGCTGGCATGGATATCCGCCGTCTTTATCACGGTAGTTGTCGCCACCTTGACCCTGCTATTTTTCTATCGGCGTGACGTTCTTAACGAACAAAACGCCGCCAAGTGGAGCAGGCGCATCGTTGCGCTTGGTTTTTGTCGCGCTACGGCCTGGGGCTCGTCGGGATTTTTATTTTACGTTCCCGATGACACCATACAGCAATTCATGATGTTTTCTTTCATTATCGCGGGTTCCTCTCTCGTTGCCATGCAAATGGCAGCGCATAAACCCGGATTTTATGCGGCGAGCGTTCTAATTGTCCTGCCTGTAACGGCACGACATTTTATTGAAACGGGTACGCTACACACGATATTTGCGTTAACAGGCGTGGTGTATTTAATAGCGCTCATCTATTTCTACCAGAAAATCCACCGCACCCTGCAAGATTCGCTATTACTGCGTTTCGAAAAAAGCGATCTAGCGCAAAAATTGGAGTTTCAAAAAGCCGAGCTAGAACATCAAAAACAACAAGCGGAGCAGGCCAACTTAGCCAAATCGCATTTTTTGGCGGCCGCCAGCCACGATTTGCGCCAACCCTTGCACGCCCAGGGTCTGTTTGTAGGAGAGCTGCAAGAGCGGGTGAACGATGCTGAATGTCAAAAGATTCTTGCCAACCTGAAAACATCAATGGAAGCCATGCATGGATTGTTTAATTCCTTGCTGGATATTTCCAAGCTTGAGGCTCAAGTAGTTGAACCGCAATTGGAAGATTTCTCGATTAAAATATTACTGCATGAATTGCATCTGGATTTTTCAGGTCAGGCGCGCGACAAAGGACTGATATTGCGAATCGTTGATTCGAATGCCGTTGTCCATAGCGATCCCACTTTATTGCAACGGATCCTGCGCAATCTTGTGTCGAACGCCGTTCGTTATACTCAGCAAGGCAAAATTCTCATTGGCTGTCGACGCCGCGGTAATCGCCTGCAAATCCAAGTGTGGGATACGGGCATCGGTATCCGCGCGGCGGATCAGAAATTAATTTTCCAAGAATTTCGCCAGCTGCATAATCCCGAAAGAAACCGTCAAAAAGGCCTGGGCCTGGGACTCGCCATTGTCGATCGTATTGTCAAACTTTTAAATTATCCGGTGGATGTTAAGTCGACGATCAACAGAGGTTCTGTCTTTTCGGTTACCGTGCCCTACGTCCAGAGCTGCAAAACAAACATCGCCGCGCCGTCGATGACTGTCGATAAAAACCGCGATTTGGCTGGCCATGTGATCGTCATTATCGACGACGAAACCGATATTTTGACTAGCATGAAAGGATTGCTGGAACAGTGGGATTGTCATGTACTGGCGGCACAAACCGCCACGGAAGCCATTGCGCTAATTCACTCGACCAAAAAACTGCCCACGGCGATCATTGCCGATTACCGCTTACATCATGAAACGGGAATTGAAGCGATTAATAAAATTTCCGAAGAATGTCATATAACCATTCCTGGTTTTTTGATAACTGGCGACACCGCGCCAAACCGTCTGCAAGAAGCGCACGCCAGCGGCTATCAAATCCTGCATAAGCCGGTTCCGCCAGCGAAACTTCGCGCTTTACTGAGCTATCTCGCACAACCGCAAAGTACGTAATTTTGGAAATCCTGTCGGGAGATTGAAGCTCTGCAGATAGACCGTGCTCAAACACAAAGACCACCGTTAGGTGGTCTTTGTGTTGAGATATGGCGCGCCCGGAGAGATTACTCGCCACTGCGTGGCTCGCCCTGCGGGCCGCCGTCGCTGCGCGACGGCGTTCGGCTGGCTGCGCCAGCTCGTCGAACAGGTTTATGATTTTGTCGGGAGTTCGAACTCTCCGGATAAGGCCGTGCTCAAACACAAAGACCACCGTTAGGTGGTCTTTGTGTTGAGATATGGCGCGCCCGGAGAGATTCGAACTCCCGACCGCCTGGTTCGTAGCCAGGTACTCTATCCAGCTGAGCTACGGGCGCGTTTTATTGCTCATGGTTCCGATTATCCCAGGTCGGGCGCTCAACTGTCGCACAGTTAGCATTAAAATCGCGGCAAACCACTTTTCTTGTCCACGCCGACTTCACTCAAACATCGGCGCTAGACTTAAGAGGCGGTGAATTATACTCGACGATGGGATAGAAAACAGCGCTGAATGATTGCCGAAAGCGAAATGTCATCGATGGATGGCGGAGAGAGAGGGATTCGAACCCTCGATGGGATTTTGTCCCATACGCCCTTAGCAGGGGCGCGCCTTCGACCACTCGGCCATCTCTCCTTGCAACGCAAAATGCGCCGCAAGGATACCCGCGTGATCAGGCAACGTAAAGTAAAACTCGAAACTTATCGCTTGCTATTGCCATTCGCTACATCAGGCATGTGCACGATACCTGTTTCTTTTTCTTTCTTGATACGTTCGTAGATTTCCTCGCGATGCACGGGGATTTCTTTCGGGGCATTGACCCCGATACGAACTTGATTGCCTTTAATGCCAAGCACGGTAACCTGAACATCGTCGCCAATGTTGAGGGTTTCGCCAATGCGTCGCGTCAGTATCAGCATTGTCTTGCACTCCTTTTAGTATTACTCGGTTCCATATGTTCCTTATCCCATTTTCGGCCATTCCCTACCCCTGGCAGACCGAACTCCTCAACACTTACCCCGCGTTTACTAACTGACGGTTTTCGGCAATTTTCCTATCCAATCGATTTGCCGTTTTTTGTCGCCCGGTTACAGTCTAACTCCCTGCGCCATTCGACCGTCGGCTAATCTACTAAGTTTCGGATAATTAATAAGAAAATTCCCTTACCCCGTTACGAATTGTTCCTGTCCTATATCTATGCAGCTTCTATGCCAGCCTCGGGTAAAAATTACACCGCAGATGGGCTGTTTTTTTCTAGGCCAAATGCACTATGCAAGGCCCGTACCCCTAATTCCAGGTATTTTTCCTCGACCACCACCGAAACCTTTATCTCGGAAGTGGAAATCATCTGAATATTAATGCCCTCATCGGCCAGCGTTTTAAACATCTGACTGGCAATGCCCGCATGCGAGCGCATGCCAACACCAACGATGGATATTTTCACGATTTTATCATCGCCTTGGACTTCGCGCGCCTTTAGATCTTTCGCCACGCGTTGCAAAACCTCTAGCGCCTTCTTGTACTCGGCGCGATGCACGGTAAAAGTAAAATCGGTGGTGTCGTCAGCAGCGACATTTTGCACGATCATGTCGACATTAATATTGGCTTTTCCAATCTCGCCCAAAATACGCGCGGCGATGCCAGGCTTATCGGGGACACCGCGAATGGTCAGCTTGGCTTCATCACGGTTAAACGCAATACCTGAAATTAAAGGCGCTTCCATCTCGCTTTCCTCGTAAGTAATAAGTGTACCCGGTCCTTCCTCGAAGGACGACAACACGCGCAACGGCACCCGATATTTGCCAGCAAATTCGACCGAGCGTATCTGCAACACCTTGGAACCGAGGCTAGCCAGCTCCAGCATTTCTTCAAATGTAATGCGGTCCAAACGCCGCGCTTGCGGCACGATGCGCGGATCGGTGGTGTAGACACCGTCCACATCCGTATAAATCTGGCATTCATCCGCCTTGAGCGCCGCGGCCATGGCCACGCCCGTGGTGTCGGAACCGCCACGGCCCAAGGTGGTAATATTGCCATCTTGGTCCACACCCTGGAAACCGGCCACAACCACCACGCGACCTTTCTTTAAGTCATCGCGCACGCGCGATTCGTCGATGTCGAGAATTCGCGCCTTGCCATAAACGTTATCGGTGCGGATGTGCACTTGAAAGCCCGTGTAAGAGCGCGCTGGGCAACCGATTTTCTCAAGCGCCATACTTAATAATGCAATCGTCGTCTGCTCACCCGTGGCCAGCAGCACATCGAGCTCGCGCGGCGGTGGATCGGAATGGATCGCCTTGGCCAATTTAATCAGGCGATCGGTTTCGCCGCTCATGGCGGAAACCACGATTACCAAATCGTCGCCCGCCTTACGCATGCGCGCGACTTTCTCCGCCACGGCGTTAATGCGCTCGGGACCGCCGACGGAGGTTCCGCCATATTTCTGGACTATCAAGGCCATGAATTCTTAGCTGGGGTAAGAAAAGGCGCCGATTAAACCTGGTTTTATGGTACGAGTAAACAGCCCAAACAGGTAGGTAATATGTTCTAGATATTCTTTAAGGTAACTACGAGACACTACTTGAGTTGCTGCTCAACCCAGACTGGTACTGTTTTTAGCGCCGCCTCAAGGCCCGATGGGTCCGTACCACCCGCCTGGGCTAAGTCTGGCCGGCCACCGCCTTTACCGCCCACGGCCACGGCCACTTGGTTTACCAACTCCCCCGCGTGCAGCTTGGTCACGAGATCCTTGGTTATTCCAGCGATGAGAGTGACTTTATTATCGGCCACCGAGGCCAAGACTAAGGCCGCGGGCGCGAGCTTATCCTTTAATTTATCCATGGCGTCACGCAAACCTTTAACATCCACGCCATCCAAGCGCGCCGCCAGCACCCGCACGCCCTTCACTTCCTTAACCTGCGACATGAGGTCGGTGGTCTCGCCGCTGGCCAGCTTGCCGCGCAACTGTTCCAGTTCTTTTTCCAAACTCTTTATGCGTGTCTGCAATTGCTCGGCGCGGCGCGGTGCTTCTTCGGGACTAGCGCGCAATATTTCCGCCACTTCGCGCAATTTATTTTCGCGTTCGTTTAAATAGGTCAACACGCCGAGTCCGGCTACCGCTTCCACGCGGCGCACGCCCGAGGCGACGCCGCTTTCGGAGGTAATTTTAAACAAACCTATGTCGCCCGTGCGGCGCACGTGCGTGCCACCGCACAATTCGATGGAATCACCGATGTTCAGCACGCGCACTTGCGCGCCATACTTCTCGCCGAACAAGGCCATGGCGCCTTCGTTGCGTGCCAAGTCCATATCCATAACACGCGCGCGTGTGTCTTCGTTGCGCAATATCTGTTCGTTCACGCGTCGCTCGACTTCGGCGATCTGCTCCGCCGTCAGCGGCGCGGAATGTGAAAAATCGAAACGCGTGCGCTGATCGTTCACCAGCGAACCTTTTTGCTGCACGTGCGTACCAAGCACGTCGCGCAGCGCCTTGTGCATCAAATGCGTGGCCGAATGATTGAGCATGATCGCGCGGCGAAATAGTGCATCGACTTGCGCCGTGGCTTGGTCACCCACGCGCAGCTGACCTTTTTCGATCTCGCCTTTGTGGATGTATATCTGTCCATGTTTCTGCGTGTCGTGCACGCGAAACAGCGTCTCACCCACACGTAACACGCCGCGGTCACCCGTCTGACCGCCAGATTCAGCATAAAATGGCGTGCGATCCAACACCACGCTGCCTGCTTCGCCCTGTTTTAAAACTTCCACATTCGCGACGTCCGTGGCGCGCGTCAGTTGTAATATCTTGCCTTCGTCTTGCAGACGCTCGTAACCGCTAAACTGCGTCGGCTGGTCGACGGTTACCGTGCCGATCTCGGCCGATTTAAAGGAAGACGCGGCGCGCGCGCGTTCACGCTGCGCATCCATCTCGCGCTCGAATCCAGCCATGTCCAATTTCAGATTGCGCTCCATGGCGACATCGCGCGTTAGGTCAACGGGGAAGCCATAAGTATCGTAGAGCTTAAAAATAGTTGCTCCAGAAATCGTGTCGTTCTTTAACGAGCTAATATCGTCTTCGAGAATCTTAAGGCCTTGCTCTAACGTTTCATTAAAGCGATCTTCTTCTTGTTTCAGCGCTTGCTCGATTTGCGGACGCATCTTATTCAACTCAGGATAAGCATCGCCCATTTGCTCGCATAAGGGTCCTACCAACTTATAGAAAAATGTCTCGTTTGCCCCCAGACGGTGGCCGTGGCGAATGGCGCGGCGGATGATGCGGCGCAACACGTAACCACGGCCCTCGTTCGACGGCAACACGCCATCGACGATCAAAAAGGCGGAGGCGCGGATATGATCGGCCACGACGTTCAACGAATGGCTTTGCTTTTCGCTGGAACCGGTGACCGCGGCCACGGCCTGAATTAAATTCTGAAACAGATCGATCTGATAATTGCTGTGCACGCCCTGCTGTACCGCAGCGATGCGCTCAAGCCCCATGCCCGTGTCCACCGACGGCTTGGGCAATGGCGTGAGTTTGCCCTGGCTGTCGCGGTTATATTGCATGAACACCAGGTTCCAAATTTCGACGTAACGATCGCCGTCTTCATCTGGGCTGCCAGGTGGTCCGCCCGGAATATGCGCGCCGTGATCGTAAAAAATTTCGGAACAGGGGCCGCAGGGTCCAGTATCGCCCATTTGCCAAAAGTTCGAGCTTTCGCCGAGATAGGCAAAACGTTTCGGATCGACCTTCATCTCTTTCAGCCAGATGTCGGCGGCTTCTTTGTCATCCTTATATACAGTGACCCACAGGCGCTCGGCGGGCAGTTGCAAATCTTGGGTTAGAAAATCCCAGGCAAGCTTGATTGCTTCGCGCTTGAAATAATCGCCAAAGCTAAAGTTGCCCAGCATTTCAAAGAAGGTATGGTGACGTGCGGTATAGCCGACGTTCTCGAGATCGTTATGCTTGCCGCCCGCGCGCACGCAACGTTGCGAACTGACGGCGCGCACGTAAGGTTTTTTCTCCACGCCCAGGAAAACTTCCTTGAATTGAACCATGCCCGCGTTGACGAATAATAAAGTGGGATCGTTAGCGGGCACCAAGGAACTGGACGGCACCACGGTATGACCGTGACGCTTGAAGTAATCGAGAAAACGTTGCCGAATTTCTGTGCTTTTCATGGTGGGAAGGGGCGATTAATCTTGCCCGTGAATATTTAGAACCTGTTGTATCTGATCATAAGTAAAACCGCGGTATTGGAGGAAACGAGCCTGGCGCGCGCGTTCGGCATAGTCCTTGGGTATACGACCGCCAAATTTCTTGCGTTGCACCCGTTTAATATCTTCCAACCATTCACGGCCCGTGACATCGAGCCCGAGATCGATGGCTTCCGTCGTGACCCCTTTCTCTTGCAACTCTTTATGAATACGCAACGGCCCGTAACCCCGGTTACGGCGCGCGCGAATCAGGCTTTCCATGAAACGCTCATCGGAAATAAGCCGCTCACCGACCAGCTGTTCGACCACCTCAGTAGCTAGTGTTTCGCTGCTGCCTTTTTTAACCAGCTTATTGTAAACCTCTTGGCGGCTATGTTCGCGCCGCGCCAGCCAATCAAGGACGAAGCGACGCGCTTGTTTGCCATCTATTTCGGGCGAATCCAGCCTCAGGCCTCTTCCTCCGCCAAGGATTCCGCCGGCTCGCTATTCTCGTTGGTGTTGCGGGCCGTGGTCACTACTTTCTCGCGAATACGTTTTTCGATGTCGGTCGCGATATCGGGATTTTCTTTCAAGAACTGACGCGCATTGTCCTTGCCTTGGCCTATGCGATCCTTATTGTAGCTGTACCAGGCGCCGGTTTTCTCGACGACGCTGTTTTCCGAGCCGATATCGATGAGCTCGCCCTCTTTCGAGATGCCTTCATTATAAATGATATCGAATTCGCACTGCCGAAACGGCGGCGCCAATTTATTCTTGACAACTTTCACTCGCGTTTGACTGCCAACCACTTCTTCGCCTTTTTTAATGGCGCCGATACGACGGATATCCAAGCGCACCGAAGCGTAAAATTTAAGCGCGTTGCCACCCGTGGTAGTTTCGGGATTGCCGAACATGACGCCAATTTTCATGCGAATTTGGTTGATGAAAACCACCAGAGTATTGGAACGCTTGATATTGCCCGTGAGCTTGCGCAAAGCCTGCGACATCAGACGCGCTTGCAAACCCATGTGCGAATCGCCCATCTCGCCTTCGATTTCGGCTTTCGGCGTCAGCGCCGCCACCGAGTCGATCACCACGATGTCCACGCCGCCAGAACGCACCAACATATCGGCGATTTCCAAGGCTTGTTCGCCCGAGTCGGGTTGCGATACCAGCAGATCATCGATGTTCACGCCGAGCTTGCGTGCATACAGTGGATCGAGCGCATGTTCCGCATCGATAAACGCCGCCGCCCCGCCGAGCTTCTGCGCTTCGGCTACCACAGACAGCGCCAGAGTGGTTTTGCCTGAAGATTCCGGGCCATAAATTTCGATCACCCGGCCGCGTGGCAAACCGCCGATGCCTAAGGCGATATCCAAACCCAGCGAACCGGTGGGAATCGCCTCTATCTGCTGCACCACCCCCGCATCGCCGAGACGCATTACCGAACCCTTGCCGAACTGCTTTTCAATCTGTCCCAGCGCCATGCTGAGCGCCTTAACTTTGTTCGTATCCATGCCTTTTCTCCCGCGGTGAACCGTCGAAACGGTTGTTCAGTGCCTGTGCAAAATGGTATTTAAAACGATTATTTCACAAGCCTCGGAAATGGCCTAGCCCTGATCGGACCGCGCTTGCCACAGCCTTAAAACCTGACCTTAAGAAAAAAAGGTTTAGATATAAGCGACAAAATCAGCGCAGAAAATCCAATAAACCCTGCAACGCCGCCGCCACCGACTGCCGCCGCACTGCTTCCCGATCGCCGGAAAAAATATGTTTATGACTGCGAGTGTCGCGCTTTTTGGCGGCCCAGGCGAAACACACCGTGCCCACCGGTTTTTCAGGAGTGCCACCACTGGGACCGGCGATGCCCGTAATCGCCAGCGCGACTTGCGCGTGCGAGTGCGCGAGTGCGCCTTCGGCCATGGCGCGCGCGGTTTGTTCGCTGACGGCGCCGTGGCGCGACAAGATTGTCGTCGGGACGCCCAACATTTCACGCTTGGCGAGATTGGTGTAGGAAACAAATCCGCGATCGAACCATTCAGAGCAGCCGGCCACGGAGGTGATGACTTCAGCCACCCAGCCGCCCGTGCAGGATTCGGCGGTGGCCAGCATGAGTTCCTGGCGTTTTAATTCTTGGCTAACAGCGCGTGCAAGAGTGTCGAGTTCCATGACGCAAGAATAACGCGCTGGCGTTTTTTATCCCAGCACGCAATTACTTAATCAATCCGATCAGCATGCGCACGCCAAGGATGGCCACGAACAGGGCAAAAATACGGCGCAGAGTATTTTCTGATAAGCGGTGCGCGAGTCGTGCTCCGAGCGGCGCGGCTAAAGTGCTGGCCACGACAATGCCGATAAAAGCGGGTAATACCACATAACCCACGCTCAAAGGCGGCAAGCATGGATCGCCCCAGCCGGCAAAGATGTAACCGATGGTTGCGCTTAAAGCGATAGGCAAACCGATGGCGGCCGAGGTGGCGATGGCCTGGCGCACGGGCACGCTGCACCACGTCATGAACGGCACCGAAAGCGAACCGCCACCGATGCCAAACAGCGCGGAAGCAATGCCTATGGTCAAACCAGCGATTGTCATGCCCACCGTTCCTGGTAAACGCCGATGCGCGCTGGCGGCCATGGTGCCGCGGGCGAATTGCGCCGCTATCGCGAACATGAACACCACGAACATAATATGGAGTACATGACTGGTAAGCAGTTTCGCAATGCCCGCGCCGACCAAACTGCCGATGATAATTCCAGGTGTGATGCGCCGAAAGATTTCCCAATTCACGGCGCCACGACGATGATGCGCTCGAATCGAGGACATCGCGGTAAAAACAATGGTGGCGAGCGAAGTGCCCAGTGCCGCTTGCATGATGATATCGGCATTGACCTTCTGCATCTCGAAGACAATCACCAGCACGGGCACGATAAGCGCGCCACCGCCGATGCCAAGCAAGCCGGCCATGACGCCAGCAACGGCGCCCATCAAAGCAAGCGTTAGAAATTCCAAGAGCTATCGGTCTCCTATTTCCCGTACATGTGATTTGGCAGCCACATGACAATATCCGGGAACACGGCCAACAATACGATCGAAAGCGCCATGATGACGAGAAACGGCAACACGCCGTAAACGATTTGCTTGAAAGTGATATCGGGCGCGATGCCATTGATGACGAATAAATTCAACCCCACGGGCGGATGAATCAATCCCATCTCCATGAGGATGGTCATGATGACGCCATACCAAATCAAATCAAAACCATGCGCCTGCAGACCTGGCAAAATCACGGGCGTTACCATCAAGATGATCGCTACGGGCGGTAGAAAAAAACCCAGCACGACGAGCAATACATTGACCCAGAACAGATAGGCCCACTTCGATAACGGCAGCGCCACCACCCATTCAGTCGCGCTTTGAGTGATGTGCAGATAACTCATGACATAAGTAAACAGAAAAGCCGTGGCGATGATCATCATGATCATGCAGCTTTCGCGCGCCGCGCCCGATAAAATATCTTTTAGATCGCGCCAACGATAAACACCGTAGACCAAGGCCACCATCAGCAGCGAACCGAGCGCGCCAATGCCCGCCACTTCCGAAGGCGTGGCCCAACCGCCGTACATGGCCGCCATCACCACGACGATGAGCAGGATAAAAGGCAGCAAGCGCGGAATGGTTTCGAAGCGTTGGCGCCAAGTGAAATGCTCTTGGGGTTGGACTTGCGCTATTTGCGCTGGACTCATTGCCGCCAGCGCGCGGCGCTTTTCGCGCACGCTGGCGTAAATTACCCAGAGCGCGAAAAAAAACGCCAGCATGATGCCTGGCACGACACCGGCCATGAACAAACGGCCGATGGATTGTTCGGTGATGATGCCGTAGATGATCAACGTAATGCTCGGTGGAATCAAAATGCCGAGCGTGCCACCCGCCGCGATCAAGCCCGCCGCCAGCTCCGGTGAATATCCGCGTTTGCGCATCTCGGGTATGCCCATGCCGCCGATGGCGGCGCAGGTGGCCGGACTGGAACCGCACATGGCCGCGAAGATGGCGCAACCGGTGACGTTGGCCACACCCAAGCCACCGGGCAAACGATATAGCCAACGATGCGTTGACTCGTACAGATCGACCGCGGCGCGCGTCTTGCCGATGGCCGCGCCCATCAAAATAAAAAGTGGAATCGCCAGCAAGGTAAAATTATTCAACTCGCCATACAGCGTCTGCGCCACCATGCCGATGTTGGCCGCGGGCATGAAGATAAACATGAACAGCACCGCTACGCTGCCGAGCGCGAAGGCAATCGGCACGCCGCCAAAAAATAATAAAAACGCCGCGCTGATATAAAGCAGACCGATTTCAAATACGCCCATGTTATTCCCCTAGCACTTCATGGCGCGGCGTTTCACCCGCGCGCAGGTCGTTGCCGATCTGCACCAACATTTGCAAACTGAGCATGGTCATGCCCACACCCATGAGCGCATAGGGAATCCATTCTTTGGGAGCCCAAGTAGAGCTGGTGACCCATCCTCCTTCCCAGGCCTGATAAAAATGTTTCCAGATATAGATCGTTATGAAAGTACAGAAACAAAACGAAAGCAGATCGCTCAGCAGATGCCGCCAGCGGTTCCAACGATGCGGCATCAGGCCATCGAGGATTTCGATGCCCACATGGCCGCGCTTCATTTGCGTATTCGCTGCCGCTAGGAAGGTTGAACCGATCAGAAGAAAAATATTGAGCTCGAGATTCCAGTCGTGCGGTTGATGCAAAACATAACGCGCCACCACTTCAAAAGAGATGGCCAGAGTGGAAGCCACGATCATCAGCGCCGCCACGTAACCCAGCCATATATTGAACCGTTGTACGGTGGCGACGAACAGATTCCAGAATTTAAGCATGCGTGGCGCCCCGAGAAACTCCATGCCGTTTTTGCGGCAGGAAGTTATCGGGCTGCATGAGTTACTTAACCGATTCCGCCATTTGCATTAGCTTCTTGCCGTCCTTGACGTTTTCTTCGAAGCTCTTCCAGGAAGTTTCCTTGGCGAGCTTGCGCCACATATTGAATGTTTTATCGTCCATGTCGTGCACGGTGGCGCCAGATTTGGCATAAACATCGGCTAGCGTTTTGTCGTCTTGCTTGGCGGCTTCGAGCGCAAACTTCTCCAATGATGCGCCAACTTCCATGACTATCTTTTGCTGCGCGGGCGTCAAGGAATCATAAGTGGATTTAGCCATGAGCAAGGGCTCGAACATAAACCAGAAAGTCTTTTTGCGCGCCGTGGTCACGTGTTTGCTGAGTTCGTTGAGCCGGAAGCTCATGAGCGAAGCACTGGAAGTCCATACACCGTCGAGCAATCCCGATTGCATGGCGTTATAAGTTTCGTCCGAGGGCACATTGGAGATCGCGCCGCCCGCGGCCTTGAGCATTTCATCCATGGATTTGCCCGCGCCGCGCACCTTCAGGCCTTTGACATCGTTTGGCGCCAAGATGGCTTTGTCGCGCGAGGCGTTGCCGCCAGCCTGCCACACCCACGTAATAATCTTGACGTTATTTTTTTCCAAGACGGCGGCTAATTCTTTGCCAATCGGCGCTTGCTTCCAGCGGTAACCTTGTTCATAGCTGGTAAGCAGCGCGGGCATCAAGGTGATGTTTACTTCCGGAATTTTTCCGCCTGAATAAGCCAGCGGATAGAGCGTCATGTCCAGCGCACCCGTTGACAGCGCGTCGAGTTGCTGCATGGTTTTGACCAGCGATCCGCCCGGATAAATGTCGAATTTTAATTGTCCGTTGCTGCGTTTTTCGACTTCGGCGGCGAATTTACGCACCAAGCGGTCGCGGAAGTCGCCTTTATCGATGGTGCCGCCAGGAAATTGATGCGAGATCTTGATGGTCTTGGCGTCCGCCGCCTGCGCAGATGAAACACCATGCCAGGAAAAATTCGCAGCCAACAACGTCAAGACAAGTAATGGAAATTTTATTTTCACGGCCATCCTCCTTCGGCTAGGTTTACCTAGAAACGACTCCGACACTAAGCTGAACACACGGAGGTCGTGGTTGTTTTTAAGACGGATAACAGGGATTATTCGGGGCATGCTCAGGCGCGTCAAGCACAATTCATAACCGTGAACGCCAACATCTATTCGCTCTTTACCACGCGCTTTCCCGCGGATAGACAAGCGCCCTTCCTCGAACTTGATGGCTCTTATTTGCGCTATGCCGATCTTGAAGAGGAAACCGCCCGCTATGCGCGCTTCCTGACCGATCTCGGCATCGTGGCCGGCGACCGCGTGGCGGCGCAAGTGGAAAAATCGCCGCAAGCGTTGTTTTTTTATCTCGCTTGTTTGCGCGCGGGTTTTATCTATTTGCCACTCAATCCCGCCTATCGTCAAACCGAAATCGAATATTTTCTCGACGACGCCGCGCCGCGGTTTATATTGTGCGCGCCGAAATCGCTGGACATGATACAAACCGCCGCAACGCGCCGTGGGATTGCGCATGTGTATACGCTCGATGGCGACGGCCAAGGAAGCTTGCCACAAGCCTGCGCCAACACGCCAGCAACGCACGAGATATTTAGTTCTGCGTCCGATGACACGGCGGTGATTCTATACACCTCGGGCACCACGGGCCGCCCCAAAGGCGCCATGATCACGCACCAAAATCTGGCCGCGAATGGCGAAGCGCTGCGCCGCGCGTGGGATTTTCAAGCGCATGACGTGCTGCTGCATGCGCTGCCAATTTTTCATATCCACGGATTATTTGTCGCCTGCCATTGCGTGTTGCTGAGCGGCAGCAAGATGATTTTTTTACCGAAGTTCGACGTTGAATTAATCCTAGCGAAGCTTAATCAAGCGACAGTATTCATGGGCGTGCCAACCTATTATACACGCTTATTGGCCGAACCTCGCTTCGCGCGCGGCATCTGCCAACACATGCGTTTGTTTACTTGCGGCTCGGCGCCGCTGCTGACGCAAACCTTTGCGGAGTTTCATGCGCGCACCGGCCACGAAATTCTCGAACGTTACGGCATGACCGAAACTGGCATGAATACTTCCAATCCCCTGCATGGACCGCGTATCGCGGGCACGGTGGGTCCGCCGCTGGCGAACGTGATGGTGCGCATTGTCGCCAATGACGGGCGTGAATTGGCGACGGGCGAAGTCGGTCAGTTGCTGGTAAAAGGCCCGAATGTATTCAAAGGCTATTGGCGACAGCCCGAGAAAACCGCCGAGGAATTCACCGCCGATGATTATTTTAAAACCGGAGACATGGCGCGCCAGGATGACAGGGCTTACGTCTCGATTGTCGGTCGCGCCAAGGACGTGGTCATTAGCGGCGGACTCAATATTTACCCGAAGGAAATCGAAACTTATATCGATGAAATCGAGGGCGTGGCTGAATCGGCGGTGATCGGCTTGCCGCATCCGGATCTTGGCGAAGCCGTGACCGCGATCGTGGTTCGGACCGCGAATAAAGAGATCAACGAGGAAAAAATTATTCAGGTGTTAAAGAATAAAATCGCCGGTTTCAAAATTCCCAAGCGCGTGTTCTTTGTCGAAGAATTGCCGCGCAACATCCTGGGCAAGGTGCAAAAAAATATCTTGCGCGAGCGTTTTGCCGTCAATGGTTAACCCCAGCTTGGTCCGCGCCAAGCTGGGGTTAAGTATATTTACTGCTCTGTTTGCTTTACTGCGTCTCTTCCATGCTTCATTTGATCGCGACAAGGCTCGGAAACATCGGCTTTATGGCGTTTAAGGCAAGTAAGCATGCGGCCACCGCCAGGTTTCATGTCTTTGCATAATTTTTCAACATCGTCCTTACAGGCTTCGTGAAATTTTTGCGCCTTGGCTTTCATCTCTTCATGCTGCGCCTTACAGGCGGGAGATAATTCGGCTTCGTGTTGCTTCATGCAGCTATACATTGCGCCCTTGCCCGGTTTTACATCGCCGCAGAATTTTTTCATGTCTTCGGCGCAAGGACGCTTGGACGATTCCGCCGCGGTCGCGGGCGAGGAAACAATTCCCACCGACAACAACAACATGCACGTCAATGCCAAGGTTTTAAGCGATTTCATTTACTTCTCCTTATGTTAGGTAAGTGGACAACAGTAAACCGATAACGCCAAATGAAGGCCAAAGGTTGACAGGCGCATGAAAAAATTTTAGTGGATACATCAGCTACCCATGAAATGCGCGGCTATTTGGATACATGCCAAGGCATATAAAGCCGCCAGCACGTCATCCAACATATTGCCCAAGCCGCCTTGAATGCGGCGTTCCAGAGTGCGAATCGGAAACGGCTTCCAAATATCGAACAAGCGGAACAATAAAAATCCCGTCGCGATCCATACCCACCCCGCAGGAGCCATGAACATAGTAATAAGGTATCCCACGATCTCATCCCAAACGATGCTGGCGTGGTCATGCTCGCCTATGTCCTGTTCTGTGATCTGGCAAATCCATATTCCGAGGGCAAACATGGCGATTACTACCAGGCCATAGACAATGGGAGTCAATTCACGCAATAGAAAATATATAGGAATGGCAACCAAGGTGCCGAAAGTGCCCGGGGCAAAAGGCGCCTTGCCGCTGCCAAACCCCTGCGCCAAGAAACGCGCTATCTTTCGCATGCTCGGATTAAACATCGCATCACTCCACCAGTGCTGGCGCGGTTTTGCTGCTCGCTAAAATATCGCTACTAAAAAAACGCGCCACGTCTTCAAGATGATGAGTAACGGGCATCGCTGGCAGACTGGCAAGAAAAATTTTTCCATAGCCCTTGCTGCGCAAGCGCGGATCGCACAACATCAATACGCCGCGATCATTTTCATCGCGAATTAAACGCCCTACGCCCTGTTTCAAGGCGATCACGGCTTCGGGCAATTGATACTCCATGAAAGGACTGCGGCCCGCTTGCTCCATGCTGCTGGCGCGCGCTTGCAACACCGGATCGTCGGGAGAGGCAAATGGCAATTTGTCGATGATCACGCACGACAGCGCTTCGCCGCGCACGTCCACGCCTTCCCAAAAACTCCCCGTGCCGAGAAGAATGGCGTTGCCCGCGGCGCGAAAGCGACGCAACATTTCCGAACGCGGCGCCTCGCCTTGCGCCAATAACGGATAATCCAATTTACCGCGCAATTGTTCCGTGGCGATTTTCAGGGCGCGATGACTGGTGAATAGAAAGAACGCGCGTCCGCGGCTGGCTTGCAACACGGGCACGGCTGTGTCAATAACCTGGCGGGTGTAATCCGGTGAGGCCGGTTCGGGCAGGCCCTTGGGAATATACAGTAAAGTTTTTCGCGCGTAATCAAAAGGACTATCCCATAAGCCGGTAGCGCCTTCTTCCAAGCCCAGTTGCGCTTGAAAGTGAGTAAATTTTTTATTGATGGCCAAGGTGGCGGAAGTAAACACCCAAGATTTTTTTCCCGCGCTGGCGTATTGACGAAATGAAGCCGCTATATCTAAGGGCGTGAGCGACAAGGTAAAGCTGCGCGCCGTGGTTTCGAACCAGGCGATATAATCGGGCGGAGGATTTTCGCTGATCGTCAGCAAACGATCCAATAACTCTGAAGCGCGGCGCGCGCAACTGGCCAAGCCCTGGCCTTTCGCCGCTGCCGCTTCAAGAACGGAAGCCAAGTTGCTTAAGCAAGACTTGAGTTGCGCCAAGGCCTCATGAAACGGTTTGGCTTTCTCCAGCTTGCTCCAAGCGTCGCGCCGCGGTTCAACCCCGAACGCCAAACGAAAATCGGCAGTGGCTTTTTCCAAATTCTGGATCGCGGCCGGCAACTCGGCAATACCGCTATGCTCTTTAAGTTCCTCGGCCATGGCATCACGACACAAGCCGGACAGCTGATGACCGCTTAAATTGATGCCGAAAAAATTCGAGGCGACGTCCGCCAACTGATGCGCTTCGTCGAAAATAACCGCCTCGACACCCGGCAATAATTGGCCGAAACCTTCCTCGCGCAAAACCAGGTCGGCGAAAAATAAATGATGATTGACCACCACCACATCGGCGGCCAGGGCTTCGCGCCGCGCGCGGTTTACAAAACATTCGTCATAATGTTGGCAATCGCCGCCGAGACAATTTTCCGCCGTGGACGTTACCGCGGCCCACAGAGGCGAGTCTTCGGAAATGGTATTCAGCTCGCTGGTATCGCCGCGTTGCGTGCGCCCCGCCCAATCGCGAATTTTTATCAGATCGCTTTGATCGCGCTTAGCGGCGAAACGCACCTCGGTTTCGGCGCGTTCCAGGCGATAACGGCATAAATAATTGGCCCGGCCTTTAAGCAACGCGGCGGTGACGGGAATCGATAGCGCATCGCGCACAAAAGGCAGATCGCGATGATACAGCTGATCTTGCAGATGGCGCGTGCCAGTCGAGATTAATATCTTTTTTCCGGACAACAAGGCGGGCACGAGGTAAGCGAAGGTCTTGCCTGTCCCAGTACCGGATTCGGCGATAAACGTGGAATAATCCGCCAAAGCTTGCTCAATGCTTGCGGCCATTTCTTGCTGCGCTGGCCGTGGCGTGAAGCCGTCGAGCTTTCTTGCCAAGGCGCCATCGGCAGCGAGCATTTCAGGGCTGCGAATCAACATGCGCTTTGCTCCTGAATAGAGCCATTAAAACTTGCCTTGTACAGCTCGTCGCAATACCGCAGCGCCATCGGCATTAGGAGGTTTATCTCGTGAACAGTCGCATTATGCTAACAGAACAGTGGGCATGATAATATCCAACCACAACGCGTTTTGATCCGCGGCAAAACAAATGAAAAAAAACTCATGGGCTGCCATCGTTAGACTGCTTGCGATCCTCGCGATCGGCCTGTGGTTAAGTGCGTGTTCCATGGGGCAATTGGTGGCGCGTTCCTCGCTGCCGGTTCTGGAAAGCGGCAACGTGGCCATGAACCGTGAAACCGATCTTGAACTCGCGCGCGCCGCCATTCCAGCCAACCTGAAACTGATCGAAGGCTTGATTGAACAACTCCCCGATAATGCAGACTTGCGTCTGCAAGCGGCGCAGGCGCTTTACGGTTACTCTTATGGTTTCATCGAAGATGAAGACAGTCCGCGCGCTTCTAATTTATATCGGCGTGGATTACAGCATGCACTAAAAGCACTGGCCAATGCTGGCGTGAAGGATGATGTCTTCGCCATGTCCGCGGAAGAATTCAGCCAACAATTGAGCAAACTGGACCGCGGCGCGGTGCCAGCGCTTTTCTGGTCGGCTTCTTGCTGGGCCAAGTGGATCGACATGAATCGCAACGACCCCGCGCGTATCGCCGAACTGGGTAAAGCGGCGGCCTTGATGCAACGCGTGTTGGAGCTCGATGAAAATTATTATCACGGCGGCGCGCATCTTTTCTTCGGCGTTTTTTATGGCAGCCGTCCACCGATGTTGGGCGGCGACTTTGCGCGCTCCGAAAAACATTTCGCCCAGGCCCGTGCGCTGACTCAAGGCAAATTCCTCATCGTCGATTTACTGCAGGCCCAATATCTCGCCCAGCAACAATTGGATCGGAAAGAATTTCATCGATTGCTAACTGGCGTCATCAACGCGCCTTCGGATCTTTATCCGGACATGGCGCTGGTGAACGTCATCTCGCAACACAAAGCCAAACAAATGCTTGCGAAAGAGGACGCATGGTTTTGAGAAAACTCCTCGCGGTTTCTTTATGGCTTTTACTAATTTCCAGCGCGCGCGCGGAAGAAAACTACACGCTTAAGTTCGCCACCCTGGCTCCCGTCGGCTCCACTTGGATGAACATCATCACCGACTGGGCCAATCAAGTTGAAAAAGAAAGTCATGGCCGGCTTAAGTTCAAATTATACGGCGGCGGCGTATCCGGCGACGAACCGGACGTTCTGCGCAAAATCCGTTTTGGTCAATTGCACGGCGGCGCCATGACCGGACATGGCATCGGTTATATTTATTCGCCGACACGCGTGCTCGAAATTCCATTCCTGTTCCGTAATTATCAAGAAGTCGATCATGTGCGCGCGCAACTCATGCCTGAGATTCGCGCGGGCTTTCGCCGCAACGATTTTGAATTACTGGGCTGGATGGAAGTCGGTTTCGTGCAACTTTTTTCACGCACGCCGATTTATTCGCTGGAAGACATGAAAAAACGCCGTATCTGGCTGTGGCAAGGCGACCCACTCGGTGACGCCTTTTTCACCGCCAGTGGCTTAGCACCCGTGCCGCTCCCCATCACCGAAGTTTTTACCAGTCTTTCCACTGGATTGATCGACACCACCATCGCCCCACCGCTCGGCGCCATCGCCTTGCAATGGTTCACCAAAACACCCTATATGACCAACATCCCCATCATGGACGGCATCGGCGGAATATTGGTGTCGCGTAAATTCTTCGACGAATTACCCAAGGACTTGCAAGTTTTATTGCGGCGCACGGGCGAAGCGGCGGGCACACGTTTATTGCTGGAAACACGACGCGATAACGAAAAAAGCCTAGCGGTACTGAAAAAATCCGGCGTCACCTTTACCAGCGAGTGGAAAGACAAGGAAGCGGACTTATCCGAAATACGCGACCGCGCGGCCGCCGCCCTGGCGAAAGACGGATACATTCCCGCCGAATTTTATCAACGCGCGCGTCAATCGTTGATTCAATACCGTGCACGTCAAGGCGCGAAGTGACTGAGTCGGAATTACATTTATCGAGAAACTACCGTCACAGCTGGAAGGCGAAGCTTGAATTTTATCTTATACACACGGAAAGCGTCATCGCCGTCGCCGGATTAGTATTGTTGTTGAGCCTGACGCTGGCCGAGATCGCCGCGCGCAATTTCTTCCATACCGCCATTCCTGGCGCCGAAGTGCTCGATCGCTACTTGGTTTTATGGGTGAGCTTTATCGGCGCCGTCATGGCGGTGCGCGAACGTCATATTAAGATAGACGCCGTGGCGGCATGGCTGCCGCCCGCTTGGCGTACGCGACTCGAGCGTCCTATTTTTCTTTTTTGCGCCAGCGTTTGTTTTGGTCTTTTTTGGGCGGCGTTGCGATTTTGGCGCGAAGAATGGCTGCATGCGCCGACCGCTGAAAAGTGGATTGCCGCACTTGGCATCATCATTCCCATAAGTTTCTTTTTGCTCACGTTCCATTTTATCTTGCGCTTTATCATTGGACCGCGCGCCTCCCGTCGTCCACCGTGATTATCACTATTATTGTTTTGCTAATCGTCGCGGCATTGCTGGGTGTGCCGCTCTTTGCCGTGCTGGGCGCGGGCAGTCTCATCGCCGCCTATAACGCGGGTCTCGATTCCGCGGTGCTTATCGCCGAGATGATGCGTTTGGCTTCATCGCCAAATCTCATGGCGATTCCGCTGTTCACGCTGACGGGTGTCACGCTGTCGCGCGGCGGCGCTCCGCAACGCTTGTTGAATTTATTCAACGCTGGTTTTGGCTGGCTTCCAGGCGGACTCGCCGTGGTGGCCTTGGCGGCGTGCGCGTTCTTCACGGCTTTTTCGGGCGCATCGGGCGTCACCATTCTCGCGCTCGGTGGCCTGCTTTATCCCATTCTGCGCAATGAAAATTATCCTAAGAATTTTTCGCTTGGATTGCTGACCGCGTCCGGTTCCCTGGGTTTGCTTTTCCCGCCGAGTCTCGTGGTATTGCTTTATGGAATCGTCGCGGGCGTCAGCATCGAGCAACTTTTTTTAGCGGGCATCGTTCCAGGCATATTACTGCTTGCATTGCTCGCGCTTTACAGCATGCTCACCTCGCGTCGCATCGGTATTCCAGCTCAACATTTTTCTTTTAACGCGTTAATCGTGGCGTTGCGCTCCAGTATTTGGGATTTGTTGTTGCCCGTGGGAATTATCGTCGGTTTACTGGGCGGCTATGTCACCGCCACGGAAGCCGCTACTTGTTCCGCCGCTTATGCGCTACTGCTAGAAATCGCCATTCATCGAAATTTGCGGTCTGTGATGCAACTTTATGACACGTTTCGCGAAACCATTCTTCTGGTGGGAAGCTTGCTAATCATTCTTGGCATTGCTCTCGGTCTGACGAATTTACTAATCGACGCACAAGTACCGATGAAAATCTTGGCGCTCATGGAGCAAGACATAAAGAGTCAGTGGCAATTCTTATTATCACTGAATCTATTTCTGCTCGTGGTCGGTTGCTTGATGGACATCTTTTCCGCCATCGTGGTGGTGGTGCCCCTGATCTTGCCCTTGGCAATACGTTTCGGTGTCGATCCGGTGCATTTGGGCATCGTATTTTTAGCAAACTTGGAGATTGGTTATTTGACGCCACCCGTGGGTATTAATCTGTTTCTCGCCAGCCAACGCTTTCGTGAGCCTATGCTGCACTTATTCCGCGCCTCCCTGCCCTTTTTATTTATCATGCTTATTTGGCTGATTTTACTGACATATATTCCCGAGTTGTCTTTATGGTGGAAGAAAACCTAGCCCCAAAGCGTCTTAATAGGTATATAAAAATAGTAGTTTTTAATAAATTTAAATAATTAATTTTCACGCAGGAGTTTTGGAAGAGGATGGAACCCGCCCATTTTTCCCATGTTCAATATCCGAAATTTGGCATTGAGCGGTAACACATAAATAAAAAGCTGTTGTGTCATAAGAATCGTGAGTTACGCCGTAACTAGGAGATGGATTTTCGCGACCGCATTGTATGCGGCCGTTAGCGTTGTTGCGTACGCCGATCTCAAGCCGCTTACTCTGGGTGTCTTTCCGCGCTGGAATGCACAAATCACCGTGCGCGATTTCACGCCACTGGCTGAATTACTGGGGCGGGAATTGAGCCGTTCCGTGCAAATCGAAACCGATAAAGACTTCGATTCTTTCATGCGCCGCGTCTACGCTAAGGAATTCGATATCGTGCACTTAAATCAAATGCAATACATACAAGCCCATGAAAAAGCGCATTACCGTGTCATTGCAAAAATATGTGACAACCCTGAATGCGTCATCAAGGCGGTAATCATCACGCGCAAGGACAGAAATTTAACCAAGCTTAGCGACCTGAAAGGAAAAATAATCGCCTTTGGCGATCCTGGCGCGATGGTAAGCCACGTGTTGGCAAAATCGCTGCTGCGTGAATCGGGCATCATGCCCACGCAATATTCAACTATTTTCGCCAAGAACCCGCCGAATGCTGTGTTGGCCGTATACAACGGCGAAGCCGATGCTGCTGGCGTGGGATTAAAGGTGCTGAACAAACCCGAGATTCGCCAAAGTATCGACATTGGTCAATTTCATACTTTGGCGCAGAGCCGTCCGGTTCCGCATTTGCCCATAGCCGTCAACCCCAGCATGAATGGAGAACTGTCGCGCCGCATTCAAAAAGTTTTGACGAATCTTTCGCAACGAGCAGATGGCCGAGCAGCGCTCAAAAAGCTCGGCCTTGATCGCATCGAGGCCGCGAAAGACTACGAATACGATACGGTAAGAACGCTAATACATGAAGGCAACGATGCGCGCTAAATCTTGGTTGCCCTGGCGCCATGGCATTCAAGCGCGCTTCGTACCTGTATTCGCCTTATTTCTCGTCGCTTCCATGACCATACTGGGCGCCACGCTGCTTTTCAATCAACGCCAAGTCACCTTGCATCGTTTTGAAAAAGACGCGCGCGATTTGAAACAAGCGCTGCAAGATAAAGGCAACGCCTACTCAACATTTCTAGCACGCATCGCTCCCCAGGGAATTTTAGCGCATGATTACTTATTGCTTGAAGGCTACACCGAAGAACTCTCGGCGGACACTGACATCGTCTATGCCGTCATATTGAACCGCGATAACCAAACGCTTACCCACTTCCTAAAAAATCCTGAAATAAAAACAGATCGTCCGTTGCGCGTTAGGCCGGAGCAATTTTCAAAAACATTAGCTAAAGCCCGCACTGACACCCATTTGCTCATCGTAAAACGCCCGGTCTCTCATAACGGAAAAAGCTTGGGCAGCGTGGAAGTCGGTCTGTCGCAAGCTAAAATCGCATCCAACCTGGAGGAACTCAAGACTCATTTAAAAAAAGAATTGCGCCAAATCGCCGTACTTACTGGCGGTGAAATCTTGATCGCCTTAATTGTTTTGATTCTATTGAGCGAATGGGCGCTGCGACGGCTCGTCGCTCGGCCGATACAAGCTTTAGGAACCAGCATGGCGCGGGTGCAATCGGGCGATTTGGCGGAGCGCGCGCAAGTAGACGCTGAAGACGAAATCGGCTGGCTGGCGCGCGGCTTTAACAACATGGCGGCCGATCTGCAAAATCACGTGCGCAATATTGAGAAACAACGCCAAGCCTATAAAGAGACCCGCGACTATCTAGCAAATATCCTGGACAACTCGGCGGACATGATCGCCACCACGGCCCTCGATGGCTCGGTGGTGGAATTCAATGCCGCGGCCGAACGCAAACTATGTTATGGGCGCGACGAAGTGGTGGGGAAAAATTCAGGCATGTTCTACGAGAATGCCGAAGAGCGTAATCGTCTTTATGCCATCGTCAAAACCAAGCAAACCGTGCACAACGTCGAAACACGCATGTTGCGTAAAAATGGCGAACCCATCGACGTTGATCTGACGCTTTCTCCCTTGCATGACAACAACGGCGAACTGATTGGCACCGTTTGTATTGGCCGTGATATCACTCACGCCAAGGCCATGCGTCGTGAACTCATCCACGCGGAAAAGATGGCTTCGGTCGGCCAGGTTTCCGCTTGGATCGCGCATCAAATCCGCAATTCATTGGGACAAATGCTGATGAGCGCCAACGCGCTGCGCCCCAAGTCCGACACCGCCGCAAGCTGCCAAGCGCATCATGACTTGACGCGCGCCATCGCCGAAATGGATAACATGGTGTCGGATCTGCTGGATTACAGCAAAACCCTAACCTTGCACACGACGCGCGTGAATCTCAATACGGTTTTGAGCGATTTGTTGCGATCGCCCGCTACTAACGGTTTAAATGGTCATCATCGAATCGACCTGGCGCTGGATCCAAATATTCCAGCGGTTGATATCGATATTTTTAAAATCGAGCAAGCCTTGACCAACGTATTTCAAAACGCCTTGCAAGCCATGCCGCAAGCAGGAAGCCTGCGCATCGGCACCGCTCTAGGACCGAAAGCAAAACAAGTCACCGTGGAAATCGCCGACAGCGGTGTCGGCATACGCGCCAACGATTTACCGAATATCTTTCGGCCCTTCTTCACCACCAAACCCGGTGGAACGGGATTGGGCCTGGCGATCGCGGCGCGTATTATCGAGGCGCATGGCGGATGCATCAGCGCATCCAGCGTACAGGGCCAGGGCGCGACCTTCACACTCATACTTCCGGAGGCGTCTGCTTCATGAACAATCGCAATATTCTGGTGGTCGACGATCAAAGCGCGCATCGCGACCTATGTCGCTCGGCCTTGGAAAACGCCGGTTTCACGGTGGAAACCGCGGCATCCGGTAGCTTCGCCTTGGAACTCCTGCGCGCGGGCAATTTCGGACTGGTTATCACGGATCAACTCATGCCCGAGATGTCGGGTCTGGAATTATTGCGCGAGATTCATGCGCTGCAGCCACGCCTGCCCGTTGTCATCGTTACCGCTTTTGGCACCGTCGATACCGCCGTTGAAGCAATGCGCAACGGCGCCAGCGATTTCATTCAAAAACCGTTCACACCGGAGGAATTATTGTTGGTGGTGCGGCGCGTTTTGGAGCATCAGGAACTGATCGAGGAAGTACGGACTTTGCGCGAACGCGTCGGCGATCTATACCGTTTCGATCGTATCGTCAGCAAAAGTCCCAAAATGATTGAAATTTTCGAAATGGTGCGCAATCTCGCCGATCTCGACACCACGGTATTAATTACCGGGGAAACTGGCACTGGCAAGGAATTGGTGGCGCACGCGATTCACCATAATAGCAACCGCTGCGATCAACGCTTCGTGCGCATCAACTGTGGAGCACTCACCGAAACCCTGCTAGAAAGCGAACTGTTCGGTCATGAGCGCGGCGCGTTTTCCGGAGCGGTGCAAGCGCGGCGCGGGAAATTCGAATACGCCTCGGGTGGCACGCTGTTGCTGGACGAAATCGGCGATATCTCCTTTGCCATGCAACTTAAACTACTACGCGTGCTGCAGGAAAAGGAAATTCAGCGCGTGGGCGGTAACGACACCATCGCCGTCAACGTGCGCATCTTGGCCACTACTAATAAAAACTTGGAACAGGCGGTGACGGAAGGAACATTCCGTTCCGATTTATACTATCGGTTAAACGTGGTGCGCATTCACTTGCCGCCGCTGCGCGAACGCATGGAAGATTTGCCGCTTATCGCCGAACATTTCCTACGGGTCTTTTGCGAAAAAAATAACCGTAAACTACGCGGCATCGAGAACCAGGCCATGAACGCGTTGATGGAATATGATTGGCCGGGCAATGTACGTGAACTGGCCAACGTCATTGAGCGCGCCGCCGTCATGGTGGCGGGCGATAAAATCAACGCTGTCGAATTACCGCAACGGGCCTCGCGGACGACTAACCTGCCGCGCTCCTTCGACATGGAGCTTTCGTTTAAAGATGGCCGACAACGCATCATCGCCGATTACGAAAAATCCTACCTCATTAATTGCCTGCGTCGTTACAAAGGCAACATAGGACAATGCGCCGAACATTGCGGCGTCGATACCAAGACTTTTTACCGCAAGATGCAGGAATACGATCTCGATAAACGAGATTTTAAACAAAACGATGCGCCTGCCGAACATGATTTAACCGTGCGATCTTAAAAATCCCTTCAATCCGTATTCGCTCCCACCCCAGATACAAGCAGGCTTCAATTATGCCTTCTGTGCTCAAAAAATGAAGGCAGTGCTAGCAAGTTCGCTATTTTGAAAAAATGAAATTATTTCAAATTCGAGATAGGAGATTTTTCAGGCTGGATTTACCCAATCAGGTGTCTTTGCCGCCCGAAATTTAAAAATAACCTTCAAGCAGAAAAAAATAACCGCAACGCAGCGAAATAACATATTGAACTTCATGTTTAATTAATACTTTTAGGAAAATTATTTCTTCCCCTCCTTTGGCATAACTATTGCTCTACTACGCGCGCGAGCTGCGTTTAACAACAGTTTGTGTTTTTTGTTGCGTAGCGTCCAGGATAAATCTGGTTTTTCGAACGCCCGTGACACATAAAAAATAAAGTTTTGTACGGAAGTACAGAAATAAATAATTAACCATCGCTAAGGAGGAGCACTCTTCATGAGGCTTTTTATATCCATCGTCTTTGCATTCGTCTGTACCGTTTCGCACGCGGCAACCACCGTTCCCACCGAAGTACAGATGCCCGGAACTCAGCCGGGAGAAGTTCTCAGTCCGATAACTCCGGGCAGTCCTATATCCAGCCGTTTAGCGCTGGACCCGACTAAACAATGCAGCTTCTGCCACGGTAAATACAATACCGCCGTCGAACCAGGACATAACTGGCAAGGCAGCATGATGTCGCATGCCGCGCGCGACCCAATCTTCTGGGCGACTTTGGCGGTGGCGGAACAAGATTTCAACGGAGGTGGCGACATGTGTTTACGTTGCCACATGTCCAATGGTTGGCTGGCGGGTCGCTCCGTGCCTACCGATGGTTCAGCAATGACCTCGCGTGACGTCAACGGTATCGAGTGCGATACCTGCCATCGCATGACTAATCCCGACGGCTCTGAAAACAAGGGCGTGCAAAATGCTCCCTTTATTGCCAATAACGAAGGTAGCCCAGCCGTAGGATATTACGGCGCTGCACAATACGTGATGTGGCCGGGGAATGATAAGCTTGGTCCTTACCTTGGGGGTACGGGCGCTCTCGATTCTCTGACTAAACATCCATCGTTAAAATCTAAATATCATCGTTCCCCGGATTTTTGCGGTACTTGCCATGATGTTTCCAACCCGGTAACCGGAGACTTAGCGCACAATAACGGCGCCCAATTCCCGCTTCCGCCAGGTAGTTTCAGTGGCGTGCTCGGTTCACCTGTGAACGGCAAGGCGGCTTTTAATAACTTTCCATACCAATATGGGGTCGTGGAACGAACCTATAGTGAATTTAAATCCAGCCTGTGGCCTACGACTTCCATGGCGGGCTATAGCACCTTGCCGGCAGATCTCAAAACAGGCGCGATCAAGCTTGCTTACGACAAGGCTATTGCCGCGGGCAGCCCGGGCGGCAACTACGAAGATGGCACGACACGTTACTTTATTTGCCAAACCTGCCACATGTCTCCCGTCGCGGGGCAAGCGAGCAGCACCATCCACAACGTTCCTAAATCGCGCAAAGATCTGGCATTGCATGATCTAACCGGTGGCAACTACTGGATACCTGATGCCATCAAGTACATGGATGCTGTCGGACGCAAAACATTGCGTCTAGGTGGCGACTTAACCGCAGAACAAATCGCCTCTCTCGACGCGGGCGTGGTGCGCGCTAAATCCAATCTGACACAAGCGGCTTCTTTATCCGTCAGTGGCAACACTCTTAAAGTGGTTAACTTGACCGGCCACAAATTAATCTCCGGTTATCCGGAAGGTCGACGCATGTGGTTAAACATCAAATGGTACAACGCCACGGGCGCGTTGGTGCGTGAAGACGGCAAGTACGGCCCGATCACCGTAACGCTGGATGGCACTCAACGCACTGTAAATACCATTCTGGATCTCAATGGCACCAACACCAAGATCTATGAGGTGCATGGCGCCATGACTCAAAAATGGGCAACGCAGTTAATGGGTTTCGGTCTTTCGGGTAGCACGCCAGTCAGTTTCGACCGCGTCACTGGTGCGGTAACCATGACGCTGCAGCAACTGGCTAATAAGCCTATTGGTTATCAACAGGAATCCTTCCACTTTCTATTGAACAACTGGATTGCCAAGGACAACCGCATTCCACCCTATGGCATGAAATACGCGGAGGCAAAGAAACGTAATGCTCTGCCCGTTCCCTTCTGCCAATACGGTTGCCCGTCTTCCACGGGTACTTTCCAGTATTTCGATTCAGTCGCGCTCAACCCACCCATGGGCGCCAAAACGGCGACTATCGATCTGCTGTATCAACCGACCAGTTGGGAATACATTCAGTTCCTCTACCTGGCTAATAAGAAAACCAATGCGTTCCTAGCCAACGAAGGCACAAACATTCTGGATGCCTGGATGAACACGGGTATGGCGCAACCTTATGTCATGGCGTCCAAGGCCTGGGCCGCCCCATGAAACAACTAACCATAAGGAAGCTTAAAAGGATCTGTGCAAATAACTCAACGCGATTTGCTAAAGAAAAAGGTATTTCAACCATGAGACACTTAATCAATGCATTTTTTGTCTTGATTCTGGGCGCCACGGGAACAGCACATGCAACACATGCATTCTCTACTAACACCGCTGAATGGTGGCGAGAATCATCTGGCACCATGTTGTATGTGGCGCCAGATGAATCCACGATCCCCAATACCACACAAGGGAATAGGATTCGCTATGGCAAAAAAATATTGGAAGAAACCTACAAAACTTTAGGGCCCAATAGCGGTTTACCAGGTGGTTCCTATGTCACTAGCCGCTTGTCCTGCACTAACTGCCACCTTGAAAGCGGACGCGGTGCCTATGGACAACCTTGGGCCGCGGTGTGGTTTAAATATGGGATCACCAACCCCGATGGCAACATCGGTCAATGGTCCGGCCGCAGTAATCGTTACCTCGACATGAAAAACCGTATTCATGATTGCACCATGCGCTCCATGAACGGCAGGCAGTTACCTGATGACAGCGAAGAACTGCTATCCATGATCGCGTATATGGAATGGCTGTCGACGGGCATCAAGGTATTCGATGCCAACGGTGTCGGTGACTGGAACCGTCTTGCGCTACATGGCGCGGGCAATGTTCCCGTTAGCGCGCGAGTCGATGCTGCTGGCAAGCAAATTGCTGTAGATCCGGTGCGCGGCAAAACAGTTTATCAAGATAATTGCGCAGCGTGTCACGGAGACACTGGCGAAGGTGTATGGGATGCGAATGCCCAGAAGTACATCTACCCAGCAGTTTGGGGTCAATACAGCTTCAACGATGGCGCGGGAATGTATCGTCTACGCACGGCGGTGGGCTTTATCAAAGGTAACATGCCCTACGGCTGGGCCAATCCCACCGATGCCACGCATATGCTGAGTAATGCCGATGCCTGGGACGCCATGGCTTATGTGGTATCTAACAGTCGTCCGCAATTCGCTAACTATCTACAAGACTGGTGGTGGTTAACCTACCGTCCGGTGGATTGCATGCCGAACTGGCTGCTGAAGGCGGTAGACGCTGGCTACGACTATGTTTATCCACGCGTCAATCCTAATAACGGCAAGCTTAGCGGCGATGTGTCGTATCCGGCTAAATGGAGCGTAACGCAATCCAAGTACGGACCCTGGGGATCAACCACCACGGCGGGAACCATGCTATACGAGCAAGACCAGCTTCAAAAAGCCTATTTGGCTATAACACCGCGTCCTGTGTTCCCCAACTGCGTGCCAGTTGAATTTTAAAATATAAAAGCTGTTGATGTTTACGTCGCCGCGGAATGATTCATCGATTCCGCGGCGATTTTGTTTTAAACACCCTGCCATCTATAAGAGAGCCTCTTAATGGTGATTAAGAATAATTTAATCGCCTTGGCCCTCATGGCATGCATGACGGCATCGGCCGCCGATACGCCCGCCAGCGCAGACAACACGACGTCGAACGCAGCCGCATCGATGACAGAAGAAAATGTTGAGATAACTTGCGAAGCTGGCTGTGAAAAATACAACGAGGGAAGCTTGACCTGCATGAATAATGCGCAATTCCGCTGTGGCAAAATGGGTTGGCAAAAAACCGGAGAAGACCAATCTTGCCAGCCGATAGCTCCCCCTCCATCGGCCAAGTAAAAATTAAATTTTATTAAATCATGCCTTGCAATAAGCAAGGTCTGACGCGACGAAGATGTATTTTATAAAAATGCTATGTCAGACAGATGTTTGCGAAAGTCAAAAAATACTAGGTCAATCCATAGCGCAATGAGTCTAGCCATGTAAATCGATCACGAGTTAAGCGTCCGACCCCCATACACTCAGACTTCCATGCTCGGCATTGTGCTATCAGCCCGCTCCCGAAAGTCGAGTCGATAATCGAGGACGGTCTTACGCTATATCACGAAAAGCGAACACGATTTTAGATTGCGACATGCAGAAAAACATGGCTCGACGTGTGTTAAATGATCGCTGTGGCCTAACAAGCGTGTTCGCACACTCAATATGCGTGACGACTACAACTGGAAATCTTTGCGCATTAGATTGACGCCAACTGACCAGCAAGGCTCGTGATACCAGCGCTGAATGAGTTACTAATTAGCGCCATGCTTCATATATGGCGAACGGTCGTTCATTCAACTTGGCAAACCAATCCAGCAAGCCCGTATCGAATGCTCTAATCCAACCTATCGCACAAGGTGTTCGACTGTTACATCTTTGAACTAAGCGCCTACCCTGACAGAGGATTGGCGAGCGTTACAACCCGGAGTGTTCGCATCAAGCGCTTCAGGATGTTTCACCAGATTAATTATGAGTGGACTAAAAAACGGGGGTTTACGGATTGTCTATCAAACCGATATTTATCGAAACTTATCAGCGAACGCGTTAAGTACGCGCTCGCTGATATATTCTCATGCTTCCTTAGCCAGTCACGTAGCTTAATGGAATTCCCAATACCCATCCAAAGGAATTTCCCACGTACACCGTTTTTCCAATCACCGTCACATGATTGAAAGTGTGACCGCCACCAACAACGTAAGTCTTCAGCAACGCGCCCGTAGTGGGATCAAAGGTCAATAAATTACCGCCCACGGGAACAATTAACTTGGTCGTGCCCACCAAAGTTGGCGGTGCCCAAGAATGATTACCGCCTGTGGAAGCCACTGCCGTCTTCCATGCCACGGCGCCTGTCAGCGCATCAAGCGCCACTACTTGATTGGCCGTTGGATTGCTGACATACACCTTGTTACCGGTCACCATTGGCGTTGGTGCGACGAAACCAGCTGGAACCGCGCCCACATCCATGGCTTGTGTCCAAACCACGTCGCCCGTGGCTCCGTTTAACGCGAACACCATGACTTGCGCGGTATTGAGAACGTTATCCACATTGACTACCGCGCTGCTAATCACCAAGCCATTGGTTTGATCGACAGCGGGCGATGCCGCGGCAAAACCCGTGAGATAGGTAGCAAAGCCTGAGAGCGGCTGTGTCCAAGCGATGCTGCCAGCCACCAGATCCACCGCCACCATGCGATTCGGCATGGCCATGCCCACCACCATCAATTGGCGTCCTGTTGGATCGGTGTAAAGATTCGCCGATGACGTGCTATTAAATCCACCGCCAAGACTCAGCGTCGGAAAACCATTAACATCCATGAAGGGCGCAATCGGTTGGCCGGTGCTAGCGCTGATACCCCACATTTGGCTTTGGCCGTCGACCCAATACAAATTGCCGTTGTAATAAAGCGGCGTCATCGACAGCGTTCCCTGACCGGAATAGAAACTCCATTTCTCGTTGCCATTCTTGGGATCGAGCGCATGGATGTACATATAACCCGTGCCCACACGCGTTAGCGGAGATTTCTTGATGAAATTACTGTATTGGCCAAGATTCAGCGCCACATTACCGCCCGCCACGATGACCGCGTTCGAAGTCACTAGCGGTTGACCGAAATTATGATTATTGGTACGGAAGCGCCAGATAAGTTTACCGTTCGTGGCATTGTGCGCCGTGACCGCGCGGTTGCCCGCATTGCTATAAAGAATACCTTTTACTGGCGTCACGCCACTGCCCACACCGAAACTAAAATGCGTCATTTGCGTCGCAATTTCTTTTCCGAACAGTGCCTCATCCTGAGCCGTACCCGTTAAAGAAAGACCAAACAACAGCGACGAACTCCATTTGCTGCTGAGATTGGGGCCCGACGATAAATAACTGTTGTGACTGGGACCACCAGCGTAAGCCAACCACGTGCTGGGAAAACTGGAGGTGCTGCTGGGAGCATTGCTCGAGTTGTAATATTCCGCTGTCTTAAGCGGCAAAGCTGGCGGAGTTCCTGGCGCGGGTGCGGCTTGCGTGGTGATGTAACTCACCGGATAGGCATATACATAGCCGGAAACCGACGATATATACACCACGTTGCCAATGACCACGGGTTGATTCAACCCATATGCCACGTAGGAAACAGGCAAGTGATAATCGTTCAGCAACGCACCCGTCGCCGCGTCAAAAGTGAAAACATGTTGTGCTGCGGGGAAAATTAATTTGCCGTTAACCAGCGTGGGCGCCGCGCGTGGCGCGGTGCGCCGATCGGGATCGCTATTAGGAACGGGCGTTGACCATAAAATCGTGCCCGTTAGGAGATCCAAGGCTTGCACCGTGGCGTTCAGCGGATTACCCATGTACACCACGCCATTGTTGATCATGGGATTGGCGGATTTAAATCCATCCATGGTCGGGCCTTGGCCGGTGAAAACACTCCATACTACTGCTCCGGTGGCGGCGTTTAAGGCGAGTGCGCGTTCATCGAAGATGGGTGCCGCGCTGGTGCCTACGTTAGTAAATATGCTGGTCACAAGTAATCCTGTCGCAGGATCGATAGCAACCGACACATCGCCTGGTGCGTTGGAAGCTGCGCCCGGAGGCGAATAGGTCCAGGCCACGGCGGGCGCTGCGGGATTGGTGACATCGATCGCGAGAATATTACGCGGGCTAAGCGTTCCATAATAAATCAGCGTGCGCCCATCGGTGGTGGTATGCCAATTAGGGCTAGATAATCCCACCTGCCCTTCACCCGGATTGGCGAAGGACGAAACCAATGCGCCCGTGCTGGCATTCAATACATAAAGAAAACCATCGCCGCTCACGACATACAGATAACCGTTCAGATAAAGCGGCGTGGGCCGCAGGTTTCCTTTGGTATCGAAGCGCCAAACTTGCGAGCCGGTCAAGGCGTCCAAACAATAGATGGCGGTGAATTCCGCGCCGCGATCGTGTTCACTGAGGTTAGCCGCTCGAATCGCATTGTTGCCGTTGAAGTCGGCGTCGCCCGAGGTCACGATCACGCGCAATTTTCCGCCAATCATCTGCGCCAAGGGTTGGCCCATGCCAGCGACGCCGACCAGTTCCTTGCGCCATATCGCCAGCGACGATTGCGCGTCGAGCGCGTAAATTTCACGGCGACTGGTAGTGGCGAAAACTATGCCCTGCGCCATGGAAACACCGACTACATTGCCCACCCATTGCGCGGCGGTGGTGGCCCAAGCCATGCGTCCATCGGATGGATAATATTTGGCCGCCACGTCCACGCGCCGCATTTCATCGCCCGTTAGCGGCGACACGGTGGTAATGCCGTTGATTAGAAACGAAGGAGCATTGGAAGGAACGGTGAAAACAGGATTGTGTTGTTGGTTGTAACCGTATTGCCCCCAGCTCTGCGGGAAAGCCGCGCGCGCGCTGGAGCTGTTATAGGTAGTGGCGCTGCCGTAACGAATGTATTCCTGCGCTTGAATGGGAACAATGTTTAAAATCGCAGCCGCAACGATAGCCGACCGAATGATCGGTGCATAACGCATACGCTCCTCCTTGCCCGGATGGGTATTAGTTTTTATCGGATTGAAGTACGTGCATCAGCAAGAATCATGCCCTGCACATATTCCTGATTAAGGACGCTGGCATCATGAAAAAAATTTCATTTGCCTGCGTATTTAGAAAAATTAATTCGTTATCGTTTGAATGAAGCGATGCTGGGAAAATAAATACATGGCGTGCTTGCCCGATTTATTTTCTATCGCGGAGCAGGGGTTTAAAGCGGATTAAATATTTTCTAGCCGTACTTCGATCTATAAATATGCATGAAACAAGCATGAAAAAAAATCAGGCGCGCATGGACTAATCAGGTGAGCATTCCGCATTTTTTGAACTTAAAATTCATCGCGCTCGTCGTTCTTTTAATTGTTGTAGCAAGCTCAGTTAACATGCCACAAGATATGCAAATCCTGCACGATGGCGGAGACTTCGGTCGAAATCGGATATAGCATGCGCAATCTTCCTTCGGGATCCAGCAAGTACAAAAATGCTGAGTGCTCCAAGGTATAAGCTAAAGCGGTTTTTCCCTGAAAGCGACGCGTTAACACATTGAAATCACTTACCACCGCCTGTAGAGACTCGGGGGCGCCCGTCAGCCCCATAATGCGTTTATCAAACTTAGCGGTAAACGCGTTCATGACTTCTGGGGCATCGCGATAACTGTCGATGCTGATGAATATTACTTGCAAGCGATCGCTTTCTTTATCAAGAGTTTTAAGCAGGTTTGCGGTTTTCTGCAGCGACAAAGGGCACACATCGGGACAATTTGTGTAACCGAATAACACTAGCTGCCATTTTCCCGTACTAGCGGGAAACATCGTGGCGTGTCCTTGGTTATCGAGCAATGTTCCATTATGCACTTGCTTAGGAGGCTCGATGCGCAAGCCGCTGAACCCTGTGGGCGTTGTGCTCGCCATCGATAATCCAAAAATACTTAGCAGGATTAAGCCTAGAAAAATATTCTTAATGGATAATGGATTCATTTTTAGTCGACCCCGAAGAGCGCGCAAAGCGTTCGCTGGATTTTAACGTGGGATTAAAATCTACTATCTTGTTATCGCAATCAGGCAACAAGGCTTGATCCGGAACCAAACTTAGCAGCGCGCGAAACAATTCGTTCGCGGGTGTATAAGCATCCGTGAACGCCGCGCGCATGCGCATGTAGGGCCGACCGGAAAAATCGATGCCCATGTCGTAGAGCACGGGTCCCTGGCTTTTGATGGTGGTATCGGAAAATTGAGCAACCTCGGCAAGCAAGCTTAAACGCTTAAGCTCGGCCTCCGATAATTTACGCGAGCCTTGATGCAATATCGCGTTCCCCTCTTTATCGGGAAACAACCACATCAACAAACCGCGCCGCCCCAAGGCAACTTGATTGCGCGGTCCGCAAGACGTGGCGAAGTTATAGCCGATCACCGGATACATGGGCTGACCGCCGCAGTAACTGTAATCAAAAGGGTCGCGGGGTTTAGCTGACTCGACATCGGCCAATGCCACGCCTGTCATGAATAAAAAACACGCCAAACCCCTGCCCACGCGTTTCATGCGCACCTTAAACTTCATGGCGTCTATCTTTCTAAAAAAGAATTAGAAATTAAGCCGCGTATAAACCGTTCCGTTGGTATAAGCCGTGGCGTCGCGCAAGGATTTATAAGTAATTTGCGGATACCAGGAACTGCTGGTGCTCGGCAATGTCGCCATGATGTCGACCGTGCGGCCTGGATTTACTTCGAGACTCGTCACGGTTTGCGGGCTAGGAAGCGCAAAACCATCGCGATTGTAAATAACAAACGATTGGGCGTTGCCGCTGGCGTCTTTAATCTGAAACGTGCCATTCACTGAATGAATGCCGACTAGGCGTATGGCTATTTTTTTGCCCGTGGCGGCCGTCACGGTCTCAGCGGGAGCGGTTTTGCTCAGACCTTGGTTGCCATTCACTAAAAAATATTTCGGCGTGTAATTGGCAAAAACCGTCGAATCACCAACGGCATTATCGGCGTGATAGGTAGGATCGACCGTGCTTAATACCCAATTCCATTCGTAATCGAATGCGGGACCATTTTGGTTGATGGCGTTCACGAAATTTCCCAGATTGTCGACGGCCTTAACGACAAACGCGGCATACATGCCCATTTCCAGATGTTTCACGGTATGAACATGGCAGTGATACATATGACTGCCCACATAACGCGTGTCAACGGTAAAGCTATAGTTATCGCCGAGCACGGGTGCGCCTGTTTCAGGCACGCCATCCTCCGATTGCAGAACGTCCAAACCATGCGGATGAATCGTGTGGCCTTGATAGGGCGGCATCTCTTGCGGAGCCCCCATCACATTCAAATTAAAATTCGCCGTTTGCCCCACTCCTAATTCCAGCGTGGGACCGGGTAAATGACAATTGCTGCTACCGCTTACGCAAAACACCCAGAATGGCACGTTTACGCCATCGCTCATGGTTTTATTGACCATATGAACTTCCAACGTAGCGCCACTGGTGGCATTTACTACATCAACGCCTCCGCCACCAACCATCTTACTCATCGCCATGGCTTCGCTTGGCGTTAAACCAATAATCAGTAGTAACCCAAAAGCAAGCATTAGCGTTTTGGAAATCCAAAGAGCCTTGCGTGAATCTTGAGTCAAAGAAAATAATGTTTGCATATTTCTCCCCTTACTGGCCGACTATCAAGGTGGCGGCGCCATTTAAATAAACGCCATTGGCGGTTTCCATCTGCGCGGTGTGCACATGCATGGGGTAATTGCCCGGTCTATATAATTTGTACAGCAACATAACCGTGGTTCCCGCTTTCACATTAACGGTGTCACCCGGTTCATAGTTCGTTAGCCTGGTTCCGTCTGAATCGATGATCTGGAAATGATTGGCGTGAAAATGCAGCGACTCATCGAACTGTCCCGCGTTCACGATACGCACGAGTCCAGTTTGTCCGACGTTTCCTTGCAACACGGTGTTCGGCGCGCGCATGGCATCGAAGCCGCCCATGCCATTCATCATGAAATAATTTGGCTTGTAAACACTCGTGTTGACCGTGCCGCCAGCGCCCGCGATATCATTCCAGCGTGATTTATCCATGTCGGATACCACCCACAGCCGTTCAAGATCAAAGCTGGGTCCATTGGTCCACGCTTTATTAATACCGCCAGCGGTGTGCACAACGAAAGCACCATAGAGACCCATCTCGCGATTGATGGTGTTGATCGTGTCGGAGAAAAGATATACGCCCGCCTTAGGCGTGGTGAACACGTAGGTTCTATTACCGCCAGCGGGAATTTGCGTTTGATCGGTGGTGAGCCCGCGAATGACGAAATTATGCGGAAGAGTGTGTTGGTTATAAACCGTGACGGTCACGCTCTCGCCCTCCTGCGACTCAAGTGTCGGACCCGGAACGATGGGACCCGCGGTGGGCGCGTCGGTAAATCCCCACACTTTCAAGCTCGCCCCGCCGCTGCCATTGACCGTCCAGTTACCGGATTTGATATATAAGGTGTACGTGGAAGCCGAGGAAACGCTGGAAAAACACAACAGAAAAACAACAAACCACCCGCTATATCCTAATCTTCGGAACATTTCTACGCGCATAGCTTCTCCTCTATTTAAGGTTGAACCACAGCTGTTGAAAATTTCCTTTCTGATTATTTTTATTTTTTCCCCTAATTGATCGTCCGTTCGCGCTTATAATTTTTTACCCATGAGGAAATGACGCGCTCACTACCCGCGAGCGCTATAGCGCGACATAAAAAAATGAAGTTAAAACGAGCGTCGAGGAATTTCGACGAAACGGAGAAATGGCCTCGCGGCATTGTCATAAATCTGCAATGCCGTGGCTTTCGGGAATATCTTGGACAAATCCTTGTCCCTACGAGTCCAACGCCCATTAATGCGCGGGACTGACACACCAATTTCATGGCGCGTAAGATGCGCTATATTGTGTGTATATGTCTGTGACAAATGTTACAGTGATGTTACATTCTATATTGGCAATAGTTGACCATCGCAGTAAATAATTTTTAAAAATATTTAATGGGCCAGTCAAATAATTTAACTTTTTGATGCGGCTAGTTAAGTTATACAGTCAGCGTATTGGCTAAGTAATAATTGGCACAAAGTCCCTTAGATTCTGCAGCAAAGGATGAATATGAGCGGCCATGTCGAGAGAGAACAAATAAGGCAAAAAGGCTGGGAAACTTCCTTCCCCACTTTAAACGGCATCACCGATCCCGCGTGGTTGGATGCATTAAATTCCGCCAAGGAACAAACCATCCCCCCCAAGGCCGTGGTAATTAAAAAAAACGATCCTTGCCGTAGTTTTTTATTGATAACCCAAGGTACGATCCGAATTTTCCAAAGCACCGAAGGCGGCCGCGAACACACGCTGTATCGCACACAAGCCGGAGAAATTTGCATTTTGACGTTGCAAAATCTCTTGGCAGGCACGAATTATTCCGCCGAGGCCGTGACCGAAGACGAAGTCAAGGTCGTCAGCATTCCCGCCGAATACTTTTATCGCGCGTTGTCCCGCTCGGAAAGTTTTCGTAATTTAATTCTTTCCACGCTGGCGAATCGCCTTAACGGCATGATGCAGTTGATCGAACAAGTTACCTTTCAAGGCCTGGATTTACGCTTGGCATGTATGCTCGGTCAGCTTTTTGGACAGCGCAACACGCCTTCCATCACCGTCACCCATCAAGACTTGGCCGCGGCGCTTGGCACCACGCGTGAAGTTATCAGCCGCTTGCTTAAAGGATTCGAGCGTATGGGTTGCGTGAAATTACATCGCGGCGAAATAGAGCTGCTTTCTCCAGAAGCGCTGGCACGCTTGTCACATAGCAAATCGCATAATTCTCCTCTGTGACTTAAGTCATAGACCCGTCAACCCTCTTTAAAGCAATCTGGTAGCGGTAGAGTTAATTCTTTCGCTGCAGGGAAAAGGAAGTCTACTGCAACAAAAGATAAGCTCTATCTGCGCGTAAGCGCATGAGAGAATGCCAAGCGAAATCCTCGCGGGTTTCGCTTGGTTTTCCATGTAAATGTCGATTTCCCGCGACCGTCCCTGCTTTAGACTTGTCATTAGTCGCCGACCAAGCGTGGCGCCCATCATCCAAATGCTTATTTCACCATAGAAAATTCGATAGGCCTCAGGAAATCGTGCAGCCACGCACATGACCCACTACAATAATGCCATACAAGCAGCAGTGTTTTTTATACATCTGCTATACATCTAAAACCGAGAAAGCTCGTCGCAGTAAGCCGCTAAATTAACAACACTCATACAACATTGGGGGTTCCATCCTCCATAAAACATTATGTTTAAAAATACACGAATTCATTAACGAGTAACGAGGACAAGCAATGTCGATTGAAAAGAAAGTGCGGGAGTACATCTCAGAAAATCTGCTTTTTAGCAGCGATCCCGCGACATTGGCGAGCGATGATTCATTGCTGGATAAAGGCATCATCGATTCGACGGGGGTTCTTGAAATGATTTTTTTCCTGGAACAGGAATTTGGCATCAAGGTCGATGACAAGGAATTAATTCCGGAGAATCTCGATTCGCTCGCCAATATCGAGCGCTTCGTGAAGAAGAAACAAAGCGGGGGTTAATCCTGGTGCTGACAAGGCCGCAACGTTTGCTGCATGACGGTTTATTATCCAGCGCCGCGCGTTTGCCAACTAAGCACGCGGTAATTGTCGAAGGCAAACCTTACACCTACGGCGAATTATTGGACAAGGCCTCGCGGCTGGCGGCGGCGTTGCAACGGCGCGGCCTCGAACGCGGCGACCGCGTCGCCATCTATATGGACAACACCTGGCCCTGCGTGATATCGATTTACGCGGTGTTGCTGGCCGGCGGCGTGATGTTGGTGGTCAATCCGCAAACCAAATCCGATAAGCTCGAATTCATTTTAAATGATTGCGACGCTAAGATTTTACTTACCGACGGGCATTTGGCCAACGTTTTCATTCCCGTCTTAGACCATCTAAAAAAATTACAGTCGGTCGTTTGCTCGGGAAAACTGCCGAACCCCGCTAGCGTTGGCATTGAAGCGTTTGACGATGTCGTGGAAAAATCAACGCCGCTAACGGCGCCTGCTCCTTCGATCGCACTCGATCTCGCGGCGCTTATTTACACCTCGGGCAGCACGGGTAATCCCAAGGGCGTCATGCAAACTCACCAATCGATGACGTTCGCTGCTGGCAGTTTGATCGAATATTTGCGCTTATCAGAAACCGATCGCATTTTGTGCGTATTGCCGCTGGCCTTCGATTACGGTTTATATCAATTATTGATGACCGTGCAACTTGGCGCCACGCTGGTGCTGGAGCGCTCCTTCACCTATCCCGCGCAAGTTTTCGAGCGCATGCAAGCGCAGCAAGTCAGCGCGTTTCCTGGCGTACCCACTATTTTCTCCATGTTGCTCGCGGCGCATGCGCGAAGCCCACTTAGCTTTCCCGCGATAACGCGCGTTACTAACACCGCCGCGGCTTTGCCGGACGGCTACGTAGCGGCCCTGCGCGCGATTTTCCCCAACGCGCTCATTTATAAAATGTACGGCCTCACTGAATGCAAACGCGTGTGTTATCTCGAACCCGAGCTTATCGACGCCAAGCCAGGCTCCGTCGGCAAGGCCATCCCAGGCACGGAAGTTTTTCTACGATCCGTTGACGGTGGACCCGTCGCTCCTGGTGAAACTGGCGTTTTGCACGTGCGCGGTCCGCATGTCATGCTGGGTTATTGGAAACGCCCCGACCTCAGCGCGCAAATGTTGAAAGAAGGAAATTTTCCTGGCGAGCGCGTCCTGTGCACGCACGACCACTTTCGCATGGATGACGAAGGTTTTCTTTATTTTGTTGGCCGTAGCGACGACATCATTAAAACCCGCGGCGAGAAGGTGAGCCCGGTGGAAGTGGAAAATGTTTTATTCGGCATAAAAGGCATCCGCGAAGCGGCGGTCATCGGTGTTCCCGACGAAGTATTGGGCCAAGCCGTCTGCGCCTATGTGGTGCTCGAAACGGGAGCAAAGTTAAGTGAAAAAGAAATTCGCGCAGCTTGCTTAACGCGCTTGGAAAATTTTATGGTGCCAAAGGAAATCATTATCCGTTCCACTCTACCCAAAACCACCACGGGAAAAATAAGCAAAAAAGACCTGCGGCAACCGGAGTCAGCATGAAAAATTCAAACCTGTATCAAGAATTGTTCACAAAACTCACCTCCGGATTGAATACGCTTCCCGACAAACCGGAAGAAACAGCGGAAAGCACTTTGTGCGCGCTGTGGCATGCTGCCGCTGGCGCGCCAAAGTCCGCGATATTGGCGCTTGACTCAGAGTTGCCTGCCTTGAATAAAACCGCTGAAACGGCTTTGCGCGATTTTATCAACCAACGCTTGAACGGCGTGCCGCTGACGCATATCACCAAGCGGCAACGTTTCGTCGATATGGAAATGCTCGCTGGGCCCGAAGCCTTGGTGCCACGCAAAGAAACCGAATTACTGGCGCGCACTACGATCGAACTGGCTTCGCGCATCGTCAACCAACAAGGCCAAGCGACGATGATCGATGTATGCACCGGTTCGGGTAATGTCGCGCTCGCCGTGGCGCAGCATGTGCCAGGTATGCGCGTGTTCGCCGCCGATATCAGCGAAGACGCCGTGGCCTTGGCGCGGCGCAACATGCAACACTTGCGCTTGGATGGACGCGTGGAATTTTCCGCTGGCGATCTCCTGGCGCCGTTCGATAACGCTGCATTTCACGCGGGCGTCGACTTGCTGAGCGGCAACCCGCCCTACATCACCAGCGCCAAGGTAAAGGAAATGCCCAACGAAATCTCGGCGCACGAACCCTCGCTGGCCTTCGATGGCGGCGCTTTCGGCGTGGCCATCATCATGCGCATGATAAAAGAAGCTCCGCGTTTTTTGCGTCCTGGCGGCTGGTTCGTCTCGGAAATCGGATTGGGACAAGGCCCAGTCCTGGGCAAGCTTCTAAATAAAAATCCCGCCTTCAAGGAAGTGCGCATGATAGAAGACGAAGCGGGGGCAGTGCGCGTGGTGATGGCACGCTGTTAGTGAAATAATTTTCCCCGCCCCGCTCCGCGTTGTTTAATGTCTAGCTGGCTTTTTAACGAAGGGAAACACATCCGTTAATCCCAAGATGTCGGTAATCAGCAGCACCAAAAAAACAAACACTAATAAATCGAGCGCATCGCCGCCCGCGGGCAACTGATTAAATTTAGCGGCCAGTTGTTGCGCTTCTTCGTCGGTCAAGCTATTCACGCGCGCCTGAACCTGATTGGGATTGATTCCCTGCGCAAGCAATTTTTGTTTAATGTCATCGCGTTGCAGCATATTTCGCAATGCCTGCCGCGTTTCCTGTGTCTGCTTAGCGCTCACCGCGCTTTCCGTGCTAATCATCGCCGCCCCTGCCACGGGTGGATGCAAGCTAAGCGTCAAAAAAGCAAACAAAATAAAATATATAACGGGCTTGGTGAACTGAATGTTTTTCACTGATGGTCTCCGATGATTAAAATATTTCAAGAATTGGAATTTTTATTTTCCTAAATAATCTTTTTTACCGATCTCGACGCCATTATGCCGCAAAATATCGTAGGCGGTCGTGACATGAAAATATAAATTAGGCAAAGCACGATTCAACAGAAAATCGATGCCTGACAACGCCAATGTATCGTTACGGACTTTAAGCGTGATGGATCTCTGCTCCGAACCGTCGATTTGTTCTGGCTTGAAAGTATTCAAATAAGCGATGGTCTTGTGCAAGCGCGCGATAAGCTCGGGAAAATTGGTTTCGCTGTCTTCGTACTTAGGTGGCTCCGACCCGGATAAGCGCGCCGCACCGCCCTTGGCCGTGTCCGAGGCAATTTGCACCTGACGCGACAAGGGAAACATATCGGGATACAAACGACTGCTGAAAAATACCGCGGGATCTATTTTTTTCGCTTCGGCGTGCGCCACGGCTTTTTCCAAAATAGCCACCAGATTGTTCAACATCCGAATGAATACGGGCACCGACGCTTGGTACATGGATATCGTCATACATTTCTCCAAAATTATTTTAACAGCGGATGATCTTTCGATAATTGCTTAGAATACCAGATGGCGAGTTTGTGCCGCATGCTTTGTTGCGAGACTTGATCCTCGGGCAAGGGCTGAATGATTTTATCGTGCACTAGCAATCTATAAATAAACAAGATTTTTTCGTCGGCTGGATCGGTGGGCTCGAACACCACCGCGCCCCGCTCTTCGCCGTATTTCATGCCAGCGAGGATCGCGGCCTTAACCAATTCTGCTTCGTGTTTCAATTTTTTCAATGCGGCTTCCCATATCGGGATAACCGGATAATAACCGATATAACCGCCCGAGACAGCAGACGGCTAAAATAAAAAACTCCCGCCGAAGCCGGCGGGAGTCGAAAAAACTACAACAAATTAATATTTAATCAGGCTGTCATGTCTTATTTCCCTTCAATAACACGTACACCGAGACCAGGAACAAGACGATCAAATACTCCATGCCGCTAACAACATGAACTTTAGAGACGGTAAAACTCATCTCTGAAGCTTGCGTCATGAACATGATCATCAGCAGCACGGGTATCAACAGTAAGGCTCCCAGGCGAGTCATCTCACCTCCCAGAAACCCTCCGGTCAGCACCAGGACACCGCCGCCGATTTCACCGAGCACCAGCAACAAAGCCAGCATGGAAGACACGTGCATGGCGGCGGCGAATCCGTCTAGATTCATGAAATTGCCGATTCCATGAACAACGAACACGCTAGCCAATGCAAGTCTCAGCAACCAATGGCCATAAGGTTTAAAGTCATCGAGGAAATTAAACATACATACCTCCTTTCAGAACTAGATGACTCATACAATAGCCGCGCTATGACGACGCGCACCAAAAAAATTTTATGGGGTTTTGCTTAAATGAAACTAATCGGAAATACCGCGAGGAAATCATTAACTTAGAAGCATTGCCGCGCTGCGGCTATAATTAAAAATGATCACAAGAATGCATTGCGAGAGAAGTTGATTTCACGACATCATCGTGATGCTGGAGCCTGTATTTCGTTCTTCGCTCATATTTCCCGCGACATTAAACTTCACGATCGGTTCGGCACCGACAGCTGGATGAAATAACGCATGAAGTCCACGAACACTGGGCGATAGATATCGTTGTGCCCGCTAATGATTTCGTTATCGACCGAAATAACGAAAAACGGATTTAACGCATGCGATTTTTTTTCGTAAGGATCGTGCGTCAATACCGAACCAGGGAAATTTTGCGACCAACCGGCCTTAAACAATCCGTTATTCCATTGTTTGCGAAAATTGGCGAGCAGCTCCAAATTCTCCGCGTTCAGCTGGGATGTTCCTTGCATATAAGGACAAGCGCAAGCGGCGCCGTTGGAAATTGATTTTTTCGGCGTTCGATCCAGGGCTTTCAAGGTATGCGTGCGATAACGATCGAAGTGGCCAACGGCGGTGCGGTTCGCCGCCTTCTGGTCGGCGTCGCGATGCTTGTCGAACAAGGTTGAAAACCAGCGGCCCGCGGGAAAAGCCGTTTTGGTAGCTAGATCGCCTTGCGAGGTAATGATGGCCATGATCGGCGCCTGGCCGGGTAAATAACTGCGCTCCAACGCCATTTGATGCAGCGGCTCATAGCGTTTAGCTTCGAAAGCCGGATTCACCAGAATAACCAAATCGCCGAACGGTTCAGGCGGCACGCCCTCGCCGCGATAATCGATGAAGCGGTCGATCAGCAATTGCGACACCGCGGAATAAATAACCGCTCCACCGAAACTGTGACCAATAATAATTAACTGCGTTGATGACGGCTTCTTTTCCGCGGTGACATTGCGCTTGATGTAACGGATGCTATTAAGCCGGACTAATAATTCCGTGACCGCGCTGGAACCAACTTGATGCGCGGTATTCTTGCGCTCCCAAAACGTCAAGTTGGTGAGAATGCTGCCATCCAGCGACAAACCACGCCAACCAAGGTAAACGCCGAATATCTTGCGCGGTTTACGCTTCTGCGCGCTGGCCGCGGCCATTTCCAGGTCGTGTACTTGGCTTAGCGTTTCGCGAAAACAACTCATGTTGCCATCGCATACGGAGGCGTTGTGCTGCCAGCCATGAGCGAACACGATCATCAGCAAATCCTGGCGATTAGCTTCCTCGCTCAAACGATCGATCAGCGTCCACATCTGTCGCCGATCCCAAAACCAGCCTTGATCGTCGAACTCGACCACGCCCAACGAGTACTTAATATTTTCTTCTATGCTGTATTGCGCACAGGCTTTAACGTCAGCGTCGTTTTTGCAGGAGGCGATTTCGGTGCGATACTGAACATGCGGCGCGCACGCCGATAATATCAGAATGATTAAAATCAAAAGCCATATCGGATTGCGGCGCATGCGAATCTTCTCCAGCGACTAAAGCGTTTTTAAATATTCCAGCAGCGCTTCCTTCTTGAACGCCGACAGATCGGTGCCATAACGATGTCCTTGATTTCCATTGCCGCGCACCGCGGTGTCGAAGCGCGCGCCTTCGCGTTGCGCCGCTTCGCCTTGCGTCATGAAACCGACATTCTTGGGATCGTAGACATCGTAACCGCGAAAAAATACCTTGCTGCGCTTGGCGGGCGGCTCAAGCAGATCATGCAGATGCGGCACCGAACCGTTATGCAGATAAGGCGCGCGCAACCACAAGCCATCCAGCGGTTCGCCGACATAACCGTTGGTTTTAACCATGGGAACACGGTCGATGCCCATGTTTTTCACCTTGGCGTTGGCGGCATCGGCGCCAGCTTGCGTCCAGGTATCGAGACGTTCGCGGTCGGTGGCGATTTCCTCGATGGGAATCACCTTGCCCGCGCGCGCTTGTCCTGGCTCATGGCACTCGGCGCAATATTGCCCATAGATTTTTTTACCCGTCGCGGCGAGCGCCTGATTAACCGGATAGGGATAAGGCGGCGGCGCTAGCTTTGAAAGCCAAGCTTCCAATTCTTTCATGCGTTTTAAAAACGGCTCGCCTGGACGAGCGCCTAGCCCTAAAGCCGAATCGATGATCACCGAGCGCGCCGAAGGCGTGGCGCCGTCCCAATTCATCGATTGCCCAGCGCGCGCCTGCAAATTCCATATGGAAGGAAAATCGGCATTACCCGTGCTGTTGTCGTAGGGCAGCTCAGTCATGAAATATTTGGTGAGATTCATCGGATCGTCGCGCCCCACTCCCCAATCGGGAATGCCCGGACGATTCATCCAAGCAAATTGTTTTTCCTGTTTTAGCAGCGCTTTTTTGGTGAAGGGAATAATGACGTAGCGATACAGCACGCGGTCGAACCATGGCAATTTATACACCAAGGAAATTTCGCGCATGATGTCATCGGCATTAAAGCGCGGGTCGTGCGCGGTCGCGAATAAAAAGCGGAAATAAGCTTGCACGTTCGAAGTATGCGCGGGTCCCGCGGGATAAAATTGCGTGGGGGCGTTTTCGGCGAGGCGCACGCTGGCGGTGTGGCACGCGGCGCAATTATTGGCGACGCGCTCGAAACCCACGGTTTTTTTGCTAAAACCCGCGGGCAATTCCTCGCCCGGTTCCCACACCATGCCTAAAGATTTATAGCCTCCAGGACCGGGCAAGTATTCGGGAAACATGCGCGGCAATACCAGCCAAATCCAATATGGCAAACCGCGGTCGTTTTCCGCGCCCAAGGAACCGTACATGAAGTGTTTTTCCTCGCTGGCAAACGGCGGCTGCGCTTCTTCGCGAAAGAATTTATACCAGGTGATAAAACCACCCAATACCGCCAAGACCGCCACCACGCCGAGCAAGGTTTGCCACCATCTCACGCTAAATTTCTTTTTCATTGTCGCCATGCGCTTCCTCGCTTAAAAAGTTTTGAGATATTCGACCAACGCGGCTTTTTGCCACGCAGCCAAGTTGGTTCCATAACGCTCGCCTTCATGGCCGTGGTTGCCATTGCCCGCTACCGCGGTATCGAAGCGGAAATAATGGCGGCCATTTTCCTCGGCGACATCGCTGACAAAGCCCACCGATTTAGGGTCGTATAAATTATTGCCGCGATAAAAGGTCTTCGGCCGTTTGTTGCTAGGCTCCAATAAATCGCGCAAGCTGGGCACCGATCCGTTGTGTAGATATGGCGCGCGCAACCACAGACCGTCGAGCGGCATGTTGGCGTAGCCGAAAGTCTTGCGGAAATTTTTAAAGCGCCATGGATAACCTGCATACAACGTGTTCTGATTGGCGTTCACCGCCAGCGTGTACGAATCGAGACGATGTCTATCGGTGCCGATTTTCTCAATGGGCTCGACTTTGCCGACATACTCGCCCGTAAAGTTTTGTCCATCGACGCCATGACAACTGGCGCAATATTTTGTGTATACAGATTTGCCAGCGGTGGCGAGTTCTTGATTGATAGGGTACGGATAGGCTGGCGGCTTGCTGTCCAACAGCCAGTCTTCGATGCGCTTGATGCGCGCGCGATCGATGGTTGGCGGCGTGACACCCGCGCCCAAGGCGGCACTTTTATTACGTTCCTCCAAGGAAGTATTGTTACCGTCCCAATGTAATTGCATGCCCTCGCGCGGACGCAAATTCCAAATGGAGGGAAAGTCCGCGGTGCCGATCAGTTCGCGCGCGGGCAATTTGTCCATAGGAAAATTGAAATAGGCTTTGAGCGGATTGAAAGTATCGACGCGGCCCGGGCCCCAGGGCGGCTGTTGATCTAAAAACGCCAAGCGGCCTTTCAAGGACAGCATGCGTTCACGCGCAAAATAAATAATGTAGTAACGCATCAATGCACGATCGACCCAGCTTAGCTTGGCGCCAATGCGATCCATCTCCAACAACACGCGCTGCGGCGTAAAGCGCGGGTCCATGCCGACCGACATGAAGAAACGCGTGAACGCATGGAAGTCGAAAGTGTTCGCGGGCATGCCGACGATGACGCGCGGCTTGGCGTCGGGCATATCGCGCACCGTGCCCGTATGACAAAACGCGCAGTTGAGCCACACGACATCGAACCCGCGATAGCGGCGTTTGGACATGCCCACGGGTAGATCATGTCCGTCTTCATAAATAAATCCCAAGGACTCGTAACCCTTGCCTGGCAGCTTGTCGGCAAACAATTCAGGCAACACTTTCCATAGCCAATACGGCACGCCGAATTCATGTTCGCTACCGACCGAGCCATATTTAAAATGCTCAACGGGGTCGGCGTAATCGACGGGCGTGTCGCGCATGAAGCGCACCAACATGTAGGCGGTGGCGATAACAAAAATCAAAACCACGCCCAATACAATGCGTGTACATAACGGATAGCGCGCGCTGGCGCCTATGACGGTGAATGCTTTTTTCTTCATGTCATTATCCCTCTAATGATTTTGCCCAGGGTGAACCGCCAGGCACGGAGCCAAGCTTTCGTAAGGCCGTTGCATCAATGCCGCCGCTGGCATGCTTGCGTGCGCTGCGACATAACGCTTAAGGCCTGCGCGATCGGCATGCGTTACCCAATCATTCTCGGCGATATCCAGGCCAGCGAGCGCGTACGCGGGCGGCATGGGCGTCTTGGCGCGCGTCTCGACGGCTTGTTCCCATGTGGACAAACGAAACAGAATGCGGTCGGCGCATTGGTGAATTTGCGTTTCTGCTTGCGCTGCCGTGCCATGTAAAAAATTCGGCGGAAATTTTTCTTGCGTGTCATGGCAGCGCGCGCAGTAATGTTGAAATAATTGCACGTCGGCGTTGGTGCTCGCGACTTCCGTCTTGGGCATATCGATTTGCATGGCGGGCAGCGAGGTAGCGTCTAGACAACACCAGCCCGAAGGCGCACGCACGCCGAGCGCCTGCAAAAATGCTGGCATCAACGCCGCGCGTTGCATTGGTTGTTGCGTGAGCAAATCGCCGTTGTCTTGCTGAGCTTGCGCGATCATTTGTTCCAATGCACTGTCGATATGCGCTGAATCCAAGGCAATCGTCGTCGTGAGCGTGGCGCGCGTGGCGCTGGATTTATCCAAGCTAAGCGTTAAATCGGCCAGCGCATTCCCGTTAATATCACGCAAACGCCGTTGATTAAGGCTGTCACGCAAGCGGAATTTTATTTTTGTCGTGGAACCGTCATGGCTCACGGACAAGGCATGGACTGCAAGATAATTCCAAGCGGCGGTTTGCGGCCATGTCCACGTAGGCGCTTCGATATCGACGGTGGTGCCGCGCCATTTTAGGCGCGCGGAAAAAATCATTCCCGTATCTTGGCGGCAATAAATATCGGAAACGGTCTTATTTTGGTTGGCGATCTCGCAAACCAGTGACGGCTGCTGCGCGCTGGATTTATTCGCGCTCAATGCCGCGTCGATAGCGTTGATGTCCGCCTCGCTAAAGAACTCGCCGACGCCGCTCACGACGCGCATCAGATCGTCGTTACGCGCGGCGCGCCACATTTGCGCGGGCGCGCGTAATTGCAAAGGCTCCAATGGCGCGGGTATGTCGGTCGAGATTTCGCTTCCGCGTTCCAGGGTAAGCGCATTGAGCGCTGGCAATGGCTGCGCCATGGCCGCCCCAGCCACGGCTTTCATGAATGGATTGCGATTGGGAATGTCGTTGTCAGGAATCGCCAGACCTTCGGGCCAGCGCGTTTGCCAATTGGCTTTTAATTGCTCTAAATGCTGGCGATAGCGCAGCGATGAGTTATCGAAGCCGCGCAAACCCGTCAGGCGATATTGCAAAGCGGCGCGCAAAATATCCGCGCGGCATTGAATGGCGGCGACATCCGGTGTCGCGGTGACACCCGGTGAAACGCAGGCTTCTTGCCAAATACGTTGATAGGCGCTGTACAAATTGGCGCGGTCACCCGCGTTGTCGATGGCGTAAGCCGTGTCGCTGGCCGGCTCGACCGGGAAACCGTAATAACCGCGCTGCTGCTTTTGCAAGCGCGCGGCAATCAGCGGGTTGGCGTTGGATTCATCCCATAAGGGACGCGAAAAAATCGGTCCCGCGCTTTGATGACAGGTGGTGCACAACGCGCGATTGGCGTACAACACTTGACGCGCGCCATCGGCGCGATAATCCTTCACCAATTGAAATTCGAAGCGTCCCGCGGATTCGTTATAGCTGATGACTTCGATGATGCCGGCTTTTTCTTGATAGCCGAGATACAAGCGGTCCTTGAGCAACAGACGCGCATGCGCCGCAGGTTCGCCGTCCACCGCCAGCACCGCGCGCGGGAATTTAAAAAAATCTGGCGCCGCGACGCTGCGTTGCAAGGAACGACCCATGGGAATCAACACGCGCTTGACGCCAGACGGCGCCGCCAGTTCGCGTTCGATGCGCGCCACCAGCGCGGAAAACGGAAAAGGAACGGCGTAATGCGCGCCATTCTTGCCCTGCTCGCTTACCAGGAAATCGAATAAGGAACGTCCTTGCGCTGGCGCGTTGTCTCCTGGCGCGCGCGGATCGCTGGCCCATGCCAGCGTATTGTGCGCAGGAGGCGGCGTCGACTTCATTGCGTTACGGACATACAAGCCTATCCCTCCCACCATAAACACGATTGCCACGACCGTGGCTGCGGCTCGCATCCCTGCGCGCATCGGTTGGCGTTTATTTCAGTGACGCAGTGGTGGTTTGCTGCGTGCCTGGCCAGCATTCCTCTTGCGTTTTGCCGGCTTGCAAGAAACTGCTGCGGTCGCGATCGGCGATGCTTGGGTTATACAAAGTGAAGTTCAGCACGAACACGCGCCCCATGTAGGCGCGTCCCAGATAAAAACCAGGACGAATCATGCGAATTTCATCGCGCACTTGCAGGCCGCGACGGCCAGCGAGGAAATCCGGTTTTTCACGATAGCCTTCGATGTCATCGGTAAAGGCGTAATCGATGACAACCGATTCGCGCCGCGAATCGAGCAGGCTCTGACCGCAATACAGTTTCGCGGGGAACAACAGCCAAGTATCGACGCCGTTGATTTTAGTTTTGGGCAGGGTATCCGGATCGCCATCGATGATCAGTTTTAGATATTCGCGGTCGCGGATCATATTGCGCAAGATTTTTTGGTCTTTATAAAAAACCTTGCCCTTCCACAAAGCTTCGCCGAGCCGTTCCATTTTTTTCAGCTTGATATCCACGACGATGCCTTTCAAACCGCCCAACACTTCCGAAATGCGTTTCACCCCGCCGCCTTCGGCGAAGAAAAACGTGCCAGCAAACTCGCCATTCGGTATCGGCCCCGCGGTCAGGCGCGCGTAGATTTGATCCAGCTCTTCCTGGCTGAAGCGCGCCAGATTTTCGGGCGTGAGCGAATCGCGCTGTTTCGGCGTCAACGGGAAAGCGTGCTCCACTTCGGCGAAGTCGGTTTTACTGGCGTAGGTGTCCGCGTGCGGCGCGAATTGTATATCCGGCTTCTTGCTGCAACCGTTTATGGCCGCGCACACACAAGCCAATGCGATAAATCCTCGATTCCATGCGTTCATAGTCATTCCTTACAGTGTCGCCATAAAGGCGATCAAAGCCTGTTTGTCTTCCGGAGAAAGATTCTCGCCGAAAGGATGGCCAGCGTTCTCCACCTCGGCGCGGCAACTGCTATATAAGGTCAGCAACATCGGCAGGCGCTTGCCCGCGACGCTGATGATCTGCTTGGGATTGCGCAGCACTTCATCCGCCATCTGGCTAATCATCGCCGCGGCTTCGTCCGCGGCCTTGGCGCCGACGCGCTCGGTCAAGCGCGCTTTGAGCTTGGCGGTGTCGGTTTTCGACAACACCAAGTCGCGGAACAATTCTTTATGCTGAAAGCTGCCGAGCATGCCCGCGTCAACACCAGCGGGAATTTCTACCACAAAGCTGGTTAACTTGGATTCGCGCTCGCCATCCCAATAACGCGGTCCCACATCGAGGCGAATCGGTTCATCCAAGCGCGTCACTTTTGGCACGCGGCTTTTAGGATTGAGCAACTCCACCATGGAAGCTTTATAAAGCTTGTAACGCCCTTCCACGCTCGGGTCGTAAGCCACGCACGCGGGCGCGTTTTTAAGCGGCTTGCCTTGGCTATCCGAGTAAGGCGAGCGATAAAATTGATTCTTGGCGTCCTTGGGTTGGCCGCAAATTTCCGGCCCGATGGCGTTGTTATGCATGAACGGCGCATGTGCCCAAACATTCACCAAGGAAACGTTGCGGTAATAACCGCGTCCACCGCCATTGGGTTCCATCAAGTTGGCATCGGCGGGACGCGCGCGATAGGTTTCCGAGGCGTATTCTTGCCATACATGCCCGGCCATGTGATTCGAGTGCAAGGCGCGACAAGGAGAAGTACCGACTTCGGAAGCAGGCGTGGCCTGATCGTTACCCAGCCAATCGCGCCGCAAACCATTGTCCGCCATCTGCAAAAAGTCGCGGCCTTGAAACGGCGCGGCTTGGCTGGAATGACAACGCGCGCAATTCTCGGCATACACGGCCTGGCCGCGCGCGATCTTGCCCTTGCCGAATTCTTTTTCCAGTTGCGCGTTCAGTTCGGAAACATTTTTCAATCCACGCGCGCGATACAGATCGGTCGCTTGGGCTTCGCGTGACAGCAAGAAATTAAACACATCGCCCAAGCGATCTTCCACGGCGCGGAAATTGGGACAATCGCGTCGACATTGACCGATGTTAAACGGCGTCTGGCCAAAATTGCGTTGCTCGGGATCGAGTTGGCGCAGATCGGTTAAGTGATTGAGCCAACATTGTTCGGAGCAGGAACCGATATTGATATACACGCGTTGCAAAGCCTCAAGCGCACCGATGCTATCGCCGCCGTCTTTCAAGATATGATGCACTGCTTCTTTTTGCGTGCTCTTGATCCAGCACTTGCCTTCTTTCTCGCACCAACAATCCTTGTCCGATTTGCAGCTAGCAACTGGGCGCCATTTATTCACTACTTCATCGGCGAACATCGGCCGTTGGCGCACGTTGACCAAGGCGTTCATGGTGCCCGCGTTGCTCACCTGATCGTTCGGCACCGCGGAGGTATCGGTGGTGCCAGGACGCGCGTGCGCGAAGGTTTGCCATTCCAAGCTATTTTTCGACATGCCCGAGACCATGATCTCGGACAGGCGCGCGTATTGATTACCGATGGCGCCACGAATATTTTCCCACTGCGGATGCGCGGGATCTTTCGGCGGACGCGAAGGATCGAAGGCGATATGGCAAGCACCGCAAGCCATGCCGATTAAAAACGGCGGCTCCACCGAGGCGTCGGCCAAGCGGCTGACTTGCGAATCCGACAAGGCTTCATTGCTGCTGGCGCGGCGATTAAATCCTTCCCAGGTGCCGAGCCTGCCGTTTAATTTACGCCATTGTTCCGCGTCGAACTTAGGGTTGGGAAACTTGCGCAAACCTAAAGCGCCCGTCGAAGTGCCGAAAGCCAGATCACAGGACGATTGACGTTTGTCCCCGGGTCCGTGCGGATCGTTGGCGCTCAGGGGCGCGTCTTTAAAATCACAGGCGGGATCGCGATAACCGCGCTTGCCGACGAACTTCAATAATTCATCGTCGCCCACGCACCAATCGAAGCCATAGGTTTCTTCCAAACTTTTCGCCGGACAATTTTTGCTGCCAGGCGTGCAACAACCTGGATCGTTAATAAGGCCCCAAGTGGCGAAACGCTCGCCGCGCGCCTGGCTGTTTAGCACGCGATACCAATCGATCAACACACCAATGCGTTGTTGGAACACATACGTATGAAAGCGGTCGTTGCCCGCGGTGGCCTTGAACCAAATCTCGCGTCCAGCACGTTCCGACGGCGTTAAGTCGGTCTCCATGGCGTAGAAACCAGCATCGGTATAAGGGGTTGTTGCGGGCGTGGCCGCCAAGGCGTTAGCGCTAAACCAAAGTGAGGCGATGAAACACAGCGGTAAACAGCGGATAAGCGGTGAAGCAACCATACCCTTTCCTCCTTGACGTGGGGCAATGCAATTATTTTTTTAGCGCCAGCGACTAGCGCGATGGCCGTACCCTAACGCTAACTCTTAGGGAATTCAAGCTCTGAACACATTATTTAATGTAGGGTGCGCCCTGCGCACCGATCGACAAAAAATATGGAATGAAACATTGAAATATTAGTTTCAACCACAGAGAGCATAGAGGTCACAGAGATTAAAATCATAGATCAAAAAATGTTCCGCTCTGTGTTCTCTGTGCCCTCCGCGGTTAACACTCATTCTTTCCTGCTTTACTTAAACTCGACCCGCTTTGCCGTTCTAGATAATCGAATAAGGATTTCATATCTTTTATCGGCGGTGCGTCCGCGAGCAGCTTGGTGGCGATGCATTCGGCCAGCTTGCGGTAAGACTCGAACTGCTGCTCGGAAAAGAACTGATCCGCGGTGTCGTCGTGCGGAAAGCTGGTGTGACGCCTGGCGTATTCGATGACGTCGGCGCTGATGTGGCCATTTTTATCGTCCGCCAGATAGCTGCTCTTAATATAAAGAATCCTGCCCTCGGTCTCGCCACTTTGACGCAGGCCGCGATCGGGGAATGGCGCGTTGGCGTCCTTGTCGGGATCCTTATAAATAATATTTCCCATGGTCCAATGTCCGCGCGCGCAACGCTCGCCCGGTGGCGGCGCCAAGGCTTCGACGTCGATCTTGATGCTGACATCGAAGTCGATGCGCGCCATGCGAATCGCTTGCGCCAACGCCGAAAAACTATAGGTCGGATCGCATTCGGCGTCGATCACGATAATGTAGCGGCAACGGCGACGGATCAGCTCGTATAAACCGAGATTGTCGAAATGGCCGCCGTCGGACAAATTAACGAAGGACTGGTCTTCGTTGGTCATCGAAAAACCTTCGGCGAATAAATATTTCGGCGCAAACGGCGGACGCTTGCTCGACTGCGCGCAAGCAAAGCGCGGATTCCCGAACCAATATCCCAAACGCATATTGAAAAAGGTCATGAGCGCGGCGATGGCGGCGCCATGCGTCGCCAAACCCGCGTTGGATGAAATCGCCGCGCCTGAAATCGACAACGCCGTTCCCAAATAAAGCCGCGGTGGCGTGCTGGTGTAATTCGTGGCCCAGGAGCCGCAGCTCAGCGGCGTGAACACGAAACTGTCGCAATGCCGTTGTTGCACGCGCAAATCCTTGCTGCCGAATAAATTCACCGCGGTGTTCACGATATGAAACGGCGCGCCGCCGCCCTCGGCCTTGACCGCGATCAGCGTATCGGCCAGCGGCAAATCGTCGGTGCGGATATTCCAGATGGAATCGGGCGCAGGGGTATCGGCGTTGCTGGCGCCGAGATAGCTGCGCACCAAGCGGTCGCGGTAAAAACCATGCAGGGAATATTCGTTCGGATCGAGAATAAAACCCGCGACCAAGAAAATAACCGCCGCCACGATAAACATGGCGAACACATAGCCATCGCTCCATAACACCGCGTTGGCGATGAATTCCTCGGACAAGGTGTCGATGGGCGAAACCTTGCTGCTCAGCATGAGCAGCAATAGCACCGCGCTGAAGCAAGTCAGAACGATCAAACCCGCGAGGAAAAACCACGGACCGAAAGTAATCGCCAGTTGCTTCCAATAAGTGCGCGCCACCGCTTGCACCGCTTCGGTCTTGCCGAGGCGCGCGATCCAAGTCGATAGCAACAACCATATGCCCGTGAGCCCCGCACCGCCCCATTCGTAATGGCCCGATAATCCGCCATCAAAAACCACTTGCGCCAGCTTGGTGCTGCCCAGCGTCAACGCCGTCAGCCCAGTCCAAGCGACCGCGGCCACCAAACATACACTTACTATACGTGTCGACCATTCGCGTTCTTCGCGGTCCATTTGGTCGTTGAACACCGCCACGGTCACGCTCGCCAACAACGCAAACACCAGCAGTACCAAGCCAATTTGCCAGGAATAAGACCAGGCCAATGCCAAGGACCAAGTGACCGAACGCGGAAAAATTTCTATTAGCTGAACTGGCTCGGTGCTGATGGTCGAAGTCAGGCCGCCGTTGTAATGCGCCAGACTCACCCAAGTTACCAGTAGCATCAGCGCCACCAATATAAATCCGATCCAAGCCGGTTTCGGATAAAAATCGCGCCGCGGACGCCAACGCCATTCCGAGGCAAAACCAACGATAGACACCAATAAAACACTCACCACGAACAAGGTAACGGCCGCCCAAAAACGCGAACCCAAACGAAAATCGGGCGCGAAGTAATCGGGAAAAACACTATATAAGGTATCGATGCGCAACCACTCGGGCAGCGGCAAGCTTATTTCGGGAAATTGCGGATAGGTGGAAAACACAAAACCAATGGCCGTGCCCAAGGCATAAAGCACCAAACCGCTGAAGATCGCGGGACGCGGCGATTGCAATAAATTTTGCACTTGGCTCGCCAGCGCCGCGCAACGCTTACGCGCCGCTTCCACCGCCGCGCTAGCGTCGGCGTTGCGAAAACCTTGCGTCGCCCATTGCCATAAACGCTCGCCCAGGCGCGCCTTGGCTCCGCCATTCTGACAATCGCGCACGTATTCCTTGCCCGCGCTCTCTTGCGCCAAGCCCGAAATAATCAGCACCAAGCCCAAGAGCGCGAACACCACGCTCACGCTCCACAAAAATCGCAATGACAATAACAGCGTCGCAAACACTAGCACGATGGCGAAAATCAACGCCAGCCAATGAATCGTGAGATTGCGCACCATGGTGGCGACGATGCGCCAGGTGCCTGGCGAACCGATGCCTAAATTGGGAGAAAGATAATTACTGAACTTGCGCAAATGCGGCAGCAGCTCTTCCCAGCTTCCTGGCGGATTTTTTTTGACGCTAATCGGATCGTAGTCGGGCGTTTGCGCCGCTGCTTGCGCCAAGGTTTGACGCAGCCGCCACGCGCTGTACGCCGAACCCGTATAGCCGCCGCCCGAAACCGTGGACAAAAAATCCACGTGCTTCATTAAACGCTTGCGCTCGAACACTTGCAGTATGCCGAAACAAAACGTGGCGCTGCGAATGCCACCGCCCGAAAGCGCCAAACCGACCACAGATTTTTCCGCGCTTTGCGCCGCGCGTTTGCGTTCGGCAATGACGTCTTGCTCTTGCTGCAACAAGCCTTGCAGCTCGCTGGCTTCGGCCGCCTGATGCAGCGAAGGCGTCAGCGTAAGGTCTTTTTTCGCGTGGGTCTGGGTGACGAAATTTAACCTATGCATCCATTTTTTCATAACAACTCCCTGATAAAACATGTAGGGTGCGCGCGCACTGATCGATAAATCCCGTGCGACCGCACCCTTTAATTATTGTTAATTATTTTTTCTTGCGAGCAATCCCTGCTTCGGTGGAATATTTATTCCCTTAACATCCTACTAGCTTGAATTATTTTTTATGGAGCCGCCACTACTTTCGCGATATTAACCGAAATCGCTTTGGTGCCGATCTTCACTGGCTCGCTCACGCCTTCCAAATCACCCGCTTGCGCTATCGCCTGACCGGACTTGGAAACCCGCGCCACCACAATCACCTCGGATACGTTCGACATTTTCATCTCGGGCGTCATGCTCAAGCTGTCGTCCAACATCACCGTCAGCGGCAAATCCTTGACTAATTTACGCGCCACTGCCAAAGGCATGCGTGGACCTTGCGCGGCGCGCGCGAAAATAAACACCACGTCATCCGGTTTGGCTTTTTTCGCCATCTCGGGACTAAGCGACACCGACACTTTAAGCGCTCCCGCGTGCGCGGCGGTTTTCGCGCCAGTGGGTTTTTCGGCGGCGACGGCGAACGCTTGATAGCCAAGCATGGCGGTGGCAATAACGGCGACCACGGCGAGATGCTTCACTGATTTAAGCCCGGAAATCGTCATGCTCACTCCTTGAATATGAATATCGTGGAATTTTAAATAATCGTGGAAACGGATCATACATGGCTTGCCATCCCCGCGAGAAGCGGAGATGCGGGTGAAAAATAAGCAAAAGCTGTTTTAGGCGGCTTTTTCCATCCACTCAGCATGCGGCTTAGGCACTCAAGTCTTCACCGCCAACACCCCATCGCCATTTAACTCGGTGCTAAACCCCGCATGACGCAAACGTTTCGATACTTCTTTCGGCACATCGCGCCCGCTGGTGAGCTTATTGGGCGTGCCCGTGTAATGAAACAATTTACCATGGCGCTTGAGCACTCGCGCCAAATGCTTATAGAAAACTTGCGAATAAAGCTCGCCCGCGATGCCGAAACGCGGTGGATCGTGCAAGATGGCGTCGACCGATGCGTCGGGCAGCGAGACAATCTGTTCGGCGATGTCGCCCACGGTTAAATGCAAACGGTCAGCTTGTTGCGGCGACCAAGGATTCAGGCGGCGCAGCCACAGGACGTCGGAATTTTTTTCGTAAGAAAGCACTTGTCGCGCTTGTCCCTGCAAACACCAAGCGGCGAAATAACCCAAACCGCCGCACGTATCCAAGATCACTTTGCCGCGCGGTTGAATCAAGGCGACTTTGCGTTGCGCGTCCGCGTACGGCGACACTTGCGCGGTGGGTAGCATCTTGATGCCGTCAATTTCGAAAGTCGGCGCGCCCCATTCGGTGGGCACTAATTTGATTAATGACGTAGTGAAACGTGCGGCAGCTTGGAAGCTTCGGTCTTCCCAATAATAAATGGTTCTGTCCTTGCAAAGGGACAGATAAGGGTAACGCTGACCTTGCCATGTCCATCCCGCTTCATCCAGCTCCACCTGTGTTACCGAACGATCCAAATTCAAGGAGCATTGCACCGTGGAGGCGCTAGCGCGTAACGCGGCGCGTAATGTTTCGTGCACTTTAAGCGTTAGTAGCGGACCCATAAATTGTTTCGTGCAAGAAATAATATATGTAGGTTGGGTTGAGGCGTTTCGCCGATACCCAACAGCGGCGTCAGCCATGGCATGTTGGGTATCGCTGCGCTCAACCCAACCTACATTAAAAAGAATTTAATTTATCGCTCGCGCAAATCTACTGGGTATTCTCGCGAGCAGCGCGCAAAGCGCGTTCGCGCGCGGCGATCTGCGCGGGGCGCGGAACATACAGCAGATCGGCAACCTTATGCACCAGCGTGCGCTCGAAGCGGTCGATCTCGTGGTCGGCCGCGGCCACTTGCCACATGTACTCGACCACTTGTTCCTTCTGCTGCGCGGTGTAGTGCTTGTTGATGAGCTCGGTGAAACGGTAGTAATCAACGGCTTGCTCCGCCGCTTCCTTCGCCAGGCGCGACAGCGTCGCCGTCTCTTCGGCGCTGAGCGAAAAATTCTTTTGGATCGCGGCCGTCATGGCGTGCCGCTCCACATCCTTGAGCTCGCCATCCATGCGCATGACCTCAAATAGCAAGGCGGCGGTGGCAACTTGCAAGGCATGCTGCGCGCTATCGCCCTGCTCGCTACTCGTCAGACGCAGGTGCTGATCGAAAAATTGCTTGAGGTTTTGCAACATGGTGGGCGCGGATTTTACCGCATCGCCTGGGAAGAGACGAATTTATCTCTTCACCCGCACCAGCATATTCATAATTAAATGAATAACGATCTCCTTGTCCTTAGGATCGGATTCGGCCACCAGCAGCGCCAATGCGGCAAGCCCGACGTCATTGATTACTGGCTCGCCGTTACGGAACAACTGCCCGTTGCGGTTCAAAAAATCCACAAACAGAAACGAGCCAATACGCTTGTTGCCGTCGTTGAACGGATGATTCTTGATGACGAAATACAATAAATGCGCTGCCTTGGATTCAACGCTGGGATAAGCGGGCGCACCGAGCACGCTTTGTTCCAAATTGCCGAGTATCGACTTAAGCCCCGCGTGCCGTTCCTGGCCAAACAACGACCCCGCCTCGCGCCGAGCCATGAGATCTTTTTTGAGCGTCGCGATATCGGATCGGGCTTCAGTAGTGGCGGGCAGTGTGCCGCCCGCTGTGCCCTTCGGTTCCGTCAGCAGCCCTTCATCGTAGCGCTGCAACAACAGGAAGGTATGGGTGTAGCGGGAAATAACATCCACTAGCCCACGGCCTTGATCGCCAGTCAACGCTTCGCGTCCCGCGGCGTTACGCACCAGCGTGAGCGCCGCTTCCAACTCGCGGGCGTTTTTTTCGAAGCGCTGCTGATTCAAGGTGTAACCGCGGATCAGATGAGCCTTGAGGGTTTGAGTAGCCCAAATACGAAACTGCGTGCCGCGCTTGGAATTAACCCGGTAACCAACCGAGATAATCATATCCAGGCTGTAAAACACCACGGGTTTGTCTGATTTTGCAATATGCATTTTTTGCATATTGCTTTTCTGGTCAAGTTCCTTTTCCTTAAACACGCTATTAACATGTCGTGAAATGACTGATTGATCGCGCACAAAAAGTTTTGCCATCTGCGCTTGAGTCAGCCAAACGGTTTCATCGACAAGCCGCGCGTCCAAGGAGGTTTTGCCGTCCTTGGCCCGATAAAGAACAACTTCGCCCAGTTTATTCTCGCGCGTACTCATCGTCTCACCTTAAGGGTTTGTATGGATATTTTTGCACATCTCATTGTAGCGCCACGCGCGCTCAAATTAGCCCTTGATATAAGGGTATTAATGAAGCAAAAGAATAAGTGAGGGCGGGAACAAGTTTGGTCGAAAGTGAGCCTGTGATCTCGTCTATTTTTTTGCGATCATAGGCCATCGGAAATAAAAGGGACTGTCAGGTATGGGCAAGCTAGTCATCAAATTTCGCGGCAACCAGATCGGCGATATCGGTCTGAAACTGGGCGACACCACCATTGGCCGCGATCCGTCGTGCGATATCGTGCTCAAGGACGATAAATCCGTCAGCAAAAAACATGCGGTCATTAAAACCGTGGGCAATAAATCGACCATTGAGGATCAAGACAGCACCAATGGCACCTACATCGACACCAAGCGCATTCAGCGCCATGAACTGAAACACGGCCAAATCATTATCATCAGCGAACACGAACTCACCTACCGCGACGATGTCGTGCTAGGCGCGCCAAGCTTTGGACAACGTCCGACCGCTCCTGCCGCCAGATCGGAGCCCGCCGCCGATCAAACCCGCATCATCACATCGAATGCGCAGCTTGTAACTCTGGATGGAAAAGACAAAGGCAAACATCTGCCGCTCATGAAAGAAGAAACCCTACTCGACAACCCTGGCAAAAGCCCCGCGCGCATTTACCGCGGACCCGACGGGTACGTGCTGCACGCGCAACTCGGGCCTGGCGAACCGCGGCTCAACCACAAACCAGTGCCGCCTGGCGGACAGATATTGGAGAGCGGCGATATTATCGAAGTCGCGGGGACGAAGTTTCAGTTTCTCTAAGAACTAGGCCGCTAGCTTCACATGTCCAATGCGCTTAGCGGCGGGTTTCACCTTTATTTCGATGTCGTAGCCGAGCCGGTTTAAACAATCCATGAGCTTGCGTTCGGATACATTGGCGAAGTCGCCACGAAAGAGGCTCGACACTTTTGGTTGTGGCAGCGCCATACGCCGACCCGCTTCTTCCTGAGACAGACCAAGGCGCCGCACAGCCTTGATAATTTGAATAACCAAACCGGATTTGATTTTCAGTTTTTCCGCGCCCCGTAGACCGAGATCGGCGAAAATATTTCCCGAACTTATCTCAACTTCGAGACCTTTAGCAGTTCGTTTACGCATCGCGCATCTCCTTCACAAATTGTTCCGCAGCCTTCAAGCGTTCACGGATGATGTCTAGATATTGCTTGGGTGTTGCAATACCGTGCTTGCTCTTTTTCTGAAACACGTGCAACACAAATATCGCTTCCTTGAATTTAACAGTGTAAACGGCCCGATACGTACCGCCACGCCCATCTTCGACAATCTCCAGAACACCCGCACCGCCAAAGCCTTTCAGAGCCTTAGCTGCATCATGCTTATCGCCTCGCTGCGCGAAGTCCAAGGCATGACCGAAAAACTTCCGAATAAGTACTGGTAATGCCAGCAAATCGCGTTTGCTGCTCCCTATCCAGATCAGCGGTTTTTCATGTTGTTCAATCACGTTTAATTATATCTGAAGTGGTATAGAAGGAAAGGCTTCGGCTACTGCTAAAAAACGTGAATTTTTGCAACATCGAGGCCACCGCCTTTAACTCCTTTTTTCCTGCGAATCGAAGTCTGACTATACCGCGACCCCGTCTGCCGTCAGCCCTCCATATAAAGGTGAAAAATTATTCTCCTTCTCCTGTCTCCGCCAACCGCACAAACAACCGCCACATCGCATTCACACGCGCCAAATAAGCGCGCACATCATGATCGCCGCAACGCTGCCCCGCCGTCAGCCGCATGCCGCGTCTAGTGTAGGCGTCGCCCGCTGTCGCGCCGCATAGATGAATCACTGCTGCTAAATCTTGTTTCTGTTGTAGCGTGGCGTTGACGATTCGATGA